>WNEZ01005237.1_pt1 | contig 28898 bp, 23 predicted proteins | sample 5400521 | NCBI WGS metagenome assembly WNEZ01 (sample SAMN13153339, study PRJNA577476) | soil metagenome | isolation source: 120 cm saprolite under Douglas fir tree site 2 hole 1 replicate 1 | place: USA:California | collected 2015-04-18
CGAAATCGCGGACTGGAGCCCGAACCCGGAGCAGCAATACACGCAAGCTGAGCTGCGAGAAATCTTGAGTAAGACCATCCAGGGCCTGCCCCCCGGCTTCCGGACGGTGTTTGTACTGAGGGACGTGGAAGGACTTTCAACTGAAGAGACCGCATCCGCACTCGACTTGAGTGTGCCTGCGGTGAAATCGCGGCTGCTGCGCGCACGCCTGCAGCTCCGCGAACGGTTGGGACGCTACTTCCAGAAACGCGAGAGTGGAGATGGCAACCGGTGAAATGCTCTGAGTTTTTGCACGAGCTGACAAATTATCTAGACGGCGTCCTCGACGAACAGACAAAAGTCGAGTTGGAGAACCATCTTTCCTGGTGCCACAACTGCTACGTAGTTTGCGACACGACCAAGAAGACCATTGAGATCTACCGCGACTCCCAGCTTTACGAACTCCCCGAAGACCTCCGCAGCCGACTCCGTGCAGCCATCATGACCAAGTGCCAGCAGCAGAAACGCCGAGGCCCGCAAAGTGTGTAAGTTTTTGCAACTTCTTAAGTGTTTGCCCCTTCAATGATCTCAGATAGTTTATTCCCTATTTGGATTCTCCCTTCCCCAAAATCTAAACCTTTTACCTTAGTATTGAATCTAAGTACCTGAGTGCTGGCGTATAAAAGTGGCAGTCCCAGGGGGCGCGAACACTCACAAAAACAGGGTCCCGCGGGCAAACCAGCCCACGGGTGTCGAAGGGTGGTGGGTTCATGATCGCAAGACTGATTGACGCTGTCTTTGGCTGCCGGCATCCTCGTTATAGTTTCCCAGTTACGATCCGCGGTGCAAATCGACGCCCGCAAGCGGCAGCGTTGACCGGAACGTACGTGGCGTGTCTCGATTGCGGCCGGGAATTCCCGTACGACTGGCAGCAAATGAAAGTGATCACTTCATCGTCAGAGCGACGCGAATACGTCGCTGCGCTGACCACCAAAGAAGCCGCGTGACGATGACGGCATCGCACGAAGCTTAAGACCCGATTTCTTCCCCCTCCCCCAAAAGAGCCGCGAGTAACCGCTCGCGGCTCTCGCTCTTTTTGGGCTCCCTCACCTATTGCACCGTTTGAGTAAGCAGTGGCGATGTAGCCGCGTTGTATTTGCTGTCGCCCGAGTAAACCGCCGTGATGGTGTGTGTGCCCTTGCTCAGACCAGATGTCATAAAGCTTGCCTGACCTGACACCAACGGTGCCGAACCGAGCGTCGTGCTCCCATCCTGGAACGTGACGGTGCCACTCACCTTGCCCGCGAGGTACTCGCTGCCTGGAACGGTGGCGTGCACGTTAGCCGTGAACGTGACTGCTTGGCCTTCGGACGATGGATTCGGAGAGCTGGTGACACTGTCCACTGTGCCCCTTGTGTTGAGGAGCACGGTCAGGCTTCGTGCCGTCGGGTTTGCACCCGCGCTGTCGGTGATCGCAAGGTCCGGTGCCCCATCGCCATTGAAATCTCCCACGGCTACGGATTGTGGGGAAGCCCCTGCGCCGTAATCCACCGATGCCTGCAACGTGCCATCCCCGCTGCCCAAGAGCACGCTCAGACTGTTGCTGAAAGCCTTGGCCACAGCCAGATCCAGCTTACCGTCATTGTTGAGGTCTGCCACCGCTACAGACGCCGGTGCACCCTCTGTCCCCGCCGAGTAGTTCACCGCCGCCTGAAAGGTCCCATTCCCGTTGCCCAGGAACACGCTCACGTTGAAGCTGTTGTAATTGGCCACTGCCAGATCCGGCTTGCCGTCGCCGTTGAGGTCTGCGACGGCAACCGAGGCCGGGTTGGATCCCGCGCCGTAGTTGACCGCTGTCTGAAAAGTACCGTCGCCCTTGCCGAGCAAAACACTCACGTCGTTGCTGCCCCAGTTCGCCGTAGTCAGGTCCAACCTGCCGTCGCCGTTGAAGTCCCCCACCGCTACCGAGTTCGGAGTCGAACCCGTGCCGTGGCTCAGGGCCGCCTGGAAGGTGCCGTCCCCATTGCCCAAAAGCACGCTTACACTGTCGCTGTAGTAATTCGCCGCCGCCAAGTCGAGCTTGCCGTCGCCGTTGAAGTCCCCGATGGTTACGGAGGCGGATCCCGACTCAGTGTTATAGTTCGTCGCCGACTGGAAGGTGCTGTCGCCATTGCCTAAGAGGACGCTCACGTGGCTGGTCTTGGAGTAGGCGACCGCCAGGTCCAGCTTGCCGTCGCGGTTAAAGTCTCCGACAACTACAGAATCCGGCGCCTGACCAACCGCGTGGCTCACTGCCCTTCGGAAGGTACCGCTCTTCTTGCCACGTAGGACGCTGATGTTGTTGCTGGTGAAGTTCGCAGTAACCAAGTCCGGACTTCCATCGCCGTTGAAATCCCCGACGGCTACGGAATAGCCCGCTCCCGCCGTGCGGTAATTTCGCGCCGCCTCGAAAGCGCCGCCCCAGCTCCCGAGCAGCACGCTCACGTTGCTGTCGACAAATGGGAGGCCAAAGTTCGCCACGACCAGATCCAGCTTGCCGTCGCGATTGATGTCTCCTGCGGTGATGAAAACCGGGGACACCCCTGCGTTGTAATTCACCGCTTTCTGAAAGCCCCCAGCCCCATTGCCCAGGCGCACACTCACATCGCTCAAGTCAGAGTGGATGCCATCTTCCCGGCCAACGTTCGCGGTTGCAAAGTCCAGCTTGCCGTCGCCGTTAAAATCTCCTACCACCACGGAGAAAGGCGAGGATCCCACCTGATGATTCACCGCCGCCTGCAACGTCCCATCCCCGGTCCCCATGAGCACGCTCACATCATTGCTGTAGCGTGGATTCACGGGCGAGGCTCCCGAATTTGCCGTGATCACGTCCAGCCTTCCGTCACCGTTGAAATCGGCGACCGCTACCGATGCTGGACCCGAACCCGCCCCGTAGTTCACCGCAGCCTGGAATGTGCCGTTGCCATTCCCGAGCAGTACACTCACGCTGTCACTGCCTTCGTTGGCCACCACCAAGTCCAAACTGCTGTCAGCGTTGAAGTGCCCCACGGCGATGCCGTCGGGATACGCACCTACCGCGTAGTTCACCGCGGCTGCGAACGTCCCATCACCGTTACCCAGGAAAATGCTGACAGTGTTGTCATAGTAATTCGCTACCGCCAGGTCCAATCTGCCGTCTCCGTTGAAGTCCCCGGCAACAATAAAGCCTGCGCCCGACCTCGCGTTGTAGTTCTTCGCAGTCTGAAAGGTGCCGTTTCCATTGCCCAAGAGCACACTCACGGTGCCGCTGCCCCAGTTCGCTACTGCCAGGTCCAGCTTGCTGTCGCCGTTGAAGTCCTCGACGACGACTGAGAGTGGCACCGATCCCACCGGATAGTTCACCGCCGCCTTGAACTCACCGCCCACCTTACCCATCAGGATGCTGACGTTGTCGCTGTAGTCGTTCGCCGTGACCAAGTCGGGCTTACCGTCGCCGTTGAAGTCCGCTACCACAATGGAGTGAGGCCCGGAACCAACAGCAAAGGTTCTGGCTGTGAAGAACATCGTTGCCGGTGCCGCAAGTGCGCGGCTCTGCAAAGCAGTCACCATCACAGACAGCGCCAGCACCGCGCGCACAAAAAGTCTTGAATGCATCGTGAATCTCCTTGGGAGGACGGGAAGCAACAAACCCAGAGTTCGTGAGGGGTAGGTATCAAGCGGGGGAAAAAGGCAGGTAGCCTCTCGGGCCGAAAGTATACGCCCGATTACGAATGGCGTACTGAATATATTTGTACTTGCGCGGATTTGCCCAGCATTGAGCTTCTGTCGGCCGAAACGCGAAATTGGGGCAAACAAAACGGGCGGCAACAGCCGTTCGTCCCGAGTCACCCTAGTCCTCGCTCCTGTCCGGATCGATCGACTGATCGAGATAGATCCAGAGAACGCGCGCCATCACGGTGAGGAAAGGCGCGAATGGCAGGAACAGCACTGCCCCGCCAATGACCGCGTTCTGAATCTGCCAGCGGAAGAACCACCAGAGGAGCAACGAGAGGATTGCGATCGTAACCAGCGCCAGTCCGTACCCGATATACATCGCGCCGAGAAAATATCCAGGTTCGCGCTCAAACTTCAAGTCACAGGCCGGGCACCGCTCATGCATGCCAGGAAAAAGGAAGAGCGATTTGCGGAAGATGTTCCCGCTGCGGCAGCGCGGACAACGCTGCTGAAGGATGCCCAACAGCGCAGACACGTTCGCCCGCGGCATGAGATCGATCTTAGATCATTTCACACTGTGGCATTTGAGGCTGTCCAACCGGAAGGATGGCGCTCGATACTCCAACCTCCTGCAACCACACCGCTAGTGCGCGACCCGCGCCACCTGGATCCGGCTCGCGTCCACGGTAATCGGACGCTGAATCTCCATCTCAATGGACGTCCCCACATCCAGCTTCACGTCGCTTCCGCGCTTCAGCAAAGCCCACGCAATCCCCGCCGCCGCTCCCGCTCCCGCCCCAATGCGCGCCCCGTTCACTCCTCCGGAGGCCAATCCGCCCCCAATGCCGCCGATCGCGCCTCCGTATGCTCCATTTCTCGCCGCATCTTCGATTTTCTTCCCCGTATCTTTGTCCTGTCGGACCGTACCTTCTTTGTCCTTTACCGAGGTCTTATCCGATCCCGGCATGTTCTCCACCGAACCCGGCAGTATCACCGTGTATCCGCTCGGATAAATCAGGGACGTGAAGTGCATGAGAATCTCCGCCCGTCCCTTCACTCGCCCGACGCGTTGGACATGGGTGATCTTTCCCTGGATATAGGTCCCGGCAGGCACGACCACTCGCTCGTTGACCACAAAAGGAAAGGCCGTCTCGGCATAAACCGCATCACCCTCGCGCGCATTCTTGGTGGAGATCGCCTGCTTCAGCGACAGCGGAATCTTTGACCCCGCAGGAATCAGCAGGGAGTTAGGATCGGCCTGTGGAACGGGCGCCGCAAGATTGGCGCTCGCATCCTGCGCCGGAGGCGCTGCGGGCTGTGCGGGCTCGGCCGCCTGCGTCCACCCCGTCCCTGAAACCAGCAATAATATCCAAGCTACGCGCATCACATACCTCCCCAGCAGTAGCAGCCTGTAAGTGTAGATCAATCGTAGTCTGTCCCGGGGTCCAACGCCACTAGCGGCTACGATGCGCCTTTCCAGGCGAAAGTTATCCGCCCGGACCGCAACCTGGATACTGCTTGTCATTCCGACACGAGAGCGCAGCGAGCGAGGAGGAATCTGTTGCCCGGTCGCCTGGCCAGCTAAAAGGCTATTAACAAGTCGATGCAGGATTGGCTTTGAAAGGGAGCGGCTTCGAGCCGCGCCGTAGGTCGCACAAAATCAGCCGCGGCTGTAGCCGCCGAGGTAACGGTCTGCAAAGAAAAAATCCGTCCGCGACCTGCCAGGCTCGATTTATGACAAGGAACCGCCCGCTAATACTTGCACAAGCTGTTATCGGCCTTAACAAAATACGCCTTGAAGTTCGACGCCTTCTTGTCCATGCAGCCCACCAAGTTCAATAGTTCCACCTTCCGAAACTCGGTCGGATGACTTTCCGCCTGCAACGCAATGTAGCCTTCACTCAAGAGTTCGCCGTCCCTTCCGGCGAACATCGGATTCTTGAGTTCTCCACCCAACTGTGGCTTCGTGTAGGTAATAACGGGCGTGCCTTCCACATAATGCGTAACGCGCTCCGAGCCCACGACTTCTGCTACGACTCTCACCCACTGATCGCCGTGGTAGGTCTCCGCCACCAGGTGATAGCAGTGGGGAGTAAAGAGCCCACCATCGATTACGATGTTCGTCCCCGGCGTGCACACGTTGCCATTCGGCCGATCGTGGACGCCGTCCCCGCCGAGAAGCTGTACTTCGATCGAAGTAGGGAAATCCTGGTCCAAGCCCATGCTCTCCGCGGATTGCGAATGGATCATGATGCCGTTATTGCGATAGGCCCAGTCAGGGCCGCCCTTAACCTGCTCCCCCACAAACCGGTATTCCACTGCGACCATGTAATACGAGAACTTGTCTTTATAGAAGAGGTGACCGAATTGCCCGTCGAGCTTGTCGTAGTGATCGTAGGAAATCTTCAACAACCCATTTTCAACCCGGAACGTGTCGCCGAAGTTGTCGCCGACCTTATGCTTAGCTATCTTGACCGTCCAGCCATCGAGGTCCTTGCCATTGAATAACTGGATCCAGTCCTTCGCGTCCGCTTTCGATGCACCCTCCTGCGAAGACGCTATCCCGGCCATCAGAAAACAAACTGCGATGAACGCTATCGTGGAGCCCATGCTGGTTTTCGGCTTCATGCTGTCGATCCCCGCCCTCTCCGCAAACTCTGCGGCCGTTCTTTGCGACCTCTGCGATAGAGGCCTTCGCTTATTCACTAATAGATCAGGTATTTCTTACGTACCTGCTGGAACTTGGTGAGTTCCTCCTCCCAATCCTGTGCGATCTTCCGCGGATCCCGCCCCGCCACCAGCGCGTCGTACACATTCTGATTCACCAGCAAGTCAGTTATTTTTTCGAGTTTGAAATCCGCTGCGTACAGCTTCTTCAAAGCCGACGCCAACTCAATCCCCAACTCCGGAGCATCCAACCCATACCTGTCCGTCAGGACGATATTGACCCCGTTGCAATTCTGCCCGCTGTAAACGCTGGACGTCGGACTAAAGCTCACCGGCACAAACCGCACCCCCGCGATTCCGCGCCCATTCAAGTAAGCCGCGAATTCCTTGCTCTTAATCCAGGGCGCGCCCAAAAGTTCAAACGGAGTATCGGTCCCGCGCCCCACAGAAACATTCGTCCCCTCGATCATCGCCACGCCCGGATACAGCGCCGCCTCTGTCACGCTGCGCAAGTTCGGCGACGGGTTCACCCATTCGAGGCCGGTCGAATCAAACCAATCCCCACGCTGCCATCCCTCCATCGGCACAACAGTCAGCTTTGCGTTGATGTTCCGCTCCGTGTTGAACATCTTGGCCAGTTCGCCCATCGTCATTCCGTGACGCACCGGCACTGTCCAATAATTCGTAAAGCTCTCGTGACCGGCATCCGTCCCCGGCCCCTGTACAAATGACCCCGTAACCGGATCGGGCCGGTCCAGCACAATCACCTCGACCGACGCCGCAGCCGCCGCCTCCAGAAAATATCCCAGCGTTGTCTCGTAGGTATAAAACCGAGCCCCCGCATCCTGGATGTCAAATACCACCGCATCCAACCGCTTCATCACGTCGTCCGGCGGACGCCGCGCCGCGTCCTTCGCCCCGTACACGCTGTAAACCGGAACCCCCGTCGTCGCATCCTTCGAATTGCCGACATCGGTCGTGTCGAGCTCGCCAGTCACTCCATGCTCCGGACTGAAAATCGCCTCCAGCGAAACTCCCGGAGCCTGCGCCAACACATCAATCGTTCGGCGCCCCTGCGCGTCAATCCCGGTCTGGTTCGTCACCAGTCCGATGCGTTTTTTACGATCCGGCATCGCCAGGACGTCGAAGTTGTGCGCTTCGAGCACATCCACCCCACTCTTTACGGTGCCGTTGCGCGCACTCACGCGCCGCGCGGCGCTCTGCGCCTCGTTGTACCCAGTAATGCTCGACCAGCGCAGTGCCTCCTTCTCGGCAGGGGTGAGAGGCAAAGCCGCAGCCACCGCCGTCGCCACCCTCGATCGCAGCCCCACCGCATTTCCCTTCCCCCGGGGATGCACTGCATTAGTCAGCAGAATGATGTAGCTTTGCGTGGTCGGATCGATCCACATCGATGTTCCGGTGAACCCCGTGTGCCCGTAAGATCCCACCGGCAAAAAATCCCCACGGTTCGAGGAAAACGGCGAATCGATATCCCACCCAAACCCGCGCAGCACGGGAGCCATCGGCGGCTGCTCCGGACGCGTCATCTTCTCGACCGAAAAAGGCGACAGAATCCCGTCTCCACCCTTCAGCAAAGCCTGGGCAAACTTCGCCAGATCATCCGCAGTGGAAAACAATCCTGCATGCCCCGCCACGCCGCCCATCCGCCGCGCCGTCGGATCATGCACCACTCCCCGCAGCATGTGCTCGTTCTCGTCATACTGCGTCGGAGCAATTTTCGCGCGCCAAGTCGCCGGAGGCACGAATCGCGTCCGTGCCATCTTCAGCGGCGCAAAAATGTGACGCGCCGTGTAGGCATCAAGCGTCTCACCCGACACCCGCTCCACCACCGCGCCCAGCGCAATGAAATTGATGTCACTGTAAGTGAATTGCGACCCCGGCGGCTCATCGGGCGTCTCCGCAAACATCATGCGGTACGCCGTCTCCTTCCCTTCCCAGCGGACCTTCAAATCAAGATCGGGCGCGAGTCCGGAATAATGCGTCAACAACTGCCGCAGCGTGATGTCATCTTTCCCATTCTGCGCAAACTCCGGCAGATACTTCGCCACCGGATCATTCAACCGCACCTTCCCCTGCTCCACCAGTTGCATGACCGCAGTCGTGGTGGCAACGACCTTGGTCAGCGATGCTAAGTCAAACACCGTGTCCAGCGTGATTGCCTCCCGCCGAGGTTCCAGCGCCCGGCTCCCGTACGCCCTTCGGTAAATCACCTTCCCGTCATGCCCAACGACGAGCACAGCCCCCGGAATGTTCCCATCCGCAACCGCCTGCTGGATCACCGCATCCACAGCCGCAAGATGAACCGACGCTGCCCGCGCCGTGGTGGATGTGGGGACAGCCGCCCCCGGCTGTCCATCCGGGCGCAGCCCGGCGTCCTCCACAGCCACCAAGCTAGCGGCCTGAGCGCCGAGAGATATACCCAGCACTATTGCGGCGACTGCAGGCACTAATACCCTGACTTCGCGCACACGTCGCGAAAATGTAAGGATTTTCTCTACCCCCGAATTGGACCTGAAAGAAAGGATGTCCTGACTCTACACAATGAACTCGGTGCGACTCAAGAAACTGAAGTAAGCGAGTGCCCGCAATGCCACATCATGAGATCGAAACTAGCAATCAAAAGTGCCGCCATGTCATCCCGAGCGCGGCGAAGCCGGGCGAGGGACCTTACGAATGCAGGCGGCGTCAGACCAGCAACCTGGACTACCTTCAGCGCATGCACCGAATACACGTCACTCCGCTGCGCAGACAATTCGCACGCGTCGGGATGACACAGAGAGCCTGCTGCCGCCTTTACCGCTCCCCGCAACTCTGCTATAAACCGCTCAGACCACAAATTTCCCACGAAAGCGCATTCGCCTGAACAGCACGCATCCAGCGCCTCCATCGCCTCTTCTCCCCGCCTTCGAGCATCAGGACGAAACGTTTTCCACGGCATTCGACATCATCCGCGACGCGATCGCGGAGCACGCCTTCCCCGCCGCCTCAATCGCGGTCACGTACCAAGGCCGCCTCATCGCACTCAAAGCTTTCGGTCAGTTCGTGTACGCCGTAGAGATAGATAAAACCGAGGGTGGGGATTTTGACGTTAACCCCTCCACACTCTTCGACCTGGCTTCCCTCACCAAGGTCGTCGCAACCACCACGATGGCCATGCTCCTCTACCAGCGCGGCCTGCTCGATCTTGATGCTCCAACTGCTGCGATCATCCCCGAGTTCGTGTCGACGGTAGCGGAGAGGAAAGACCCCCGCCGCCGCGACGTAACCCTCCGTATGCTGCTAGCACACTCTTCCGGCCTCCCGGCCTACGACAAACTTTTTCTAAGAGCCCAGACCCGCGACGATCTTCTCCACGCCGCCTTCGCCATTCCGCTCACCGCCGATCCCGTATCCCGTGCCGAATACAGCGACATCGGTTTCATCATCCTCGGAGTCGCCCTCGAGCGCCTAGCTGGAGAATCCCTCGACCGCTTCTGTCAGCGCGAAATCTTTGGCCCGCTCGGCATGACCCACACAACATTCAACCCACCCCCCGAGCTGCGCCCGCAAATCCCCCCCACCGCCGACGAACGTGAAGATAAATGTGGCGCGGGCGCCCCTGCCCGCGAAATGCCGAAGCACTCAAAACCGCCGAGCGGAAGCCAACCAGCAGCAGCCAGCTTCCGAAACCGCATCGTCCAGGGCGAGGTGCAGGACGAAAACGCATCCATCCTGGGCGGCATAGCCGGACACGCCGGCCTATTCTCCACCGCCGAAGATATCGCCAGCTTCGCCCAAGCTATGCTCAACGGCGGCAACCCAACTCTCCGGCCCGAAACCGTTGCCCTCTTCACCCGCCGCGAGCCCACACCCCCGAGCACCTCGCGTGCGCTAGGCTGGGATACGCCCTCCGCCCCTTCTCAATCCGGAAAACATTTCAGCGCCAATTCCTTCGGCCACCTCGGCTACACCGGAACCTCTCTGTGGATCGACCCCACCCGCCAGCTTTCGGTAACCTTACTAACGAACCGCACCTGGCCCGACTGCTCGAATCAAGCCATCAAGCAGGTGCGCCCAAAATTCCACGATGCAATCATTGAAGCTCAAGACAAGACGACCTGAAAGGGATAATTGTTGAAAGACAAGAAAGAAAAGAAAGAAAAGAATCAACAGAATCTCCGCCGCCTGCGCACCGAGCAGTCTCACCCCGACGCCGCCGATCTCGATCGCAAGTCCGCCCTCGAGATCGCTGCCCTCATCAACGCCGAAGATGCCACGGTCGCTCTCGCCGTGGCGCGTGCTCTTCCCCAAATCGCCCGCGCCATCGATCTCGTAGCCGCCGCCCTCCGCGAAGGCGGACGCCTCATCTACGTCGGCGCCGGCACCAGCGGACGCATCGCTGCCCTCGACGCCGCCGAGTGTCCTCCGACATTCAACGTCAGTCCCCGCACCGTCCAGTTCCTTATCGCCGGAGGCCCCAAAGCCCTCGCTAGAGCCCACGAAGCCAGCGAAGACGACACTCAACTAGCCCGCACCGAAATGGCCAAGCGCAAACCCGGCAAGAACGACGTAGTCCTCGGCATCGCCTCCAGCGGACGCACTCCCTTCACCGTCGCCGCCATCGAATACGCCCGAAGCCACGGCTCCGAGACCATCGCTCTCACCTGCAACCGCAACTCCCCGCTCGAACGTGCCGCCGGATTTGCTATCGTCACTGAAGTCGGCCCCGAAGTCCTCACCGGCTCCTCGCGCATGAAAGCCGGCACCGCCCACAAAATGGTGCTCAACATGATTTCGACCGGAGCCATGACCCGCCTCGGCTACGTCTACGGCAACCTCATGGTCAACCTCTCGGTGAAGAATGAAAAACTCAAACAGCGCGCCATCTCCATCCTCGAGCAAGCCACCGGAGCCGACCACGCCACCGCCAGCCGCGCGCTAGAAGCCTCCGGAAATCGCACGCCCGTCGCCCTGGTGATGCTAGCCGCGAACGTGATCCGAGCAGCGGCGCAAAAAATGCCGCCCTCCCTTGCATGGCCGCAGCCCTGCTCACCGACGAGCCCGTCATCCTGGAAAACATTCCGCAAGTCCGCGACATCCAGACCACACGCAACCTGCTTGCCGCCATGGGAGCCGACGTCGAACTCGGCTACGGACGCGCCCAGCACCGCACCACGCTCCACTGCAAAACGCTAGCCACCCCTGAAGCTTCCTACGAGCTGGTAAAAACCATGCGCGCCTCCACGCTAGTCCTGGGCCCGCTGGTAGCCCGCTGCGGCCGCGCCCGCGTCTCTCTCCCCGGTGGCTGCGCCATCGGGGCCCGCCCCATCGACCTCCATATCAAGGGACTCGAACAGCTAGGCGCAAAGGTCACACAAGAACACGGCTACATTGAAGCCGCTGCCAGCCATCTCAAAGGCGCGGAGATCGTTTTCGACAAAATCACCGTGACCGGAACCGAAGACCTGCTGATGGCCGCCACTCTCGCCGACGGCGAGACCATTCTGCAGAACTGTGCCCGCGAGCCCGAGGTCGCCGACCTCGCCGATCTGCTCAATAAGATGGGAGCGAAAATCGAAGGCGCAGGCACGCCCACCATCCGCGTGAAAGGCGTAAGCAAGTTGAAAGGCGCGAAGCACCGCATCATTCCAGACCGCATCGAGGCCGGAACGTTCATCATTGCCGGGGCCATGACCGGCGGGGACCTCAACGTCGCCGGATGCGACCCCACCCACCTCGGCGCACTCCTCAGCAAGCTCCACGAAGTCGGCGTCAAAACCAAGTCGAACACCGACTCCGTCCGCGTCATGGGAGACAATCCCTTCACCGCCGCCGACATGAGCACCGAAGAATACCCCGGCTTTCCCACCGACATGCAGGCGCAATTCATGGCGCTGGCCACGCACGCCGAAGGCACCTCGATTATCACAGAAAACATTTTTGAGAACCGCTTCATGCACGCGCAGGAGCTGGTCCGCATGGGCGCGAACATCAAGATTGAAGGACGCCGCGCCGTGGTCCGCGGCAAGACTCCGCTCAGCGCCGCCGCCGTGCTCGCCTCCGACCTGCGCGCCTCAGCCTCGCTCGTGCTCGCTGCCTTGGTTGCCGACGGCGAAACAATCATCGACCGCGTCTACCACATCGACCGCGGCTACGAGCACATCGAAGAAAAACTCCGCGGAGTAGGCGCCCAGATCCGCCGCATCGGCGAGATGTTCCCCAAGAGAGCCGCCGCGCCCGCAAGAGCCTAGTCAAAAACAATTTGTCATCCCGAACGGTCCAGCCGTGAGGAATCTGTTTTCCTTTCCAGCAAGTTTCCCCCCGCCCCGCGAAACGCTTTCCTCCAACCCCGCACTATCCCCGATAGGAGGATCTACCTCTCAGTTTCAAATCGATCTCTGCCCATAGCCCGACCTTTGCCCACCCGCCGACCGCCGCCTGAAACGCGAGTGGGCTCCCACCTCCCAGGTTCACCAGCCTAGAGCGGGAAGGTCCCACCCTTGCATCCTCTGCAAGGGTGGGAAGCACGTGTCCGCGAATATGCTCGCCCAACCATGCGACTCTGAACGCGCGACTTCTCACTGCGCTTCTTCTGTGCTAACAAGGGTCAGAAACGTTTTCCCCATCCGGCGCACGATTGTGTGGAGGACAAACCTTCATGCCCACACGTGACCCATTGATCGCTGACGGACTCGATGTAGCCTGGATTATCGAACTGTGGAAGGTACTTCACGGCAGCGATCGCGACGCTCAGACCGTCGCCGCCGAAGCCATCGCCGCCCTGTCGCAGTACCTGGAATGCTCCCCATCCGCATTTCTGTCCCAACCCTTCGACCGACGTGTCTGTTAAAGCGCGCCTCGCGTCGGCCTTCCCCATTATCAATCTACAGCTTTATGTATTGTCCCTATCTCATAGATAGTGCGTAACCATCTGTGGCAGGCAGGAGTCTGTACGCCGGGAAGAATTGGTACGCCCCTCAATGAACAAGGGCACCGAGTTCGCCGAGGATTCTCCTCCGCGTTCTCTGTGCCCTTTGCGGCGAGCGATCTTTCCGACTCATTTACTGCACGTGAATCATCTTCCCGCTTGCGTCCAGGGTTCCGTGCACCCGAACTTTCTTGCCGTCAAACTTCTTCACTTCATCCTGATGATCGATATCGTACGTCGTTCCGGTGGCCGCGTCCTGCAGCACATACTTGTCACCTTGCTTTACGACGGTCCCGGTGAGCTTTACGACGGTCCCGGTGAAGGTCTGTCCGCCTGCCTGGTCGGTTGGCTGAGCCTGCGATCCCTGCGCAGCACCTTGACTCGGCGTGGTCTGATCTGGGGTCTGATGGCTGGGCTGGTCCGGCGACTGCCGCGTAGCCGGGGGCTGCGCGTCGGGTGACGGCTGCGTCGGTGGCTGTTGGGTCTGCGGTTGCGAATCCGAAGGCGTCTGCTGTGCGTGAAGCAATCCACCCCAGGAAATTATGCCGAAAAGTACCGCGAGGGTGGCAAGGAACGAAACAGAGTGGAGCCGTTTTTTCACAAAATCCTCCAAAAGACGGGGCGCGATTCTCTTAGACAGCAGCAACCCGCCTGCCAAAAAATTCTCCGTGGCAGCCGTGCTTTTGTTTACCGAAGCCGACAGCGTTCGATTGGAAGGAGTTAGCTCAAATCGATGCCAAATTTCCGGGCGGGAGGATCGGAATCTTTTCTCCGCGAATACAGCGAAAACCGTACGGGATCTCTTGCGAGTCCCGCCAGGCCACGGGCGCAAGAGAGCAGAATTTGCTCACATCGTGAGTCACTTCGCTAGTCAAGATGCTCACGTAGGGACAGCCGCCTCGGCTGTCCAACAGGGCGCAGCCCGGCGCTTGCGCCCAATACAACAACAATGAATGCGCGCCAGCCTAAGTGAAAAGGCCGCAACCTGAGTCGCGGCCTTTGGTCTTCTTTTTTTGGTTCAATCGGCGAATTCTACAAACGCGAATCAGTGCCGCGGGCCGCCACCCGGACCGCCACGCCCACGTCCGCCCCCCCCACCCCCACCGCTACGTCCGCGGCCACCGCGCCCGCGTCCTCCACCACCGCCACCACCGGGACGCCCTCCGCGGCCGCCGCGATCTCCGCCATGCGGACGGTCGCCACGAGGACGATCATTCCCTCCAGCGTACGGTGCGCCCTCGCGATTGAAATTGGGCTCGTTTGACGGCTCATCCGGAAAATCGCCTCCGCCTTCAATCACAAACGCTCCTGCTGGCGCACTCTCACCTTCTGGAGCAAGAGCCACGTCTGCGCTTCCCCCACCCATATCTCCCCCACCCATCTTCGCGCGCTGCTCCTTCAGGATCGCTTTGCGCGACAGCCGGATGCGGTTGCCTTCCACCGCCAGCACTTTCACCAGTACCTGGTCGCCTTCCTTCAGTTCATCGCGGATGTCGCCGATGCGATGCTCCGCCACCTCGCTAATGTGCAGCAACCCGTCGGTTCCCGGAATGATCTCGACGAACGCCCCGAAATCCGCCAGCCGCGTCACCTTGCCGAGATAAGTCTTCCCGACTTCCGCGGTCGCCGTAAGGTCTCCGATGATCTGCAGCGCCTTCGCCGCCGACGCCTCGTCGCTCGACGCCACCTTCACGATTCCCGAATCTTCCACGTCGATCTTCACGCCAGTCTGATCCACAATGCTGCGAATCATCTTCCCACCCGGCCCGATCAGATCGCGAATCTTGTCCACAGGGATCTGGATCGTGTAGAAGCGCGGCGCGAACTGCGAGATCTTCTCCCGCTCCTTGGCAATCACTTCTTCCATCTTGCCCAGAATGTGCAACCGCCCACGCTGCGCCTGAGCCAGCGCCTCGCGCATGATCTGCGCCGTGATGCCTGCAACTTTGATGTCCATCTGCAGGGCGGTAATTCCATCTTTGGTTCCGGCAACTTTGAAATCCATGTCGCCATAGTGATCTTCGGCGCCCGCAATGTCGGTCAGGATGGCGTAGTCATTGCCCTCTTTCACCAACCCCATCGCGACCCCCGCCACGGGAGCCTTGAGCGGAACGCCCGCATCCATCAGCGAAAGCGAAGCTCCGCAAACCGTAGCCATCGAAGACGACCCGTTCGACTCCAGGATGTCCGATACCACGCGCATGGCGTAAGGCCACTGCTCTTCCGCCGGCAGCACCGCCGAAATCGCCCGCTCCGCCAACGCTCCATGCCCAATCTCGCGCCGTCCTGCCCCCCGCAGAAAAGCCACCTCCCCCACCGAGAACGGCGGGAAATTGTAATGTAAGAGGAAGCGCTTTTTGGCTTCGCCTTCGAAGGCTTCGATGCGCTGCATGTCGTCGCTGGTGCCGAGGGTTGTGGTTACCAGGGCTTGGGTTTCGCCTCGGGTGAAGATGGCGCTGCCGTGGGTTCTGGGCAGGACTCCGACTTCGATCCAGATGGGACGAATTTCGTCGAAAGCGCGGGCGTCGGGCCGGCGCTTCTGTTCGAGGACCTGCTCGCGGAAGAAGCGCTCGCGAAGGGTCTCGAAGTAGTGCTTGAGTTTTTGCTGGGCCTCTTCGTCGTCTTCCGGAATCGCGGCGAGGAGTTGCTTCTTCAGATCTTTAACCAGCGTGTAGCTTTCCGCCTTGGGATGCTTCTGGGTGTCGAGGCGATCGGCAAGATCGGCGCCGATGCGCTTCTTGAGATCGTTGTAGTAAGCCTCGTCAAATTGCACGGGCTCGACGGCCCGCTTGGGCTTGCCAACTTTCGCCCGCAGCTCGTTGATGGCAGCACAGATTTTCTTGACCTCAGTGTGGCCGAACTCGATGGCATCGACGACGGTCTCTTCTTTCACTTCTTTCGCGCCGGACTCGATCATCACGATGCCGTCGGCGGTGCCGACGACCATAATGTTCAGCAGGCTGTCGCGCATCTCGGTGTAGGTGGGATTGACGATGAACTGTCCGTTGACCAATCCAACCCGCACCGCCCCGATCGGCCCCATGAACGGAATATCAGAAAGGGTCAGCGCGCACGATGCGCCGTTGATGCCCATCACGTCCGGGTCATTATCGGTGTCGGCGGAGAGCACGAAAGCAATGACCTGGGTCTCGCACTTGAAGCCTTCCGGAAACAGCGGCCGCACCGGACGATCGATCTGCCGGCTGGTAAGAATTTCGCGCTCGCTGGGACGCCCTTCGCGCTTGATGAAGCCGCCGGGGATGCGTCCGCCGGCGTAAGTGTATTCGCGATAGTCGACGGTAAGCGGGAAGAAGTCGATGCCCTCCCGCGGGTCGGCATTGGCGACGGCGGTGGCAAGCACGACATTGTCGTGGAGGCGGACGACCGCCGATCCGTGGGCCTGCTTGGCTAATTTTCCGGTTTCGAAGGTGAGTTGTTTGCCGCCGGCGAGGTCGACGGTGATGCTAGTTGCTTCTGGTTTCATGATTCATTCCTTTTGAGATGGAGCTTCGGCCGCCATCCCGCAGACGCGAGAAGGACGGGGCACCCGTGGTGGTGCTGGAGTAAGGCGAGGCGTTTGCGCTTGAAAAACGCACGGATGGAAAGATTCCTCAATGCTGGGCCGTCTCCACTAGAGACGGAGTTCGGAAATATCCCGGAGGCGCGGTGAAAACAGTACAAGCTCGGACGCCGGGCAAGTGACTACTTGCGGATGCCGAGTTTGCCAATGACGGTCTTGTAGCGCTCGGAATCGTATTTCTTCAGGTAATTCAGCAAGCGACGCCGCTTGCTGACCAGCATGAGAAGGCCGCGGCGCGAGCCGTGGTCTTTCTGGTGCGTCTTGAAGTGCTCCGTCAATTGCCCAATCCGTTCGCTGATCAACGCGATCTGGACCTCCGGGCTCCCGGTGTCCGTAGTATGCGTACCGTACTGGTCAATGAGGGATTTCTTTTGCTCTCTGGCTAGCACTAACCTGGTGCACTCCTGTCTTTTAGTCGATTGTCGTTGTGACGTTCACAGAGTACCACGGCGGATTACGGAGCGTAAAGCAGCGGGTAGTAGGTCAGTCTGTCCCTCATTTCAAAGGCGTCATCCCGAAGCCCCGCGTTTTCACCAGCGGGGTGAGGGATCTCGCGCGAAGTATTTCAACCTGACCCCTACCAAGCTGCGCCTTCCGGCTTCGCGCTTCGGCGGGGCCGTTGTGACCATGCTCATGGGGGTCCGAGTCTCTGACCCGGACACGCCGATGAACGCTAAGCTCGCTCTTTGCCCCCAACAATTCGCATCCCAGCCCCACTGTGCAGGGAGGATGCGAAAGATGGCCCGACGCCTATCGAGGTTGCGGGGAAAATCGCTGCGACATCTGTTTTGAAAGGGCGCGGCTTCAAGCCGCGCCGCTACGTTCCAAATATCCTCGCGGCTTTTAGCCGCTGAGGGACTCTGGCCACGTGCAAAGTGAGTTTGTCCCCAACCTCGATAGCCGTTCGGCAAGTTCGGAGTAAGCCGCAATCATGAATGGCATTTGGCGGGATGCCCCACCTTTCCCGCCGCGATTTGAGCAACCACCCTAAAAACCTGAGGGTGCCCCACCCTTGTCGCGCTCTTGCGACAGGGTGGGGATTTTGGCTGATACCGTGGCCTCTTGTTCGCTGTCTGTACGCATCCGTGGTACGCACCCTCCGAAAACCGCGGAGGGGGCGGCAGCCTCATCTGTAATAGTTTTCGCAATTTCAGAACAGGAATGGTGTGCCAAGCCTGCCACTTATTTTTCAATGAGTGAGCAATATTGACCAGATTTCGCGCCCCTTCGGAACCAGCAGCTCGTGCAGCACACACCCCACCGGTTCTTAATACAACATTCAAACCGACAACTGGCTCGACAACACCTCTTCCACCGGCACCACCAGGCCTGACAAGGTCACCCTCGTCACGGATTTCGATCTCTACCACAAGCATGCCTCTTTTACTGCCATGTGCAACATCGATACCGCTGGCAAGTGCCGAATGAACGGAGCTGCGGGCATCAAGTGCAGCGGCACCTGCCCTTCGCACCCTCAATTCAAGTACGTCAGCAATGACGACTCGATTTTGAACCCCTACCTCAGTCTGGCGACACAATACGGATGGGCAAACTACATGTTCCAAACCAATCAGGGCCCAAGTTTCCCCGCGCACCAGTTCATTTTTGGAGGAACTTCGGCGCCCACAGCGGAGGACGATGCCATCGGAACCTTCGCCATGGAAAATGTGCATCAGGACGCTGCGGGATTTGCGAAGGCCGGATGCATCGCTCTCGAAGGGTCCTATGTTGCATTGATCACTCCGGACGGTCAGGATCAGACAATGTATCCCTGCTTCGAGCATCAAACGCTCGCAGACCTGCTCGATGCCATCGGCGTGAGCTGGAAGTACTACACTCCGAGCGCCGGTTCAATCTGGACGGCGCCCAATGCGATTCAGCATATCTGTGTGCCTGATGCCCCTTCTGCCGGCCAGTGTACCGGCTCCGCCTGGACCAATCAGGTTTTTATCGGACCGACGTAGGTACTTAACGACATCTCCGCCTGCAACCTGTCCAAGGTTAGTTGGGTGATGCCAGACGGCAAGTATTCCGATCACCCTCGAACCAACACTGGCGGCGGTCCTTCCTGGGTGGCATCGATTGTCAACGCCGTGGGAAACAATCCGCAGTGCGGCGACGGTCAGGTTTACTGGAACAACACTGCAATCATCGTTACATGGGACGATTGGGGCGGCTGGTACGATCACGAACCTCCGAGAATCCTGGCGGGAGTCCAAGGCGACTACCAGTATGGCTTTCGGGTTCCGCTTATCGTCGTCTCGGCTTACACCCCAGCGGCTTACGTGAACAACAACCGGCTGGACTTCGGCACTATCCTGCGCTTCGTCGAAAAGAATTTCGGCATCGTCAAAGGCTCCCTCAACTTTGCCGATGCCCGCGCGACTACTGACCTGTCTCTCTTCTTCAAACTCAACCAGGCCCCGCGGCCATTTCAGCCAATTTCGGCACCGCTCGACGCAAACTACTTCCTTCATGACGCCAGTCCGCCGACGGATCCAGACAATGACTAGAGTCGCAAAACAGTACCTTAATCGATCTCAGAAGTCGGGCGCCCCATTTCTCACGTCCTTTGGCGGCCTGGCCCACCTTTTCCCGCTGCGATTTAAGGCAACCATCCTAAAAAACTGAGGGTGCCCCACTCTTGCGTTTTTTTGCAAGAGCCTGCCCTGAGCAACGCCGAAGGGGTGGGGAATTCGGCTGCGGATACAGTGGCCTCTTGTTCGTTGTCTGTACGCGTGGTCCGCACCCTCCGAAAATCGCGGAGGGTGCGGCAGCCTCATCTGGAATAGTCTTTAACAATCCCAGAACAGAAATGGTGGGCCAGCCCGGCGTAGGGCGCGGCGAGTTTGCATTTTCGGAGAGTCAGTCAACATCAACGGCGGGCGGACAGGAGTGTCCGCCCCAAAAGTTGCGGTCTTCTTTCCCGGAAAGCATGACTTGCCTCAGGGGATGAAGCCCCGAATCCTTGCGCATTCGTGCCGCGCGGCTGAAAGCCGCGCCCTTTCAAATCAAACGCTCCGTCTGGAAAATAGAGGGTCAGCCCGCCACCCACTTTTCATGAGTTCCGAATCCAACTCACAATCCAAGAAAAGAGTTATGGCCTTATCTCGTACACATTGTTAAACGGATTTTCCAGCGGCAGGCGACGCACACGGCTAAAGCCCGCCTCCTCTGACATTTTGCGGACATTCAATTCATGGAATCCAACTGTGCCCAACCCCACGCCACCCTGGGACAGTGACGTCGTCATGCAGTACAGGACGCTGAAACCGTGGAACAAAGCGCCCAACGGGCCAATATTTTCTTCCAGCTTGTGGGAGCAGTTAATGTCCAGACAGATGTAGATACCATCCGGCTTCAGCCCCCGCCGAATGGAACGCAATAGACCCTGCGGATCGGCGGCATCGTGCACCACGTCAAACGTGCACACGATATCGAACTCTTGCGGAAGTCCCTGGCCAGCGATATCACGTGCCTCGAAGCGGACCCGATCCCCCACGCCGGCGGCGCGCGCATTTCCTTCGGCCTGCTGCACAGTAGGCGGGTAGACGTCATAACCGATGCAACGTCATTTCAGGAACGACTGCGCCAGCTTCACCAGCGCGCGGCCTCGGCCGCAGCCTACGTCCGCCACGAGACCGCCTGCGCGCAGTTTGGCTTCAACGTCCGGCATAGCGGGAAGCCACTGCTGGATGAGCAGATTTTCAAACCAACCAGCAGTGAAGCGTTCCAAGCCGTCCCAGAATACCGGCGGATATTGCGCCTGCTTCACCCCTCCACCTTTGCGGAAAGCTTCCGCAACCTGATCCAACACTTGGGCGAGCGCGCCTTGCATCTGGTGCACGCCACCGAAAAAGAACGGACCTGATTCGTGCGCCAGCGCCTCCCAATGCTCGGCCGGAAGCACGAAGCGTCCGGTCTCAGGGTGGTACTCCAAATATCCAGCAGTGACCATCCCGCCCAACCATTCGCGCGCATAGCGTTCCTGGATGCCAGTGCGGGTGGCAAGCTCGGTCGTAGTTGATGGCCCGTGCGCGGCGAGGTCTCTGAAAAGCCCAAGCCGGTCACCAAGGATCGCCAAAAGCGTAGTCATGGTGCCGCTTGTGTCATCAAGTACCTTCTGGATAAAAGCTCCCTGTTTCGCCTCGTCGACCAGAATTGGTTGAACTGGGACAGCCATGGTGACCTCCAAGGAAGGATCGATTGGGTGGCAGGCGAGCAGACGTAGCCACAACCGACACCCGGACGGGCGCCAACATGATGATCCTTATCGTGTCGACCGTCAACAGCCCAGATAGGGTCCTAATAATGCGTTGATTTCTTCGCAGGTGGTTCGGCGAAGCCGTTGTGACGATGCCCATGCGGGTCCGGGTCTCTGACTCGGACAGGCCGAGCAACGCTCGGCGCTCTTTCGCTGGGAACAATTCGCATCCATGTGAGCAATGGTGTGGGGCGGGCGCCCTCGCCCGCCGCTCTTGACGTTGATCTTAGGGCGGGCAGCAGGGCGGGAGGAATCAGAAGGCCCAGGGGATGAGGTTCATGGAATCCCACCTTTGCGCAACGAACGCGCAAAGATGGGGCACCCTCAATGTAGTGGTGCAGAAAATGGGCCAACCCGCCCCCACTTGTTGTAGGGAGGGCCGAAAAGATAGCTGACGCCTATACAGCGTTGCGAAAAAATCGCTGCGACAACTGTTTTGAAAGGGCTCGGCTTCAAGCCGCTGAGGGACTCTGGCCACGTGCAAAGTGAGTTTGTCCCCAACCTCGATAGCCGTTTGGTAAGTTCGGAGTAAGCCGTAATCATGAATGGCATTTGGCGGCCTGGCCCATCTTTCCCCGCTGCGATTCAAGCAACAACCCTAAAAAACCGAGGGTGCCCCACCCTTGTCGCGCTCTTTGCGACAGGGTGGGGATTTTGGCTGATACCGTGGCCTCTTCTTCGTTGTCTGCGCGTCCGTGGTACGCACCCTCCGAAAACCGCGAGGGTGCGGCAGCCTCATATTTAATAGTTTTTACAATCTCAGAACAGCGCCTGCGGGCTTCGGGCGTCAGGCTGTTGGCTTCGGCGAAGCTGTTGCGCTCGTGGGGGTCCCGGGTCTCTGATCCGGACCGTCTGAGCGATGCGGGCACACGATTCGGGCTGCCGAAGGGCGTCGACGATCTGACTTACTTGTGTTTCGGACTTGGTACATGGGTCTACTGCATCATTTGCCGGATAAAAAAGTTATAAAGATATCGAACACTCTAGACCGCGACTGCCGGGCGTGCGGCAGAGTCTGACAAATGTTGGGTATTGCGGGTTAGTGCAGGTCAATTACGGGAAGCTCCTTGACCCTGGCTTGTGGGAAAATGCGGCTTACATATCCGATGGCCCCTGGGGTGGCGGCGACGAATTCGAGGAGGGCGGCTTCGGAGTCGAAGGCTCTGAGCATACCTGCCTGGCCGGTGAAAACCGCTTTGCGCCATGCGGTCCGGAATTCTTCAGGAGTTTCCCGGATGTGATTTCTGAGAAAGACCTCATGCGCAGGTCCGCCTTTCAAAACAACGGGCACGACACGGGACCCGTCGCGGAATCTGGATTTCACTCCGGTGAAGATATCGCGCAGGTCAGCTGAGCTGACCTGTGACACTTGTACGTCGCGGTTGACCACGATGACGACATCCTGAGCCCTGGCCACACCCCAGGCGTGAAGCAGGGCTAACAGGAGAAAGCAACGAGTTTTGTTTACTACCGTCATCGTCAGCCGTGTTGCAAGGGCCACTTCCTAGAAGCTGAAACCGAGCTTGGCTGCCAACATGTTCGATCCTGACTTCAGGCCACGGGGGTTCGTGCTCTGGAAGTAACCCAGCCCCGTTCCATGCAGGAGATGACCTTCGAGTTTGGCATAGAAGTAAGAATTAAAGTTGCAGCGCCCGGAGATGACCCAATCTTTCGAGTAGTTTTCCGGCAGCGCGGTATTCTGTTGGACATTTACAGAGTGGCTGTAATAACTGCCAAACTGAAACCGTTCCGACATCCGGTAACTTCCCATCACGTACCAGGTGCGCTCATCGAGGGGAATGGGAATCACTGCCGGTCCAATCGTCAGGACTACCACGAGAGGCGTTCGTCTGTATTCACCCGCGAAGTAAAACTTCCCTCTTTCAAACTGCGCATATTCTGTGGTGGTGGTAAAGCGCGATATGTGCTGACTTCCCGCGGGCGCAGTTTTGACCTTGCCGCCGCGAAATCCCAGGTAGTCGTTGAGTCTGTAGTCTCCGGAGGCCCAATCCACCTGGATATTGGAACCGCCGAGATCTCCGAGCTGATACGTGTGCAACTGGATTCCGACGCGCAGCGCCGGGGACACGGAATCAATGACACTCACGGCGCCGTCGGTCCAGGCCAGACTGCCCTCGCTGGATTTCATGGAGAGGTAGTTATTGGCGGAACTGAAAAGGAAACCCTGGGTGGCAAAACCGTGGATCTGAATGCCTTCAAGATCTTGTGCAAAGAGGCTGCCGGTGCAGATGCACAGAAAGAGCAAGGTCTGCAATGGTCGAGGCATGCCCTCCTCCAGTGGATGGTATACGTATCGGCGGTTCGCGGACTGAGCTTTAGCGTAGGCCACTTGGAATATGCCTAAAATCCGGCTGTCACGTTTGACCGGGAGTTGGAATCGGACATAGCATCGGCAGTCGTGGGCGAGGCGCCCGCGCCACATCGCCCGCGCCACACGAATTGTGAGGACTGGATGCCATCGCAAACTGCATCGACTTCAGCGCAGCGGAACATTCCATACCATCTGATTGAAGACGCGCGGCGGCATGTGTATGAGGCAGCGATCCACACGCCACTGGTGCGGCTCAACTACGATGCGCCGGCGGAGATCTATCTCAAGCTGGAGAATCTGCAGCCCATCGGATCGTTCAAGATTCGCGGGGCGTATAACGCGGTGCGGCTGCTGCCGGAAGAGCAACGTCGGCGCGGTGTATGGACGGTCAGCGCGGGCAACGCGGCTCAGGGAGTAGCTTTGGCGGCGCGCAAGGCGGGCGTGCCTTGCAAGGTTCTGGTGATGGACACGGCGCCCGCCACGAAACTCGACGCGGTGCGGCGGCTGGGTGGAGAGATTGTGAAGGCTTCTTACGATGACTGCTGGAAGGCGCTGGCGGATCGCTCGCATCCGGCGATGGAGGGGGCGTTTGTGCATCCGTTCGAGGATGACGAATTCATTGCGGGCAACGCGTCGGCGGGACTGGAGATTCTGGAGGATCTGCCGGATGTCGATTGTGTGGTGGCCGCGTTCGGAGGCGGTGGTTTGTCGTGTGGGATTGCCGCGGCAATGAAAGAGCGGAGTCCCGCGGTGAAGGTGTTGGCGGCGGAACCGGAGACGGCGGCTCCGCTGGCGTGCTCGCTGGCGGCGGGATCGGCACAGAAGTTTCCGGACTGGAGGGCGAGCTGGGTGGATGGGTGTGGAGGCAAGTCGGTGTTTCCCCGCATGTGGGCGTTGGCGCATCATTTGCTGGCGGGATCGATCGTGAGCACGCTGGAGGAGATTCGTCAGGCCATGCGGATTGTGGCTGCACGCAATCACGTGATCGCGGAAGGCGCGGGCGCCTGTGCGGTGGCAGCGGGGCTGAGCGGAAAATTCGGATCCGGCAAAGTTGTTTGTGTGGTGAGCGGAGGCAACATCGATCTGGCGAAGTTTTCTGAACTGGTCGACGCCTGACCGGCGCACCTCGATTACGAGATTTGACGAAGTTTTTACAATCAGCTTCACGCCAACTTAAAACCCGCGTCAAATGGCCTGTTTGGCGGGGGTGTGCAGAATTCTGCAACATTGACAAGGCACCAGTGTAGGGCTAGAGTCAGCGCCGCGCTTGTTCTGGCGGAACTCGAGCTTCCCCTCATCGAGCCGAAGCCAACCTGCCCCCAAAGGAACCAGCCCAAGGAGGACACCTTTGAAACGAACATTTCGTGTATTGGCTTGTCTAACTATTCTTGTCACACTAGGGACGCTGCTAGCAGTAATGGCCGGTGGTGCACAAAAGAGTCCGGCGGTGCTGGAGCGCACGCCGCAATCAGGAGGCGTGTTGATGGCGCGTGCGATTGCCGCGGGCAGAGTCCATCTGCCGGCCGCACGGGTTCAGCCATCGGCCGCGACACCGGCCGTGAGTTGCAGCCCGGCACCTTGCGTTCTACCTAACGTCGATGCGGCGGAAGGCGGAGCCAATCCCGTAAACGAAGATCCAATCGCTTCCAATCCCAACAATTCGTCGCAGTGGATTACCGGCGGCAACGACTACAACTGCACCTCCCTGCAGGGCTTTTTCGCCACCAGCGACAACGGTACGACCTTCACTCGGAATTGCCTGGGAACCCTGGCCGGCAAATCGGGTGCGGGTGACCCGGGCGTTGCCTATGATCTCAACAACAATGTGTACATCACCGGAATCGACTGCAACTCAGGCTGTGCCACTGGGCAGATCGTGATCGCGCAGTCCACGAATGGTGGAGTGACGTTCCCGACTCCCCACACGGCGGTTACGAGTCAGTTCAGCGGCTTGACGGATAAGGAATGGATGGAAATCGATACCAATCCAAGCAGTCCCCATGCCGGTACGATTTACATTTCGCTTACGGATTTCTCATCGACCAGCAAGTCGCAAATCACTGTTTCGCACTCCACTGATAACGGTGCTACATTCTCGACCGTTAAGATCGGAACGCAAACGAGTGTTCCCGCGGTCAACCAGTTCAGTGACCTGGCAGTCGCGAAAGATGGAACTGTTTATGTCAGCTACATCTTTTGTCCAGGCACGGGTCCAACTGGCGATTGCGGCAGCACCACTGCCAGCATTCTCGTCTCCAAGTCCACAGATGGTGGCGTCACTTGGAGCTCACCTGTCACCGCAACCACGGCCACTCTGGCCCCCGATAGCTGCGGCGCCTACTATGGATGCTTGCCGAACACGTTCGAACGTGTCAGCGACATCCCGGTGATCGCCGTGGATAACAGCTCTGGCGCAAACGCCGGACATTTGTACATCGCGTTCTACCATTGGACCGGAACGTTCATGAGCGTTCGTGTAATCAGTTCCAGCGACGGCGGCACAACGTGGAGCGCACAGCACACCGTAGCACCCTCCACCGACACCCACGACCAGTTCTTCCCGTGGGTGAACGTCAGCTCGCGCGGGCTGGTGGGCGTCACCTTCCTCGATCGCCGCGGTGATCCGAGCAACCTGAAGTACCTGGCATTCGCGGGCGTGTCGAGGGATGGCGGCTCGACCTTCATCAACAAGAGCATCGCCGCGGTGCAGTCGAATCCGAACAACGACGGCTTTGGCGGTGGCTTCATGGGCGACTACACCGGAAATACCTGGATACAGAACTCGCTCTATGCCTCCTGGATGGATACCCGCAGCGGCGTCTCCCAGGATGAGGTGGGTGGACTTACGCTTCCGTAGGTTTGCTCATCGCGCAGTGTTTTGGGCTCACTCGCCTTCGGGCGGGTGGGCTTTTTTGCTGTTTGGTATTCTCGTGTAGTGGAAACAGTTTTAAATCGCCCCGCTGTTGCTCGACGCGGGAAACGGTTGGAATATTTCACGATCGTCTGGAACACCTTGGAAGGTCTGGTCGCGGTGGTCGCAGGAGCACTCGCTGGCAGCATCTCTCTGGTTGGCTTCGGGATCGATAGTTTCATAGAGGTGACATCCGGCGCTGTGCTGCTATGGAGAATGTCGGTTGATGCAGACGTGCGGGAACGGGCACGGAATGAGCAGCTCAGTCTGCGGATCGTGGGTGGTTGCTTCTTGGGGTTGGCCGCTTACGTCGCTTACGAGTCCATTTCCGACCTTGTCAGCAGAAAAGCCCCTGAGCACAGCATTCCGGGGATCATTCTTGCCTGCGTTTCCCTCGTCGTAATGCCACTTCTCTCACGGGCTAAGAAACAGGTGGCCAACGAACTCGGAAGCTCGGCCATGCACGCCGATGCCAAGCAGACAGATTTTTGTGTCTACTTGTCGGCAATTCTGTTGTTGGGACTGGTCCTTAATGCGGCTTTGGGATGGTGGTGGGCCGATCCGACTGCTGCCCTCATCATGGTTCCTCTTATTGCGAAAGAAGGGGCGGAGGCGATAAGGGGCGAGACGTGCTGCGATTGACTGCACTCACGATTTTCGGCCGAAGAACGCGAACGAATGCATGGGCCGTGTCAGCAGATCGCAGTGGAAAAAGACCACCATAAATTTATGCAACTCGCGCATGAACTGCACAACCTGATCGAGCGCAAGGAACATCGACAGGAAGCAAATCCGCCGGAGCCAAAGCAAGCCCCTAATAACCAGCCACACGTCACTTAAGACACGGCCCCAACTGTTTGCAGCCGTGCATCCAGTTCCCTGAATGTCGTAAGCTATAGACAAGGAGACTCGCTTTGCGCTGCAGCCGGTGTGGGAATGAAAATCCGGGTACGAACCGATTTTGCGGTTTGTGTGGGGCATCGTTGTTGCCTGCGGCGCCTCCGGCTCCGGTGCGGAGTGAGGTTGCAACCCAGGCGGCAGCCCAGGAATCTGCGCGCGATTCTGCGGCGCAGCAGACAGCGCCCGTTTCCCCCTCTTCTTCCTCTTCCTCTTCTCCGCGGGCCACAGTCCGCGTGCCGGTGGAACCTCCTTCCATTTCCGGGCCTTCGTTTCTTGGGCTCAATCAGCCCGCGCCTTCTGCGCGCAAATCGAGCTTGGGACACGGTTCGCATCTGGATCGCAGTTCAGGCAGTCTCGACTATCTGCTGGAAGACGATGAAGAGCCGCGAAGTGGCGGCGCGGCAAAGATCTTTCTGATTCTTGTCGCTCTGGCCTTGGCAGTTGGATTCGGATATTTGCGCTTTCGGCATGAAGGGTTATCGTCGCTGATGTCAGGGATCAAGAAATCGCCTGCGGCCGCGCAGCCGAGTTCGGACTCGGGCCAGGCTGCGTCCGATGGCGCGCCCTCGAGTGGGACGGATGCCGGCTCGGGTTCGAATGCGAATCCGTCGGCTTCGGGAGCGCCGTCGCAACCCGCGATCCAGGCGATTCCGGATGCTGCCGCTGCTCCAGCCTCGGGTAATCCAGCATCGGGCAACGCGCCTTCGGCGAGTACTGATGCGCCGTCTTCCGGTGCGAGGGGCGGAGCGGCAACGCCGCCCAGCGCGGCTCCAGCAACAACACCAGCAGCGCCCGCAGGCACGACTAAAGATGAATCTGCCGCGCCTGGTGACGCCGCCGCAGCGGACTCAGACCCGAACAAGGCACCTTCGGGAACCGCATCCGTTCCGAAGCGTCCAGTGCGGCCCCGCACCACTCCGAAGCCCACTCCGGCAACCGTGCGTGATCCGGTGAGTGAGGCGGAGAAATATATCTACGGGCGCGGGGGAGCGCTGCAGGATTGCGATCGCGGACTGCGGCTCCTGCGGCCTGCAGCAGAGCAGGCGAATCCGCGGGCGATGATTTCCCTCGGCGCGCTGTATACGACGGGAGTTTGCACTCCGCGGGATTTGCCGACAGCCTATCGATGGTTTGCGCTGGCGTTGCGCAAGCAGCCGGACAACCAGCCTTTGCAGGAGAATCTGCAGCGGTTGTGGACCCAGATGACACAACCGGAGCGGCAGCTGGCGATCAAGCTGAGCCAGTGATGCAAGGCAACTGAACCCGCGTTCTTTCGGACAGTTACACAAACTGCGTTCCCAATTTCGGGTCGTATCAGGAAAGGACTGGACAGCCGAGGCGGCTGTCGCTACGTGAGCATTCATGCTGCTGGCATTTCGCGGGCGAAGCGCCCGCACCACATTGCGATTTGTGGCATCCTTTCTTATGAGTCCAGCGTCTTTCTTTCGCCCGTGAAAACTTCGGCGAGGGTCGGTCGTGTCTTTCGGGGAATGATTGTGCTGGCGCTCCTGGTGGGTACAGGAGCGGGTGGGCAGCAAGCGTCCGACCATGCCGTTCCTCACTCCAAACATTCTTTTGGGCGAAAGTTGAAGCTGAACGGCGTAAACGATTTCGCGGAGGTTACGCCGACGCTTTATCGCGGGG
>WNEZ01000693.1_pt1 | contig 28876 bp, 28 predicted proteins | sample 5400521 | NCBI WGS metagenome assembly WNEZ01 (sample SAMN13153339, study PRJNA577476) | soil metagenome | isolation source: 120 cm saprolite under Douglas fir tree site 2 hole 1 replicate 1 | place: USA:California | collected 2015-04-18
ACACCATCAAGTGGTCTTGCCATGGTCTTCTCCTCTCTCAAACCGATGGGGAAGTGGAATGCTTCTTGAAGCATAGCACAGTTTCTCATATGTGGCAAACCTTTTGGTAGAAAGCGGCAAACCTTTTCCGTAATCGGCAACTCCTCTGTCAGTTGCGCCACAAGCCGAGCAGCTACACATTGTTCCATAAACGGTGGTTTGTGACTAAACTATGCGCAACAAGACTGCACAGAGAATCCCGGTCGTACTCTTGGGATGGCTCGGTTGAAGCTCTATCTTAGAACTTATCGAGCGAGAGGTTCGACATGTCCGTACTAACCCAGTAAACGGCGTGTTCATAGAAGCGTAGCCACCACTGGCTCAGGTTGGGGTGTTCCGGCGTCAAAGAATGATAATACACGCACCAGAAGACAGACCCGTCGCCAGCTTGAACTGTGTGGACCATGCCGCTCGTATCAGTTGCCCAACGCCGCGCTTCCTCGAGGGCTACCTTCGTATCCACTGCTCGCACAACATCGAAGTTCGTTGTGCTTGGTAACTCATAATGCTCATAGGCGACCATTAGTCCTCGCACGAGCCGTGTGAAGATACCGTGCAGTCGCTCTTTCGGTAGTATCGGCTCGGCAACCAAAAGCCCTGAACCAGTCTGTGAGGGCACAAATCGCAGGCGTGAAGCGGCGCGAGGATATTGGGACTTTCCTCTGATGATGGAACGTGCATGAGCACCGTGCCGGATGGTTTGCGCAATGGGGTGCTCCACCAGGCGCGAGTCCCGAACGAGCACGTCGCGGAGAAACGTATCGTCGGTACTCTTTGCGTTGTTACATTGGCGGCATGCGCCCACCCTCGGCACGTCACCAGGTACACCACCCGTGACACCATCGAACAGGCAGCGTGGGATAACATGATCTACCGTCAACATATCGTGTTGACCGCAATAGACGCATTGTCCCTCTTCTCGCAATCGCTGGGGCTTGCTCATTCCATTAACCGTCCATATTGTTTTTTGAGTAGTTCGAGGGCTGATATCGCGCAAAGATTCGATAGTATCGATATAGTGGTGAGGGGGTTAAAAAGACATTTTAGCTCGTCACGCAATCGGCCCCTGCGAGTGGGCGGCAGACGAGCTGTCTAGCTGAAAATGATAGCATTCCCGGAGCCATTCCCCTCACGTACGGTTCCGCGCGATTATAACAGATCGTCTGGCACTCCGTCAACTAGAGTGCCAGTAATTCCCAGGGTACCCTTTTCTTCAAGTTGATCCGCCCCTCTGACAGACCGCCGTGCAGCGTGGCGTGGAGCACCGTTCTATGCTGCCTTCTCCTCATCAACAATCTGCGTGTCGCTCTTATCCAGATCGAGCTTCTCGTTGATCTCCTGCTGCTTTCTCAATAGCTCGGTCAGTGCTGCTTCATGTTCAAACGGCCTGCCGAGCTGTTCCTGGAAATCAGCCAAGTTCTTTTGCATTTGCGCAAGGTTCTCACGATCATTCGCGATATCCCTTTCCAGGTACTTTAACTCGGCATCCATCGCTTTGATGTTGTCAAACAGGTTGTTCGGATCAAAGTGCGTCTCATAGACGAAGTTGTCACTCAAGGCATAAAATGGCCGCCAAAAACGCCATAACTTGGCCGCGTCCAGACATTTTCACGCTCACGCTGCCATAATAAAATCTCTTCCATAACGGAATTTCTTGGCCGAAAGTGCAAAAATCGGGCATAACTTACCTTTTTAGAACGAATCATCTTTCCCGTACTCTTTGGGCTTTGGAAAAGACAAAAGGAGTGCGCCGAGATGCTCAGCACAAAGGCATTTGAGCAGTGGTGTTGGCGATTGGGCCTTTCAGATGAGGCGAAAGGGGTCATTACGCAGATCCGCACGTCGCCGCCTGCTCGCCATGTCCAGAGTGCTGCTGGCAATGTGAGCGGAACATATCCTTCTCTCAAAATGGGGTGCGCTATCCAGTTTGAGAGCCATCGGGACGAACTCCCTTTCGCCTACCTGATGGACCACGATCCGCAGGTCCTGGAGTTTTACGATCAGCCAGCGGGCCAGGTCAAACTGAGGTATCGCAACCAGGATGATATGCGGAACGTCACGACCAGGCACACCCCAGACTTTTTTGTCTTGCGCGAAGATGGAGCGGGCTGGGTCGAGTGCAAGATGGAGGAGGACCTGGGGCGTCTGGCGAAGAAGATGCCCTTTCGCTATCAGCAACGGCCTGATGGCTCCTGGTTCTGCCCGCCAGGAGAAGCCTACGCCGCTCAGTTTGGTCTGACCTACCGGCTGTTTTCTTCGCGAGAGATTGATTGGACGTATATTCAGAATCTGCGTTTTCTCGGCGATTACCTCCGTGGATCTCCCCCACCTGTGGAGCCTTCCGTGGCCCTGGCCATACGCACGGTCGTGATGAGCCATCCGGGAATTCGCCTACTCGATCTGATCGCTACTTTGCATCGTGGGAAGGCTGACGATGTTTACCAACTCATCTTAACTGATCAACTGTATGTGAATCTACGGGCAGTTCGTTTGACCGATTACGAGCACGTTCAGGTATTTCTCGATCACGACCAAGCCGAGTCATATGCCACCCTCCAACCCACCGCCACGTCTCTTCCTCGCCCATCAACCTTGCAGCTTATGGTAGGAGCGCCCATCGTCCTGGATGGGAAGGCGTGGACCATCTTCAACCCCGGCGCAACGGAAGTGCTGTTGCTTTCGGAGGACAGGCAGGTCATGCCCGTCCCCAATGACGCCTTTGAAGAACTGATCCGCAGTGGTCGGCTGACAGGACTTACCCAGGCGGTAGCGCCGCCGAAGTATGAAGAGGGGCGCGAGCTTCTGGCTCAGGCCAGTCCAGAAGCTTTGGAAGAAGCGAACCGTCGCTACGCGATCATTACTGGAACTGACAGAGCAACGAAGACTCCTGCCCGTACCGTGCGTCGATGGCGAGCGCAGTGGTCTGAGGCACTGGCTTCCTACGGTAACGGGTTCATCGGGCTGCTGCCCCAGGTCAAAAGTCGAGGCAACCGGCGCTCCCGGCTTGATGAGCGCACAGAGGCGCTGATCGAAACCTTCATCACCGAGCACTACGAGACGCTCAAACAGCAGTCAAAGAAGGCGGTCTTTCTTCTGCTGCAACGGGAAGCAGAGCGGCGCAAGATCCCCGCTCCCAGCTACACGACTTTTCTTGATCGTCTTAACAAACGCCCGCTGGTCGAGCAAACCCGCAAACGCAAAGGGCTACGGGCAGCAGCCCAGGTCGATGAGTGGTACTGGGAATTGGAACTGACCACACCGAGACATGGAGCGCGCCCCCTGGATGTGGTTCACCTGGACCATACAGAACTCGACATTGAACTGGTAAGTGCGCGAACGGGCCGCCCTCTAGGCCGACCGTGGGTGACGTTCCTGACCGATGCCTTTTCTCGTCGCCTGCTGGCTGTGTACCTCACCTTTGACCCGCCGAGTTACCGCTCCTGTATGATGACCCTTCGTGAGTGCGTGAGTCGCTATGGGCGGTTGCCTCAGACCTTGGTCGTTGATGGGGGTCCAGATTTCCGTAGCACCTACTTTGAGACGCTGGTCACCTACTACGGGTGTGAGAAAAAGACCCGTCCTGGAGCCAAACCCCGCTATGGTTCGGTAATTGAGCGCCTGTTTGGAACAGCCAACACCCAGTTTGTCCACAACCTCCTTGGCAATACGCAGATCATGAAACAGGTCCGCCAGGTGACAAAAGCCATTGCGCCGCGAGAGCAGGCGGTCTGGACGCTGGGAGACCTGTATGCCTACCTGTGTATCTGGGCTTACGAGGTGTACGATCAGCAAATTCACCCGGCGTTGGGGATGAGTCCGCGTGACGCTTTCAAAATGGGAATCGCGCGTGGAGGATCGCGCGAGCATCTCAAGGCGCTCTACGATGACGATTTTCGCTATGTTTCGTTGGCTAGCACGCGAAAGCAAACGGCGCAAGTCAAGCCGGGACGAGGGGTCAAGATCAATTACGTGTATTACCATGCGAAAGCATTTGACGTGCGCGAGGTCGCAAACAAACAAGTGCCAGTGCGTTACGATCCTTTCGATTTGGGCACGGCGTATGCCTACGTCCAGGGCCGTTGGGTGCAGGCTCGCTCAGAACATTACCTGCAATTACGTGGCCATACTGAGCGCGAACGAGAGCTTGCCAGCGCGGAACTGCACAAGCAGTATCGGAATCACACACGTGATGCAGCGATCACCGCGAAGCGCCTGGCCGATTTTTTTGCCGATCTCTCAGGCCATGAAACCGTCCTGAGCCAGCATTGGAACGATGCGGAAGCCCGCGATGTCTTTGCCCAGATGGAGGATTACCAGTTGCTTCCTGCTCACTCCTCTGACCAGGAGGAGCGCGTGCCAGTGCTTGCTCTCGTTCAAACAGAGTCTTCGCAAGAGCAAACAGATCCTCTTGTCCAAAAATCCAAGAGAAGTCGTCACAGTCAACCAGCCGCGATCATCGAGGACGATGTGGACCTGGAGGATCTCGACGAGTATGAGGAGTTCCACTAATGGCAAAGGCAGAAGAGCGGGATCTCAAGCAGAGCTTTCCGCGTGAATTGCTCGAACAGCCTCCCTCGGCCCGCCTTGACTACTTCAAGGCGTACACCGCCGCTCATCCGTTCTTGGAGCGGGCAGATACGGCGGTGCGTAGCGCCCTGCGTGAACCCGCAGGCGCTTTGTTAATTTTCATCATCGGGCCAACAGGGGTGGGAAAAACGACCTTGTTGACCTTCATCGAGCAACGCTTGCTGAAGCAAGCCCAGGCTCAGCTTTCACAAGACCCTGATCATGTGCCAGTCATTAAGCTGGATGCGATGGCTCCTTCGGCTCGGCAGTTCCGCTGGCCAGATTTCTACACCCGCGCGTTGATGGCAGTCTCGGAGCCGCTCATTGATTACAAAGTGGAGAGAGGAGCCGTCCTGCCGATCTTTAATGAGAAGATGGGCAGACATGTGCCTCCTCGTTTAGTTGGTGATGCCGCCGCTCTGCAACGGTCCTGGGAACAGGTGCTCAAATATCGGCGACCAGAGGCCATCCTGATTGATGAAGCCCAACATTTTGCCAAAACGGCGGGAGGCACTCGGCTGGAAGATCAACTCGACCATGTGAAATCGCTCGCTATTGCCACGCGAACGGTTCACATTCTGGCAGGAACATACGATCTCTTGCTCTTCCGCAATTTGAATGCCCAGCTCTCCCGTCGCAGTATTGATGTGCATTTTCCTCGGTACGAAGCCACTAACCCGGAAGAGCAGGTGGCATTTCAAAGGGTGCTGCTGACGTTTCAACGACATCTTCCGCTAGAGAAAGCGCCTGATCTGGTTCATCGGTGGGAGATCTGCTACGCGCACACTATTGGCTGTGTGGGCTTGCTCAAAGATTGGCTGACCAAAGCACTCGCCGAAGCCTTAGAAACTGGGGCAAAGACCATTTCTCCAAGTCTCTTAGCCTCTCATGCCGCCTCGGTAGATCGCTGTAATCAAATGATTACGGATATCGAAGAAGGAGAAAAGGCTCTGCGCGTGGACCCAGAGGCCACTGAGCGGCTCTTAGCGCGCCTGGGCTTAAGCCGCCGTCGGCCCCGACAAGCGCGGACCGGTCAGGCGGCAGATTCGGCTGATACCCCAACTACATCACGCCGCAGGCGTGTGGGACAACGCAACCCGACGCGTGATGCGGTAAAGAAAGAGGTTGAGACAGATGGGTAAAACGCGGCTTTCGGAGTTTCCGTGGTGGCATCTGACGCCTGTGTACCTGCCAGAACGCAGTACTCTCTACGCGCCAGCGCCAATCGGGGTAGGAACTGCCTTTGGAGAAAGCTTGACGAGCTACCTCGCCCGCTTGGCCGATGCCCATTGTGTCTATCCAGGCGTGCTGCTCCAGCAGATGATTGTTCCTCTCATGACAGAACTGGAGACGCAGGGGAGTGAGGCTGGAGAACATCCCTTGTGGAGACGCGACGGGAGCGGGTCGCATTTGATCAATGTGACCGGCCCTCGCGCACGCTCGGCTCTGTATGCTCTAGAAATGCTGACGCTCCGCACTGATCTGCGCGGTCTTTCTCTGACAGCGTTAACTGAACTCCTGCCGATCCGAGGATTAACCCGGAATACATTAGCATGGTGCCCTGTCTGTTACGAGGAATGGCAGGAAAGTGGGCAGATTCTGTATGATCCCCTCCTTTGGATGTTTCGGGAAATCTCCACCTGCACTCGTCATGGTGTGCGTTTGCACACGCATTGTCCTCATTGTGCCAGATCACTCCCTCATCTGGCCTGGCGCTCCCAGCCAGGATACTGTGCGTTTTGTTCCGGTGCGCTTTTCAAAGGGCAAGAAGATGGTGTGCAAACAGTGGCCGTTGACTCTCATGAGTTCGCTTGGCAGCAATGGGTAACTCACGCATTGGGGGCCGTCGTCGCGCAGCTTCCCGTGATGAGTGTTGAGCCGAAACGAGAACGTATCCGCCAGGTGGTGAGCTATGCAGTAGAACGACTGGCGGACGGGAATACCGCTGCATTTGCCCGATCCCTTGGCCTACCGAGGGGCACAGTAGAGAACTGGCGTCAAGGCAAGCGGATACCAGAAATGGATATGCTCTTACGGCTCTGTTATCGATTGGATCTCTCTTTGTGTGAGGTGCTGTTTCAGGAGGAGGAAATGCTTCAACCGTCTCTGAGAGATCCTGTGCCATCCGCGATCTTCCCGTCAAGAAAACGAACGGCCATCGACAAAGAGCGCATTTTTCACGTGCTGCAACAGGAGGCGAGCATGGCAGAAAACCCTCCTCCTTCGCTCAAGGAAGTGGGGCTGCGGCTCGGCTATCAACCAACCACGTTGTACAAGATCAATCAGGCTGCCTGTCACGCGATTGCTGAGCGCTACACAGCTCATCGTCGAGAACTGCGGGAAAAACGGTTGCAGGGATATCGTGAGGAGATCCGGCAGATTGCATTGTACCTTCAGGCAGAGCAGATGTCCCTCGCGCAGAGACATATCGGCCGGTATCTCGCGCAGCCTGCCATTTTGCGTGACCCAAAGGTACGAGAACTTCTGCGAGAAGTGTGTCGCGAGGTAGAGACAGGTGATGGAGAAAAGTCACAATGAACAAATATGTTCGCAAGCTCATGCGTGGAGTGTCCCAGAAACCAGAGGAGGCAAAGATATGAACGACCTTACGAAGCTATCATCACTCATTACTCTGAGCACTGTAGGCTCTATTATCCTCTTATCAATTGCATCCTGCGCTACCGAATCAGGAGGATCGCAAAATACTCTCCAGGAGAAACAAAAAAACTTTGTCGGCAAGTGGAAAAAAATCTCATCTATCTCCTGCGCCACCGCCTACCCCGACGACATCGAATTTTTCACCGCTACCTATCTTGGCAAAAAGGGTTCGTCTGGGCAGCGTTTCATTGTATGGGATGCTGGCGGCTATCAAGTCCTGCAAGGGGATCAGGTGAAGATCGATACTGCGACAGATCAGCAAGTACTCTACAAGTACTCCATCTCGCAAGACATTCTGACCTTTGTGGACCCGACAGGATGTGAGTTCCAATATCGCAAGATCGGTTAAAGTCTCAAAGTTCTCCTCTAAAAAAGAAGATACTGTGCGTCTATTTAGTGGCAAAAATTGACTCCACTTCCTTGCTGTCAGATGACCAATGGCTAGATGCTCCAGCTCCGTTTCTGACAGCCTACAAAGAACGTGAGTCTCTTTGTCAATCTGTATCTTCCTACCGTCTTTTGAAAGACGGCAGCTAGTCTGTGATGAAACGCTCTTCTCTCAAGAAAGGAATGCACCAATGGCACCCAATTTGCACGATCATTCGCCAGTAGATCATGAGGCTGGTGAATCACAGGGTCCCTCATCGAGCACGGTAGGCTCTTCTTTCGTACCCTTGGCAGAGCCGCTTCCGCTCTCACTCGAAGCATCGACTGAGCTTATCCCGAATCCAGAGGGTGGCCCTGTTCCCATACCACCGCTGCCGCTTCCTGGGCCACAGCCTCTCCCTTTCCCATGGCCCCCTCCCTGGCACTTCTGCCTGATCAACCTGCGGTCTGGCTGCTATCGTATCACGTTCAGACCCAATTCGGGGATCACTGTATATTACGGTACAATGCGCGTAGACACGGCGGGCGGGCAGACGACAATTAGCGGTGACCTGTATCGATTTTTACAGGTGCCCATACCGTGGCCCATTCCTCCTCTGAGTCTTGCACAGCCAGCTAGCCCGCCATTTCCTTTCCCCCTCCCTTTCCAGTATGATATTCCAATTTATTCACGAAGCCGCTACTACTCGTACTTGAAAGTCACAAATGTCCAGCGTAGTCCCATCTTCACCACAGGTCCTTGCCAGCTGACATTGACGGCTCAAGAGTACGTCTACACTCAACCGCTAGCAGGCTCATTTGATGGCACATTCCCTGGCACGCCGGGGACTCGCACAGTGACCATCCTACTGGAGCCAAAGCCTGCCCCATTTGGATTTACCAGCAGTTACTTCGAGGGGACGTTGTACGATGGCGGTGTAGCGCAGGGATCATATATGATGGGCTGGGTATCGAATTCCTTCCGCAAAGCGACCCTGGAGATCGATACGCTGGTCGGATGCGTTGCCCCTACAGCAGTCCCCGCACTCTCTGGTTCTGGCACGGAAGCCTTTCAGACAGTCTTTGCGACGGCTGGCTGGGATCTCAACGTCATCTATGACCAGGTGAATGTGCCGGTACCAGCAGGTGTGAATGCCAATACTTGTTGGTCGAACGGCGACCTGCATAATCTCATGTCGGCTATCCGCAACCCTGCCACTAATCTGGATGCGGAATGGCATATGCACCTACTCGTCGTGCCTGCAACTATGGGATGTGGTAGAGGGGTGATGTACGATACGATTGGCGTTCCACGTGAAGGTGTCGCCAGTTTCTGCGATGACGGCTATCCCTCGTCGCAGTCGGCTAACTTCGGCACAGCAGCAAATCAACAACAACATAATGTGCCCAGGGCCTTCATGCGCAGTGCTTGTCATGAGGTTGGGCATGGTTTCAATCAAATCCACCAGGAGCAAGAGAATGGAGCTGACAATTCCATCATGACAACCACGCCGAGTGTTGCTGATGTGCTTGGTGGTCCAACGACCGGAGCGCCCGGTGTATTCCCTGACAATATTGCCCTACAGTTTAATGACCATGTCCGACATCACCTGGTCCATTTTCCCGACATCGTGGTTCGCCCAGGCGGGATGACCTTCGGCTCAGGCCATATATCAGTCGTACCGGAGACCGACCGTTACTACTTCGCGCCCCAGGAACTGGAGCTCAAAGTTGATCTTGGAGCCACACACATTGAGTTAGGTGAACCACTACAGCTTTCCTGGACTTTGCTGAATCAGTCTTCAGCAGCCATTCCGGCTCCATCGGATATCAGCATAGAGGCCCAACACACCTTTATCACGGTCACCACGCCAGGTGGCAGAGTGAAGCCAATGCCGTCATTTATCATCAAAACAGAGGAGGTGAAAATCGAACCTTTGCCATCCGAACAAGCGCTTCAAGCTGACACGCGAGTGTACTGGAGTTCGAAAGGTTTTGCCTTTGAGACACCGGGGAAATATCTCCTCGAAGTGCGGATTGTATGGACATATGGGGGAATGCCGTTCGGCGTACTGGCAAGTACCGATCTCTGGGTGAATTATCCCCAGTCGCCCGTTGACAACGATGCAGCGTCACTGCTCCACCACCCACAGGTAGGCATGTACGTTGCCCTCGGCGGGGGCGCACCTCACCTGACCGAAGCCATTACCCGCCTCGAACGGGTTTCTGCGCTCGCCGAAGGAGATCAACCTGCACCCAAAGCTCTGCGAGGGTACCAAGGACTGCTCCCAAAGGAGAAAGGGCCTATGCAACCTGCCTAGGATAAGCCCTTGACTGTCACCTCAATCCAGCCAAGTCCACCAGCGGTGTCTATCCGCTTGTAAACGCGAACCGAGCGGATGCACCGAGGAAGCACTAGGCAGGCAGACACTGCTGGTGGACCTAACAAGTGACCCAATGACGGCCATTGACGGAAGTTTGTCACAAAGGCTGTCATGGAACTGGTCATTGAAGGGGGTTTCATCGCTATGCTCACTCAACGCTTCTTTGGGAAGGAACTGGTGTTAGAAGGGAAGAGTCAACAAAACTTCTCAAGGAGATTTCCAAAAAAAGTAATTACTGGCCGAGGTGGCCAAGTTATCCCGTTAGTCACAGAAGTGGCCGCGCAGGTAGAACTTTTCTGCCCGTCCTGCTTTCACAAATATCTCAAAGCCTTTATACGTCCCAATGACCTTCACCTCCTGATCGAACATCATCCCCTGGATCGCCATACTGAGGATGTGCGCTGCTTGCTCCCGTTCCTTTTTGCCTCGATACGTCACGTCCCCGATGGTGATAGCAAATTCGCCGGTGTCGTGCGCAGTGCGCCGGTGTAAATCCGACACTAATCCCTCTATCCGCGCATTCGTTCGTCCTATCCGCTCCGGGAGTTCCCGTACCTGCTTGGCAATGTCATACTGCATGTTGATGTGCGCTGCTCGCAGGATGTCAAGACGGCGTACCTCCGTATCTATTTTCACCTTTTCCAATACCACCGGGTTCCCACTGGCAATCGCTTTGATCTCTGCATACGAGAGTGCGCCGCCCTCCAAGTCTTCCGCTTCTCGAACCGTCACTTGCCCGCTCATTACCTGCTGAATAAACCGGGCTTTCGTCTCCAAAGTCTGCCACATGTAGGCATCAAATGAGCCTTCTGTTGCATACCGCACGATCTGTACCACGTCATGCATATTGCCTTGGCGAAGTATTCTCCCTTCCCGCTGCTCAATGTCTCGCGGTCGCCACGGCGCATCAAGATGATGGAGGGCAATCAAGCGCCGTTGCACATTGGTCCCCGCGCCGCATTTCTCAGTGGACCCAAACAGAATGCGTTTGCGTCCTGCATTGAGCGCATCGTACAGTTCTTGCTTCTGCGCGTCAGTTTCGGCGTCGTGGATGTAGGCAATTTCCTGCTCTGGGATGCCGTGAGCAATCAGCAACCGTTTCACTTCATCGTAGACATTGAACCGCTCCGGGTGTGGTGTTGAGAGGTCACAAAAGACAAGCTGTGTGGTTTTCGCTTCTCGTCCTTCCTCCCAGATGCGGTAGATGTTCCTCGCTGCTTTGTAGACTTTCGCTTCTTCGCCTACCGCTGCATCGTGTACCATCAACCGTAAGTCTAAGGCTGCTTTTCGCCCATCACTGGTGAGGAAACTCAGCAGGTGGTCGTTGTCGCGGCATACGACCTCGGCCAACAGGTCAAAGCTGCCTGTACAGATGATGAGATATATGACCTCGTCGAAAGTGGAGATCTCTTGAGCTGCCTCTAGAAGGCGTTCGCCTGAGACGCGAATGCCGATCATGCTAGCAAGGGAGAAGCCCAGTTTGATGGGGTTGGTGATGGCGACAATCTGCATGACCTGGGTGTTGATGAGGTTGGCTACACGCTGGCGCACGCTGGCCTCAGATATGCCCAGGTCGGCGGCTATTTTGGTAAATGGACGTCGTCCATCCATTTGTAGCGCTTCGATGATATGCTGGTCAATTTCGTCTATTGAGTTTTTGTTGTTGTGTTGATCCATGGTACGGGTATAGTACCATGAAATTTATCCTGGCTCAAGCATATCCTTAGAATAGAAGGCCGGGAATTGGCTAATTATACCGAGATCAATGGGACCGCCACCAGCGCTAGAAGAATACCGATTGCCTGTATGCGCGTTACGCGCTCTCGTAGAACGAGCGCTGCAAGCAGCACCGTCGCTGCAGGATAGAGGGAGGAGAGAACAGCTGCGACATCGAGACGACCGGTATGCGTAGCCAGAACAAAGAACACGTTTCCGATGGCGTCCAATACCCCTGCAAGCAAGACGATAGGAGCAATGGTCATTTTGGGCAGCATCTGCTGCTGCCGAATCCGCACCACAACCAGCATAAAGAGCACAGATGTGAAGCGTGCAACCGCCAGTGGCCAGAAGGTCGCAGCGTGGCTTGCATGGCTGATGAGGATGAAAAAGCAGCCAAAGCCACAGCCGGCCAGCAATGCCAGCCCGATTCCTTTGGGAAGCCCTCTTGCTCGTTCTGGGCGTGATATGAGCCCTATCGCGAGTAGGGCCAAAACGAAGCCGCCAAGTTGGAGCAGACTGGGCAGTCCTTCTGTGAAAGCACTAAAGAGGACGGGGAGAGCGGCAGTAAGTACCGCTGAAACGGGAGCGACGATCCCCATCCGTCCAATTGACAGCGCCGAGTAGAACGAAATCAGTCCTATGACTCCCGCCAATCCGGCAAGTCCTCCCCAGACAATGTCCACTGGGGAGGGAAACGGCTCTTTCCAGAGAAGCGCAAGCGCGACAAGTAGCACAAATCCAACTGCATAGGCGGCTATAACGACGCTTGAGGCGTTGGCTCGGCGGGAGGCAAGTCCACCACTGAAATCGCCGCTTCCCCAGCAAAGGGAGGCAGCAAGGCCAAAGATGACGGTAGCGAAGTCGCGGTTCATGGTTGTTCCCTTGAAAGAAGCTGATGGCTCTGTCTTGAATACATCTGCCTTCCAGTGAGAAGGCTGAGAAGTTTATCTTCTCAGAAACAACCTGCAAATACAAGAGCCAAGTGGAGGTTCCTGCAAGAGCCATTCTTGCTGTGCCGAAAACGCCTGGTCAAAGGGCATATCGAGCGGTTGAAACCACATGACTAGCTGGAAAGTAGAGAAGGTTCTATATGCATGCTCAAGTCTACTGCACAATAATGGTCCCTGTCATATAGGGATGATAGTTACAAATATAGGGAAATGTGCCGGATTTGGTAAAGGTGAAACGAAAGGTGCCACCAGCGGGCAGGTCCCCACTGTCAAATGTCCCGTCGTTACTGGTGACCGTATGGGCGATTTGTGCCTTATTCTTCCAGATTACGGTACTACCCACTGCGATCGTGAGGGTAGCAGGGCTGAAGTCAGCACGGCTGATGATAATCACCGTCCTCGATGGCTTTAGCTTGTGAGTATGGGTGGGTGTGGGAGCGAGCGGAGGAGTTGTCGTAGGACTGGCTGTGGCCCTCTGTCCGGTAGAAGCGGGAGAGGCTGATGGTGTTGAACCATGCACGCTTCCCAGTGCTAATGTCAGGCCGTAGCCCAGCAGGAGAACGGCAACGAGCAGGCCACATACCAGGCCTATCTTTCCTCCTCGTCTCTTGTACCATGGCCTGCGACCGCGTGGGTTGCTTTGAGGATCTGTATATGGTGAGGAAGGTGGTAGCTGAGATGGTCCTGGGTATGGCATTGTCGAGGGGAATGGTTGTTGTTGCACTGGTGTGTACCCAACTTGTGCTCTAGGGGAGGGTGATGGTGGCGATACTTGCTGTCCCCATTGGGCCTGACCGGAAGGTGGGTACCCCTGCGGTGATTGCTCTGGCTGTGGTGGGTTCCCAATTGGTGCTCGACCGTAAGGGAATGGTGCCTGTTGTCCCCTTGGGAAGTGTCCATATGGTGGCTGTGGTGGAGGCTGCTGACTCATGATATACCCCTTCTCAACGCTTTTCATGATTTGCTCGCTGCATCTTATGAAACGCGCGTGTAGGGCATCAGTAACAGGCTCGTGCTGTTCCCAGTCCTTTTGGCTCCTTTATCGGATCGTATGATACGATAGACGAAGATAGCCCCACCCCTGGTACCCGCAAGGGGTTACCTGTCCCCCAGACAGGGTTCCACTACATTTTTCGAACATTGCACGACTATGCAAGAAAGGATATTTTCTATGTCCACTCATCGCACCGGCTTCGTTTTTGATGAGCATTACCTGCTGCACGATACGGGTGTACAGACAATGGTCACTACGCGCAGTGGTTCGTTTGAGGTAGCGCCTGAGCCACACCCTTCGTCGCTGTACATCATACAGCGCACAAAACAGTTTCTCGATGGTGCGGGCTTAACGGCACAGATGCTGCCCATTGCGGCACGGGCTGCAACGGAGGATGAGTTAGCAGTGTACCATACACGTGAGTATATCGCGGGTATACGCGCTCATGCAGCGGGTGGACCTGGCAAGGGCGAGTGGGGCGAAGTGGATGACGAGACGGTGATCAGTCGAGGTTCATTCGAGGCGGCTCTGTATGCGGCTGGTGGGTCGATGAACTCGGTGGATGCGGTGATGAAGGGTGAGGTACGAAACGACTATGCACTGCTGCGGCCGCCCGGTCATCACGCTACGAAGAATCGTGCGATGGGGTTCTGCATATTTAACAATACCGTCATCGCTTCTCACTATGCACGCAACACCTATGGACTTGAGCGTATCATGATTGTGGATTGGGATGTGCATCATGGCAATGGTACGCAGGATGCGTTCTATCAGGACCCCGGTGTGTTGTTTGTCTCGTTGCACCAGCACAACTGGTATCCAAAGCTCTCCGGTGAATTGGAGCAGGTAGGCAGTGGCGCAGGTGCAGGCTACACCGTCAATATTCCCTTGCCAGCTGGTACGGGTGATAGAGGATACCGGGCTGCATTTGAGCAACTGGTTGTCCCTATTGGCTTGCAGTTTCAGCCCCAGCTCATCATTATTACGGCAGGGCAGGATGCGAACTGGCTTGATCCACTGGCGCAGATGATGATGACAATGGCAGGTTTCCGCCAGATGTCTGAACTGATGGTCGGCCTGGCGGAGGAGGTCTGTGATGGACGGCTGGTGATGTTGCAGGCGGGCGGGTACAGCGTGGCGTACGTGCCATATTGCACCGTTGCGGTCGTCGAGCCACTGCTCGGCGTCGATGTGGGCATGGTTGACCTCTATGCGACCTCGGCGGAATTGGAACGCTGCAAGACGATCTTTACCCAAGAGACAGAGCGTGCGCTGGCAGCGGCAAGGAAGTGGCACAAGAGCTGGTGGAAGATTTGACGTGGCTTCTTATAGTCGTGGGAACTTCTTGCAGTTTCGTACGATGCACTCAAAGGGAAGTAGTGCATTCTTGTGGTCTATCACAGTAGCACAAACCTGCCATTTTGCAAGAATAATTCTCCGTCAATCCACACTTCACCTTGTTGACGCAGGTCGCAGATCATATCCCAATGGAGCGCGGAGACATTGAGCCCACCGGATTCGGGGTAACTGCGACCAAGGGCCAGATGGATGGTGCCGCCGATTTTCTCATCGTAGAGGATGTTGCGTGTGGCTTCGCGGATACCGTAGTTCATACCGAAGGCGAATTCGCCAATACGTCGTGCTCCATCATCTATGTTGAGCATGCTCAGCAGGTAATCCTCGCCTGTTGCAGCATGTGCTTCGACGACACGGCCATTTGCGAGGCGTAGTCGGATGTCATCGACGGCACGGCCATCGTAGCCGGTAGGCAAGGTGAAGCGAATAGTTCCCTGTGCGCTGTCTTCGATCGGACTGGTGTAGATTTCGCCATCGGGGAAGTTGACGTGCCCATCACAGCCCAGGAAGGGACGACCTTCGATCGAGAGGGTCAGGTCGGTATCTCCTGCCAGAATGCGCACTTGCTTGTGCCCATGAAGCCAGGCTATGAGGGTTTTTTGCTGTGAGGCCATTTCTTGCCAGCGGGCGATGGGATCTGGATCGTTGAGCATGCCAGCGTTGAAGACGAACTCGCAGTAGTCTTCCAGAGACATGTGTGCATCCTGTGCATAAGCCGAAGTGGGGTATTGTGTGTAGCACCAGCGCATCAGGCCTTGTGCTGCTCGTTGTGACCAGAGGGTGTCCACCTGATCATGCGCTTTGCGACGCCTGGCTGCACGAGCAGGGTTGACTCGCGAGAGGCGGCGGGTGTTGGTTTCGGCGTCAACGTAAAGCAGGCGTTCGTATTGTTCTTTGATTAAACGTGTGACGGGTGAGACAAAGTCGAGTTGTGCGTCGTTGGCCTCTTTGAGGTAGATTTCGCGAGCCTCTTCTAGCTCCAGATCGAACTGGGGGTGCCCACCAGCACGTAATGTTTCGCGGTAGACCTCAAGCAGCAAGGGGGTTGCTTCGATGCCGCCATGGATAGCCACGAGGTTGCCGGGCTGAACATCTAGAGAGTAGCGAACTAAGATTTGTGCCAGGCGGGTCAACCGGCTATCAACGAGTGCCATGATGTGCTACTTTCATCGCGAAGGGTTGTGTCCTTTAGGGTATAAAATATCTTGAGAGGACGACATAGATCAATCCATCTTGACCCTATCTACCAGTTTCTGTGCAAACAGATGGGCATCCTCTGGATATCTTGCCGTGATCAGATTCCCGTCCTCGACCACAAACGGCTTGCTGATGCTTCCACCGTGCAGGAAATCGCTTCTCTGCTTGAGCACATTCACCGTTTCGTCTTCCACATACTCAGGATAGGTTCGGTAGTAGTCCCCTAATCTCCAGAAGGTCAGGTAATAGCCGGCACGTTCCAAGCGTTTGGTCAGCCCCGTGAGCTTTCGCCCATAGAGCACACTTCTGCCCGTTTCAGGATCGATGGTCCTTGCCAGCACCAGGACGCCATGGCAAATAGCACCAACTACTTTGTTCTGTTTGAGAAACTCCAGGGCCTTGTTCTGCACTACCTTGCTTTCTAGATACTGGCGCATGCCCTTGGCATGACCACCGGGCAGGACCAGCACATCATACTTCTGGGGGTCGATGCTTTCGTAGGGGATGGGATGCCGGAACGCCTCGGTCTTTTCGAGTTGGCGATAGGCTGCAAGTGCGTCGGGTTTGGCGCCCAACTGCCCAAAAATGACGCCGGTCAGTAGGCGTGGGTCGGTCTGGCCCATCTGCCCTGTTTCGGTGCTGAACGTGACTTGCAGACCCGCTTCGACAAAATATTTCCAGGGGATAGAAACCTCTGTGGTATCGAAGTCTCTGTCGGGGAGCGGGATAATCACTTGTTTCGCCATAGAGTCTTGCCCTCCAGTTGCCTTTTCGGTCGTGTGTTGCTTCTTCGCTGATGATGGTTGGCTCAGTATTGTAACTATATCATATTGTTAGCAGCGTGCGGGGCAAGGAAGCTTGGGGGCTTCCAGGGATCGCTCTTTTACTTGATATGTTGTCCCGCTAGGTGCGAGGATGGTGGGATTAACTCGTCCCTTGACCTTGTCCCAGGGGCAAGGTTGTATAGTTTAAGTGACAACCAGGAGGAAAGCCGTGAGAACACAACTACACATTGGAGAGATTGCACAGTTGCTGGGCGTAACGCCGAAGGCTATCCGTCACTATCAGAAGGTTGGTCTGCTTTGTACACAACGGTTTGCTCAAATTTGTCATGCTCGGTGTAGTAGCAGCGTTGTATCTCTTGCTCATGGGTATGCTGCTTGCGCCATTGTGGACCAGGCATCGACTGAGCGCGACCCGCCTGGACCTTCACTATGGGCTTGATCTCAATGTGAGCATTCCTCGTGCGGCAATTGTCTCTGCACGACCTGTACGCAAGAAGTTGACGATGCTTGAGCCTATGCGAGCACGCTATGATGCGAAAAAGACGATAGTTATTCTTATCAACCTGGGCATGATGTACTTCGCGGGTATGTTGCTGTTGATCTGGAAGCTTCCTGCAATGCTGGCATTGGTGATTCTTGTTTTGCTTGATATTGGTATTATCGTGGGCATGTGGCTGTTTGGGTGTGCGCGTTTGTGGAGATTGAGGTACCCCTAAGCAAATTGGCCATGATTACGCCGAATAGTATCTTCTGAGACAAGCAAGGACTTGCTTAGCTCTGACGAATACAACTTGCCTTCCCTCTGGAGCATTTGCAAAATCGAACTTCGTCGTTCGGCAAATAACATTGCATTTTTCTCCATGGAATTGCATGATATTACTTGACATTGCATGAAAATTCGCGGTATTATAATCGTGCAGAATATTGACCGATACCTTGCATACAACATACAACGGAGGGATAGAATGGACGGTATCAAGCATTACTTGACCGATATGGATGGGGTCCTACTGCATGGCACAACGCTTCTTCCTGGGGCGGTGGAGTTTGTGCAACGTCTGCGGGCTCAGGGGATTCCGTTCCTGATTCTGACCAACAATTCACAATACACCCAGCGCGACCTGCAGGTGCGCTTGTCCTATCTTGGGCTTGACGTACCGACTGAAGCGATCTTCACGTCCGCGCTGGCGACTGCGCAGTTCCTGCACGCTCAGAGACCGGGTGGGCGAGCGTATGCTATCGGAGAGTCTGGGCTGACGACGGCATTGCATGACATCGGCTACATCTTGACTGATCAAGAGCCAGAGTATGTGGTGCTGGGTGAAACGACAACGTATAGCTTCGACCGCATTACCCGAGCCATTCGCTTCGTAAGTGCTGGTGCGCGTTTCATCGCCACCAATCCGGATGTGATGGGACCCGGTGAAGGAGGAATCGTCCCCGCGACCGGCTCTGTGGCCGCGTTGATCAGCGCGGCCACTGGCATCAAGCCCTACTTCGTTGGCAAACCGAACCCGCTGATGATGCGCACGGCCTTACGCACACTGGGTGCCCACTCTGAGGACTCCGTGATGATCGGGGATCGCATGGATACCGATATCGTCGCCGGTATCGAGAGCGGCCTGCGGACCATCCTGGTGCTATCCGGCGTCACTAAGCGCGAGCAGGTAGAGCGCTTTCCCTATCGCCCTACATGGGTACGGGAGTCTATCGCGGAGATCGAGGTATGAAGAAAGAGGACACGATCGCCTACTGAATTTTGCCCATGGAGGTCACTTTTATATACTCATTATTGACGTTGAACTTCTTCACCTCATACATGCACCAGGTTTCGTATCATTTGTGCTCTCGCAAATGAGGTTCTTTCCTATTGGTTCACATCCGTCAGTTGGATAGGAATTTTCTGCTGGTTCTGTCTCGTTCTTCCCTCTGTTCGTGCTCCGCCTTCTCCTCCAGAGTGTAAGTTTCCTTGAATTCGTGATGCCGTCGAGGCCGATAAAACCGCAGCTTCTTGAGCTTCCACAGCCGGGTCGTGTGCTTGCGCGCCGGGTGGACCAACTGGCCGAGGAGCTCGGCTTCGATCGCGCTCGGTTGCGCGGTTGGGGAGTGGCGCAGGCGGTGCTGTCCGCGTGGTGGAGCGTCGAGGATTTTGGCAAAATTTCGGATAGCATGATTGCCTGCGCCGAGTTACTTTCTGAGCTTAAGGTTTAAGTTTAGTATGCAACTCGCGGGTAAAGTTTTGCACCGATCAAGACTAGCAGGGTCGTGACCACAAACAAGATGAGAAAATCCCAGACCAGGCCGGTTGTACTTGTTCCGCCGGCCAGCATCAGAGAACGCAGCGCGTCTACTTCGTAGCTTAATGGGTTGCTATGCGCGATGATCTGCAACCAGTTGGGCATAATCGCGACCGGGTAGATGGCGTTGCTGGCCATCATCTGATTTACACCATTACGGTGGGCAGTGGTTCTCCAGCGCCCTCCAGGAGACGCTCAAGCAAGTGTTGCAACATCTCCTGTTCATCTTGCTCAAGGGCTGCGAGCCATTGTCCAACAATCTCCCGGCGTCGCTGGTGCCATGCCTCCACGTGTTGATGGCCCTGAGCGGTCAGCATCACGCGCACCATGCGCTCATCATCGCTCTGGCGCTCACGTATCACCAGACCGGCCTTTTCCAGGCGTTTGCAAGCGGTGGTAACGGAACTGCCGGTGACGCCAAGGGCTTCGGCCAGTTCGCCCACACTGAGCGCGTCTTTGCGACGCAGGAGCCGCAGTAACCAGTACTGCTCAGGCGTAATCTCCGCACGGTGAACGGGGTGCGAGGTGCGGCGAATGAGATGATAGAGGGCCAAGATATCGTCGACCAGGTGATCCGTCTTCATACGCATTCCTCCTCATTAATCCTAAAACTTTTCCCAACACATAAGATAATTCACGACTAATTATATTGATTGTAAAGATAATTTGTCAAGGGTGCGCGTACGATTTTTGCGCTGGGTGGTTGGCCTGGCGACCGAAGAAGCAAGGGATATACAGCCACTACGTTCGTTGAGCGGCCAGAGGACATATTCCAACGTAGTGGCATCCCTCGCGGGTGCAAAGCTTCACGCAAAAAGTGGCGAGACCCTCATGGAGGCACACGGAGCTTGTTTTCTTTGTAGAGATGAGCGCGGAGACGATATTCACCTCACTATCGAACGCAGGAACGAACCACTACATGCTCAAGGGGGTGGCTGAAGCAGATCAAATTCAACCTCTCCTTCGCCTTCTATAATACGAGGAGGAAGTAGTGCTGGACGGTAAGGCTTCAAGGGGAGGATTCGTAAGCCCCGATGTCACACGCACTCTCATTTCCGTCTGGCCGTTTCACGCCGCGTTGGTCGGTGGTGATGCCCTTGACATGACAGGCATCGAGAGGGATTTTGTCAATAGCTGGACTACCTGGGAGCAATGCCAGGGTTTTCGTTGGTCCGCCATTATCTCGCAGCACAGGATCAATGCCCAAATTGGGAAGAGCGTCCCCTGATATGTCGGTGGAATGCTTGTTAAGTGGATCATCAAAGGTTGCACCTGCGAAGCTTTGAATCAGGTTGTAGCCATCCGTGGTGAGCGTTCCCAAGATGTCTGGGCTGGTGGGGGCCTGATTCCCAGCAACAAGAGTGTTTCTCATCTCCACTTGACTTGGTTTGTTAGAGTCGTAAGCTACAATTGCAATACCACCGCCTTTGCCAGTCGCAGTATTACCATAGATGGTACAAAAGCTGAGCGTGGCTGAACTACCCACATTCGTTATAATGCCACCGCCATCCATTGCCCTGTTGTCAGAGATGGTACTGTTGGTAAGCGTGATCGGGCCCCCTTGATTAAACACGTCATCGTAAAGGTGATCACCATAACTGTAACCGTTATTGATACCACCCCCGTAGCCTGCTGTGTTGTCAGAGACCGTGCTGTTAGTAAGCGTAAGCGTGCCACCACCGACATTGTGGATGCCCCCGCCATAGCCACCGCTGTCAGATGTCCTGTTGCCGAAGACCATGCTATTGCTAAGTGTAAGAGGGCCGCCATTATTGAAAATGCCTGCGCCAGCGAATGCCGTGTTGCCAGAAATAGTGCTGTTGACAATCTTGACCGAACCTCCGTAATTGCCGATACCACCGCCCCAGGCTCCTAACGTCGTGTTATTGGAGATGGTACTGTTAGTGAGCGTGAGCGTGCCTTCATTGCTGATAGCACCGGCGCCAGCCAATGTGGTGTTGCCAGAGACCGTAATATTGGTGAGGGTGAGCGTACCATAATTGTAAATGATACCAAAACCAGCTTCAGTTTGGCGGGTCTCATTGAAGGCTAAACCGGAAATGGTTGCGGTGACCCCTTGCCTCACAGTGACGACATTAAAGCCACCACTGCCAGTGATCGAGAGGATGCCTGCGCCGGGACCACGAATAGTCAGGTTCTTCTTGATTACCAACTCGCTGTTCAGTACGATGCGCACCTTGAGACCTGTGGCAAATGTGATCGTACTTCCTGAAGGTGCAGTGGCAATAGCCCAGCGCAGTGATCCTACCACATCGTCCTGAAGAGTAGTGACATGAGTCGGGTTGGGAGATTGATGAAGACCGAACCAACCAGCCAGTCCTGCTGTTGACACCAACAAGAGAAAGATCGCTAGCATACTGGCGAGATACTGTGCACGCCGGGCAACGCTTGCCTGGAGAAAGGCAACCTCGTTCTTGCTCGGGATATTGCGTTGCGCCCACTTTTTCGCTTCTCGCAGCTGGGAGCCCCGATACAATCGATCACTGGGCTTGCTACGCCTCTGCCACTCTGTGGCGTCCTTACTAATCGCCTGTTGCAGGCGAATGTCCTCGCGTGCCTCACGCAACCAATCTGCCAGACGCGGCCACTCGCGGATCAACGCCTCGTGGCTAACTTCTATTGTGGGTGTCCCTGCAATCTCATTCGTGGTGAGCAGACGCGCTGTCAGAAAATGCGCGGTGACCTGTTGCAGCAGATCGGTCTCTTTCGGTGTGGGCAGAGTTAGCTCTGAGAGGGCCGCACGACGACGCGTCGTATCCTGATCGGTGATCCCGGGATCGACCAGGCGCAAGAACAGAGCACGCGCCAGTTTGCGATGCTCCTCCGACGGCAATGCCCTGTATGTGTCCTCGGCATGCTTGGCCAGGGCACCTTTCACCCCACCGATCTCCTGATACGCCTGCAATGTCAGCGTATGCCCGCTGCGCCGCTCGAATAACTGCTCCAGCGTGAATTGCAACAGCGGTAAGGCTCCCGCCTGTCCCTGCACTTCAAACAGCAGGTCGCCCACGAGACTTCCCTCAAAGTCCAATTGCACATCCGGCAGCATCGCCGGTCGCTTGATCACCGCACGCAGGTCATGCACATCCATTGGCTCCACAACCACCTGCTGCCGCACGATGAGCCGACTGAGTGATGGATAGGACAGGGGTCGATCATAGAAATCAGCGCGGAAGGTCAGCAGGATGATGATCGAGCCATGCGGCTCGGTCATGGCATCGACCAACAGGTCAATGAAATGCCCTCGCTCCTGCTCAGACGCCGTCAGCGTAAACAGTTCTTCAAATTGGTCGATGAGCAGTACTACCTTCTTTCCTGGTCCCTTCGCAAGTTGTGTTGAAAGCCTATGCAGGCCGCGTGCAGACTCGTCTTCCAGATCCTCACGTATGCTCTTCACACTCCGGTCGGGAAAGCGGGGTGCGAGCACAAGGGCCAGCGACTCCAGCGGGTGAGTGCCGGGGACCATTGGCTCCAGATACACCCATTGCTCGCTTCCAGACAACACGCCCTTCTGGAGTTGTGGTAGCAAGCCTGCCATCACTACGCTCGATTTGCCCGACCCGCTCGGCCCAATCACAGCGAGCAGCCGTGCCGGGGGCGTGCCTGGTTGCCCCGACGTGAGCATGCTCTTCACCCTTTCTACCAGCTCTTCAATCAAGCGATCGCGCCCAAAGAAATCAGTGGCATCCTTCTGCGTGAAGGCACGCAGCCCCTTGTAGGGATTGCGTGGCTCAAATTCGGGGGTTGTCAGTGATGGCTCCTCAGAAGATGCTTCGTCCTCCTCCAGGCAGGCCACTAGCTCATCGAGAGCCTGCTCATAGTGTCCCTCACGAGCATCAACCAGGTCAATCTGAACTGTTTTACCCCATTCCTCGGGAAGCACATCTATGATCTCCTCACCGGTTGACCATACGAACACCAATCGTCGCTGGTAGAGGCTGGCGATACGCAAATGCTCTTTGACGGTGCGTGAGGAGCGGGCATGGGGCGAGACGACCAGCAGCATGACATCGGCGGCACGGATCGCCTGGCGCACCACGTCTTCCTGCTCAAGCGTGTGCTGGGTGCGGTCCGAGTCCTCATTGCTGACGGTGATCCGGCGCTTCTGCAAATCCGCTGTGAGGCGTGCCACGAAGGTGTCATCGGCGTGCGAGGCCGAGACAAAAACCCGCCTGTGGGTGACGGTGGAGATGACAGATGGTGTAGAAGAGATGTGATTCAGTCGGGCAGTCATCTCGGCATCAGAGCGCAGGTCAAGGGGACTCACCCCGCTCGCCTGTTCGAGCGCCTGTGCGAAGAGTTGTACGCTCGCATAGCGATCCTTTGGGTCTTTCGCCAGCGCTTTGAGCACGACGTCTTCGACCGCCTGAGGCAAGGAAGGGTCCTTCTCGCGCAAATGGGGCGGCAGGTCCGACACTTGCTGATAGGCAACCTGCCAATGGGGTCCTTCAAAGGGACGTCCCCCGCAGAGCCATTCGTAGACGACGATGCCGAGCGCGTACTGGTCACTGGCAAAGCCGGGCTTGCCACGAATTTGCTCCGGAGCCATGTAGGGCAGGGTGCCAGCCATCTCCTGGGTACTCAACTGTTCGGGCGACGGGGACAGCAACGAGATGCCAAAATCGCTGAGCAGCACTTGCTGGTCCTGGCCCAGTAGCATATTCTCCGGCTTGACATCGCGGTGGATCACCTGATGGTTATGAGCATATTGCAGGGCCGCAGCGACTTGCTTGACATAAGTCACCGTCGTTGCGAGTGACAGGCAGGTACCACGCGGGTGGCGCTGCCGCAGCGTTCCGCGAGGCGCATAGTCCATGGCCAGGAAGGGTGTCCCCTGCTCCACAGCAAAGTCGAACACCTGCACAATATTCGGGTGAGTCAGGTGACCTAATGTCTGCGCCTCGGCCAGGAACTTGCTCACATCTTCATCTTCGAGCGAGGTGTGTAGCACTTTGATGGCCGTGCGACGTCTTAAATAAACATGCTCGCCCAGATACACCTGTGCGAAGCCCCCTCGTCCGAGCAACCGCAGGAGGCGATAGTTGCCTAACTGTTGACCCACACGATCTGGCATGGCTGAAGCTCCTAACACTGACTCGAGTGCTCTTACCTGGTGGAACACCCCGCATTCTATAGACGCTGCCTCACCTGATTTTTCTCGCATCAAGAAAACAATCTAGCTCATCTACTGCAGTATACCATAGAGCGTGCATGGAGACCGAGAGAGCAACCGGGACACGAGGGGTGCAACATCATAGAGGCACCACAACATTTTTCTCAAATGTTGTGGTATACTTCTGTATATGCCAGTCACCTTGAGTTAAACGAGGAGGCACCCCGTGGAGCAAAAGCCGCACGCTCACTATGACGAATTTGCAGAGCAATTTACGTGTGTGCTGCATGAGCATTGGTCAGATATCCTCCGAGTTGTAAATCGCCAATCTCCCCGCATTGCGGCACTGTTGCGCATGGCAACGCCGTCGGGTTTGCAACGTGTGGATGGGGTCTGGCGTATACATGTCATGGCGGGGCGCGTGGTGCAACGTGAAAAATTGCACCAGCCTCGCGATAACGAAATTGTGGCCCAGGGGATACGATCTTATTTCCAGCAAACGGCGCAGCTCAAGTTGCCTCGTGTGACTGTCGAGTTCGAGTTGTAGTCCCCGGGCTTTAGAAGGAGCCCTGCATGTCTACTGCCCAGCCTAAAGCGAGGCGACGTTTTCCTGGTTTGGATCCAGCAGCTCTGCAACATCCCTATGACCGGGCTGCACTGGGAGCCTTACAAAGAGTCCCCGGCCTGGATATCGTCGTGCGTAAGTTCATTGAGCTTTTCCCCGAGCGAGTCGCGTATATCCAGAATGTTGCCCAGACCGTACGTGTGTCTAAAACCCAATGTCCGCAGCTCTATACGCAACTGCGCGAAGCGTGTGCCATCCTCGATATGCGCGAGCCGGAACTGTATGTTGCTCAAACTCCTGTTCCTAATGCCTGGACGAGTGGTCATAACCATCCTTATATCATTATCACCACCGGTCTAATTGATCTGATGAGCGAAGATGAAGTGCTGGCCGTGATCGCTCATGAACTTGGTCATATCAAGTCGGGTCATGTACTGTATAAGACGATGGCACGTGGCATCAGTTTATTGATTTCTATCATTAGCGATATGACGCTGGGTATTGGACGCCTGGTAGGAATGGGCCTGGAAGCGGCATTACTGGAATGGGATCGAAAGTCGGAGTTCTCTGCTGATCGTGCCGGGCTGCTCGTTGTGCAGGACTCACAGGTGATGCTGACGTTGATGATGAAGTTGGCAGGTGGCACGCTCTTTCAACGCGACCAGATGAGTGCGTCGGAGTTCTTGAAGCAAGCGGACCTCTTTGAAGAGGTAGATATGAACTTGCTCGACCGCATTTACAAACTGATGCTGGTAACTGCTGTGAACCATCCTTTGACCATAGTGCGTGCTCGAGAGATCGTCAACTGGTCCGGGAGTAGCGAGTTCAACGAAATCCTGGATGGGCATTACATGCGCACGCGAGAGGCTGAGGATGGCAGTGCGAATGGTAACGGTAATATGCCATCGGCGGCTTCAGCGTGGTCTGATGCGGTGCTTATAACCTGTCCGCATTGTGGGCGCGAACAGACGAATCGTCGCTACTGTAGCCTGTGCGGCGGGATGCTCGCGTGAGCACTGAGAGGCAGTCTGCTACTCAGCGTCTCACGGGCTACCTGATGGTCACAACTGCCTCTTTGCTCTTTGGGTTCAATGGGAATCTCTCACGACGGCTCTTCGATAATGGCGTCACGCCCGTCACACTGGTCGAATTTCGTATGCTGGTCGGTGGGGCGTGTTTGTTAGCAGTGCTTGTGTTGTGGCGGCGGAGTGAATTGAAGCTGCAACGCCGCCACTGGGGCTGGGTTGTAGCCCTTGGCCTGTCCGTGGCGCTGGTGACTTACACCTACTTTGTCGCGATCAGCCGTCTCCCAATTGCCGTGGCGCTGGTGATACAATTCACTGCGCCAGCCTGGATGGCTCTGGGGGAAGCGATCTGGTATAGGCGCATGCCTTCAGTCTACGTGCTGGTAGCCCTGGGACTTACTATTGCTGGTGTTGTGCTGCTGACGGGCCTCTGGCGAGAAAGTCTCAACGGCCTGGACCCGGTAGGGTTATTCTATGCCGGACTTGCCTTGCTGGCTTTCATCGCTTATCTCTTACTTGGGCGGCGGGCCGGACGTGACCTGCCTTCCCTTACTTCTACTGCCTATAGCGCGGTCGTGGCTGGCGCGTTCTGGTTGATTGTGCAACCGCCCTGGGCGATTCCAGCGGATACATGGACGCCACAGCATTTACCCTGGATAATCCTTGTGGGAATTGTGGGTATGGCGATTCCTTTTTCGCTTGTTTTTGCGTCGTTGCGCCGCATTGATGCTACGCGTGTTGGGATCGTTAGCATGCTGGAACTGGTTGCTGCAGGGGTGATTGCTTATTTCTGGTTGGGTCAGCACCTGGATGTGTGGCAGATTGCCGGGGGTGTGGCCGTGCTGGTGGGTGTGACGATTTTGCAGATTGAGGCGAGGGTGGGTTAGTGCGCCGAGAAGTCTGGCTGAGAGTCTCCCAGACTCTCAGCCAGACTTCTCGGCGCACCGCTTGATGCATGGCTGATGGCTCTTTTTCACCTCTGCGCCAGCTTGTGCAGAAGCTTTCCATAGGCTACTGGCCCGCGGCGGAAGCTGCTCAGGCGGAAGAATTCATCGGGAGCATGTATTTGCTCATCCATGAGACCAAAGGCAAAATTCACCGTGTAGGCCCCGAGTATGCTGAGGAACAGTTCGCAGACGGGGATGCTCCCACCAATGCGCAGGTAGTAGGGTGCCTTACCGTATAGTTCGGTGAGCACGGCTTCGGCGGCTCGATTGCCCCAGTGGTCCACAGGAACCAGGTATGGTTTGGCAGCCCCGGGGAGTGAGCGAACCGTCGCCTGCACCCCAGGCGGCGTGTGGCGCTCGACATGCCAGGTAAGGAGACCAGCGATGGTTGCGGGATCCTGGTTGGCGACTAGCCGGCAGGTGATCTTAGCGTGTGCCTCATTGGGCAGCACCGTCTTGGTACCCTCGCCCTGAAACCCACCCCAGATGCCATTCACTTCCAGGGTAGGCCGTCCCGCGAGATGCTCCTGAGGCGTGTAGCCAGGTTCAGACACGAGGGCATCGACACCAATGGCCTCCTTATATGCCTTCTCGTCGAAGGGGACAGCAGCGATGGCGGTGCGGTCCTCGGTGGAGAGCGGCACGACGGTGTCGTAGAAGCCCTCGACCAGAATCTTGCCATCGGGACCGCGCATGGAGTCAATGATATGCACCAGGGCGTGGATGGGATTGGCAACGGCTCCTCCATAGACACCGGAATGCAAATCGGTCCTGGCCCCGCGCACGTCGATCTGCACACCGGCGATCCCTTTGAAGGCAATCAGTATCGCAGGTTGGTCCTCATCGTGCTGGCCGCCGTCGGCACTGAGCACGAGGTCGCAAGCCAGCAGGTCTCGTTGGTTCGCGATCACGGCTGGCAGCTGGGGGCTCCCGATCTCTTCCTGTCCCTCCAGAAAAAATTTCACGTTGACGGGTAAGGCTCCCTCTGCTTTGAGCAGGGCCTCGACGGCCAGGATAGGAATGAGCATGTTCCCCTTATCGTCCGAGGCACCGCGAGCATATACACGGTCATTGCGCACTTGTGGCTCAAAAGGCGGGCTCGTCCACAGGTTCAATGGGTCAGCCGGCTGCGTATCAAAGTGGCCATAGATCATCACCGTCGTCTTCCTGGGCGCGTGCAGCCACTCTCCATAGACTACAGGATGTCCACTTGTTGGCAGGACTTGCACGTTCTCCAGGCCAGCGGCCGTGAGGCGGTCAGCAACCCAGCGGGCCGCCTGCTGAACATCACCGGCATGCTCAGGCAGTGCCGAGATGCTGGGAATGCTGAGGAATTGAAGCAACTCATCCTGGTAGCGGGATTGCTGCTCTTCGAGGTGGGTCTCCCATGTCATATAATAACACTCTCCATTCCTGTTAGGGACATCTCTCTTGCGAACGAAGCAGTATGAGTGGATGTCAGAAGTACAAATACCTGTGTAGTAGGATAGCACATCCGCACCGGCATATCACTATAATGGGATGGGTGTATGAGATCGTGAGCGATATATACTCCATCCGCCTCCTCTGCTGTTGGGCAGAGAGTTGCGGCAGGAATGAGAGGCAGGAACGAGACTCCAGAAGGTCTACAAAACGTAGTAAAATAAGGACTCTCGTAAAATGTTACATGGGTTCGACCCAGCAGGAGAAAGATTATGGCCTTCAACTGGAACCAGCGTCCTTTGACCGAAGGGAAGATCGTTATCACAACCATAGATGCGCATGCAGCGGGGGAACCGTTTCGCATTATTACAAACGGGTTACCGGAACTAGCGGGTGCAAGCATGCTTGAGCGGCGACGCTTCATGCATCAGCACTTTGATCATATCCGGCGAGCATTGATGTGGGAACCACG
>WNEZ01000607.1_pt1 | contig 28866 bp, 20 predicted proteins | sample 5400521 | NCBI WGS metagenome assembly WNEZ01 (sample SAMN13153339, study PRJNA577476) | soil metagenome | isolation source: 120 cm saprolite under Douglas fir tree site 2 hole 1 replicate 1 | place: USA:California | collected 2015-04-18
CCACCGCCACCGCCGAACCCGCCGGTCGGGATGATGATCGGGAGGCACCCCGGACCGCATCCTCTCCCACCGCCACGTCGACTAGCCCGGCTGAGAAGGCTGAGTACAATGAAGAAGATGAGGAGGAACACCCACGGAGGAATTCCACCGCCGCTACTCGTCGGGTATTGATTGCTCGGCGCCACCACCTGCGGAGGTGCGAGCGTCGTATCCAGCTGGAAGTTGAACTCCTTCGCGAATCGTTCGGCGGTTCGCAAAGTCACGAGCTCGAGCCCAGTACTATAGTCCTTCTGCACGAAGGCCGGAGTGGCTTCGCGGCAGATGTCGCCTGCATCCGCATCCGTGATGAATCCTTCCGCGCCACGGCCCGTCGCGATGAAGCAATGGCCACGTCCGTCCCTGCTGGTCTCCTTGGGAACGAGAAGGATCACCGCGCCGGCGTTGCGGGTGGGATCGCCAGGATTCCCGATCTTGCCGACCTTCCACTCCCTTCCGATCAGGAGCGCCGCCTCCTGCACGTCGCGCGTGCCGATATCGGGAAGCGTGACGATCGCCATCTCGCCCCTCGATTTCGCGCGCACGTCTTCCGCGATGCGCTCCATTCGCTGGGCGGCGTCGGGAGAAATCACGTGCGCAAAATCATTCACCAGCCCGATTGGCGGCGGGATCTGGAGGCCTTGCGGAAGGAGGAAGAGCCAGGCTGTTCGCAGAACGGCGAAAATAGTCGCCGTCGATGGAAACCCGATCAGAACAGAAGTAAGTATCTACTCTCCCTTGATTTCATGGTTTGGCTGGAGGTCTATTTAGCAGATGATTCCCGCCCAAGTCAACCACATCCATGTGCTCGGCGCGCTCGCGCTTTCACTCGCTTGCGCCCCTGCCGGCAACAACCGACAGGGCGCCGAAACCACGACCGTAGCGCGAGCTGAGACCGTTTCGGTCGCCGCTAAACCCGCGCCAACTGATTCCAACATTACGCGTGCCGATCTCGCCAGGATTCAAGGTAGTGCCAGCGCGCCCGTCTGGGTGATAGAAGTCAGCGACTTCCAGTGCCCGTACTGCAAGCAATGGCACGACTCGACGTACGCGGCTTTTCGCGACCAGTACGTGAATACCGGCAAAGTCCGGCTCGCCTACGTGAATTTCCCCTTGTCGAGTCACGTCCACGCCTGGCCGGCCGCCGAGTCAGCGATGTGCGCCGGCGCGCAGGGGAAATTCTGGCAAATGCACGACGCGCTTTTCACGACCCAAAACCGGTGGGAGGCGATGAGCTCGCCCGCCGTGATGTTCGACTCGCTCGCCCAGGCGAACGGATTGGACATGAAGCGCTGGCGCAACTGTGTGAGCTCCGGAGAGATGAAGCCGCTGATAGAGGCGGATCACGACCGCGCCTCGAGAGCCGGCGCGGAGGCAACACCCAGCTTCATGATCGGCAACAAGATCCTGACCGGCGCGCAGCCCCTCGATGAGTTGCGGAAGGCAATCGACTCAGCTCTGGTGAATAGCAAAGCAAAACGGTAAGAGATCGACGGTACAACGATTAAGCGGGGGCCAGCTGTGAATTCGCTGCTGCGAATTCCCTACGCGTTCGCGGGACTCGTAGCGGACGCGCTCGTCCGTGTAGTTCCCGCCGGCAAATCGAAATTCAATCGCGGCCTCAATGGGCGTCGCGGACTCGTTGGTCGTTACGAACAATGGGGGGCGACGTCCCGCGACGTGACGCGGCCGCTCGTCTGGTTTCACGCACCATCGGTCGGCGAAGGCCTTCAGGCCCTGCCTGTCATCGAGCTCGTGCGCGCACGTCGCCCCGATGTTCAAATCGCCTACACGTTTTATTCGCCCAGCGCCGAGCAGTTCGCGCGCTCGGTGCCGGCGGATTTCGCCGACTATCTCCCATTTGATACGTTCGATCACGCGAATGCTGTCGTCTCCGCACTGCGTCCGAGCGCCGTCGTTTTCAGCAAGCTCGACATCTGGCCCGCGCTCACCGAGCGCGCGACAGCCGCGCGCGTTCCGGTCGGTGTCATCAGCGCCACGATGCCGGAATCCTCGGGACGCCGTGGCGTTCTCGCACGGGCGCTGCTCGGCGACGCCTATCGCTCGATCGATCGGGTCGGCGCCATCGATGAGACGGACGCAGAGCGGCTTCGCGAACAAGGCGTACGAGCCGACCGCATCAGCGTGACAGGCGACACGCGTTTCGACCAGGTGTGGGCGCGCGCACAACGCGGCGTTGTCCCTCTCGTTCAGTGGCTGCGCTCGGCGCGGCCGACTCTCGTCGCCGGCTCGACATGGCCTTCCGATGAAGAACACCTGCTCGCCGCCTGGGTGACGGTTCGCGACAAGATTCCCGACGCGCGGCTTATCATCGCTCCACATGAAACGAGCAGCGGGCATCTGCGATCGATCGAGCGCTGGGCGCGCGAGCAGGCGTTGAGAACCGCGCGAATCGACGCTACCGGCGCTCGGGACGCGGACGTTATCCTCGTCGATCGGTACGGACTGCTTGGCGACCTCTACGCGCTAGCGGACGTCGCCTACGTCGGAGGCGGATTTCGTTCAGCGGGACTTCACTCCATCCTCGAGCCCGCCGCATTCGGCGCTCCTGTGGTGTTCGGGGGGCGCCACGAGAAGAGCCGCGAAGCAACGAAGCTCGTTCAGGCTGGAGGCGGTGCGGTGATCACGGGAGTGGCCGATCTGACAATCCGTCTTGGTTACTGGCTTGGATCTGTTCCAGCCCGGGACGCGGCCGGGTCTTCAGCGCGAGCGATGGTTCAGGATGGTCTCGGCGCAGCGGAGCGCTCGTTCCAGCTGGTTACGGCTTTACTTCCCCGGTGAGCGCCGGCGCCGGATGCACGGGTGGCCGATAGGTCACCGCGTTCGTGCTCGGCTTGTGGACGAAAAATCCTTGCACCAGGTGCACGCCAAGTGATTTCACCATGTCGTACTCTTCCTTGCGCTCGACTCCTTCGGCGATGACCATCGCGCCGTGCTCGTTCGCGAAGCGCACCATCGTCTCGACGAGATTCTGCTTGATGAAGTTCTGGTCGATGCAGTTGATGAGCGATATGTCGAGCTTGATGAAATCGGGCTCGAGATTGGCGATCGATCCGAGGCCGGCGTAGCCGCTGCCGGCGTCGTCGACGGCGAAGCGGTAGCCCTCGTCGCGGAATTCCTTCAGGCGGCCGCGAAACTTCGGGTAATCCTTGATAGCGGTGCGCTCCGTGATCTCGATCACTACCCGCGTTGGGTCTTTGACGTTGAGCGCTTTCACATCGAATGAAGGATCCGCGAAGTCCGCTGGGTCCACGTTCATGAACAGGAGCTCGCCGTCCTTGAGAAGTCTTCCCATGCCTTCGATCGCGCGCTCGCGGCAGAGGCGGCTCAGGTCCCAGATCAGATCCGACTGTGCGGCAATCTCGAACATCACCTCCGGGCTTCGCATGCTGCGCATTGTCCCCCGCGCGAGCGCCTCATACCCGAACACTCTCTGGGTGTCGGTGATGACGATCGGGTGATACTCGATGTAGAGACCGCGAGTCCGAAGCGTCTCGCGAAGGTCCGAGACTTTTTTTGCCTCCTCGCGGTGCTCGAGGCTCTTGGACGCGTTCGCGGCTTCGCGAATGCCGCGATAGATCTGCCGCTCGAGCCGGAGTTTCGGATTGTAGACAACGAGCGCGCGTCCCACGAAGATGTCGAAGAGAGCGGCGATATCCTCTCCATGCACGCGCTCTATCTCCGTGGATACGGCTTCCTTGAGCCCAGCGGTGATTTCAGTAATCTCGGCATCGGTGGCGGCGGGAGTGTCATCCTGCGGCACATGAAAGAAAACGAAATCGTCGTCGTTGGGAAACGCGACCATGAGCTTCGACGATGCGAGCGTGCTCTTGCCAAGGAAAGCGCGCATCGCCTCACCGGTGGTCTCGAGCACGCTGTCGAGCTTTTCCCATCCGTAAACTTCTTCCACTTTGGAGTACCGATCGAAGTTGAAGTACAGAATGACGATCTCGCCCCTGTCCTGGACCGCCTTCCGGATGCTGTCGATCGTTGCTGCTACGGTCGGCAGGCGCGTGAGCGAGTCGCGGAGAAGCTGGTGGTAATCCACGCTCAGCGCGTCGGGTTGGAGTGAGACGCGCCGCTGGCGGCGTTTGGAGCAAGCAGCTTCATGTTACGCTCGACGGTTGCAACAAGCTTCGAAAGCTCGAAAGGCTTTTCGACGAAATCGTCGGCCCCCGTTTGAAGTGCCTGCCTCTTGTTCACCCAGTCGTCGAGCGCGGTGACCATGACGACGCGTACGTTGCGGCCGAGTGTTGGGTGCTGCTTCATTTCGCGGCAGACCTGCCAGCCATCGCGTCCCGGCATCATCACGTCGAGGAGAACGAGCGCCGGCTTTACCTCTTCGAACGCCTTGAGCGCATCATCGCCATTGTAGGCGACGGTGATCGGATACCCGCGCGCCTCGAGGTAGTCACGGATGATGTGCGCGTTGTCCGCGTTGTCGTCGACCACCAGGATCGGCGGATGAGAAGTGTCGGTCATAAGGTATTGTCTGAAATGATGTTATGACCATTAGCGGGGCAATTCGCAAGCCAGCCCCGCGCACCCGGCCGCCGATCAATCAGCGCTGGCCGCCTCTGGCAAGCTTGACAATGCTCGTCACGGAGTAGAACGTGCTCAAGGTAAACACCTGCTCGAGGACTACCTATGCGCAGCCGCCGGTCTCTCGTCTTGCTCGGTTGTCTCGTCGTTTCTGCTTCTCGACTCGCGGCGCAGGACCGACCGGCAGCAAAGCTGGTGACGATCCAGGGTATCGTCGTGGATGACGATCACGCTCCTGTCCCAAGCGCGGAAGTCGGACTCACTCTCATTGGCATGAAGCCGGTCCTCGTTCGATCTGGCAATGACGGGCGGTTCGCATTCAGCGATGTCCCACTTGTGCCGGGCAAACTCATGGTAAGGCGGATGGGTTACAGGGTTCGGACAATCACGCTGGACATGTTCAAGGTCGGCGCCGGGGAACCATTGCGTGTTGATCTCGAAAGTTTGGCCAACGACCTGGACACCGTCACCGTCGAAGCGATGAAAGGCAGGATGGAGGAATTCTACAATCATAAGAATAACAGCTCGTTCGGCTACTTCATCGATCAGCCGGAGATAAAAAAGCGCGCGCCCAGATTCGTCAGCGAGTTGTTCCGGACGATTCCCGGGGCGAGGATCCAGGTCTCGCGCCGCATTGGGAACACGATCACACTGCGCGGATGCCAGCCACGAATCTGGGTCGACGGTGTCAAGACTCAGGACACCGAGGTCGACGAAGTCGCGAACGTTGACGAAGTGGCGGCGATCGAGGTGTACCCATCGTGGGCGGGGACGCCACCGCAGTACATGGATCGGGAAACGAGGGCGTGCGGGACCATCATTATTTGGAGTCGTAGGCAGTAAGGCGGCACGCCTGAACTGCAACTGAACGGGTGCCAGACCGGAAACTGCAACTGAACGGGTGCGAGACGTCAGTAGCGTAGTTCGGAGTGATTAGTTCACAACGCCTGGACTTACCTCAGTGGCATATGCGAACAGGCAGTTGCTTGTGCTTCGATCAGCGGTAGAAAAGTCAGGGCGTAGTGAACTATCGATCTGGCATCTATGCCACTGACGGCTCGCACCCGTTCAGTTGCGGTAAAAAGAAGCCCCCCGATCTCTCGGGGGGCTTCTTCCAACCAGGAGCTAAGCGGCCAGCTTACGGAGCAGGTGCGCTTCCGCGCAGCCCGCAGGTAAAAGTGGTTGGAAACGTGGGTGCCGCTGCTGAATTCGTATCCCAGTACATACGGCCCTCGAAAACATCACCGGAAAAACCCTGCTGTGTAATCGCGGCGTCGAGATTTGCGGCATTTACAGAACGCTCCGTCGTCGAATACTGTAGCCGACGTGGAATGTTCGCCTTACTTGCACTTGCACCCGGAGATATGGTGTACGGTACGCACGTACGGCGCCATTCAGCCCACGCTGTGCCTCCGTCAGCGAATAGCGCAATCCATTTCTGCTGTCCGATCCGGACGAGTCCCGGCGTGCCGGCCGCGTAAGCGACGTTCGGCCCCGCAAGGTACGTTGCCGCATCAGCAGCGCTCCCTCCCCACTGCTCTATCGACGCAGTAACACCGGCGTTGTAGAACGCCGCTGCCTGCGCGGGCGTCAGGCCACCCAGACTCCGATTGGCCGCCTCGGCCTGGATGAGTGCGACTTCCGCGTATGTCAGCAAGAACGACGGGAAGCTGTTGCCGCTGCCGCCGTAAAAGCCGTAAGCGGTGTTACCGGGGAACATCTGCGCGGTGATGCGAGAGGAACAGCAGATGTATGGTGCAGCAAGATCCGCCGTGAGCGCATTCGGAGCCCCTTTGTACGTCCCATCATCCGGACTGGGCTGCGCAAGGAGCGGAATGCGCGGATCGCTGAGCGATTTGAGGAGATTCATGAGCGCAAGCGAGATGCGATTGTCATCGCGAGTCGAGAAAAAGTTCGCCCATGGGTTGTTGTATACGCCGTCTCCAGGCCAGGCAAGCTGGGCGTTGTCGGCGTTGGACTGAAAAACTCCGCCTGGCGCAGCGAAAGCCGCCGTGAGCTGAGCGTTCGCAGTCGTCGGATCCTTGTTGACTAGCAGGAGAGCAAGTCTTGCCCGCAGGGAATTGGCGAAACGCTGCCAGCGCAGGAGGTTGCCACCGTAGATCGGATCTCCGCCTCCAAGATCCCCAGCGTTGGTACCAGCTGCAGCGATATCCTTGCTCACCTTGTCCAGCACCGCGAACAAATCGGTGTAGATGTCCTTCTGCGGGTCGTACTTCGGCGACAGGCTACCGCTGGCCTGATCGCCCTTGAAAGCATCGAAGTAAGGGACGTCACCCCAGGAATTCGTGAGATACGAGAAGCTCCAGGCCCTCAAAGCCAGAGCCGGCCCGTATATTCCGGCCTGACCGGCGGCTTCGCCTTTCTCGACAACCTTGGTCAGATCCTCGAGGTGAGTGACATACGGGTTATCGAAATACCCGGCGGTGGATCCGCCGGTTATACGCGTATAACGATCCTCGTCCGGATACTGAACTTCGGCCTGGTGTTGCACTACGAATTCCGTAGCGCGGAGATCATATCCCCCGCCCAGCCATCGGCCGACGGCATCAACGGCCGCGGTCGTGAACAACGCGGTCGCCGGGACGTCCTCTGGACTGTTCGGGTTCTTGTTGAGATTGGTCAGATTGTCCGTGTTACACGCGGCTACGCCGAGCGCTACCGCTAGTCCGGATCCGACCGTGAGAAGTTTTTTATTGATCATGTGTCCTTGATCTCGGTAAGGGCCGGTTACGGCGTGACACGGAAGCTCAGACCCCAGCTCCGCGTGTTGGGAAGTGCACCAAATTCAACCCCCTGGAAGTTCCCGACTGTATAGGAGAACTCAGGATCGATGTTTGGCACGTTGGTCCACGTGTGGAGATTGCGGCCGGTAACCGCCACGCTAATCGCGCGCGCGTTGAACCGGCTCGCCCAGGTACCAGGAAGATCAACCCCGAAACGAAGCTCACGTAGCTTCACGTAGCTCGCATCGTATATGTACGGCTCCGTGACCGGGAAAATGTTCTGGAAGTACTGCTCCGCAGTAACGTTAATGGTGTTGGGCTGACCGGTGTTGATGTCGATGCCGTCGACAACGATGCCCGGGTCATTCCAATCCTTCTCGCGGCCACGGAGCGACTCCCGCGTGACGCCGGAGTAGTCACCGAAGAAGTTCGTGATGCTGGCTATTTGTCCGCCGCGGCGGATATCAAGCAGCCCGCTGACCGTGATGTTTCTAAAGTTGACCGTGTTGCTCCACCCACCGGTCCATTTCGGCTGGATGTTGCCGAGGATTTTTCGCTTTCCGATCACGGTCAGACCGCCATCGGTGAAGATCTTGCCTGTGGCGGAGTCGCGGTCGAACCCATATGCGAAGATCGACCCGTAAGGCTGACCCTGGCGGGCTTCGATGTTCGTGTACCAGCTCGAGCCAATCACGAACGTCGTGATCCCCGGCGCGAGTTCGTCGACCATGCTCTTGTTACGCGAATAGTTGAAGGTCGAATTCCACGTCGCGCCGCTCGCGGTCTGGATTGGTGTCAAACCGAGCAGGAAGTCGATACCCTTGTTGCTGATCTGACCGGCGTTGACCGCCTTGGACTGGAAGCCGGAAGTACCCGAAATCGGAATCGTGAATATCTGGTTGTGGGTCTTCTTGCTGTACGCGCTCCCGTCGAAAGTGACGCGCCCGTCGAGGAACGCGAGCTCGAGTCCAACTTCGTTTGAATTTGTGCTCTCAGGCTTCAGGTCCGGATTGGCGATGAAATTCTGAAGAGTGAACTGCGGAAGTCCGCCGAATTTCCCGGCGAGACCCGTGTACGTCGAACGCAGCTGGTACGGATCCGCATCGTTGCCCACGCGCGCTGTCGAAGCGCGCACCTTCGCGTACGTGAGGACATTGCCCTTGAGGGCCGGAAGTGCATCGGTCAGCACGATCGAAGTGTTGACGGAGGGATAGAAGTAGGAATTCTTTCCCTTCGGCAGTGTCGACGACCAGTCGTTTCGGGCCGTGCCTTCGACCGTCCACCAGTTGTTCAGAGTGAAGGCTGCCGCGCCGTAGATGCTGTTCACCTGCCGGCGGGAGATATACTGCCCGAGCGTCGGGGTAACGGCTGCGTTCGAAACGTTGTAAATGCCGGCCACGGAAAGACCGGTGGTCGACACGCTGGAATTCTCGAACCGCTCGCGGCGCACTGTTCCGCCGAGAGTCGAGTTGACAGCGAAGTGATTTCCCAACGGACGACTGATCGTCAGCAGGAGGTCACTGTTGTTCTGGTTGCTGTAGTCGCCGATGTCCTGGAATCCACCGAAGTATTTCGGATCGATTCCGCCTCCGGCAACGCCGTCCTGAATGTTTCCCTGGGCAAAATGCTCGTCGATGCCAAGCCGGTAAATGTCCGATCCCGTGCGGGCGATGAGGCTTCCACCGTCGAACAGCTTGTAGTTCGCCGAGACCGTTCCAATGAACCGGTCACGGATGTCCCCAACGGGGTTCTCGAACTGCCTCCAGAACGGATTGTTGTGGAAGTTGTAGTTCCAGTTGAACTCGCGGGTCGGCGGACCGTTGTTGACCAGGGCACCCTGAGCGTAGTTGCGCAGCGCGTTCATGTCGACCTGCCGGCCGAACCAGACAAACGTCTCGAGGATGCCGGTATTGTAGCCGGTGCCCGGACGGTTCTGCGCGACATTGTGGATGTACTGAAGCGTCGCGTCGGTGCTCAGCTTATCCGTGACCTGAAGCGAGCCGTTGAGCAAGCCCGAAGTCTTGGAGAAGTTATTGTTCGGGATATAACCCGTGATGTTGTCTCTGCCGAGCGAGACGCGCGCGCTCGCACGGTCGTTGCCGCCACTCACGGCCAGAGTCGTCGACCTGGTGTGACCGGTGTTGAAGAAACTCTCGACGTTGTCCGGGTGAGCTATCCACGGGGTCGCAACGGTTGGGCTGGTGAACTGGAGGCACGGCGCGGACGTGTCGTAAGTCGTCGTCTTCGGTATGAACGTGCACCCTGTAGTGCGGCCGTCGAGCTTCGGTCCGAAGCTCTGGTCCGCCCAGTCGTTCACACCATTGCCGGCGCCGTCGAAATACTGAAACTCACCACCTGCGCCCTGACCGTAAAGGTTCTGGTAGTTGGGCAGAGTCGAAGGCTTATCCCACGTGTAGGTAGTGCTGATCTCCGTGCGCGCGCGGTTGGAGCTCGACGCGCCCTTCTTGGTCGTGATGACGATGACTCCGTTGGACGCGCGCGAGCCGTACAGCGCTGCGGCGTTCGGACCCTTCAGGACCGTCAGCGTCGCAATGTCATCCGGGTTGAGGTCCGAGATCCCGCTCCCGAAATCATAACCGCCGTTCGGGTCGCCGCTGTGACGCGCGTGCGAGTTCTCGTTGTTCGAGATCGGAGTGCCATCGACGATGAAGAGCGGCTGATTTGTGCCGGTGATCGAGTTCTGGCCGCGAATGACGATGTTGGTCGAACCGCCCTGGGTGCCAGACCCGGTGATCGTTACTCCGGAGACCTTGCCGGACAGCTGCTCGACGAGATTGATCGCCTTCGTCTGATTCAGCTCGGAGGTGCTCAGCTGCTGCTGCGCGGTTCCAAGCTGGCTCTTCTCTCTCGTCAGTCCCAGCGCCGTTACGACGACGCCCTGCAGCTCCGTCGCCGCAGTCGAGAGACTGAAGTTCTGTGTTACCGGTGCGCCCGAGAGCGTGACCGATGCCGAGCTTGGCTGATAGCCAAGGCGCCGAGCGAGCAGGGTGACCGTCGTGCCATTGGCCGTTGCAGGAGCGGTGAAGCTGTACCGCCCGGCATCGTCCGTGAACGCGCCAACGCGCAGCGTCGGAATACTCACGCTGGCGCCGACAATCGGTGCGCCACCAATGCCAGTCACCTGGCCACTGATGGTCGTTCCCTGCGCTTGAGCGAGTGCCGGGGCGATCCCGATCACGACGCCCGCTATCGCAAGGAAGCGAGAGATCTTACCTGTCATTCCCATACAACACCTCGCAGAAAGTGAAACTGGGATGGGACGGTGGTCCGCTCGTCGCAAGTCAGGTCAACGACCTGTCTACGATGGCGGCTATGTTGGCTGCACACATACGGGCGCATCGAGCAGGATCACTCGCCGCGACTGCGGTGCAGAAGGCAGATGCCCGCGGATACCCCAGCTCCGGGGACTCACGGGAAATGCCTCATATTGACCTAACTTAGGTCGGTTGCAACGATAATGTCAACAAACGGGACAGGGGCGCTCCCTGCCGGGCTGTTGAGGTGAACATAAACGCGCAAAATTGGGTCGGTACCGACACATTGCCCATGCATTTTCGGAGGACGCGGTACACTGTTCTGGCAGGGGTTCCAAAGTATCCGCAAGGCTGGTGTGGCGCCGATGAACCCCTCACCTTGACTATCAAACACTGGTGCCCGATCATATTGGTCGCCGCCCCATACTTGCTTCCCAACCGCTCAGGACGAGACTGATGAAAAAGCTTTGTTTGCTTGGTGTTGCTGCAGTGCTTGTCGCGTGCAACAACGACAAGATGACGGACGTGCTGAACCAGTCGCAGTTCTTCTTCGTTAGAGTCGATCCACAGGCGGTGACCCTCGCTCAGGGAGGCACCCAGACCCTTACCGTGACTGCGTACGACGCCAGCTGCACTGGAACGAGCTGCAATCCGTTGGCGCCAGGAAACCCGCTCACCGTAAATGGAATCCCAACGTTTCGGTCCACCGATACAACCGTAGCGACAGTGAGTGCCGCCGGTGTTATAACCGCCAAAGCAAAGGCGGGAACCGCCAACATAATCGGCACTCTTCAGGACATTCCGGGCGCGCCCAGCATTCCTTCGGTCACACTCGCGGATACGACACCGGTCACGGTTCTTGCAACCGGGGCGACGCCGCCCGTCGTCGCCAACATGACGCTGACATCTTCGCGTTCGACCAACGGCGCCGGATCAAACGACACCCTCACCATCACCTACACCGACGCTTCGGGCGCGACCGTCGCGACGCAGCGCGGAGCCACCAACGCATCAGGAATTGGCCGGCCCGCATTCTTTACCAGCGATCCGTCCGTCGCGACTGTGGGTGCGACGGGGATCGTCGCCGGTGTCAAGCCGGGCACAACGACGATTACCGCCAGCAATGCGGTCGGCGGGGTAACCAAGACCGCGACATTCCCAATCACGATCACGGATCCGGTCACTGCGACTTTCTCGATCACCACCGCGACGTCTGGAACCGGCATCATCTTCTTCCCGTCGACGATCACCGTCTCGGCGACAGAAGCGGTTGCCGAAGGAAGGCCCAATACCACGACGCCCGGCGCAGTTGTGTCGTTTGGCGTCTTCGGAACGACGCTCTTCCCAAACACGTTTACCACGACGACCACTCCGAACAGCACCAACTGCTTCAATGTCACGTTCGCTAGTCCAACCGCGGCAGGCGCCACCCCGGCGGCGCCCCAGGGCTCCACGATTCCGGTTGGGAATACGGGCAACATAGGAACTGGTGCGGCAACAAGCACGAATCCGCCACTGTGTAGCGTGCCGACGGGAGGGAACGCGTTCGGTAAGGATGCGCAGTCGAGGCTCTTTACGACCCCGGGAACCTACACGTTCACCAGCACCACGAACGGAGCAGCCGGTACGATCATAGTGAAATAGCTTAGTGCCGCTAGCGCGACACCAAGGAGCCGGCTGTTATCAACAGCCGGCTCCTTCTTTTCTGCCTTCCGCTAATACCAAGCCCGGCGATTCTTGCACTATGTCGGGATTCCTTCTAGTCTCTAGCAAGGACCGGCTCCGCCTCGCAAGTGAGACTAGGGCGCGGTGATGTTGGCGGAATCGAGGGCATCCTGGAAGCGGAGGCTGATTGACCAAGACTCTCAGGACTTGGCTTCAGGTCGTGCTAGCAATACCATGCCTCGCGTCCGGCAGTCTTGCGCAGTCCGTATTCCTGGGCAGTGTGATGGCCGATGGCGATCCCTCTCCCCCTCTGCCCGGAGCCGAAATCACAATTCCCGTCCTCAACCTCGCGGCGCGCACAGACTCACTCGGCCGATTCCTGTTCAAGGGCATTCCGAAAGGTGTATTCCGGGTAAATATCCGTCGAGTCGGATACAACGCGTTCGCCATCAACGCGCGCTTCTCCGGCACAGACACACTGGCTGCGGATTTCGCGTTGACCCAGGCCGCCGTGTCGCTCGACACAGTGAATGTGGCCGGCATGACCAACCAGCATGGAAAATTTCTGGAGTTCGAAGACCGGAGGGCACACGGAGGCGGCGCGTTTCTGACCCGGGCGGACCTCGAGAAGGAAAAAGATCGTCAGCTCGGAGAAATAGTGGCGAGGCTCCCCGGAGTTCGAATAAACCGGTACGGGGCCGAGAGTGCAGTCGCGAGCTCACGAACCGGCTTTGGTGCAGGACGTAGCGGCGACGCGATGGACCGGAGGAAGGGTGCTCCGCGCGCGTGCTACTCACAGGTCTACGTCGATAACGTACGCGTGTTCGCGTCAGATGTCGGAGAAGCTCTCTTCAACATCAACTCGATTCCACCGTCGACGATTCAAGGTATCGAGTACTATGCAAGCCGAGACGAGACTCCTATTCAGTACGCGTCCAATCGAGCCGAGTGCGGTACGATGTTGATCTGGACGCGGATCGAGTAAGCCATCGCTCGACGAGCTTGTCGGGGGCGAATAATAAAGAGGGGAGTCGTCTCCGACTCCCCTCTTTGCACGATCCGTAGTGGGAGGGTTATGGGTTCCGATCCAGGCAGCCCGTGAACTGTGGGTTGTTTCGCTCGGCCAGCGGAATGACCAGGAACTTGTCCGTGCCGTAGGAGCCACCTTTAGCGTATGGACCATTGGGAAACACTGCATTCTCCGCTCGTCCAAAGCCACCATCGGCGACCGGGCGAACGAGCCTGCGGAGATCCGCCAGCCGGTGGCCGGTGCTCCACAGCCAGAACGCGCGCTCACGGAAGAGAAGGTCTACTTCTGAGTCGAATGTACCAGGATCAGCTAGCGGAGGCAGTGCTCCTCCGACCGCCACCGGTGGGCAGCCATTCACTTGTGTCGTCGCCGAGCACGGGTCGGACGGCTGCTTGAAGATGTCGAAGTTGGCACGCAAGAAATTGAGCTTCGCCATGAACGTCGCAACATCGCCGGTCCTCAGCGCGACCTCCGCTTCTATTAGACGCGCTTCAGTTCCCGACGCGATCGCGATATTGGCCTCGCGTGTGGGAAAAACGAGCTGAACGAGGAACGAGCCGGCCCCGACGCTGTTATCGAACGATGTCGTTCGCGTCTGGTTCGGATCGAACGTCTTGCACGCCGGGCTTCCACCGATGCAGGTAGGAACTCGCGGGTCGTTCGCCGTTAGAGGATTCAGGCCAAGCGGTCCTTCGTTGTTCGATACCATCCACCGGCCGGCGCTGTTGTTAAGAGCCCAGATCTGATTGTCCTGAATCACCTGCGTGTAAGACATGTTGAACTTGAAGGCGTCGGGAACAGGGTTGGCGCTAATTGTCGCACCAGCTCCCGCGAAATTACCGAGGTCGAGCTGAACTCTCGCTTTTTCGATTCCAGACAGCCATTTGACAGTATCCGCGCGTTTGTCGCCTGCTGGCGCATACTGTAGGGCTGTGTCGAAGGTGGCGATAGCCCGGCCGTAAATCTTTACGTTCGTCTCTGGATCGCCGTAGACGATGTTGTTGCTCGCATCCAGAGAGCTGATCGGGGAGCCATTGCAGAAATTCTCCGCAATCGACATTTCGGCCCAACCGCGGATCCAGTACATCTGCCCGACATCGGATACGTTGTTGGGTTTCCATTTCTGGAGAACCGGTATCGCCTGAATTGCGGCCACGCGAGTGCGGTTGAGGCCTCGCGCTTCCAGAGTCATGGCCGTATTCGCCTCCGTGATCGAGCGCGAATCTGCTTCGTCGCGCTGCACGAATGTGTCAGTCGAGCGCCATTCGTCTGCGACTACGCCGCTGAAATGGAAGACGCCCTCGTTCAGCGAGCCGTTTCCCTGAAGTCCCCCCGTCACGTCGGACAGTCGTGTGATCGCTCCTAGGCGAAGCGCCTCTGCGGCTTCTGGTGAAGCCGCAGCAGCGGGAGGGATAATATCGGGATCGGTGATGGTAAGAATCTTATCTCTGTTGCACGCTGCAAGTGTGCCTGCCACCGTCATCATGGCTACCACTCGTTTGAAGCGCGCTAGATAGTTCAAGTTTGCCATTATTTATCCTATTTGTAGGCGCTAGCGCGCGTCAGAAGCCGAGGTTGAAACGGAGAGTGACGTATCTGGGTGGTGCTACGGCTTGGAACGGGTCCTCTACCTCTACACCCGTGCCGCCCGGGGAAGTCACTGCCTCAGGATCAATGCCGGTGTACTGAGTCCACGTCTTCAGGTTTCTGCCGGCCAGCGTCACGCTGAGCCTGTTGCCGGGTATGAACCGATGCTCCAGCATGCTGCTGGGCGCGTTGAAAGTGAGGGCGAGCTCACGGAGCTTCGTGTAATCAGCCTTCTCAAAGAATGCGCCCTCGGTTCTCGACGGACTGAGTCGCAAAGCTACCACGCGAGCCTGCTCCCACAACGGAGCCCCGGGATTCGCCAGGCCACTGCAATTCAAGCGCTGATTGCAGCGGATGCGCTCGTTGGAGTTCTTGAGCCAATAACCGCCCTTGTGATCGAAGTTTGCGGTTAACCGGAACATTCCATTCCAGAAATCCACGCCCGGCGTAAAGCTCATTTCGACGTGCGGGGTCGAGCGACCAATGAACATCGCAGAATCACTCACGATGACTTCGTTCGCGGTCAGAATGCCGTCGCCGTTGATGTCCTTGAAGTTGAGGATCCTTCTCTGCCAGACACCGAACAACGGATAGCCGGGAACCTCGCGAATATCGGCCCCGATGATCGGTGGCACGGTACCAAGGCTGATGAGCTTGTTGTTGTTGATAGCCCAGTTCAGAAGACCGTCAATGCCGATCATGCGTGACTGAAAGACCTGCGCCCTCAGGCTGGTCTCAAACCCGCTGTTCTGCACGGAGCCGAGGTTTTGAAATCGCGAAGTAGACACGCCGGCTGACGGCGGAAGAATTACCTGCACCAGAGCGTCGCGTGTCTTTTTCTTATATCCGGTAAGCGTGATCGATGCGCGGTTGTCGAAGAGGTCGATGTCCATGCCGCCCTCAAACTCGCTCGCTCGCTCTGGCTTCAGGTCCGGGTTTCCGATCGCGCTGAAAACGATCGCTGCCGATCCTTGATCCGCGATATTCGCGGTGTTGCCAAGGAAGAACGGCAAGGCGTCGTTCGAGCCGGGTGAAACACCCGACTGGCCGAAAGCGGTGCGCAAGCGGAGCTGGCTGAGGAAAGCTGGTTTCGGGAAGAACGATTCATCCGAGACCACCCAGGAGACGCTTCCCTTCGGATAGAAAGCCGAATGCGTCTTCGTTCCGAATGTGCTGTTGTCGTCTACCCGGAACGCGCCGGTGACGAACAGCCTGTCTCGAAACGCGAAGGTCTGTTCCATGAACGTGCCGGCGTTGATCTTGAATGTTGAGGCTTCGTCTCCGCCTTGCACCGCGCCCGCATTAACCGTCGTCGCGCCGGGCGGCAGCACGGAGGAAAATGCTCCATTGCGGGCAAAAATACTCCGGAAGTACTGCGCTCCCGCCGTCGTCTTCGAAGTGATCGCCTGGTTTAGATGGAACTGAGCAGTTCCACTGGCGTCAAAGGTGTACTGGAAGAAGTTGGTACGGTCATTCGTCTTGAATCCCTGACGACTCGTTCCGAAGTCAGAGCACTGACCCTGTCGGCAGATGTCGGAATCAACGCGGTTCACGAAATCGATCCCAAAGTTGCCCCGCGCTGTCAGCCAGCTAAGCGGGCGCCAGTTGGGACTGATGCTTCCGATAAACCGATTGATATCCTGGCCGACGCTTTCCTGGAACATGTCTCCAGGAGTGAAAGCTCTGTAGCCGTTGAGGAACTGCGTCGTTCCCGAGATGAAGCCATTGGTTCTGTACCCCGGGCCGCCGTACGCACTCGACGTGAGACCGGTAGTGTTGTTCTCCGTCTGCGGAAGACGCTGCGAGCTGGATATGAAGCCCGTAGACACCGCCACGTCCGCCAGCGGAGAAAGCTGAAGATTGAAGTTTCCGCGGAAAGTTGCGCGCGTCAGAGCATTCGGTCGCATCTGCGCACCGGGGATGGAGCCGTTCCTGGCAAGGAGACGAGTTACATCGAACTGCGGCACTTTATACAGGCCCTGTTCGCCACTGTAGTTCCCTTGCAGGAAGTAGCGAAGAGTCTCCGAGCCCCCCGATACGCCGGCACCGTACTCCTCTTGATAAGAGGGCGTGAGCGGCGTGAGATCCTTCTCGGCGAAGAGGTTGAGGGCAGCGACGCTGTCCAGAATGCAGGTGCCGGCGGAGATCGTCGGCAAGTTGCAGTTGCCCAACACGGTCGTGCGAAGCGCCCCGGTCGGCGAGTGTCCGAAATCAGTATACGCCGTAGGATAAGTGTTATGATCGCTCAACCTGCCGTGCTGGAGATACGTGTCCCACCTCGCCCCGCCGACCTGTCCACGCTTGGTGGTGATGACGAGCACTCCATTCGCGGCATCAGTTCCGTAAAGCGTAGAGGCGGAGGGCCCCTTCACGATTTCAACGCTCTGGATCTGATTCGGGTCGATGTCGCTCAGGCGGCTTGGATTCGAGCCGCCGATGCCAATGGCCGAAGAGCCGGTCGAGCTCTCCATTCTGATCCCGTCGATGATGACGATTGGATCGTTCGATAGAGAGAGACTGTTTACACCGCGGATGCGGATGCGCTGGCCAGTTCCGGTCATCGAACCAGCCAGGACTTCGACGCCAGGCGCTCTCGCGTTAAGGAGGTCGGTGATATTCGTCACCGGCTGAGTCTCGACGGTTCGCGCTGCATTGATGCGCGGGATGTCGTTGCCGACCTCGACCTTTCGTTGCTCACCCGTTGCTGTCGTGACAACTTGCTCCAGCTGGATCGCGGTCGGGGTGAGAGTGAAGTCGAGAGTCGCTGATCCGCCGGCCGGAACCGTCACGGCGAGCTTCTGCGCGGCGTGTCCAAGCGCGAGCACTCGAATTTCCTGAGCGCCCGACGGCGCGGCGCGTATGATGTACGTGCCGTCATCTCGCGATGGCACTGAGATGCCGGTTCCAACGACCATCACGCGCGCGTTGGATATCGGTCGGCCCGAACCCTCCTCGCGCAGCACGCCGGTAATTGTGCCTGTGGTACCCTGGGCGATCGCCAGCACCGGGATAAACACGGCGACTGCGAACGACACTATCTGGCGTAGACGAATCATTGCCTCGTTTTTCTCCTTTCGCAGATGGTCACTCGCCTTCTGGTCGGACGAAATGCAAAACGGCGAGGTGCGGCAGCGAGCCGCGTCTCGCGGATGCATCGTGCTTGCCCGGGCAGACGAGGGCCGGGTGGTCTTACGCGCTAAATACTATATATGGAAAGGGGGAGCCGCCACCACAGCATCGGGGGGCAGGCGGCAGTCTGGCGGCGGCGAGAATTACCGCCTTGTCGGTCAACTCGCGGCGGTGGCCTTCTCGGTCACGACCCGCACCACGTTCTTCAGCACCTGCATGAACCCGCCACTGACCTTGAACCGGCGCCCGCCTCCGAGCCGCAGCTCGCCGTCACCGAGGAGAGCCATCAACGGCGCATGTCCGGTAAGGATTCCAACCTCTCCGTCGTACGCGGGCGCGACCAACGAATCTGCGTCGCCCTCGAACAAAACGGCTTCCGGAGAGATTACCGATACCTTGAGCACTTGCCTACTTGGAAAGCTGTTGAGCGCGTTCGATCACGCCGTCGATCCCACCCTGCATGAAAAACGCTTGCTCGGGATACTGATCGAATTCGCCGGCGACAAGTCTCTCGAACGACGAGACCGTCTCCTCTAGCTTCACATACTGACCCGGATAGCCCGTAAACTGCTCCGCGACTGCGAACGGCTGCGACATGAAGCGCTGAATTCTTCTGGCCCGACCCACCACCAGCTTGTCGTCCTCCGAGAGCTCGTCCATACCCAGAATCGCGATGATGTCCTGGAGCTCCTTGTACCGTTGCAGGATCTTCTGCACGTCAGTCGCCACCTTATAGTGGCGCTCGCCGATGAATTGGGCGTCGAGAATTCGGGAAGACGATGCGAGAGGATCGACCGCGGGATAAATGCCCAGCTCGGTAATCGCGCGTGACAGCACGACGGTCGCATCGAGGTGCGCAAACGCGGTCGCCGGTGCCGGGTCGGTGATGTCGTCGGCGGGAACGTAGATCGCCTGCACCGAAGTGATCGATCCGTTCTTGGTCGAAGTGATGCGTTCCTGCAGGTCGCCCATCTCCGTCGCCAGCGTCGGCTGATAACCCACGGCACTCGGCATGCGACCAAGCAGGGCCGAGACCTCGGAGCCCGCCTGCGTGAAGCGGAAGATGTTGTCGATGAACACCAGCACGTCCGAGTTCTCGACGTCGCGGAAGTACTCGGCGACCGTCAGACCCGACAATCCAACGCGCAGTCTCGCGCCCGGCGGCTCGTTCATCTGGCCATAGATGAGCGCGCAGGAGTTGATGACGCCCGATTCCTTCATCTCGAGATAGAGATCGTTCCCTTCGCGCGTGCGCTCGCCGACGCCGCAGAAAACGGACTTACCGCCGTGCCCCTTGGCGACGTTGTTGATCAACTCCTGGATGACGACTGTCTTGCCGACGCCGGCGCCACCGAACAGTCCGATCTTTCCGCCCTTCACGAACGGAGCGATCAGATCGACGACCTTGATTCCCGTCTCGAAGATTTCGGTCTTGGGCTCGAGGTCCGCGAACTCGGGGCTCGGACGGTGGATCGGCCAACGCTCGACACTGTCCGGAATCGGCGGACCGTTGTCGACCGGGTTGCCGAGCACGTTGAGAATTCTTCCGAGCGCGGCTTCGCCGACTGGAACGGTGATCGGGCCGCCGGTGTCTTCGACCTTCATTCCGCGGACGACGGCGTCGGTCGACGACATCGCCACCGCGCGCACCTGATTGCGTCCGATGTGCTGCTGCACCTCGACGACAACGTCAATGTCGGTGCCGGCGTCCGTCTTCTCACGGATGCGCAGAGCGTTGTACAGCTCGGGCAGGTGCTCGGACTCGAACTCGACATCGAGCACGGGTCCGATCACCTGGACCACCTTCCCGAAATTCGCCTTCTTCTCTTCGGTCGGGCGTAGCTTCTTTCTCTCGGTGCGGACGGCTGTAGCCATGATTACCCCTGTAACGCAGAGGCACCGCCGACGATTTCGGCGATCTCCTGCGTGATCTGCGCCTGGCGGGCGCGGTTGAATGTGCGGCGTAGAACGTTGAGCATCTCACCCGCGTTGTCGGTCGCGTTTTTCATCGCGGTGCGCTGAGCGCTTTGAAACCCGGCCTCGTTCTCGACCAGCGCGCGGTAAACCGAGTTGCGCACGTAGGAAGGAAGAAGCTGCGTCAGAATCACTTCAGCCGACGGCATCAGAATGTAGTCGGGCTGACGCCCTTTGCGCTCCGGCGGTGTTACCGGCAGCACCAGCTGCGAAGTCGGCGGCGTGGAGAGCGCGGAGTTGAACTTCGAGTAGATGACATAGACCGCGTCGATCTCGCCCGAGGCAAATCGTTCGATCAGGCCATCGACGAGCTCGGCGGCGTTCGCGACGGTTGGCTGCCCAGTGATGTTGGTCCGGCTGGACGCCACTGCACGACCGACGTACCGGAAATACCCGATCCCCTTCTTGCCGACGACGTGGAGCTCCGGCTCTACGCTCTGCTCGGCAAGGCGCGCAAGAAGATTCCGCGCTTCCTTGAGCAGATTGGCGTTGAACGCTCCGGCGAGGCCGCGGTTGCTGGTGAGCAGAATGACCGCCGCCTTCTTGATCGTTGCCGGCTGGCGCATGAGCAGGAAGCTCTCTGCCAGCTCCGGCGTGTAGAGATTCGCGATCACTTCAGTGAGCGAGTTTGCGAATGGCCGCGCGGCCAGGACGCGATCCTGCGCGCGCTTCATTTTCGAGGTGGCCACCATCTCCATCGTCCGCGTAATCTTCCGCGTGTTCTCGACGGACTTGATTCGCCCTTTGAGCTCCCGACCCTTCGCCATGCGTTAGGGCTTTGCGGGGTTGAATTTCTGGTTGAATCCATCGATCCCGCGCTTGAGATCGGCCTCGGTCTCCTTGGACAGGACTTTCTCGCTGCGGATCTTCTGCGGCACCTGCGGGAACTGCTTTTCCATGAACTCGAGGAATCCTTTCTCCCAATCCTTCAGCCGGTTTACCGGAATCGGATCGAGGAATCCGTTGGTGACCGCGAAAATCACCATCACCTGGTGCTCCACTGCCATCGGACGGTACTGCGGTTGCTTCAGGACTTCGACCGTCCGCGCGCCGCGTTCGAGCTGCTTCTTCGTGGCCGCATCGAGGTCCGACGCAAAGGAGGAGAACGCTTCCAGCTCACGGTACTGCGCGAGATCGAGCCGCAGTCTGCCGGCAACGGAGCGCATCGCCTTCACTTGCGCAGAGCCGCCGACGCGCGAAACAGAGATTCCAACATTGACCGCCGGGCGGACGCCGGCGAAGAAAAGATCCGCCTCGAGGAAGATCTGGCCATCTGTGATCGAGATGACGTTCGTCGGGATGTACGCGGAGACGTCGCCCGCCTGGGTTTCGATGATCGGAAGCGCGGTCAACGAGCCGCCGGCCTTCTTGATGTTCTTGCCATCGATGATGGACGGATCTTCGCTCATCTTTGCCGCTCTCTCGAGGAGACGCGAGTGGAGATAGAACACGTCGCCGGGGAACGCCTCACGTCCGGGAGGACGGCGAAGTACGAGCGAGAGCTGGCGATATGCCGCCGCCTGCTTCGAGAGATCGTCGTACACGCACAGCGTCGGCAGTCCTTCCTCGTACATGAAGTACTCGGCCATCGCGCAGCCTGAATAAGGCGCGATGTATTGCATGGGCGCGGGATCGGACGCCCCCGCGACGACGATAATCGAGTACTCCATCGCGCCGGCCTGGCGGAGCTTTTCGACGACTGAGGCGACGGTCGAGTTCTTCTGGCCGATCGCGACATAGACGCAGATGACGCCGGTGCCCTTCTGATTGATGATCGTGTCGACGGCGATGGCGGTCTTTCCGGTTCCGCGGTCGCCGATGATCAGCTCACGTTGTCCGCGGCCGATAGGGATCATCGAGTCGATGGCCTTGATCCCGGTCTGGAGTGGCTCCTTCACGGGCTGGCGGACGATGATTCCGGGCGCCTCCGACTCGACCTTACGGGTGTGCTTGGCGTTGATCGGACCAGCGTCATCGAGCGGACGTCCGAGCGGATCGACCACGCGGCCAACCAGCTCGTGCCCGACTGGAACTTCGAGCACCCGACGGGTGCGCCGAACCTCGTCCCCTTCCTTCAGCTGGAGGTAATCGCCGAGCACCACCGAGCCGATGTTGTCCTCTTCGAGATTGAGAGCGAGGGCGGTGATCTTCCCGCCGGTCTCGGACGAGGTCACCTCGAGCATCTCGCCGGCCATCGCCTTCTGCAATCCGTAGATGCGGGCGATTCCGTCCTTGACCTCGAGGACGGTGCCAACGTCCTCGACATCGAGCTCGTGGAGGTCGGCCGCTTCGATCTCGCGGAGTAGGATGTCCTTGATTTCGCTGGGACGAAGGATCGTATCAGTGGCCATTGATCAGTGCTCTGAAGCTGGGTTGGCGCGAGCCTCGGAAACCCGTTCGGCGGAGGGATTTCCTAGCTTGTGAAATTTATCACAAGCTCCTTTCCGGGGCAACAATAGACATTCTGGAAGAGTCGGGCCGTCGGAAAAAACGTCAGACGCTCGTGGAGATCAAGGAGGCTGCGGACTACGGACTAACTACTGAGGATTTCGGACCAACTGCTACTGCGAATCGCAGACGCAGTTGGCTCGCAGTCCTCAACCTTTACGTTCTGCTTCTGGTCCTTCCCTGCGCGAACCTGTCGATGAGATCGGTGGTCCTCAATCGCGCGAGAGAAGCCGGTCTGGTACCGAAAATCCTTTGCGCCGTCACCGCGAGATGCGACGACGATGCAAAGTCGAGTATCCGCGCGATGTCGCGGATGTCGTGGCCGGGATTCTTTGCCAACTCCGCGGCTGCAATCAGCCTGACGAGATCAATGACGCGCTTCAGGTTCGGCGCGCCTGGTTTGGCGAAGTTCCGACTCAGATGCTCGCGGCTCAACCCCACCGCCTTCGCCAGCTCCTTCGTGGTGACCGGCCGTCCCGAATGCGCGACGATTACCTCCCACGCGCTTTTCTGGAGTGGAGTAGTGAGGCCGAGCGTCTGCGGCGGCTCCCCCAACGCTTGGCGAAAGCGCGTGGAGAAGGCGTGCGGGTAAACGAGATCGCGCGCTGCGTTTTCGTCGATTCCTTCGACGATCACATCGATGAATCCAAGCCCCGCACAGCGGGCGGCAGCTGGAGTATCCGTCGGACGCAGTGGTGTGATCGCGAAGAAAGGAGCGCTGGGAAATTCGGCTGCGAACGCGGCAGCCTTCCACGTGTCCTCGTCCGGTGAGCCGAGGTCGATGAGGGCAGCATCAACCAGCACTCTCCGGAAGACCGCCTCGAGCTCCTCGGCCGAGCGGGTGGAGATGATCCTCCACCGGCGGCGGGGAAACGCGGAGCGGACAAGTGCGCGAGCGCGCTCGCGCTCCAGGTGGACGACAAGAGATGGCAGCGTCGATCCATTCGCGGATGGGGCCACGCTCAGACTCCCGCTTCCACGACGTCGAGGTCGGGCTTGCCCTCGATGAATTGCCGTACGATGGGATCGTGTGTGTGCTGGATCTCGTCCACCGTTCCCACCTGCCGGACCTTTCCTTCGAAGAGCATCGCGATACGCGAGGCGACCGTATAGGCGCTTCGCATGTCGTGGGTAACGACGATACTCGTGACGCCAAGTTTCTCCCGCATCCGGATCATCAGTTGATCGATGATGGCGCTGGTGACGGGATCGAGTCCGGTGGTCGGCTCGTCGTACAGGATGTACTTGGGCTGCCGCGCGATCGCGCGGGCGATGCCCACGCGCTTTCTCATTCCGCCGGACAGTTCGGCTGGGAACTTCTCTTCCACGCCGGGGAGGTCGACGAGCTCCAGGGCTTCGCCGACGCGCTTTACTATGTCTCGCTCGCTGAGCCGCCCCTCCTTGCGCAATCCCATGGCTACGTTGTCGCAAATCGTAAGCGAGTCGAACAGCGCGGCGAACTGGAACACGTAACCGATGTGGGATCGGAGCGCGTACAGGTCGGGACGCGAAAGCTTCGGGACCTCCTGGTTGTCTACCCAGACGGTCCCGCGATCGGGCTCGAGCAGTCCGACGATGTGCTTGATCGCGACCGACTTGCCGGTCCCCGAATAACCGATGAGGGCCATCGTCTCGCCCTCTTCGACCGCGAGGGAGAAACCTTCGAGGACCTTTTTTTCGCCGAAGGATTTGTAGACGTCGACCAGTTTGATCATTGCCGGGGCGATATCACAAAACTGAAGTTAAACGCGGTGGGAGAAAGGGCTAGGCACGTCAGCGCGAAAAGCCACAGCGCGTGGTAAATTGGCGCGGGCATGACATCGCAACCCGGAGATTCAACCGCTGCTGGCCGTGGCGCTGCCATTTTCACGTATGTCCTTCGTGGCGCGGGCATAGGCCTCGTCATCCTCGTCGTTTTCCCGCTCTATCGGATGCTGGATGCAGCCGAGGGCGGACTCGTATTGAACAGCGTACTGACGTTCGCCGAGGTTGCGCGCACGATGCTGTTGTACGGGAGCCTCATCGTGATCCTCGTGTCGCTGGTTCTGGCGCGGCTCCTCGACCCGAACAAGATCGAGGAATGGTGCGCTGCCGTGGGCCGGCGTCTGACGGCGATTCCCACTGCACGATTTGTTTCGGTCCTAGCCGTCTTCTCGGCGGTGGTGACTCTGGGTTTCTCGCACCTTGCGCTCGCCGGAAACCCAACGCTGATCGACGCCATGGTGCAGATGCTACAGGCGCGGTTCGTCGCGGTGGGGCATCTCAGCGGGCCGGCCGACGGCTTCACAGAATTCTGGCAACTGCAGAATTCACTTATCACTCCGAACGGCTGGGTATCGCAGTATCCGCCCGGGCACGTGTTCCTCCTCGCCCTCGGATTCTTGGTTCATGCGCCGATCCTGGTGGGTCCAGTCCTGGTGGGTGTGACCGTCGTGTTCACGACCCTCAGCGCCCAACGCCTGCTGCGCGACGATCCGGCGGTTGCCAGACTGGGCTCGATAATGCTCGCGCTCAGTCCCTTCTTCATCGCGCTGGCCGGCGCGTACATGAACCACGTCTCCGCCGCCGCGGCCACATCGGCCGCCGTCTATTTCGCCTTGCGCAGCGAGGACGACGAGAGAGCGCGCTGGCCCTTCCTCGCAGGCGCGGCGCTGGGACTTGTATTCTCGATTCGTCCCCTGGCTGCAATAGTGGCCGGATTTCTTGTGTTGGCGATATGGATTGTCACTCGGGCCAGACGTCGTACGGAAATCAGGGGATGGGTTCGACTCAGCATCACCGCAGCTATCAGTGCGCTGCCCTTTTTGTTGGCAGTCGGTGCGTACAACAATCACTTCTTCGGAAGTCCACTTCGATTCGGTTATGTGGTCGCGCAAGGTCCGCTGACCGGCCTTGGATTCCATCAGGATCCTTACGGCCACCACTATGGCGTCGCGGAGGCACTCGAGTACACGTCATCCGATCTGGGAACATTGAGCCTCTACCTGCTGGAGACGCCGCTGCCGGTCGTGCTCATCGTCGGGTTGTTTCTGATCTTCAGGCGAAAGTTCTCACCAGGTGAGCAGTTGATTGCGCTGTGGGCGCTGCTGCCCGTTGTCGCGAACATGTTCTACTGGCATCACGGGATTTTCATGGGGCCACGGATGCTCAACGAGGCCGCACCGGCGTGGGCATTGCTCACTGCGGTTAGTGCCGTCGGCCTCGTAAGGCAGAGCCCTCGCCGGGAATTCGGCAGGAACTCTCCGCGCGCCGTCCTCACCGTGGCGTTCATCGTTGCGTGGGCAGCAGGAATCTTCTATCTCGCGCCCAGCCGGCTGAGGAGTTATGGCGGAACGTGGATGGAGAGCGTACGAATCAAGCCTCCTCAAACTCCTTCCCCTTCACTCGTTTTCGTTCACGGTGCCTGGTCCGGAAGAGTCGTGATGCGACTGATAGCGAATGGACTCCGGCTGGATTCTCTCGAGGTTGGCATCAGGCAGAATACGACGTGTGACTTTCAGAAGTTTGCCGACTGGTACGCGGCGTCCAAGGCCGGGCGGATTGCCCCACGCCCGGATGTCGGCTTCGATGTGGCCAACCGTAACCGCCCGACGGAGGTCTTTATCGCCGAGCGGGACGCGATTCTGGTCAACGCGGGCCAGCCGCTTCCCCGTGATTGTTTGCGGGAGGTCGCGTCAGATACCCTCGGCATTCTCGACATCTCATCGCTTCTCTGGCAGACCGATCTCCCGGAACTGCCTGGCCACGGCACAATGATCGTCCGCGATATGGGGCCAGACGCGAACGCACGGCTGATAGCGCGCTATCCCGACAGGACTCCTATGTTCTTCTATCGCGCCGAACGAGAAAACAAAGGGCCGCAGCTGGTTTCATATGCTGAGGGATTGAAGCGACTCTGGCCCTGAGCGCGATTGAACGGGGACAAAAAAGGGACGAGCTTTCGCTCGTCCCTTTCTTTTCCGCCCAGCGGAGACTTACGCCGCGAAGCTTCCGAGCGCGCGACCTACGTCACCTTCACGTAGGCGCTTCAGAGCACGATCGCGAAGCTGGCGAACGCGCTCGCGCGTGACTCCGAGGAGCGAACCGATCTCCTCGAGCGTGTGCTCCCGCCCGCCTTCGAGTCCGAAGTACAGCCGCAGCACCTTCGCATCCCGCGGGGGAAGCGTCGACAGTGCGGTTTCGATCTCGTCGTTGAGGAAGCGGTTCATCGCCTCTTCCTCGGTGTCGGGCATCTCGTCGGCGACGAAGCGCTCGATCAGCGAGCGATCGCCTTCCGGGTCCATCGGCGCGTCCAGACGCACGTCGCCGGTGTTGAGCGCGGCGAGCGACTGCACGACATCGACCGACAGGCCGGTGAGCTGGGACAGCTCCTCGGGCGTCGGCTCGCGCCGCATTTTCTGACGGAGGATCTCAGACGCCTTGATGATGCGTGAGAGATCGGCCGTGCGATTGAGCGGCACGCGGACGGTGCGGCCCTGACGCGCCAGCGACGAGAGAATCGCCTGGCGAATCCACCACACTGCGTACGAAATGAATTTGACGCCCTGGTCGGGGTCGAATTTGCGCGCAGCCGTGAGCAGACCGACGTTGCCCTCGCCGATCAGATCGATGAGCGGCATGCCGCGGTTCTGATATTTCTTCGCCACGGAGATCACGAAGCGCAGATTGCGCTGCACGAGCTCCTGGAGGGCGTCCGGGTCACCGGCGCGAATCCTACGGGCAACCTCGATCTCCTCGGTACCTTTGAGCAGCGGATACGTGCTGACCTCATAAAGGTACTGATCGAGAATATCCCTTTCGGGCTCGCTGGGGGCGATTCCCGCGACGGCCGTTTTGCGGCGACGCTTTACTTCAGCCATTGGTAAAAACCTCTTGGGTACTACTGTGAAAGCCTTATGCGAATGCAGCCTTTGCGGGCCGGCAATGCAAGCGAATTAGTGTTGTTTCTACGACCCTGTGGAGCGACAACAAAAGCGTTTTTGTGTAACCAAAAAATTCAGGCTGTAGAAGCGCTGCAAGATACCGGCCGTTGGCTTTTCTGCCAGAGCAAATTTCTTGACATCGATACTACCCTTGGATATCGTTCGCGGTTCCTGTCGGGCGCAAATAGACCGTCAGGAAATGCCGGGGGTGTAGCTCAGTTGGGAGAGCGCTTGAATGGCATTCAAGAGGTCAGGGGTTCGATTCCCCTCACCTCCATGGCTTACTGGTGAGACGAGAACGGTTGTTTGTTCGCGGGAATAGCTCAGTTGGTAGAGCACAACCTTGCCAAGGTTGGGGTCGCGGGTTCGAGTCCCGTTTCCCGCTCTCCGGTGCGATGAAAAAGAGGGCGGTTAGCTCAGTTGGTTAGAGCGCCACGTTGACATCGTGGAGGTCACAAGTTCGAGTCTTGTACCGCTCATACAGTAGAACGGAGCATCCGGAGAACGGAACTTCCGGCTCCCGGTCAACGGTCCGATCCGGATCTCGTCGAACAGCACCAAGGTTTGGTATGAGCGCCCGTAGCTCAATTGGATAGAGCATCTGACTACGGATCAGAAGGTTGGGAGTTCGAGTCTCTCCGGGCGCGTTTAACAATTCATCCTGCACTGCTTCAGTGGTGCAGGTTTTGTTTTCGAGAAGGCGCTGACGTGACTTCCTATTCGCGCCGAGGGCGATGAGCTACCGTGTGCGCTTCGTCAGCTCAAGGCACGGGCGCCCGATAAGAAAGACGACGCGTCAGCTCTTCTATGAGAGCCCAGGATGGCGTTAAGAAATCTTTCGTTGACCACGCCTCAATTCTGGCCAAACATAGGACCGTTCTCATCTGGGCGCATGGCAAAATCTTGGTATTACTTAAAGAGTTGCCCGAACTGTTCAACTTCGGTCATGGTCTTACCCGAGGTCGGTGTTTCTCCGGGTTCTCCGGGCCCGCCTTTCAAGATTGAGTGTTCGCGCTGCGGCGCCGAGGTCGAGTTGACGGGCAAAGACCTCCGCGAACAGAAGTGACGTGAAGCTGAAGGTCACCCGCAACGACATAACCAAGCGGCTGGCCCGCGCACCGCGAAACTCCGATCAAGGGCCAACAATAGAAAAACGGGGACGTCTGATGACGTCCCCGTTTCACGCTAACTCCAGATCTTGCCTTTAGGTGCAGACGATCACACCGGTCGTGTTGGTGCAGGTCTTGGCTGACTGCGAGTGCACTGCGCTCGCGCTCCAGCTCTGCGGCGGGCCGGCAACGATCGTAGCAGTGATCGTTACGTTCTGCGAAGGCGTAAAGCCCTGAAGGGGCGCAGCCATCGTCGCGGTTCCTGCGAAGTAGGCACCGTTCTGGTCAGCAGCGTACTGCTCTTCGTAGGTCGCAAGGTTGCGAAGGTCGGACTTCATCGCGGCGACATACGCCTTGTCTTTCGTGTTGGCGAACTTCGGGATC
>WNEZ01000612.1_pt1 | contig 28752 bp, 30 predicted proteins | sample 5400521 | NCBI WGS metagenome assembly WNEZ01 (sample SAMN13153339, study PRJNA577476) | soil metagenome | isolation source: 120 cm saprolite under Douglas fir tree site 2 hole 1 replicate 1 | place: USA:California | collected 2015-04-18
CTCGACGTGCGGCAGGACGGCGTCCTGCTGGGCCGTGTTGAAGCGGTGGATCTCGTCGATGAAGAGCACGGTCCTGAGGCCGGCCCTTCGATGGACCCGGGCTTCGGCTACGACCTTTCGGAGATCGGCGACGCCTGCGGTTACCGCGGACATGGAAACCAGCCGCGCCTTGGTCTCCGCCGCCAGGAGGCCGGCCAGGGTCGTCTTGCCGCTCCCGGGGGGTCCCCAGAGCACGATGCTGGGTAGGTGACCGGAGCCGGTCAGGCCCCGCAGAACGTCCACGATCCGCTTCTGGCCGACCAGCTGGTCGAAGCTCCTCGGCCGCAGCCGGGTCGCCAGCGGGGCGCTCGGCTCAGGTACGGCCGGAACGGTGAAAAGTTCGCCCTGGTCGGTCATAGCTGGAATTCTGGACCCTCTCTGTAGAATGCCCGCCGTGGCCTCCTGTTGGTACTGCAACTCGGAGCTGCCGGACGGGGCCCAGTACTGTCCACACTGCGGCCACAGCCAGTCCGACAAGACCTCCAGCCCCCTGTTCGGCGTCGTCGACCCGGTGACCGGGATCTGGAATTCCCAGTTCATCAACGCTCTGGTGGGTCAGGAGGCCAACCGAGCAGTTCGGTACCACCGGCCACTCTCGGTCCTGGTGGTCGAGCTCGACCACGCAGAGCACGTTCACAAGGAGCTCGGGCACATCCAGCTGGAGGGGCTGCTGCGCGAGATCTCAGAACGCCTGGGGCAGGCCATCCGCGACACCGACACGGTCGCCTTCCTCGACGTCGAGGGACCCCCGCATTTCGCGATCGTGCTGCCCGAGACCGACGAGCAGGGGGCGACCCTCGCGGCCGACAAGATCCGGCGGGCCATCGCCTCTCACGATTTCGCGACCGCCGGCAACTGGAAGCGGATCACGGTCAGCTGTGGGGCGGCCACGATCGATGTGATACGGCCGTCCGGCGACGACGAGGCTGGCCTCATGAACCGCCGCGAATACACCGGGAATCTGCTCCGCGAGGCCTACCACGCTCTCGAGTCAGGGCGGTCGGCGGGTACCAACCGCACCTCAGTCGGCGCCTTCCGCTCCTAGCTCTTCCGTAGGATCGGAATCGATTTGGCGTCCACTCGCGTCTACCTGATCCGCCACGCGGACGTCGAGAACCCGCGAAGGCTTCTCTACGGACACCTCGACGGTTTCCAGCTCAGCGCGCTCGGTCGCGCGCAGGCCATCGCCGTCGGGGACAGGCTGCGCTCCGAGAACGTCAAGCGCATCGTGCACAGCCCGCTGGCTCGCGCTCTGGAGACGGCGGAGCTCATTAACTCGAGGCTCGATCCCCCCGCGATCCTCGAAGCCGATCCCGACCTGCGCGAGGCCGAGTTCAGCCGCTATCTGCAGGGACTGCCGTACTGGCACATACCGCTCCGGCGCCCACTCTGGTTCGTGCACAAGGCGAAGCGCGGGCTGCTCCCAGGCGATGAATCTGTCGACCAGATGGGCGGCCGCATCCTTGGTGTACTGCGCCGGATTGTGCGCGAACACCATGGCGAGAGCATGGCTGTCGTCAGCCACGCCGATCCACTGCAGGCAGCTTGGATCGTGCTCGATGGCCGCCCGCACAACGAGCGCGAGATGTATCGCAAAGCCGTCGATAAGGCAGGGATGCTGGTCGTGGACATGGATGGCGACAAGCCTGTGCGCTGGGAGTACGTGCCGCCGCCCAAGATCGAAAAGCAGGCAAATGTAGCGTGAGAGATGAAGCCCGGGCGGGGCGCTTCCCCGACGGGTTCTTGTGGGGGACCGCCAGCGCCGCCTACCAGGTGGAAGGCGACAACCGCGACTCCGATTGGTGGGATTTCGAGCGCCAGCCGGGCCGGATCGCAAACGGGGATACCTCCGAGATCGCGAACGATCACTACCACCGGTACCGAGAGGACTTCGCGCTGCTGCGCGAGCTGAATCAGAACGCCCACAGGCTGTCCATCGAGTGGTCGCGGATCGAGCCTACACAGGGTGAGTTCGATGCCCGCCAGATCCGCCACTACCGTGACGTCCTCGGCGAGATGCGCGAGCAGGGAATCGAGCCGATGGTCACGCTGCACCACTTCTCGAGCCCGATCTGGTTTGCGCGGAAAGGAGGCTGGGCGACGCGAGACTCACCACATGCCTTTCTACCCTTCGTGCATCGCGTCGTGGATCAGCTCGGTGACCTGGTCGGGCTCTGGTGCACCGTCAACGAGCCGAGCATCTATGGCGTCAACGGCTGGATCGGGGGCGAGTTTCCGCCCGGCCGGCGAGGCGACATCGCCGGCCTGTATCGGGTCACGAGGAACATGCACAAGGCGCACGAGCTGGCTTACGGCGCCATCAAGCGCAGGTGGCCCAACGCACAAGTTGGCCTTTCACATCACAAGCTGCTGTTCCTGCCCGCCTCGGATAAACGGCGCGACCGATGGGCCGCCAGTACGGCGCAGATGGCGCTGGACCGCTGGCCGGTCGCCCCGGGCCGGCTGGGCAGGATCGTCGAGGCGACGAGCGATTACATCGGCATCGCCCACTACTGGGGCCAGATGTGTGCGTTCGACCCCGGCCGGCCGCGGGACCAGTTCATCCGGCGCTTCAACGTCCCGGGCAAGCCGGTGACCGAGATGGGAATGAGTGCAGACCCCACCTGGATGCGCCTGGTGCTCAACGAGCTGCGCAATCTTGGTAAGCCCGTTTACATCACGGAGAGCGGGCTCGCCAGCCATGACGACGAATGGCGCCGGCGGTATATCACCGAGACCCTGTCCAACGTGCTGCTCGCGATCGGCGATGGAGTGGACGTGCGCGGCTACTTCCACTGGACGAACACAGACAACTTCGAATGGGCCCGCGGCTACACGGTTCGCTTCGGCCTGATCGAGGTCGACCGCAAGACGCTGGAGCGCAGGATCAAGCCCAGCGGCCACCTTTACGGCCGCATCGCCGCCGCGAATTCGCTGCCCGACTAGCCCGTTCGTCGTCCACTAGACTCAGCGCGTTGAACGTCAGGTCCGGTTTGATCTCGGCCGGCGCGATCGTCCTCGGCACCGTCCTCATGGTGTCGCTGGCATGGGGCCTGCAGCACGCGGCGATGACGAGCCCTCACCTCCTGGGTCATAGCGCCCCGGATCTCGCCATCCAGCAGCTCGACGGGCCGAAGCTGGGGATCCAGCAGCTGCGTGGCAAGCCGGTCGTCGTCAACTTCTGGGCCTCATGGTGCGGCCCGTGCGCCCAGGAGCTGCCCATCCTCGCCGGGGCATCTGCGACTCACCGCAACGTTGCGTTTGTGGGCGCCGCAATGCAGGACACGACCGCCGGCGTCCAGACCTTCGAGCAGCAGCACCCGCACACCTATCCGGTGGGGCTGATTGTGTCTGGCAGCTATCGGGACTACGGCGTGGTCGGACCCCCGGTGACGATCTTCATCAATGCTGACGGCGTGGTGACCGCGTCGTTCGCTGGGCCGCTTGACGCCTCCACGATCGATCACTACCTGAGGCTGATCGCGGCATGATCCGGTGGGCCGTCCTGGGTGTGGTCGTCGCGAGCTGCGTCGGCTACCTGGTCTATTCAGCGTCTGGTGGTGCCGCGGAGTATTACCTCACTGTGTCTGAGTTGCGCTCGCGACAGCCTGCGACCCAGGACGTGCGCGTGGCGGGTGTCGTCCAGAACGACATCCAACGCAGCGATGGAGGATTGCACGTTCAGTTCACAGAAAAGGACCGAACCGCCTCGGTGCTGGTCGATTACAAAGGGACGTTGCCCGACATCTTCAAGCCGGGCGTAACGGTGGTCGCCGAGGGCTCGCTGGGCGCGGACGGAGTTTTCCACGCGCGCACCGTGCTCGCGAAATGCCCGTCGCGCTTTTCAACCACTCCCTACGTTCAATGACCACAGTGTCCCGTCGCCGAAGTTCCTTGCATCTTCGCGTCCTAGACGGCCGGGCGCCGTCTCACCCCGCGGAATCTGGCGACTCGGCGGGGACCCCGAGAGTGGCGCTGAAGCCGGCGTCGCCTCCTGCGCGCGCTCGGTCAGCAGCCCCGCACGACGATGCGGGGACCCCAGCAGGTAGGCGCTCCCTCGCGTGCTCGTCGTCTCCTTGGCTCCGGCCGTCGATGCCGCGAAATATGCGGCGGACCTCGCCGGCGTGACACTGGCCTACCTCGGCGCGGGGGCTCTGCTCGCAGGCCTGGTCATGGCCGTGTTCTCAGCGCTGCTCTCGTTCTGGGCCGGTTTGGCGCAGAACGCGGTGATGATCCAGGTCGGCAGACGCGCGTTCTATGCCACGGCGTCGATGGTCCTCATCGCATCGGTCTTGCTGGAGACCGCGTTGTTGACGCACGACTTTTCGCTCGCGTACGTCACCGAGCACAGCGATCTCTCAACACCGATCGCACTCGTCGCGGCCGCCTTTTACGGAGGGCAGGAGGGATCGCTGCTCTACTGGGTGCTGATCCTCGGCATTCTCGGCAGTGCCTCCTTGCTTGCGAGCGCGACTCTCGGCCTTCGCCTGGCCGCTTACGCGGCCGGGATCATGGCCGCGATCCTGAGCTTCTTCCTATTCGTGCTCGTGCTGGTGGCGAGCCCGTTCGATGTGCTGCAGATCACTCCTCCCGATGGCCTCGGGCTCAACCCGGTGTTGCGCGACGGCGGAATGCTCATCCATCCGCCGGTCGTTCTCGCGGGCTTTGCCTCCTTCGCGATTCCATTCAGCTTCGCGGCAGCCGCGCTGCTTGCGGGGCGGTCTGACGCCGCCTGGATCGCGCACACGCGCCGCTTCGCGCTCGTGGCATGGGGGTTGCAGAGCACGGGACTGGTCCTCGGCATGTGGTGGGCGTACCACGTCCTGGGCTGGGGTGGCTATTGGGGCTGGGACCCCGTCGAGAATGTCGCGTTCATGCCGTGGCTCGCGACCACGGCATACCTGCACTCGTCGCAGGTGCAAGAACGTCGCGGGCGGCTGCGGGCGTGGAACTTCGGGCTCGTGATCCTCGCCTTCCTGCTGGTGGTGTTCGGCACCTTCATCGTGCGCAGCGGAATCGTCCCTTCCGTGCACACGTTCGCGGTCAGCGCGATCGGACCGTGGTTCCTCGGCTTCCTCGGTGCGTGCTTGATCTTCTCGGTCGTCTTGCTTGCTTTCCGCACGAGCAGCCTGCGGAGCCATGGCGCGCCCGCGCCCGCGGTTTCGCGAGAGGGCGCATTCGCCCTTCAGAATCTGCTTCTCATCGGCGTCGTCGCCGTAGTTCTGTGGGGCACCATCCTGCCGCTGGTCTCGGGCATGGCCGGCCAGGAGCGCGTCGTCGGCGCCGCCTACTACGAGCGCGCCGCCGGCCCGCTGTTTGCTGCCATGCTGGCGCTGATGGCGGCGGGCCCGTTGGTGCCGTGGCGCCATGCGCGCGTGCCATTGTGGCGTGCGCTTCGATGGCCTGCCGCGGCAGCTGGGCTTTTAGCGGCGGCCCTGCTTGCCGCCGGCATGCGCTCGCTCCCACCGCTGTTGGGGGTCTCGCTCGCGATCGCTGTCGCCACCACGGTCATCTACGAGTACGTGCGGGCCGGCCGCAGATGGCGCCGCGCCGGGGGAGGGTGGCCGCGTGCGGTGGCCCTCGTGGCCAAGCGCAGGCGTCGTTACGGCGCCTACCTGGCTCACCTTGGACTGGCGGTTGTCGTCGTTGGGCTCGCGGCCTCACATTTTTGGCAGCAGGAGAAGGACGTCACGCTTCAGCCGGGCCAGCAGGTTTCAGTCGCCGGATACACACTCACGTACACCGGCGCCATACAGAGGGAGCTCGCGGACCACTCCGAGCTTGTCGCGGCAATGACCCTCGGAGGTCAGACGCTCGAGCCTGCTCGTGACACATACGCCGGGCTCGGTGGGCAGTCGCTCACCCATGTGGCAATAAGCACCAGCCCGATCGCGGACGTCTACGTCGTGCTGGCGGGAACTAACGGCGAGGGCTCGGCCTCCTTCCGTGTTTTCGTCAACCCGCTCGTGAGCTGGATTTGGGCCGGCGGGGCGATCATCATCGTCGGAGTGCTGCTGGGCAACGCCGGCGAGCGGCGCGCTGTGATCGAACCGGTGGCCGCTCGGCGGTCGAGTCCCGTGGGGGCCTCATGACCCTGCTCGTGGCGACGCTTCTCTTGTTCGCAGCGGGTCCATTTGTACTGTGGCCTTTGATCAGGACGCCCGCGGACCTGCCAGAGGGCGCTGCGCAATGACCACGGTTATCGGCACCGCGCTAACTCAACGGTTCGGATCTGAGGTGGCACTCGACGCAGTCGACGTCGCCATCGACGGCGGCGAGCACCTCGCGGTGCTGGGTGAGAACGGCGCGGGCAAGACGACGCTGCTGCGCATCCTTGCCACGGCCGCCCGCCCGACGTCGGGAAGCCTCGAGATTTTTGGTCTGGACGCGATGGTTGAACGCAGGCGGCTGCGAGCGCGAATTGGTTTCGTTGCTCATGGTCCTGGGCTGTACCCCGCGCTGTCGGCCACCGAAAACCTCCAGTTCTTCTGCACTCTGCAAGGTGTCGACCGGGCGCGCGTGGCCGAGGTGCTCGACCTCGTGGGTCTCACCGAGGTCGCCCGCCGGCCGGCCGGCAAGCTGTCGCGCGGCGAGCAGCAGCGGCTGGCCATCGGCAGGGCGGTGCTGCATGATCCTCGCCTGCTGGTGCTGGACGAGCCCGACGCCAGCCTCGACTCCGACGGCGCGGACCTGCTCGCGCGCGTCATGCGAGGCCGAACCGCGATCATCGCCACCCACGACCACGCGCTTGCGAACAGGCTCTGCCAGCGCACTCTGGTTCTGCGCCGCGGGCGGCTCGTCGGCGTCCCCACGCGACTTCGGGTCGTGCACTGAGCAATTGCGCACCATCTCTATCGCCCTGGCAGTCGCGCGTAAAGACCTGACCTCCGAATGGCGCACGCGCGAGCTGGTGCCCGCGCTCGCACAGTTCGTCGTGCTGGCTTTGGTGATCGCCAACTTCGGCTTCCAGTTCGACTCGCACAACGCTCCCGCAATCGCTCCCGGGGTCCTCTGGATGGCGCTCGTGTTCGCGGGATTGGTTGCATTCGGCCGCGCCTTTGCGGCTGAGCGGGAGCAAGCATCGCTCGAGGCGATGCTGCTGACGCCCGCCGCGCCCGCGGCGATCTTCGCCGGCAAGGCCCTTGCGGCGGGCCTCATGCTCGTCATCTGCGAGGCCGTGCTCCTGCCCGCGCTCGCCCTTTTCTTCGGAGCGCCGCTTTCCTTCGATGTGATTTCCGCCGTCCTCCTCGCCACCGTCGGCATGGCCGTGCTCGGTTGCTTGTTCGCCGCCATGGTTGCGCGAGTGCGCGCGCGTGAGCTGCTGCTGCCGCTGCTCACGCTGCCGCTGTGGATCCCGTTCATCGTGGTCGGCGGTCAGGCTGTCCAGTCCGCGATGAGCGGCAGTGGCGGTGGCACCGGCCAGGCGACGAGCCTTTTGATCGACTTGGACATACTGTTCGTGGTGCTCACCTCGCTCGCGGCTCGGTTCGTGCTCGATGACTAGCGGCATTACTCGGTACGAAAAAGCGGCGGTCGCGGCCGTCGCCGTGATGCTCGTCGCGGGGGGCTTCATTTTCTTTTACGCGCCCACCGACGCGCTACAAGGACCCGTCCAGCGAATCTTCTACTTGCACGTCAGCTCAGCGATCGCGGCCTACGGGTGCTTCGCGGCGGTGTTGCTCGGGAGCATCGTCTACCTCTGGAAGGAAAACCTCGCTGCGGACCGCCTCGCGCGCGCGGCTGCCCTCGTCGGCCTCGTGTTCACTACGGTCACGCTGGTCATGGGGATGATCTGGGCGAAGCCGATCTGGGGTGCGTTCTGGACCTGGGACGCGCGTCTCACATCCACGCTCGTGCTCTGGATCATTTACGCCGGCTACCTGATGGTGCGCCGTCTCGCTGATCCCGGCCGTCAGGCCGCGCGCTTCGCGGCGGTGATAGGCATCTTTGGCTTCATCGACGTACCCGTCGTGCACTTCAGCGTCACCTGGTGGCAAACGCACCATCCCGGCCCAGTCGTGATCAACAACGCGCTTCCATTGGAGATGCTCGTCTCATTCCTCGTAACCATGGCGTGCACGCTGTTCCTCGCTGCGGTGCTGGTCGCCATCCGGTATCGCATCGAGGTCCTCACGGACCAGGCCGCGGAGAAAACAGTGCCGGCGCCGATTGTCGCGCCGAGCGAGGCCGGCGGCGCCCGATGATCTATCTCATCGCGGCCTACACCTTCGCGATCGCTGTGCTCGGCGGATATTTGGCCTGGTCGCTGCTGCAGGTCCGCGAACTTTCTAATTCCCCACGAACTCCGAGGCTGAAGCCGTGAGTTCGTGGGGACCCCTTTTAAAGCGAAAGCAGTAATCGTCGGCGGCGGCCCCGCCGGGGACGCCGTCGCAGCAGGCCTGCGGGACGCAGGCTTTCATGGCGACGTTCTGCTCATTGGCGCGGAGCCAGTGTTCCCTTATGAGCGACCGCATCTCTCCAAGGGCTTCTTGCTCGGGAATGTGCCGACCGAGCGCCTGCGTTTGCGACCTCGCGACCAGTACCGCGAACTTGGGATCGAGCTATTGCTCGGAGCTCGGGTTGCCGAGCTCGACCTCGAGCACCGAGACGTCATCCTCGAAAGTGGGCGGCGAATCAGCTCGGACCTGCTCTGTATCGCGACGGGATCGTCCGCGCGCAGGCTCGAGGGGTTCGAGGACGCGATCTACCTGCGGGAGCTTCCCGACGCTGTGCATCTGGACACTGTCCTCGAGCGGGGCGAACCGATGAGTGTGGTCGGGGCGGGATTCATCGGTTGCGAAGTGGCCGCTGCCGCGCGTCAGAGAGGCTGTTCGGTCACCGTGTTCGAAGCGCTAGAGCAACCGCTCCAGCGAGTGCTGGGCGCCGAGCTGGGCGGCTACCTGGCCGGCATCCACCGCGAGCACGGCGTCGATCTTCGAACTGGTGCAACACCACCACCCGAACTCGACGGGCCGGTCGTAGTCGGCGTTGGCGCAATGCCGCGGACGGAGCTTGCGGCTGCGGTCGGCATAGCGGTCGACGGCGGCATCCTGGTCGACGAGTTCGGCCGCACCTCGGTCGATGACGTCTACGCCGCCGGTGACGCTACCAGGTTCTGGAGCCCGCTGTTCGAGGAACGAATAAGGGTCGAGCATTTCCAGGCCGCGCAGCGGCAGGGCTTCGCGGTAGGGCGCGCGATGGCTGGACAAACGGCGCCCTTTGCGGAGGCGCCGTGGTTTTGGTCGGATCAGTACGACATCAACCTCCAGTACGCGGGGGCGGGGCTGGACTGGGACGAAACCCTGACTCGCGGCGTTTTCGGACAGCCGCCGTTCAGCGTCTTCTACCTGCGGCGGGGGTCGATGATCGCGGTGGCCGGCATCAACGACCGCCACACGGTTTCACGCGCCAAGCACGCGATGGAGGCGCTCGCGCAGCTCACGGCGCAGCAGCTGGCGGATCCGGCATTTGATCTTCGGAGCGCGCTAAGGCGTCACTGAGCTTCGGCGCGAGCCCGGCGAAGATTCGCTCGGTCAGCCCCCACACCACGCTCTCCTCGTGAGCGAGGTACCGGAATCGCCACGGGTCGGCCGATTGGAGCCACGCGCTGTCGTCGAGGAGCCGGTCCAACGGAATCTCGAGCACCCCTTCCAGCTCTCGATCGTCGTGGACGAAGGCAGGCACAGGGTCGGGAAGGTACGCCACGAAGGGCACGACCGAGAAGTTCGAAACCGCAGCGTAAATCGGGTCGCCGGCGCCGAGGGGCACCATCCGACCGACCGGCACGCCGATCTCCTCAGCCACCTCCCGCTGGGCGGCTGCCCACGCCGACTCGCCCTGCTGGACACCACCGCCAGGCAGCGCGACCTGGCCCGGGTGGTCGCGCAGATCGGCCCGCCGGCGCACAAAAGGGACCATCCAGCGGCCGTTCGCCCGGTATAGAACGAATACGACGGCGGCCTTGCGGGCACCCCGCCGAAAGTCCCCCCAGCCGTCGATGGGATGGAACAGGTGTTCGAGGCCGGAGAGGAAATCAGCCAAATCGACCCCTTGGTGAACTCGTCCCGAGCCGGTAAGCTAGGAAAGGTAGCTGAGCCAAGGTAAGGAAATGATCGATCACACAAGCACCCGAATCGAGCAGCAGGAGTCGGCGCTGCGCCGGCAGAACCGCCGGCGGTACGCCTTCCAGCGCATGTTGGAGGCCACCGACCGGGTCCTCTGGCAGCTCGAGGAGATGAACCGAGACGGCGTGAAGAACGTTCCCGGTCCGCTTCGCGCCGAGCTGCGGGAGGCGGTCGAGCTCATGCCCGACCACGTTCGCGAGCCCCTTCGCGACTCGGGTCACGTCCAGGACACGCTCGACAGCCTTTTCGAAGTGCAGGAGCGGCTGTTCCGCTGGCGCTTCCCGGAGTGGGACGACACCGAGCCCGACGACTTCGACTACGCCAGTTAAGAGGCTAGGTAGCCAGCGTCAGCACGAGGTCGGTTGCGTAAGCGGTAAGGAAGCCGAATAGCAGTCCCCATGCAAACGACGTGGGCGTGCTCAAGCGGCGTCCGACGTGGAAGAGCTCGTTGACGACGTAGAGCAGAGCTCCGGCCGCCACCGCGAGAAATGCGACATAGAAGTAGTCGGACGACGCCAGATACCCGATCCACGTACCGATGAAGGTTGGGCCGCCGCCGATGAGGCCCGCCAGAGCGAGGAAGCTCCATGGGGCCGGCTTGGGCTCCATCGTCATCGGCGCCGCGATGCCGAAGCCCTCTGTGATGTTATGGAGCGCGAAGCCGACCACCAGCACGCCGACGAACGCGATCGCGCCGGCGCGGGCCGACTGCCCGATGGCGAGCCCTTCGGAAAAGTTATGCAGTCCCAGTCCGGTGGCGATGGCAAGCGAGAGGCTGCGCGGGCTGGGGGTGTGGTCCGCATGCCGGAGGCGGCCGAAGATCGCGCGGTTGAAGTACACGAGGCCCAGAAGGCCCGCGCCGATGCCGACCGCAAAGATGAGCACCATCACCACGAATGCGGTACTTGAGCCGGTGCGGGCGGTCACGAGAGCCTTCTCCACTGGGCCGCTCGCGTGGGTCAGGATGTCCCAGAGAATGAAGATCAGGATCCCGGTGGCGAACGCGTTCAAAAATCCCTGAACTCCCTTAGAGAGCCCACGCATCCGTGCCACGGGCAGGCCGAGGAAAATGGTGATCCCGGCGAAAGCGCCGAGCGCGACGGCAGTGCCCTGGCTCAAAGTTCTCTCATAGGATTAGTACGTGCAAAAGTCGCAATTAGATAAGTCTAACGCCGGACCTCGTGAGCCTTCAGAGGTCATCTCCCGCTACCTGGAAGCGATCTACTACATGTGGTCGGAGGGGGAGCCGCCTCGCAGCGCGCGCCTAGCAGACTGGCTCGGAGTCAGCAGGCCTACCGTGACGGTCGCGTTGCGGCGGATGGCCCGCGACGGGATGGTGCGCATGAACGGCCGCAAGGAGATCGAGATGACCGCCGCGGGGCGCCGAGCCGCCGAGTCGATCGTCAGGCGCCACCGAATCATGGAGCGCTGGCTCACGGATGTGCTCGGTCTCGACTGGGTGACGGCCGACGCCGAGGCCGCGCGGCTGGAGCACGCGGTCTCCGAGGTTGTGGAGCGGCGGCTATACGAGGCCATTGGGCGTCCCCGCACATGCCCCCACGGCAACCCGATCCCGGGTCATTCCAAGTCGTCACCGAAGGAACGGCGCCTGGCGACCCTCGGCGCCGGCTCCCGCGCCGCCATCTCGCGCGTGTCTGAGGTCGCCGAGCGCGATGCGCCGCTCCTTCTGGCCTATCTGGACGACCGCGGCCTGACGCCCGGCCGTCAAATCGACGTGGTCGAGGTCGACGACATCGGGCGGACGATCCGCATCCGAGCCGGCAAGCGGGAGGTCACGCTGAGCCACGACACCGCGGCCAAGCTGTGGGTCATGCCGGCCTGAAAATATAAGAGGGAACCTCCGGTTCCCTCTTATGCGGGGCGCTCAACCGGACCATCACGCCGGTCGCCGGCTCGAATCCGCAAGCGGCCGGGATTCGCGCCCCTAACACCCTCCGGCGCGATGGGATTTTCTGAATGTCACGCCTCGCGACGCATGGATGGTCTTGTTGTGCGACGGGGACGGCCCGGCAGAGCCGGGCCTTCTGGCAACGAAGGAAGGAACCGCCGCTGCCTGACCGTCAGGACGAAACGGACAGCACGACCTTACCGAACTGCTCGGCCGTGTCGAGCCGCGTGAGCGCCGCCTGCACGTCGTCGAGAGGATAGACCGAGTCGACCAGCGGGCGGAGCCCGCGATCCATCGCTTTTAGCAAAGCTTCGAACTCTGATGCGTTCCCCATCGTCGACCCGAGCATGCCCGCCTGCCGGAAGAACAGGCGGGGCATCGAGACCTCTGCTTTGACGCCGGAGGTCGATCCGCAGGTGACGATCCGACCGCCCATCGCAAGCGAGCGCATGGACTCCTCGAGCGTGGCCGGTCCCACGTGTTCGAACACGACGTCCACGCCATCTTTGGTCGCCGCGCGAACCTCCTTGCTAAACCCAGCCGAATCGAAGACCGCATCGGCGCCCAGCTCGAGAGCGCGTTTTCGTTTTGCGTCGGAGCGGCTGGTAGCGAGTACACGCGCACCTATGTGCTTCGCGATCTGAATCGCGGCCACCGCCACGCCCGCGCCTGCACCGATCACAAGTACCGTCTCGTCCGCGCGCAGCTGCGCCCGCGTGGTCAGCATCCGCCATGCGGTGAGGAACGTGAGTGGAAAAGCTGCCGCTTCCTCCCAGCTCAGCCCCGCCGGCTTGCGAAACACATTGCGCGCATCGATGTGGATCAGCTCGCAGGCGGCGCCGTCCGAATGCTCCCCGAGCACGCCGAAACGAGGGCACCGCACGTTCTCGCCCGCGCGGCACCATTCGCATTCCCAATCGCACAAGGTGGGGAAGAGGACGACCTCATCGCCCGGTTTCCAGGCCGGGTCGCCGGATGCGTAGACGACACCCGCGCCATCGCCTGCGATCACGCGCGGCGGCGCGATGCGCTGTGCACCGTGCGCCAGCCACAGGTCCAGGTGGTTTATGGATGCGGCGTGGATCGCAACGGCGACCGAACCCGGCCTGGGTTCGGTGCGAGGCCTTTCTCGGATCCGGACCCCCTCCGGACCGATCGGTTCCTCGTACACCGCCGCCCGGCCCTGGCTCAGAACGGTGATGTCGGGATGCGCGCCGGCCACGATTTGCGAAACTTAACCAATCCGCGGCCTGTTGTACGGCGAGCGGACCCAGTCTTGAAACTCATGCCCTTCCGCCACCTGATCTCTGTCGCCGCTGTGGCGCCCCTGCTGTTGCAGAGCGTGCCCGCACTCGCGGCGCAAGCCGTGCCGCCCGGCCAAAAGCAAGGGCACTACACCCGGTGGTTCTATCCGAGCCAGACGACCTACGGGTCCGTGGAGGATGGCGCAGGCAACACCGGCTCTGGACCGGTGCGGGGCGCCTTCCTGACGCTGCCGTTCATGGGGCCGCACATCGTGACCTCCTTGTTCGACCACTGCTATCCGGACTACGGGACAAATGGCGCGGTGTGTCGCTATGACGGCACCACGGCCTCGGCCAAGACGGGCGGGCCCGATCCCGCTTTCACCGAAGGCTATGCGCAGACACTAGGTGGGCACGACTACCTCTACTACGACGGGCACGACGGCTACGACTACGCGCTTACCTACGAGCCGGTGGCCGCGGCGGCGCCCGGCACCGTCAAGTCGGCGGGCTGGCTCGACCCAAACTGTCATGAGTGCTTGAGCGGGCTGACGATCGAGATCAATCACGGCAACGGCCTGGAGTCGTTTTACGGCCACCTCTCGCAGGTCAATGTCGTCAAGGGCCAGTACGTTCGCCGTGGACAGGTCATTGGAATCTCAGGCAGCACCGGCACAGCCACGGGCCCGCACCTCCACTTCGGGATCTATGACCTCCATCGCAGCCAGACCCCGGTTGATCCATATGGCTGGTCGGGCTCGTATCCCGACCCTTGGAGCTGGGATCGCGGAGACCTCTGGCTTACCGGCTCGCCGCGATACGCGGATGTGCCGCTGCCTGCGGTCAGCGTCACGGCAACGCAGGATGCCAGTGATCTCAACTCCATCGACGTGTCCTGGTCGAGCCCGGGCGATGGAAATCGCTTCCAGGTCGATGTCGTCCAGCAGGACGGACGCATGAAGCCGTGGCTCTCCGGCGTCGGTGCCGGCGCCGCGGTTTTTCACGGCCGTGCAGATCAGTCGTACTGGTTCTGGGCCTCGGTCACCACTGACCTTGGATGGACCGATGGGGCGGGTTCCGTCTCGCTCAAAACGCCCAGGGTCAACCATGGACAGGCTGTATAGCAGGGGGGCCCACCGCCGACTCTAGAATCAATTCTCTTGATAGCTGAGGCCTTCAAAGGCAAGACCATCCTGGTCACCGGCAGCACCGGTTTCCTGGGCAAGTCGATCGTCGAGAAGTGCCTTCGCTCGATTCCGGACGTCGGCCGCATCAACCTCGCGATCCGTTCCAGCGCGCGCCGTCCGGCGGCGGAACGTCTCGAGCGCGAGGTGCTGTCGAGCCCGGCGTTCAGGCGCTTGAAGGAGCAGCTGGGCGATGCCGCATTCGCGAAGCTCGCGGCCCAAAAGCTCGCGGTGGTCGAGATTGACCTTGGCCGCGACGGGCTTGGTCTCAGCGATACGGGACGCGAGCAGCTGCGCGCGTGCGACATCGTCATCCACTCCGCCGCCGCCGTCGAGTTCGACAATCCCGCGGACCTTTCAGCGCAGACCAACCTGCTGGGCGCCGCGCGCCTGGTCGAAGCACTGCAAACCTCGGGCGCTCGCCCGCACCTGGTGCACATTTCCACGGCCTACGTGGGTGGGATGCTGCGCGGCCTCGTGCGCGAAGAGCCGCCGCTCGACCCCGGGCTTAACTGGCGTCACGAAGCCGCCGTGCTCACGACTCTTCGCGGCCCGGTCGAAGAGGAGTCGAGGCGGCCCGAGGTCTTGAAGCGCCTTCGGCGTGAGGCGCAATCGCGCATGGGTCCGGCCGGCACCCCGGCGGTGGCGCGTGCCACCGAGCGACTGCGCGAGCGATGGGTCAAGGATCGCCTCATCGAGCGTGGACGGGTGCACGCGAACTCGATGGGCTTCGCCGACATCTACTCCTTCACCAAAGCGATGGCGGAGCACGCGGTCGTCGAGCTCCATGGCGAAATCCCGCTCTCGATCGTGAGGCCGTCCATCATCGAGAGCGCGCTCGCTGAGCCTTTCCCCGGCTGGCTCGAAGGGTTTCGCATGGCGGAGCCGCTGATCCTCGCGTTCGGTCGCGGCATACTGCGCGATTTCTCCGGTCTTCCCGATTCGCTCCTCGACATCATCCCCGCCGACTTCGTAGTCAATACCGTGCTTGCGGTCGCGGCCAGCCCTCCGCCGGATTCGAAGCCGCGCGTGTATCACGCTGCTTCGGGGAGTCGCAACCCTCTGCGCTTCCGGCGCATGACCGAAGAGGCAGAGCATTACTTCTCCGAGCATCCGCTTCGCGACCGTTACGGTCAGGCGATCGGAACGCCGACGTGGAGTTACCCCACGCGCGGCGAGCTTGCCGCCAAGGGTGGGGCGGCCCTGAAATTCGTGAGCGCCGCGCAGTGGGCGGTCGAGCGGTTGCCCCTCGGAGCGAGTATCGCCGACCTGTCGGACGAGCTAAACGAAGAGCGCGAACGCCTCGAGCGCGGCCTCAACCTGATCCAGCTGTACGGCGTGTACACGGAGGTCGACTGCATCTTCGACACGCGCAACCTCATGTCGGTGTGGGAGCGCGTGCCGGAAGCCGAGCGCAAGAACTTTCCCTTCGACGCTGCGCTTTACGACTGGCAGCACTATTTCCAGGACGTCCACTTCCCAACCGTGGTGCGCATGTCGCGCGCGGAGACGGTCGTCCGAAAGGGTCGCCAGCCCAGCGGCAGCACCGCGCCCAAGCCCGAGACGAGCTCCGTGCGCTCTGCCATCGAGAAGCGCATGGGCCGCGGAGACGTCCTCGCGGTGTTTGACGTCGATGGAACGCTGGTGGAGACAAATGTCGTCGAGTACTTCCTGTGGATGCGCCTGCGCGCGCAACCACTCGATGAGTGGCCTGCGTTCATGGCACAGATGGCGCGGGAGGCGCCGCGGTGGCTCTACCTCGAGCGGCGATCGCGTGCCGAGTTCCAGCGCAGCTTTTACCGCGAGTACGACGGTCTGGACTACGAGGTCATGAAGCGCCTCGGGCGTGACGCGCTCAACGCCGTCACGCTGCGGCGCATCTACCCGGAGGGTATGCGCCGCATCCGAGAACACAAACGCGCCGGCCACCGCGTGCTGCTGCTGACAGGTGCCCTCGACGTCGTTGTCGAGCCGCTTGCGGAGCTGCTCGAGGTGGAGGTCGACTGCGCCCGGTTGCTGGTGAGGGATGGGCGCTTGACGGGAGACCTCGAATCGCCGCCGCCGGCCGGCGAGGCGCGGGGCGTGCTGCTCGAGGAGTACGCCTCGCGAAACGGGCTTGTCCTGGCGGAAAGCTTTGCCTACGCAGACTCGCTCTCCGACCTGCCGATGCTCGAGCTCGTCGGAACGCCGGTCGCGGTGAACCCCGACGCGCGCCTTTCGCAGGTCGCCGGGCAGCGCGGCTGGAGGGTGGAACGTTGGCGGATGGCGCCGGGCAACTGGCGCCTGCCGATGCCCGACCCTCGCTCGCCTGAGTACAAGGAGGCCGTGCGACGCTAGCTCTGCAGTATCAGCGAAGTATTCCCTCCTACGCGATTGTGAAGGCGGCCGGCGGCAGGCCCGAGGTCGCCACGAGCGCCCTGTCCATGCTGCACCTCGGCGACGTGCCCGAGCCCGAGCTGCCGGCGCGCGATTGGCTGCGCGTGATGCCGACCCTCTCCGGGATCTGCGGCTCCGATCTCTCGGCGATCGGCGGCCACGCGTCCCTGTATCTCGATCCGCTGACAAGCTATCCCTTCGTACCGGGTCACGAGGTAGTAGGCACACTCGACGACGGGTCGCGAGTCGTCATCGAACCCGCACTCGGATGCAAGGTGCGCGGGGTCGAGCCGCCTTGTCCGCGCTGCGCCGAAGGCCGGCCGGGCCTTTGCTACAACGTCACCGAGGGTCCGATCGAGGTCGGGCTGCAGACCGGCTACTGCGCTGATACCGGGGGAGGCTGGGGCGAGGTGCTCGTCGCGCACCCGAGCCAGCTGCATCCCGTGCCGGAATCGTTGTCCGACGAGGCGGCGGTATTGATCGAGCCGTTTGCATGCTCCGTCCATGCCGCCCTCCGAGGTGGCGCGTCCAAGGACGACATCGTCGTTGTGCTCGGTGCCGGCACCATCGGCCTCCTGACGGTGGCCGCGATCCGGTTGTTCACGCCGCCGAAGCGCCTGATCGCGGTCGCCAAGCATCCAACGCAGCGCGAGCTTGCGCAGAAGCTGGGCGCGGACCAGGTGATCAACCCGACCGACGTGTTTCAGCGCATCCGATTCGCAACACGAGCGCGCCGCCTCGACGGCGTTGACCGCTCGCTTCTGCTGGGTGGGGCGGATATCACCTTCGAGTGCGTGGGTCGCGCAGGGAGCCTCAACGACGCCGTCCGATTCACGCGCGAAGGAGGCACCGTGGTCGCGGTGGGGATGCCCGGCGAGGAGAAGGTCGACTGGGCCGCGATATGGCAGCGAGAGCTGACGGTGATGGGCGCGTATGCGTACGGCGCCGAACCGAAGCGCAAAGGCAAGCGAACGTTCGAGCTCGCGATGGAAGCCGCGCGCGAGCTCCACCTGGAGAAGCTGGCCGGACCTCTGTTCGGCCTGGGCGAGTATCGCGATGCGATTGCGTACGCCATGAGCGCGGGCCGCCTGGGCGCGGTGAAGGTTGCATTTGACCTGCGAGGATTGAGGGTCTGATGCCTCGTCCAGGAGCCGTCATCGAGGTCGATCGCAATACTCCGCCGGTGCTGTTCCAGTTCGGTGAGGGAGTGCGGCTGGAAAAGCTGCCGCTGGGCGCCCGAATCGTGTACCCGCCGGACCCGCTCGAGCCGATCGCGCATCCCGAGCGGGCGATCAAGCGGGCGCTGGGCAAGCCCCTCGAGGACGATCCGCTGAAGTCCCTGCTGCGCCGCGGCATGAAACTCACGATCGCCTTCGACGACCTGTCGCTTCCACTTCCTCCTATGGCGGCGCCCGATGTACGCCAGCTGGTGATGGAGGAAGTCATCGACATGGCCGCCGAGGCCGGCGTGGAGGACATCCATCTCATCGCCGCGCTGGGCCTGCATCGACGCATGACGGCGGACGAGATTCGGCACATAGTCGGCGACCGCATCTTCACGACGTTCTGGCCCGACCGCCTTTATCAGCACGATGGCGAGGACCCCGAGGCCAACGTCTACATCGGCAAGACGGCGCAGGGCGAAGAGGTGACGCTCCACAAGCGGGCGGCGGAATCAGACCTCGTCGTCTATGTGAATCTGACACTCGTCCCGATGGATGGCGGACACAAATCGATGTCCACGGGGCTCGCCAGCTATCGGGGCATCCGCGCCCATCACAACGTGAAGACGCTTTTGGGTTCGCGCTCGTACATGAACCCGCCTGATTCCGCCCTACACCACTCGTGCATTCGGCAAGGCCAGCTGATCGAGGACACGGTACGCGTGTTTCACATCGAGACCACGGTCAACAACCACGCCTTCCCCGCCATCGCCAACTTCATGCAGAAGCGCGAGACGGACTGGACGGCGCAGGATCAGGCAATGTTTTTGGCCACAAAGCAGCTCACCGATTTCGCCCCGCCGGCGGTCAAGCGCAACTTCTTCCACGCGATGCGGGCGCCCTACGGCCTGACGAGCGTGAACGCGGGCCAGGTCGATGCTGTCCACGACAAGACTCTCGAAGCCGTGCGCAACCAGCTCAGCGTGCGTGTGGAAGGACAGACCGACATCGTCACCATCGGCGTGCCGTACCTGGGCCCGTACAACGTGAACTCGCCAATGAACCCGGTGCTCGTCGTCTGCATGGGCGTCGGCTACCTGTTCAACTTCTATCGCAACAAGCCGGTGCTGCGGAAGGGCGGAGTGCTCATCCTCACGCACCCGTGCCGGTACGAGTTCGACGCGGTCCAGCACCCGAGCTATATCGACTTCTACGACGAGGTGCTGGCGGATACGACCGCGCCGCTGGAGATCGAGGCCAAGTACGAGCTGCGGTTCGCGGAGGACCCGTGGTTCCGGCAGCTGTACCGGAAGTCACACGCGTACCACGGCGCGCATCCGTTTTACGCCTGGTACTGGGCCGCGCACGCGATGGAGCATGCGGGCGACATCATCGTCGTCGGCGGTGACCGCGACGTCGTCCATCGCCTCGGCTTCAAATGTGCGACCACGCTCGAGGATGCGTTCGAGATGGCGGAGCAGACAGTCGGCAGGCACCCGAGCGTGACCCACATGCGCATGCCTCCCATCCTCCTCGCCGACGTCGAATGAGCGGGGAGCACGCGGTTCAGTAAGCAAATGTCACGCATCCTCACGGGTTTGGTGATCGTGCTGACCCTCGTTGGATGCGCCCCGCAGGAACATCCGAAAGCCGTCAGTGCTCAGAGCATCGCGCTCCAGCCGGGTGATGTGTCCGGACTGCAGAGGTGTGACGGCAGCGGCGATGTGCAGACGGTGATTCGACGCGAGAAATCGAATGACCAGGTCGCCTATTACGAAAATGCGACCGAATGGGAGCGGTGGAAGGCCCAGGGCGCAACCGAGGCGTACTTCGCCGCTTATGGCCGGACGCCGGCTGACTGCGACGCGCTCTCCGCGATGGGAGCGGGCGCGCCGGCGGGCGGTCTGATGGCCGGATTGGTCGTCAAGTTCAAGAACCAGGCGATTGCGGCCCGGACCTACCGTGCCGATTCAACACTTCTTGGATTTGGCCCCAAGGACATCACGTTCATAAAACTGGTCGGTGGCAGCGTAATGACCGGTTCCGGCACCGGCCTCGGGCCGCAATCTGTGATTGGCAGCGGCTCCGTGGGCGTCACGACGTACTACTTCGCCTTCTGGCAGAACAAGGTGGTCGATTCGTTTTTTATCGCATACGACCTGCCGCCTACGGCCGCGGAGCGCGCCGCCAGGAGCGTAAACCTGAGGATGAGCTGATGACCTGGTATTCCGGAGACGGTGGGGTCAGCGGGTTGGTCCGCACCGTCGGCCGCATCAAGAACGACGTCACGGCGGTGCGGCGAGGTTGGCATTGGGACACTCCCCGCCCGCGCACCTGGCCGGAGCAAGGCGCAGTGGTGCCGGCGCCGGCAAGCGACCTCGGGTGGGCGCGCCAGGAACCCGTGCGGACCCTCCGCTGGCTGATCCAGCACGGAATCCTTCTGCCGTTCACCGAGGTGATGGCCCATCCGCACGTAGAGGGGCGCGAATGGGTGCGCGAGCTCGAACGCCCGGTGATCTTCGCCGCCAATCATTCGAGCCACGCGGACACCTCGCTGATCCTGCACGCGCTTTCCGATCGGGCACGCGACCGCACGGTCGTGGCGGCGGCCGCTGATTACTGGTTCAAGCGTCCCCTGCTCGGCAACCTCGTCAGCCTCTTCCTGAACACGTTTCCGTTCTCACGGACCGGCGGCGCGCAGGCGCAGCTCAACGCATCGAGCCGGCTGCTGAAGTCGGGCTGGAACCTGGTCCTGTTTCCGGAAGGCAGCCGGTCGCCGGACGGACGGATCCAGGAGTTCAAGCCGGGCGTCGGCCATCTTGCCAACGAGACGGGAACCCCGGTCGTTCCAATGCACCTACGCGGGGCGTATCAGATCATGCCCAGGGGCCAGAAGCTTCCGCTGCCCGGTCCCGTACGCGTGCGAATCGGAAAGCCGATGGCACCGCACGCGAAGGAGGGCTCGCGCGAGTTCACAGCGCGGGTGGAGCAGGCGGTGCGCGCACTTGCTAAAGAACCCACCCAGCCCGAGCTGCAAGGCACATGGATCGAGCGTTGGCGCGCGACGAAGCCCCGCGAGCCGGAGTACACCGACTAGCGCCTCTTCTCGACAATCCAAACCTTTCCGGCCCGTGCGAGTGTGCCTGAGGAGCACACGTAGGTCGAGTGCCGGCAGCACTCAGGAGCGGGCGTCACCGGCGTTTACGATGTAGCGCTGTGACTTACTCGATCGTGGCCCGCGACAAAAAGACAGGTGAATTCGGCGTCGCGGTTCAGTCCCACTACTTCCAGGTGAGCCCTGCGGTCCCCTGGGCGCTGGCCGGGGTGGGAGCCGTGGCGACGCAATCGCAGGTGAACCTCAGCTACGGACCGCTCGGGCTGGATCTGCTGCAAGCGGGCTACACCGCGGAGCAGGCGCTCAAAGCCTTGACTGCCGGCGATCCGCAGGCGGACGTGCGCCAATGCGCGATCGTCGATGCGACGGGCGCCGTGGCGGCGCACACCGGCAGCAAGTGCATCCCAGCCGCGGGGCATCAGCTCGGCGATGGCTTCAGCTGCCAGGCGAACCTGATGGAGAGGGACACGGTCTGGGCGGCGATGGCCCACGCGTACACATCCAGCGACGCCCCGCTCGCGGAGCGGATGATGGCCGCGCTGGAGGCGGCCGAGGCCGAGGGCGGCGACATCCGTGGCAAGCAATCGGCTGCGATGGTGGTGGTCGCCGGCACGGGAACCGGGCGTTCCTGGGTCGACCGCCTCATCGATCTGCGCGTCGAGGATGCCGCCGAGCCTCTGCCCGAGCTGCGCCGCTTGCTTCGCATCAAGCGCGCATACATGGCCCTGTCTGAGGCGGACCGCCTTTCGGATTCGGGCGACAAGGCCGCCTCAAGCGCCAAGGCAGAGGAAGCGATGCGGATGGCTCCGGAGATGGTCGAGATCCGCTTTTGGACCGGACTCGAGATAGCCATCAATGGCGACATGGATGGCGGCTGCAAGCTCATGTCTGAGGTTGTCCGCGAGAAGGGCGACCGCTGGGTCGAGACATTGCGCCGCCTCGCAATGGTGGATCGCGTGCCGGCGGATCTGGCCAAGGCGATCGAGGCACGACTGGCCGCGGCAGTCTCGTCCAAGTAGACTGTCTCGCGTCTTGGGAAAGTCCAAAGCGCAACGGCGGGGGCCGCGACGTCCCGAAAAGGTGCGCAAGCCTGATCGCGACGACGGCGACCAGAAAGAGCAGGCGGTCGTGATGGACGCCGTCGTGTCGCAGGCGCTGCCGAACGCGATGTTCGAGGTCGAGCTCGAGAACGGTCACAAGCTGATCGCTTACGCGGCGGGACGGATGCGCCGCTACTTCATCCGCATCACACCAGGAGACAGGATCCGCGTCGAGCTGTCGCCCTACGACCTCACGCGCGGCCGCATCGTCTACCGCTACCGGGAGTGAATCCGAGTCTCCTCGAGGCGCTCGGGTCTGCCCGAGTCTTCGATCTCGAACAGCCGCGGTTCGCCGGCGCGCCCAACCACCCCGCGCACGCGCCGGGCTTCAACTACTTCCTCCATCGCCATCATGCTCGCGGCGCGCCCGAAGCAAGGACGAGTGCATCTGGCCTTGTGGTGATGCCCGAGCACTCCGGCACGCATATCGACGCACTCTCCCACCAGGCCGAGAACATGATCCTGCACGGCGGCTTGCACATCGACTCGGGTGTCCAGACGTCGGTCGGCTTCCGTGAACTTGGAGTCGAAACCCTCGCACCGATTGTGGGCCGTGGCGTCCTGCTCGATGTGGCCCGGGACCAGCTCTTGCCGCCCGATCACGCGATCACACGACAGGAGCTCGAACACGCAGCCGGTATCGAAGGGGTGGAGGTGCGCGCGGGCGACGTCGTCCTGGTTCGCACCGGCTACGGCGCCTTGTGGGGCGACGCTCCGCAGTACATGCACGCCGCGGGGGTCAGCGCATCCGGATCGAGGTGGTTTTCGGAACGCGGAGTGCGCGCGGTCGGGGCTGACAACATCGCGTGGGACGTGATCGGTCCGCCGGATTCGGAGCTGGGAGTCACGCTCCCCGGCCACGTGCTCTTGCTGGTTCGGGCCGGGATCCCGATCATCGAGAACCTCAACCTGGAGGACCTGGCGGCAGCACGGGTGCACGAGTTCGCGTTCGTGTGCCTACCGCTCAAGATGCGGGGCGCGACCGGGTCGCCGGTGCGCCCGATCGCCCTCGGATAGAAGCTCCTCGGCGCCAAGAGGGATCCCAAAGGTGGGTCCGCGGGGGGACACCTGTCCCCCCGCGATTCAAGCCCGGTCCAATACAGCCTTGAGCTGAGGGATCGAGATGTTGGCCCCGGTCAAGATGAGGGCAACTCGTTGGCCGGCCAATCGATTCTTCAACGCGATCGCTGCCGCGAGAGAGGACGCCCCGGCTCCTTCGACCAGGATTCGGCTTCGGTCCAGCAACAGCCGGACTGACTCTGAGATCGCCTCGTCAGAAACCAGGATGAAGTCGTCGAGGAGCCGCCGGAGGATGCGCTGCGGAAGCTCAAAGGGGGTCCTGGTCGCCAGGCCCTCGGCCCACGTGCTCGTGGCCGCGTCGACAGGCTTTCCCTCCCGCCACGAGAGATAGGCCGAGGGCGCCCTCTCCGACTGCACGCCGATGACGGCGATCTTCGGGTTGACGGTCTTGGCTACGATGCAGGCGCCGGCCGCGCCGCTGCCCCCTCCAACCGGAACGATGATCACGTCGATGTCCGGTTGCTCGCTGAGGATCTCGAGCGTGTGCGTGGCGACGCCGGCGATCAGCAACGGCTCGTTTCCCGAATGGATGTATCGGTAGCCGTTGGCAGCGGCAAGCTCCTCGCAGGCCACGCGCGCTTCATCGAAGTCGGCCCCGACCAGCTTCACTTCGGCGCCAAGCTCTTTCATGGCGGCGACTTTCGCGGAGTTCGCGTTCTCGGGCGCGCAGATGATGGCGTCGACTGCGAACAGCTTTGCCGCGTACGCGACCGACTGGCCATGGTTACCCGTCGACGCGGCGATGACGCCCGCTTGGCGGTCCTGCGGGCTTAGCTGGGATATCAGGTTGACGCCGCCTCGCACCTTGAAGGCGCCTGTCGGGAGATGGAACTCGTGCTTGAGGAAGATCGCCGCGCCAAGCATGTCGCTGAGAGCGGGTGAGCGACGAAATGGGGTGGGGGCGAGGTGCGGCCGAATGCGCGTCGCCGCAGCGAGAACGTCGGCCAGCGTCGGCTCAATCAACGCGCGTCAATCGTCCATCAAAAAGTTGCGGCCGGGATAAACCCCGGCCGCAGAAGTCGACCTTAGTTGAGACGCGCTTAGCGGCGTCCGACCGTCTGGAAGCAGTCCAGGCAGTAGACCGGCCGGGCCCCTGTGGGCACGAACGGCACCTGGGTCTGCTTGCCGCAGTTCGAGCAGATCACATCGTGCATCACCCGCGTTCGGCCGTTGCCTTCCGACGAGCGGCGAGCCGCCCGGCATTCGGGACACCGGCGGGGCTCGTTCTGAAGCCCCCGCGACTGATAGAACTCCTGCTCCCCGGCCGTGAAGATGAAATCGCGCCCACAGTCACGGCACTGCAACGTCCTGTCCGAGAAACTCACCGTCTGGCCTCCCCATAAAGTCGCTCAGAGGCCCGGACGAAGGTGACCGGTCTACCCCCTCTAGCGTTGCGGGGGCGATTTTAACGCGCCTGCCGCCAAATTGGAGATCGCGCTTTTCCGGCTAGGCGGGAACCCGTTCGCGCGCCTCGGCTGCGTCATCTTCGGGCACCGGCTCGCCGAAGCCCGTACGGCTGGGAGCGGACGTGAGCGGAACCTCCTTCAGGAAGACGGTCGCCACCAGTGCGGCGATCAGGATCAGCCCCGCAAAGAGGTAGATGTCGTGCAGGGTGTCTGACAACGCAAGCCGGATCGCGTTCGCCACCGCCGCCGGCAGTTGCGCCAGCGCCCCGGGTTGCAGGATTGCGTTGGCGCCCCCTGTCGGGAGGTGTTGGACCGCCTGGGCCGGGAGGTGAAGGTCGGCGATCCTGGTGCCGAGATAGCCTGGCAGCCGGTTGGCGAGCACAGCGCCGAGGATCGCGCTGCCGACGGTACCGCCCAGGTTGCGCCAGAACTGGATCTGGCTCGAGGCCACGCCCAGGTACTCGCGGGGAAGGGCGACCTGGACGGCGGTCAAGTACAGGGGAAAAGTGGTGCCGATGCCCAGACCGACAACGATCAAAGCCGCCACGACGCGCCATTCCGGCATCGAAGGAGTGATCTGGGCGAGCAGGTACATGCCGCCGATCATCACCGCGACCCCGATGGTGCCGAGGAAGCGGTAGTACTTGATCCGGCGCATCAGAAATCCGGTCAGCGTGCTCGCGGCGAGCAGGCCGAACATCATCGGCGTGATGAGCGCGCCTGAGTTGGTCGCGCTGATGCCGAGCACACCCTGGAAGACGAGCGGTGTGAACAGGATCGAGCCGAACATGCCGAACGCCGTGAGGAAACCCACGATCATCGAGACGCTGAAGGTCGTGTTCTTGAACAGCTGCAGTGGAACGATCGGGTGCTCGACGCGCGACTCGACCAAGACGAACGCCGCGAGCATGACCGCCGCAAAGGCGAGCAGGCCCATCACCTCGGGCGAGGTCCACGCGTGGTCGCGGGTGATTGTGAGTGCGATGAGCAGGGGCACAACGCCGGCGGCCAACGTTATCGCTCCCCAGAAGTCGATGTCACGCCACGATGCTTTCGAGCGGACATAGGGCAGGCCCGCGACGACGACGAGCACGGCGATGATGCCGACCGGGATGTTCACCTCGAATACCCAGCGCCAGCTCCAGTGGTCGGTGATGAACCCGCCGGCGGTCGGGCCGACGATCGAGCTCAGGCCGAACACGCCGCCGAACAGCCCCTGCACGCGGCCCCGACTCTCGGGCGGGAAGAGGTCGCCGATGACGGTGAAGACGGTCGCGAACAGCACGCCGCCGAAGATGCCCTGGATGCCGCGGAACACGATGAGCTGGGTCATGTCCTGCGACAGCCCGCACAGCGCCGACGCGCCGACGAAGCCGATCATCCCGGCGAGCAGGAACGGCTTGCGGCCGAACAGGTCACCGAGCTTGCCCGCGATCGGGGTCATCGTTGTCGAAGTGACCAGGTAGGCGGTCGTGACCCAAGCCAGGCGGTCGAGCCCGTTGAGGTCGGCCACGATGCGGGGGATGGCGGTGCCGACGATCGTCTGGTCAAGAGCGGCCAGCAGCAGCGCGAGCATCGTGCCCGCCGTCGCCAGTATCACGCGGTTGCGAGAGAGTCCTTGAGTGATCACTTCCCCAGCTCCTTTCTGGCGCTCTCCACCAGCTTCAGGCACAGGTGTCGAAGCTGCGCCAGGTCGTCCTTGCTGAATCCCTCCACCACCTCGAACTGGTGCTCCAGGCCCTCCTGCCAGATCGCCTCGATCCGGACCCGTCCGGCCTCAGTCAACCGTGCGCGGACAGACCGGCGGTCCTCGGGGTCGGGAACCCGCTCCACCAGGCCGTCCCGCTCGAGGTGATCGACGAGGCCGGTGATGTTGCGCGGGCTTGATTCGAGGTCGTCGGCGAGGTCTCCCAGCGGGGTGTCGCCGCATCGGTAGAGGCGGAACAGCACTCCCATCCGGCCTTCGGTGAGACCATGCTTCTCCGCCCAGCGCTCATGCATCAGGCTCAACATGCGGCCCGCAATCTTCAGGGCGGCCAGAGCCTCCACGGCGCTCATGTCGACGGGAAGGGGCTCGAAGAGCCCTCGCATCCGGACGCTGTAGAGCCGCCCGTCATCGTCGCGGGCCAGCTCGTGGCCGGCTCCCAGCTCGCGAGGCAGTCTGGGTTTGGTGGGGGTATTCATCGTGTTCTCATACATAGTGAAGCGCTTCATTATTCCCTTATGCAGGGATTCAGGTCAAGTTATCCTCCAGGCGTTGTTTGCCGCGTTCGGCGTTGCCTTCGTCGAAGGGGCGGCCCCGGTCGAGGCGGCGGGCCGCGCCGTGCTGGTGGCCGCGCGATGATCGTCGACGCGCACCTCGACATCGGCTGGAATGCGATCGGAGGCGGCCGCGGATTTCTGGGCCTGCCCGCGCCGCGTTATTTGATCAGCCGGTCATCCCTCACCAGCGCCGGGGTCGGCCTGGTTTTCGCAACGCTCTATACGGCTCCGGCGCGCGCGCGGCGCGCGATGCGCACGCGCTTTGTCTACGAGAACGCGCACGAGGCGCACATCATGGCCGTCGCGGAGGTCAACTACTACCGCACGTGCGACCTGCACCTGATCCGCGACTCACGCGATCTGGCGGCCTATGTCCGGGGCTGGAGGAAGGGACCGATCGCGGCGGTGATGTTGATGGAAGGCGCCGACCCGATCGAAACCCCGAGCCAGCTCGGCGCGTGGACCGATATGGGGGTGCGCATCATCGGCCTTGCGTGGGGGCGCACGCGCTGCAGCGGCGGCACGGGCGCTCCGGGCGGGATTACAGAACTGGGCGTCCAGCTGTTGAAGGCCATGAGGCGCAAGCACGTGATCCTCGATCTGAGCCACATGGCCGACAAGGCGGTGGCGGACGCGTTCGAATTGTGGCGGGGCCCGATCATGTGCTCGCACAGCAACGCCCGGGCCATAGTGCCCGGCGACCGTCAGATAACTGACGAAACCGCATCGGAGGTTGCTCGTCGGGGCGGCATGCTCGGCGTGAGCTTCTACCAGCACCACCTCCGGAAGACAGGTCGTGCGACCCTCGCCGACGTCGTCCGCCATGTGGCCCACCTCGCGCGAGCAGCCGGCGGTCCCGAACACGTCGGTCTGGGCACCGACCTCGACGGCGGTTTCGATTCCCGTTACGCGCCTCTCGACGACCTCGCCAGGTTGAAGGAGCTGCCGGCTCTTCTGCGGCGCCATTTCAGCGGCGCCCAGGTCGAGGGGATCATGGGCGGCAACTGGATCGATTTTCTCGGGCGCTCGCTGCCGGAGAGCTCCCTCTCCCTCTCAGGGAGAGGGTCGGGGAGAGGGGCGTAATCGCCTACAAGGTATCGACCAGCTGCTTTGCGCTGACGAAGGCAAAGCCCATACCGTGCCCGTTGAACCCCGCGCAGATGTAGACATTTGGCATATCGTCGATCGGCCCGATGAGCGGCAGCCCCGACTCGGTGAAGCCCATCGTGCCGGCCCAGCGATGAGTGACCTCGTCCTTAGCGCCCATGCGCTTCAGCTGCGCATCGAGGTGCGCCTGTATGGCAGCGGTGGGCCGCTCGTCGTAGCCGACCTCGACCTCGTAATCGGTGTCGCGCCAGCCGCCGATCAAAACCTCGCCCCTTGCCAGCTGCCTCCAGTAGCGGTAGCCGAAGTGCGAATAGGTAGGGAGGTCGCACAGGTGTGCGGCGTCGGGAGCGCTCGCAAGCATCTGCGCGCGCCGGGGTTGGATCGCTACTTGCGCAAGCAGCTGCGGAGTGTACGCGTTGGTGGCGAGGATCACGCAGCCGGCGCGACATATATCCCCGTCGGCGTGCACCAAGACATCGGATGAGCCCGCCGAGATCGCGGTCACGTTGACGCCTTCGCGTATCGACCCCGCCGGCGCTTGCCGCGCGAGAGCTCCCACCAGCGCCGCGGGATTGACCTCTCCATCCAGCGGATTGACCAGTCGGCGGCCATCCCAAGTTACGTCGAACCCGTCTTCGCTCAA
>WNEZ01006474.1_pt1 | contig 28703 bp, 25 predicted proteins | sample 5400521 | NCBI WGS metagenome assembly WNEZ01 (sample SAMN13153339, study PRJNA577476) | soil metagenome | isolation source: 120 cm saprolite under Douglas fir tree site 2 hole 1 replicate 1 | place: USA:California | collected 2015-04-18
ACACCATGGGCGGCCTGTGATCGACAAGGTGGAGGTTAGCGTGGGGCGTCACATTCCGTTCACAAGAGCGTTCGAATATGAGTACAAGGCCATTCGGAGCAAAGCCGCTTCGAAGTACTACAAAGAGCGAATTGACCTTAGGCAGTGTGGTCTGCACGCAATCCTGCACAGGCATTGTCGCTTCAACGGGACGCACAAGCTTGCAGTCCTGGAAACAGCGAGGATGTCCCTCAGACAGATGGCCATGGTAATCGGGAACGTCTTTGAGTGTGACCCTTGGAATTTGCGCTTGGCTCGACTCGATCTTGCCGTGGACGTACAGGGTATTCCAGTTCAATGGTTTCGAAACCACATGTGTGCTCCACGCAAACGCCAGATCAAAGTGATAGGTGTCGAGGAAGAAACCCCAGAAGACAGTGGTGGAACCACGTACTTCGGGAGCGGCGCAGACCTCGTCCGCCTATATGACAAGGAGGCCGAGCTCAGGAGCAAGTCATGTCGACCAGCAGAAACTGAGAGGCTTGCGCTAACCAGAATCGAACGTCAATTGAGGAGTGGTCGAATACCTCGTGAGTTGACCGATCTTGGGGCATTGACAAACAATGCTGCGCACTTCAATCCTTTTGCATCTGTCATTCTTCTTCCGGGAGGCAAGCCTCAACCGAACCCCCAAGACTACTCGCTTCGTCATTACCTGGAAGGCATTGGTCTGCGGCAACTCGTTCACCAACTTGGCCTCCAAAGAGTCTGGAACATTCTTAGTGCTCGCTCGAGAGGAAATGCCCGTCGCAAATTCCGCCAGCTGAGCGATTTTCTTCCGCCCGATCCTGAAGGCTTCCGGGTTCCAGATCTTTTCTCGATATACCAGACAAGTCTCTGTTGGCAGCTCTCAGGTGACAGGGCTCGCGTTAAGCCGCAACCAATACTCCTTGCCGTTTTGCGGATGGAGGGCAGATGAGCCCCTCTCATCCAGCGCGGGGGCCGCGGACGCCAGACGACGAGCCCAACTCCGTCGAACCGCACCGGCCTCGTCCGAAACCGGGCCTTCGGACCATCGGCGCGATTTATGCAGCATGCCCAATAAAACGTGAACGCCGCACAAAGATCCAGATTCAGATCCTGAAGGATCGGATGTACGAGATCCTCAAAGAGCACCATCCCATGACTGTGAGGCAGTTGTTCTACCAGATGGTGTCTGCTGGGTTAATCGAAAAGACCGAAGCTGCGTACCAAGGGCTCGTAGTGCGACTATGCGGCCAGATGCGCGAGGACGGTGAGCTGCCGTGGGAGTGGATCGCTGATTCGAGTCGGTGGATGCGTAAACCAGATTCGTACTCTTCCTTGCAGGAAGCAGTCAGGCGAACCGCGGAGACTTACCGCCGCGACTTGTGGGCCAACCAGGATGCGTATGTAGAGATCTGGTGTGAAAAGGAGGCATTGGCCGGTGTGCTCTACGAAATTACGGAAGAGTATGACGTACCGCTTATGGTGGTACGAGGATTTCCCAGCAAAGATTTCGTACATGGCGCGGCAGAGGCAATTGAGGGCAGGTGCAAGCCAGCATACCTGTACTACTTTGGCGATTGGGACCCGAGCGGACTTCTGATCTGGAAGGACGTTCAAAACAAGATCCAGCGATACGCGCCGGAGCGGATGTGACCTTCGAGCGTGTGGCCGTTACTCCAGAGCAAGTCACACGGTACAGTCTTCCGACACGCCCTACGAAACGCGAAGGAAATTCTCACGCCAAACACTTCCGCGGGAAATCGGTTGAGGTCGATGCACTACCACCCGGCGTCTTACAGGGTTTGGTTCGCCACGTAATAGAGCAGCACATCGACCAGCGACAACTAAAAATTACCAAAAGAGTCGAGGAGTCCGAACGTGAGTTTCTCGAAGTGTTACGTTTCAAGACGGCGACTAGCTTTGCGAGGGAAGCACGATGAGTTCACAGATGATGAGGAAACCTGAATCGTGGCCAGTTCAGCATCCAATCCCTCATCTTGCGGCGCTGGAGGAATTGGCGGAGCGGTGGGCTTTGCCATTGAGTTGGCTCAGGGAAGCTTGCCGGTCGCGATGCGCCGATCCATTGCCTTGTGTCCGTCTGGGCAGGTATGTGCGCGTTGACTTGGCAGATCCTGCCCTTGTGGAATGGCTAAATCGCAGGCGAGTAGCCGGCCGGATGAAATAGGCGAGGTTGAGTTGACTGGATGATGAGATGGTCGGCAGAGCAACTCGATTCTTTCACGACTCTCCTGGAGCAGCGGAGAAAGCTTCGAGAGATTGCTCAGCTAGTGCTCAGCCTGAGTGACTTTTTCCGCGCGGCATGGAGGGTAATCGAACCGGAAACCAAACTATGCTGGTCTTGGCACTACGAATACATCGCCGAATTTTTAGAACTGATTTCGAGCGGTCAGTTTAAGCAGTTTTATCCCGACAAGCTCGGTCTGATCGTCAATGTCCCGCCCAGGACGGCAAAATCCTCGCTGATCACGGTCGCATGGCCAGTCTGGACTTGGCTGCAGCGCCCGACGATGGGATTTCAATGTGCGAGCTACGCAGAGAAGCTCTCAGGCGACCATTCGATCAAGCGCCGGAACTTGATTACTTCGCATTGGTTCCAGGAACTGTTCAGCTCACGGTTTAGCCTGAAATATGATCGAAACCGAATCGATCATTACGAGAATGACAAAACGGGCTACCACATTGCTACGTCAGTTGGCGGATCAGGAACGGGCTTTGGCGGGGACATTTGTTTGGGAGATGATCTGCTGAATGCGGAAGATGCATTCAGCGAAACGGCACGCGACAGCACTAATCGCTATATAGACTCGACCTTCAGCACTCGGTTGAACAATCCAGCGACAGGAGTATTCGTTCACGTAAGTCAGCGCCTCGCAGACGATGACCCTACCGGTCATCTCCTCCAGCAGCAGGCGGGCAAGTGGGTCCATGTCAAAATTCCGCTCGAAGCGGAAGAACACGAGAAATACATATTCCCGAAAAGCGGTCGAGTCGTGGAGCGGGAGCGCGGCAATGTGCTACAGCCCGAGCGTTTCACGCCCGCAGTGGTCCAAGGTCTGAAGCGGAAATCTCGCGAGTGGGCCGGTCAATACCAGCAACGGCCCGCGCCAGCCTCTGGAATTATCTTCCAACCAAATTGGTGGCGCTACTACAGGTCGATCGACCCCCTGCCCAAATTCGATGAGGTCGCAATCAGTGTAGATTGCGCCTTCAAGTCGGCCACGGAAAATGATTTCGTGTCGATTCAAAAGTGGGGAGCGGGTCGGCCCGCGGTCCTATCTTCTTGAAGGCAAAACTGAGCACCTAGGTTACACGGCGACGAAAGTGGCAATAAAAGCGATGAATGCGCACGGGTTGCGGGCGAATGTGCTCCTAATTGAGGACAAGGCGAACGGATCGGCGGTTATCGAAGAGTTGAGCCGGGAGGACTTGGGCGCGTCCGTCATTGCGGTTAATCCCGAAGGTGGCAAGGAGAGCAGAGCGTTCGCGGCGAGCGCTGATGTAGAGGCGGGCAACGTTTACCTACCTGAAAACGCGCCATGGCTGTCTGAGTTTCTCCACGTCCACACTAACTTTCCAGCGGTCAAACACGACGATTGGGTTGACGCCGCGACGCAATTCCTCAACTGGCGCCGCACTAGGGTTTTTCGCTACGGACTCCTGGAGTACTACGAGCGCCTGCAGGCAAGAGAGGAAGCGCAAGCATTGGGCAAGGTAGCACTTCAAACTTGCATGGTGGAAATAGACGGCCGACATGTCTTACTTCACTTCGATGAACTGCGTCGTCTATGGTTCGACCCCAAAAACCCTGAGAACACTTACCCGGAAAGCGAAGATAGCTAAGCCACGGGCAATTAGCGGCGAACCCGACATTGCGATGAAGACAACCTGTAACAGGAAATACCTGATGCTGGGCGTGATGGTGCGGTGCTATACTTCAAACGCGCCACGCCGGTGCGACAACACCGACATGGCGCTGACCAAGTCGCCTACTAAGGAGGCAAACATGGCTGAAAGCCAACCTAACACTCGTCCGCCCGAAGCTCAACCCTCGCCTACAACTCAAACAAGCAACTCTGATTTAAGGTCTTCGAAATCGTCGGTCCCTTCGCCGTCGAAGCGTGCGCCGTCCATGAGGAGAAAAACCATGCAGACCAGGGAACAAAAAGGCTACGTTTGGAAGAAAGGAGACTGGTGGTGGATACGATATGCGGACTGGATCGTCGAGGACGGTAGCATGACGCGGAAGCAAGACCTAGCTCGCAAACTCGCGCCGGTCCTTCCAGAGCACAAGCGCCTGACTCGGCCGCCGGAGGATGTGCGGGAGGAGCAGAAGCGGTTTATGGCCAGAATCAACGGGAGCCGAAACGCTCCCGAGCGCAACCTCGACGTGAAGAGCTTCGCGGAGAACGTGTGGATTCACCAGATCGAACAGCAGCTCACCCCTTCCACTGTGCGCTCTTATCGGTTCTATTGGGAACGCATTCTGTCTCCGCGTTGCGGCAGGAGGGTGCTTCGAGACTTCTCCACGTCGGCCGCGCAGGCGCTGTTTGCTGAGATCGCGCACCAAAACCCAGAGATGAAGAAAAGCACGCTTCGGCGATTGAAGGCGGTCCTAAGCACGATTTTCAAGTTGGCCATCCAGCAGGACTACCGACTGGGCCCGAATCCGATCCGCGAGACATCGCTGCCAAGGGCGCCGGAGGCAGAGGAGACCATCGCTCATGATCTCGATACTGTTCTTGCCATGCTGCGGCTTGTTTCCGAGCCATCTCGCACAGCGATTGCGATCGCCGCGTTTGCGGGCTTGCGCAGAGGAGAGATCGAAGGCTTGCTGTGGGAGAACTTCGACGGCCAGAGCCTGAAGGTTGCACGTTCTATTTGGCAGGGAATTGCAGGCGAGCCAAAGAGCAAGAAATCGAAAGCCTGCGTTCCCGTGATTTCACCGCTGCGGAGACTCCTCGAGCAGCACCGGCTTCGCAGCGGCAATCCCGAGGCTGGTATTATGTTCAAGACGCGGAACAACACGCCGGTCAGTATGAACAACCTGTTGAACGATCAGATTCTTCCCGTGCTCAATGCCTGCGAGCGGTGCGGTAAGGTCAGGGCGGAGCATGCAAGGGCTGACCATGAGTACCAGACCGACGGTTCGCGCCCGGCATGGCACGGATGGCACGCGTTCCGGCGCGGGCTCGCAACCAACCTCCATGATCTCGGCGTGGACGACAAGACGATTCAGGCGATCCTGCGGCACAGCAATGTGGCGGTCACCCAGGCCTGCTACATCAAAACACTGCCGAAGCAGAGCATCGCAGCCATGCAGAAGCTGGAGACGCCGGTCGACCGGAGCAGCTTAATCTGCAACCAATCTGCAACTGAGCCGGCCAGAGCCGAAGTGGTGCACTAGTCGTTTCAATGAGATGGGCCCTTAGCTCAGCGGTTAGAGCAGTGGACTCATAATCCATTGGTCCCAGGTTCAAATCCTGGAGGGCCCACCAAGCAAGTTCTTCCGTTCAATCTATTGACTAGTCTCCGGCAGGGCCCAGGCAAAGATCACCCCGCCGTTGCCGGTCACTACGTATTGGCGTTTGTCCAGTTCGTAGGTTATCGGAGAAGTGTCCATGCGGACGCTGGTGCCAGCGTGCCACAAAGTCTTGCCGTTGCTGGTATCGAGAGCAAGAACATTGCCGTTGATGTCGCCGGTGAAAGTCAGTCCCGAGTCGGTGGTGAGCACGCCCGCGAAGGTATCCTTCCCCACATCGTGGCTCCAGCGAATCTTGCCGGTCTGGTAGTCGATGGCTTCGATCACTCCTTTGCTCCAGACGTCATAGTCCGCGCCGGCCCAGCCATAGGTGCCGTCGGCGGGCTTGGCAAAGTAGATCGACCAACTGGGGTGAGCGGAGACGATGAACAGTCCGGTCTTGGGATCGAAGCTGGGAGAACGATAGTTGGTGAGACCGCCTTCGTCGGGTGCTATCACGCGGCCGTCCGGGGCCGGTTCTTTGTCTGGATTGGGAATCGGCCTCCCCTCGTTGTCGATGCCGAGGGCCCAGTTCACCGGCCCGTAAGGGACCGTGAGCAGATTCTTTCCGTTGGTCCGGTCGAGCACGAAGAAATAGCCATTGCGCGAGGTCTGCATCAGCATCTTCCGCGGCTGGCCGCCGAAGTCGGCATCGACCAGCACCGGAGTTTCGACCGCATCCCAATCGTGGGTGTCGTGCGGAGACACCTGGAAAGCCCAGGCAAGTTTTCCGGTTTCAGCATTGAGGGCCACGATGCTGCAGGTGTAAAGATTGTCGCCGGGACGGGTCTTGCCGGTCAGCACCGGGGTTGGATTGCCGGTTCCCCAATAGACCAGGTTCAGCTCCGGGTCGTAGGTGCCGGTCATCCACGTCATGCCTCCCGAGGTCGTGTTCGGAGTGATGACCGGCGGCGTGCTGTCCCACTGCCACTGCGTCTTGCCGGTCTCGGGATCGACAGACCGCAGGAACCCGGGCAGGTTATCCATGTCACCACCGACGCCGACCAGCACGTGATCGCGCACCACCAGGGGTGACATGGTCGACCAGTATCCCTTTTCGTTGTCGGCAATTTGGATATTCCAGCGGACTTTGCCGTTTTTGGCGTCCAGGGAGATGAGATGGGCATCCGGGGTCATGAAGTACAGCCAGCCCTTGTACATGGCAACGCCGCGATGTCCGATGTGGAGGCCCTTGTTGGGCGGATAGGTATAACGCCAGAGCTGATGTCCGGAGCGTGCATCCACCGCCCAGACGTTGTCCGGCACGGTGAAGTACAGGATGCCGTTGACCAGAAGGGGCGAAGACTTCAGGTTCGCCGGCTGGCCGGTCTGGAACGCCCAGGCCAGCGTCAGCGACGAAACATTCTGTGGAGTGATCTGCGTCAGAGGGCTGTGGCGCCTGCCGGAATAATCTCCGTGATAGCTCGGCCAGCTGTCGGCGGGCGGGTTTACGATCGTCGCCGGACCGAGGCCCTGCGCCAGCAGGCGGCTGGAAGCCAGGAAGGTCAGCGTGAACAAGAAGAGACGAAATGCTTTATGAAGGTAATTTAGGGTTCGCAATCCGGTTCGCTCCTAGCCTGTATTATTCATCAATGTTCGTCCCAATTAGCGCCGGAACGGCATGAGCATTGTACAAACAGCGGGAAGACCGCACTCGTTTCTTGCAACACTCTGTCGTCAGGGCACGGGTACACTTGGGTTGATGAGAAGAGAATGTGCAGCACAAGCGAGCCCCGGCCGGGTCCCCTATTCGTGGTCGTACGCGACAACAGTATCTTCGTGGTCATGCCCGTTGGAGAGCAACATGCGATAACTCCTCAAATCGTCCCCATCCATATTGTCCGCACCCATCGCACTGGCCGTTGCCTGATTTGCTTTAGCAATCGAGCGCGGCGTGGGGGCAAGTACGATCGTACTCCCCAGCCCCGCGTACACGTAATGCTGGCCGAACGCTTTTCTCAGCGCGGCGAAGGTGGGTTCTCCCGTGCAGTGGCCAGGCGCCACATAGTCCACCTTCCAAGTGTCGCGCAGTCCCGTGACGACCTGTTCGACTTCCGGATCAGTGGCAACCACCAGATGGAACCCGCCGGCGATTATGTAGATCCGCTTGTTGATTGAGCTCGCTGCTTCGACGATCTTTTCGATGCCGGGATGGGAGCAACCGACGATCAGCACAATGCCGTCAGGGGTGTCGATAGCGAGCGATAGCTCACGTAGCTCCAGTGTAGTGGGCTTATCGGAAACGAGCGCGATCAGGTGAATGCCGGAAGCGATCTCGGTCGTCTTCTCGATCAGTTCAAAGTTGGCTCTGGGCCAGGCACTGCCAAACTTGATCACTTCCGGGGGTGTACCGTCATAGTAGCGCTGTTCCGGCGGCAGAGACTCGTCCTTCCGGTAGAAGCTGCCGGGCAGGGAGAATCCGTATACGCCGAAGTTCTCCCTGGGCGCGTAGATCTTCACCTTGGGGTTGACGCTCAATACGTAATCCAAGCCTCCCATGTGATCGCCGTGGCGGTGGGACATTACGACGAAGTCGAGCTTCGACAAATCCGCACCCTTTGCTTTCGCATTCTTGGCGAGGATGTCGGGATTGTCGCCAGTGTCGAACAGGATGCGCTTGCCGCCATACTCGATAAGCGCAGCAAAGCCCCAGTCCTTCTCCATCGTCGAGGGCTTGCCGAAAGCGTCGTAGAGGATGGCGATCTCCGCTTTCTTAGCGTCGGTGTGCGCCGCGAACTGTAGATTCGTCGCGGCGCGCCCCATAGGCAGCAATGTCAAAGCCGCAACCAGACAAAGTACCGAGGGTTTGGATTTCATCTGGAATCTCCTCTCAACTCTGAATCGCTGTGCGGATCGAAACTCTGCGCGCACGCTAGCGCAAGGTTTGCAGGTAAGCCATCAGGTTATGAACGTCGTCGTCGGTGTACTTTCCCAGTAACTCGACATGAGCTTCGGCGGGCGCGTTGATCGTGTACTTGACCGAATTTGCGGGCCAGGACTGATACCATCCCGCTTCGTCGGTCATCCCGAGGGTGAACTCATCCTGATAGGAGAGCTTGCCGGAAACAGTCTGGCCGGAGGGGAGAGTCACCGTCACGGTTGCGGTAGCGTTCTTGGGATAGAGCATCCGCTTTTCAAGTTCCAGTCCGCGAAAACGCCGGGCCACGCCGGCCAGATCGCCAGTGGGGGAATGGCAGGACGAGCAGGTCCCAGCGCCATTGAAATATTGTTTGCCAGCCTCGACGTTGCCGGTTTGAAGATCGCTGACCGATACGCCTCGCCGTCCGCCCGGCCGGGCGTCGGACTTTTTCTTCTGTGCATGAAGGAAAGCCGCCAAATCGGTTATCTCCTGCGGAGAGAGCTTGAATGCCGGCATGCCGTTCTCGGGGCGTCCAGTGCGCACAAATGGGCCGATCTTGTTGCCGCGGAGGTCTTTCGTAATCAGCTCTGAATCCATCAGATTCGGTCCGGTTTCGCCACCGCCGCCCTCGCGGCCATGACAGAAAGCACAATCCTGGCCAAACAGCGTCTTGCCCCGCTCCACAAACGCCGGTGGGGCAGACTGCGTGGCAGGTTTGCTGGTTTTTGTCTGTGCAGCCAAGAACGGGACGGTGGTCAGCACGACCCCGGCGATCAGCGCTTTCATTCGCAGCCCAAGAGCCGGTGAATCTCCTGTCGAACCTACCCTCGAACGTACGATCGAACCAACACGGCCCACGATATCCCCTTTCGACTGCCTGAATGGAAAACGCAGTCTAGCCCCCAGAGAGCCGGACTGCAACGGTTTTGCCCTGAGGACTCCCCGTTTCCTGCAATTCCGATGTACACTCTGCGGTCTATGGACAACCTATCAACGGAAAAACTGTCGCGACGAACAATGCTGAAGGGTGCTCTCTCAGGAGTCGCGGCAGCTTCTGTCCCGTCCCTGGCGTGGTCTGAGCAGACGGCTCCGGTACAACGCAAGGGCCGGATCAAGCAGTCGGTCTCGCGCTGGTGCTACAAGGAGATTCCACTCGACCAGCTCTGTGCTTACGCTGCGCAGATTGGCTGTAAGGGCATCGACCTGCTCAACCCCGATGAATACGAAGTGCCCAAGCGCTACGGTCTGGTGTGCAGCATGGCCTACGCCGGAGGCGGCGAGCTGCCTAACGCCCTGAACCGCACCGAGAATCACGCCAAGATTGAGGAAGGGTTCCGTAAGAACATCCCGCTAGCGGCCAAAGCCGGAGTGCCCAACGTCATCACTTTTTCCGGCAACCGCAACGGCATGTCGGACGAAGAGGGCGCCAAGAACACCATCGCGGGGCTCAACCGCGTCAAGAAGATCGCCGAGGACAACGGCGTCATCATCTGCATGGAACTGCTCAACAGCAAGGTGAATCACAAAGACTATATGTGCGACCACACTGCCTGGGGAGTGCAGGTGGTGCAGGCGGTGAACTCACCGCACGTCAAGTTGCTCTATGACATCTACCACATGCAGATTATGGAAGGAGACCTGGTCGCGACCATCCAGGCGAACATCCAGTGGCTGGCCCACTTCCACACCGGCGGCGTCCCCGGCCGCCACGAACTCGACGGCTCCCAGGAAGTGCAATGGGACGGCGTGATGCGCGGCATCGCAGCCAGTGACGCGTAATCCATTGGGCCCAGTTCAACATTTTGAGTGGCACCAAGTGGTTTAGTTAGCCCAAGGTCAATCTAGGTGCTGAAGATAGATGAGCGCCGCCATCACTATGGTTATAACACCCGAGGCAGCTCCGAGAATTCGAACGAAGGGATCGATCATCTTGAAGTGAACCCGCCCCGGCTCGACTTTTGCGTCGTTCTCGTCCTCGAAGGGCGGTCCCTCCCCGATCAGAGTGCTACGGTAGATCAGAAGGGCGACCAGGGACGCGGTCAAGATGAGCCAGGAGAGAAGCAACCACTGTAGCTCAGTATTCATGCCTCCGAGAGTTCGCGAGAGATAAGTTCGTGTTACCGCAAGGAGGGCGACCACTACGACAGCTGTGCCGCCGATCAGCGCCGACACTCCGTAAAAGGCCGCAACTGTCGCAAGGCGCTTGGCGACAATTTTGAATCCTTCTTTCGGGTCCAGTGGAGCGGTGACTTCCAGCACCCTAATATCCATTACTCCTCCCCGCGCTTCCTAAAGTATGCGCTCAAGATGGCCCAAATTCCAATTGTCAAGAAGACCGCAAGCAAAACAAGGTCGGCTCCATCGAACACGTACCGCACCGGGATCACGCCGAATAGCAGTTTCTCGGCTCCCCAGAGTCGACCCATCAAGGACTCTATCCCTCTGATGATCAATAAGATAAGAGCCAGCATCGCTCCATGGGCAATCAATTCAGCTGCTCCGCGGCGCAAGCGGAACCACGGCTCGTACCATTTTTCGCGGTCCCTATTCCCCAAATTCATAGGAAAACCAAAGATTCAGAAATTGTAGGGGGCCTGGGTTCGCCTTGGATGAGTCCGGTCGTGCGGGGAATGCATTACGGCAAGCAGATAGTACTGCGTTGTCTGTAAAGTCGCAACTGTCCGGCAAGGTAACTCACTCCTTCAACGGAAAGGGCCTCCAAACATCTGCAAAGTGTTCGTCACTGGTCCAACACAGGCGGCGAGCCGCCGTTTTCCGGAATGTAGTAGAGCAGTATCGTTTTCCCCACCCGCTCCACCGGTTGATAATGATCGAGCCAGGCGAAAGCGCCGGGAGGGTAGCTGGTGTGAAGAAAATCTCCGATGCGGCGTGCTCTCAGGCTGATGGCGAACCAGCCGGGAGTGGGCACGAAGGGTTCTGGCGCAATGACGGCGGGCAGATCTGACTGGGTCAGATCGGCGCTGGACCAGATGGCGACGGTAATCCGTGAAATGTGGCGGGCGTGGGCGACCTGGGACAGGCGGAAAAGGTCCTGGCCGCAGTCCAGATCGCAGCCGGCTACGAAAATTCTGCTGGGATCCTGGCCGGCGAGTTCGTTGAAGTACGCGATGTAGTCGTGGCGGGCGGCAACCGTCGAAACGCATTGCCAGAGCAGCAATCCCGCCAGCAACAGGCGTCCCCAAATGCGGCGGCTGCCCGGCCGTTGCCAGAGCCAGGCGGCGCCGTACCCGGCGACGATGGCGAGCAGCGGGAAGAGGACGATCACGTGGCGGATGCCGTAGTAGACCTTTACCGTGGTCGTCGCCAGGAGAATGGCGAAAGCGGAGACGCCGGGAGCCAGGGGCGTCCATTTTTTCTCGCGGACAAATCCGGCGAGACCGACGAACCCGATTGCGCTCAGGATCAGGAATGGCAGTGGGCTCTTGACTGCGAGGTCGGCGAGAAAGAAGTACCACCATCCTCCTGTCTTTGTTGTGCCCAGAAAATAAGATGATGCGCCTTCCTTGGTAAATATGTAGGCGGAAACGATGCCACGAAAAAGCCCCGGAGCGGGGAGCGCGGGATCGGACAAGACCAGCTTGCGGGCAACCGGGCGCAACGAGGCCGGCAGATGCTGAAACGATGGCATCGTCTGCGGGGACACCTGCATGCTCTCCTGCACGTGTCCGATTGCAAATCGGTAACCGCCCCAGATGGCCACGATGGCGATCAGCAGAGCCACCGCGATCTGCCGCGGCGAGTAGTTTCTGTTCTCACGCGGGGTCGCGCGCTTGCGCTCCATCAGCCATTTGCATCCGACAATTGCCGCCGCGGCGGCGGGAAGATAAAGCAGAGTCGTGAACTTCGCCAACACCGCGAGACCCAACGTGATGCCCATCCACAAGCAGGTTCTTGTGGAAGGCTTGTCGAGCCAGGTGGCAAAGGCGAACAGGGCGGCGGATTGCGCGAACGCCGTGGCCATGTCGCTGTAGGCGATACTCGAAAATGCGAGCACGGGCGGAAGCGTGGTGAACAGGGCCACAGCCATCAGCGCGGCGAGATCTCCGAACTCGCGGCGAGCCCAGAGAAAGACCACCAGCACCGAAAGCAGCAGAAACGGAAGGACGCCGGTGCGGGCAAGAATCAGGTTCCGCATGTAGTGCCCGTCATCGTAGAGGATCTTATTTCCCACGTAGTTGTAGTTGTTGCCGTTGGGGTCGTCCGGCGAGATTTCAGGGTAGCGTTCTCCGGCGAGGTAGAGCGGGAGGCCAATCCCGATGCGTGCCAGCGGGGTGTTGTAGGAGTCGAGAGTGTAGGTGCCCTTGTCCAGGAGCTCGATGGCCGCGGAAACGTGGCAGGGCTCGTCGAAGGTCTGGGCCGTGACGCGATAAGTTTGGACCACGCGGGCCACTGCGATCACGGCAAGCAGAGCGGCGATTCCCGCTATGTATTTCCGGTGGCTCAAATCTCTCCAGTCAGAATGTATTTTGTGGCGGACGGGTCCACACGCCGTAGCTTTCACCCAGGAAGGCCGGGATACAGATTCCACCCAGGAAAGATTTGCCAGTGACCTTGTGGCCAAGGGACGCGCCTGGAACGCGGTGCTGCGCCAGGCGATAAAGCACATATTCCAGGGAAAACGAGGCCGGACGGCGGCCGAAATCGATCCACTGCAACTGGGCCAGTTCTCCGCATAACTTCAGGCTGCGGCGATTGAAGTAGTTGAGATGCTCAGCCAGCAACAATGGCCAGCGTTCGCGCAAGAGCCGGGCCTGGAGGCTGTCCAGGTCGGGAACATTCGCGAACAGGTATCCGCCTGGCTTGAGCAGCGACGCGCAGTGTTTCAGGAATGCGCGCGGCTCGGGTACGTGCTCCAGTACATCCCAGAGAGTCAGCGCGTCGAAAGACGATGCTGGCAGACTTGCCTGCTGCAGAGTAAGGCAGAGGACCTCGCCCCGGCCGCGCAACGTTTCTTTCGCCTTGGCGCAGAGAACTTTCGCGGGCTCCACCCCGACCACGCTCCAACCGGCATCGGCGGCGCGGCGCAGGAACGCTCCCGAAGCACAGCCGACGTCGAGCAGGCGGCCGCCGGCCGTGTATCTCTGGACAATTTTCAGGTGGCGCTGGGCGGTGTTGCGCCGGCCTCGCGATTCTCTCTCGTAAACTTTGGGGTCGAGCTCGCGATATAGGGCTGAAAGTTCGTCTTCAGCGGGACGTGACTGGCGGAAGCCGAAGCGGCAGGTCCGGCAGCGCAGGATTTTGCCATGCGAAACGTTCTGCCGCGATGAGCCCAGGTCCGAGGCCACCAGCTGCCTGTCTTCGTCATCGCTGTAGATCTCCAAATCCTGGCTGGCGCAGAGCGGACAGGCAGCAGGAGCCGCTACTGTTTCTGAGGCTGGACGGGACAGGTTCTTGGCGAAAGAGGTAGTGGCTGTCATTAACGCGTTACCCGACGGACCGGTTAGCCGTGGATTCCGCAGCCGGCTTCTCCAGGACCGCGACTTTGTTGGTCTTTGCCTGTGTCTGTACGAAGCTGCGCCGGCCACGCCAGGTGTTCCAGACAATGCTGAGGAATTCGAAGAAATAGTTGGGCGCGATCTTCACGATCTTGAATGACGAGCTGCCCATGTCGATAGTGCGGTTGATCCAGGAGATTGGCACCTCGCGCACGTCGTAGCCCGACAGGATAGGCTTCAGTCCAGTCTCCACGTTGGCGGCAAAGTGGTCCTGTTCGATGTCGAGGTTTTTCAAAATCTCGGCCCGATACAGCTTAAGGTTGTTCGAAATGTCACGTATCTTGCAAGGTAGAAACAGGTTGACTAATAAATGAAAGCTGCGGTTGCACAGAATTTTCAAGAAAGGATAATTCATCAGCACGGAATCGTGCGAAAAACGGCTTCCGATGGCGCCGTCGTGACCGGCAGCGACCACATCGAACAGGTCGCGAAGTTCCGGGACGATCTGCAGGAAATCGCTGTCCATGGTGAGGATGTAGCGTCCGGTGGCCGCTGCGTAACCGTCGCGCAGAGCTCTTCCGACGCCACCAGGAGGTTTGCGCTCCACCACTTTCACTCGCGGCTCGTTGATCGCAATCTCACGCGCCACATCGCCCGTCCGGTCAGTGCTGTTGTCGTTCACGATGATGATTTCGTGGATGTAGTCGCTATACATCTGGACCAGGGCGTCCACCAGCGGACGAAGGTTCATCTCCTCGTTGTAGCAAGGCGCAACTACCGAAACCGAGTTGAACAGCGTTCGATGCGTGGCCAGGCTGACCTGCGGGCGGCGTGCCTGCTCGTCGCCGGGTTTCTTTCCCCAGATGTACAGGGTTCCGCAAATTTCCTTCACCAGCGGAGTGTGCTCCAGCACGAAGGCGCCGGATTGCAGCAGCGGGACCAGAGCAGGCGGCGTCCGCGCATGGATGATGTCGTAGGGAATGATTTCCAGGTTGGTGAATCCCTGGTGAGATGCCGCCTTCATCAGTTTGTACCTTCGCATCCCAACCTGGCAGGACGCGAGCCCGGACCACCGGGCGATGGGTGGAACGTAGTTCTTGATGAAAACCTGCGGGTTCCAGTAGTTGGCCTCAAAGAACAGAAGCTGGCCGCCGGGCTTGAGCAACCGGTAAAGCGCCGCGAGATTTTGCGGAAACAGGTCGTGGCAAAGAATTGCGGTTCCCACTATGTAGTCGAAGCTCTCCGCGGGAAGATCGTTGCAAAGGTTGGACACTTTGACGAAATTCACATTGGGAATGTTGCGCGGCGACTGGGCGAACTCGTCGTTGAAGACAACCGCTGTAATCGGATTCTCGCCGCGGAGCACTTGGGAAAGATGTTCGGTCCACAGGCCGCTGCCCGCGCCGAGCTCGAGAACCGACTCACCGGGCAGCACGTGAAAGGAGTGACGGACGGTGAGCGCGCGCCAGCGCAGCTTGAGCCGTGACGTCTCCGGGCGGCGGAGCCAGTAGGATTCCCGGCTCCGCTCCATGCTTTTCAGGTTCTCTTCGAGTGACATTTCAACCCATACTTCGCGATCCGCTATTGGTTGAACCGCAGGTTACGACGCCGCGCGAGCAAGATCAGCCCGGCGTTCCGCGATGCCATGAATGATTTTTGGCAGATCGTACTCCATCTGCCAGTGGGGAAAATGAGAGCGGATCTTGCGCAGATCCGAAACGTAACAGATATGGTCCCCGACCCGATTCGTGGGATCGTAACTGTAGCGAAGGTGAAATCCGATTTCGGCCAGCATGTCGATGGTTTCCAGGATGGACAAACTATTCTGCCGGCCTCCTCCCAGGTTGTAGACCTCACCCGGTCGCGGGTTCTTGTAAAACTCCAGAAACAGTCGAGCGACATCGCGGCTGTGAATCTGGTCCCTGACCTGCTTCCCTTTGTAGCCGTAAATCTTGTATTCCTGTCCGGTGATGGCGCACAGAACGATGTAGGCCAGATAACCGTGCAGCTCGACCGCCGAGTGCTGCGGTCCGGTCAGACAGCCGCCGCGAAAAATTCCCGTCGGCATCTGGAAGTAGCGGCCGAATTCCTGGCACATCACGTCAGCCGCGACTTTGGACGCGCCGAAAAGCGAGTGCAGGCAGCCGTCAATCGACATGCTTTCGTCAACCCCATCGCGGGAATCGGCATAGTCGTAGCGCTTTTCTTTTTCCACCAAGGGCAGTAAGTTTGGCCGATCTCCGTAGACCTTGTTCGTGCTGGTGAAACAAAACGGGGACTCGCGACAAAAATCTCGCGCCGCGACCAACAGATTCATCGTACCGACCGCATTCACATCAAAATCGTCATAGGGGATGGAGGCTGCCTTGTCGTGGGAGGGCTGGGCGGCGGTGTGAATGATGAAGTTCGGCCGCTCGCGCTGGAAAAGATCGCGGATGGCCTGGCGGTCGCGAATATCGAGGTCAAGATGTCTGTAGTTGCGCAGCGCCTTGGCAAGTTCCTTGACCACGGGGCGAGTGGTGCCGCCGGGGCCGAAGAAAGTCTGGCGCATGTCGTTGTCAACGCCAACGACGCGCCATCCCTCGGCGCAGAGCAAACGAACACACTCCGAGCCAATAAGACCGCCTGAGCCGGTGACAATGGCCTTTTTTTCCATCCAGGTTGAGTGTTGAGCTGGTTTCAACACTATACCCCAAGATTGAGCGTGCAAGGCAAGAGTCCGAATGGGCTGGCAGTGTGTCAGTTTCGAATTCTGGTGGCCTCACACGGGCACTTCCTGGAATTTCTTAAGGGATATGGTGTATTCGCGGGACTGATGTTGGGCCGATTTTGATTTCGCGTGGAGCAGCGCTTTAGCGCTGCATAAAAGGCGGCAAGGTCATGCGGCTTCAGCCACTGAGATACCTCAGGGGCTGAAGCCCATCGCAGGACGAAGGCTCTCTGCAGGCCTGAAGGCCTGCTCCACCCTTTGGCAGACATGCAGGGGATTTCAAACTGACCCACTGCGAATGGGCCGCGCATATAACGGCACGTGGCCGATCCGGCATTCCGCGTCGGCGTGTAGAGTTTGGTGCAAGATAGAGCAATCAACCATCTGAATGACATTCAGAAATAGCGAGCACAGTGATCATCATGACCAAAATCTCCAGGACTCTCAGGCTCTGCCTTGGCATCGCTTCAATTGTTCTCTTAATCGTCTTCACCGAGATCATTCTTTCGCAGATCGGTGGCGTGGAGTTTCGTGCCCGCGCTCAAAATCCGGCGGCAAGGCCCAGCAAGTATGCGACGGAATACAACTGGTCGATCAGCCCGGCCGCAGACCTGGGCCAACCTGGCGACAAAGTGGTCAACCTGCCGTCCTGCCCTCTGGGTGTAACGGGAAACGAACCGGAATATTGGATCTTCATCAGCGGATCCGGAACTTCAGAACCTGCCAAAGTCAACGGCGGAACCTGTGCCGGGGATGGCCGTCCCGGAAGCCTGCGGTTCACCACGGCAAACGCACACTCCGCGGGATACGCGATTTCCAGCGCGTCGGGCGGATTGCAGGAGGCGTTGATCGCAGCGCGGTTTGTTCCCACCAATCCCACCGGCAGTCCGCAATCCGGAACGGTGGTTGTGCCGCCGGGAGAATTGAAAGCCTTTGCGCGAGTCTCGATTCGCGCTTCCAACATCACGGTGGATTTCTCCGGTTCCATCGTCGAATGCTGGATGAACGACACCTGCATTTTCGTTGGTGATCCCAAGAGTTCCGTTGCCTTTCAGGACATCACGCTGATCAATCCGCGCGGACGCCCGACCGTGGCCAACGGCCAAAAGCCCTTCATCGAGGTGAACGCCCAGAAAACCCGAGTGTTCAACGTGTCGGCCAGGATTCCTTTCGCGGGCGGAACCTTTGGCAGCTTCGTGCAGGTGGACGACGACGAGGCGTTTCTGCTGGATGGACTGGATACAGGCCTCGGCGGCAACAGCCTGCGGTGCGACGCGAAAACCTGTAATCCAGCGGTCTACGCGCCGGGACCGTTTGCCACGTTTCCCGGGGTGGGCTGGCTGAAGCACTTGAACATATCGCTGCAGTGCCGGGGCAACGGGGTCGATTGGCAGAGCGGGAACACGGTCCGAATTTCCGACAGCGTGATCCAGGGCTACGCGCAATACGGGGTGCGCGCGGGCACCCGGCGCGGTGGCTACGGCGGGTTCGATATCGACAATGTGTATGAAGAAGTGGGAGCGTGCGCGAATCCGCTGGGCAAAATCGGACAGGCCGGAGTGATCGCGGAAGGGGGAACGGTGAGGATCCACGCCGGCGAAGCGCCGGTAGGATACGTTCCGCAATTCGCACCGGCACGCGAAGCACGGCGCCTCGAACCCGCTCTATGCCGGAAATGCTCTGAGCGATGGATCGGGAAAAATTACGGTCACGACGCCGGACATTGCCGGAGCCAGCACGTTTGACCTGCTGCGCGTGACGCCCGCCCGGGACGCGCTGGAACAGGCGCCTTATGGGAAAGGAGACTACGCAGTGGCAACGAACGTCCCCCGCGCCTCGGCCTGCGCCAACGGCGTGTGCACGTTTACCGACACCCAGGGCGCGCTTCAGTCCTATACGGTGGCGGTCCCGACCTACTATCCGCTACTGGACTTCTGGCCGGGAAACCTGGTGCTGAGCGCGAATCAGGATTCCAGAAGTGTTCTGGACGCGGCCCGGGCCTGGATGGACAGCGCGACCTCGAGCGTGGTCGCGGTGCAGGGCATGATGGCGCCGGCTCTGATTGCTACCAACTGTGACTCGCTTGCGGCGTGGACGCCGCTCTGGGTGAGCTGCTATTCCGCCATGGCCCCTTCGTCATTCTACGAACAGGGGGCATTCCTGTTGGCGGTCAAACCCGGCGCCGACGGCCGGCTGCGGACGAATCTCAAGGGCCGCCTGAATTTCTCCACCGTGGGAACGGCGCCGGGACACATCATCACCCTCTCTGATTCCAACTTCCAGAAGACGATTGCCACCGCGAACAATCGTCCGGCAAACGATGCAAACGATTCGTTTATCGGATATGACCAGAGCAACGGGGATGCGGAGAACGTCGGGATCAGCCTGGGAGCGCCGAAATCGGTTTCCAGCTACATCGGCAACGTGGGCGACGGAAAGAGCTGGCTGGAACGGCTGACCTCCACTTTGAAAAGCTTCAAAGTTCCGATCACCACTAATTCCCTGGTCACCTCGACCGTCCCGCCGGGGACACCGCCGTTAGTGATTTCATCGACAACGCCGGTGGCCAACCTCACCTTGAGCAACCATCCCAGGCTGCAAAATTGCGGCACGACGAGTACCTGTTCGGCGAGTGCGGTCACCGGCGGGCAGATCGTCTTTGGAAGTGTGACGCTTACCCGCGGGCAAGCCACAGTCAAGGGGTTCAGTCCTTCGTTCGCAAGCCCAGCCAGCTTTCAATGCACGGCAAGCGACAAGACGACCGTGGGCAATGGTGCCGATGCCGTCCCACAGTCGGGGAGCAGCATTCTGGTCCGCGGAGTCGGCGAGGACGTGATCAGTTACGTATGCGTTGGAGGCTAGCTCAACGTGCGTAGAACCGGACGCCCCCGTCCGGGTAGGCGAGCGCATCTCGCCGGATTTCGGTGGCGGATTGAGAACTGCCGGGCTTTGCCCGGCCGGACGGGCGGGGACGCCCGTCCATCCATGGATGTGAGATAATTTTTTGTCTCACTGCTTTACGAGGAAGGTCATGGCAGAGCGTACGGTTTTCTGCGTCAAGCTGCACAAAGAGCTACCCGGTTTGGATGAGCCTCCGTTCGACACGGATTTGGGGAAGAAAGTCTACGACAACGTTTCCCAGCAGGCGTGGAATGGGTGGACGGAATTCTGCAAGATGCTGCTGAACGAATATCGGCTGAACCCCGCGCGCCGCGAGGACCAGGAAGTCATCGTCAAGCAGATGGAGCAATACTTCTTCGGTGAAGGTGTAGCCCCGCCCAAAGAGTATGTGCCGCCCGCCGCGAAGTAGGTCTATGAAATCATTCGCTTAACGGGCCTGGAAGGCCGCCTCGAGGTTACCTCCGAGGCATCATTGCCCTGTTTTTTGTGCAATTTTCATCACTCCGTAACATTCGCTTGTTACAAGAAAGAGGATGGGTTCCGCGGTCTACGACACGCTCATCCTCTCTGACCTGCACCTGGGATCGGAGATCAGCCGCGCCGAGCAAGCCACGCGGATGCTGCGGGAGAACCACTTCCGCCGCCTGATCCTGCTGGGCGATATTTTTTCCGACCTTAATTTTGGACGCCTTACCAAACCGCACTGGAAGTTTCTCGGCTACATCCGCAAGCTGTCCAACCCGAAGCGCGGCGTCGAGGTGGTGTGGGTTGAAGGCAACCATGACCGGGGACTGAGCGAAATCATGTCCCACCTGGTAGGCGTAAAAGTCTACGAGGAATACGTGTGGGAGTTCGAGGGCCGCCGCCATCTCGCCATCCACGGTCACCAGTTCGACCGGTTCGCAGTCAACAATCTGCTGCTGAGTTCCGTGGGAACGCTTTTACACTTGTGGCTGCAAAAACTCGACTTTAAAGGCAAGGCGTTTTCACGGTTTCTGGATCGTTTGAACGCCCGCTGGTTGCGCTTGTCCACAAAGGTCGCGTCGGGCGCCATCCTGCATGCGCGCCTGCGCCATGCAGACCGCGTATTCTGCGGGCACACTCACAAGGCGGAGTGTTCCGAACGAGAGGGAGTGGCTTACTACAACTCCGGCGGCTGGACAGATTTTCCGCCTACCTACCTGACCATCGATTCCGAAGGAGTCCGCATCCACGAATACCACGAGCGAGTTGAAGATCACGATTCCGGCAAGGAACGGAGGGATGACGCCGTGCTCGCCGAGTCTACCGCGGAAACAGAGCTAGCCGAGGATGTCGAATATGAAGAGGTGGGATGATAAGGTCTCTGGCGATTTGGCTATCCTCACAAATGCGGCCGGGCGCGATGACAGCTTGAAATTATTTTGCAAGCCCCGGTAACGTCTGTACTCTGTTGCTCTTCTTTTTCCCGCTCTGGAAAGCCGAACCCGACATTTCATCGACTTTTTACATCTCTTGAACATTCTAATGATCTTTACCTCGTAACATGGAGATGATGACTGAGATGTCAAAACTGCGTTTGGAAACGCCTCGATACAAGGAGTCCAAGTTGAAGTTGCATTTGCAAATCCGAGCAGCTGATGATGTGACCGTAGTTTCCTGCAAAGGCCGTATCGCCTACCGCGATGAGGCCGTGGAATTGTCCGGCAAGATCGCCGCCCTCCTGCCACATACACGCCAACTTGTGCTCGAACTCAGCGAAGTCGAGATGATGGACAGCGCCGGGTTGGGCGAACTGGCACTCATGCTGACCTGGGCTCGCGCCACTGGATGCTCGATCAAACTGGCGGCTCCCAATCAACGGGTTCGGCATCTGCTCGAACTTACAAACCTGGATTCAGTTTTTGAAATCCATCCCCGGCTTGAAGACGCGGTGCTCGCGTTCGGAGGGCAACTGGCCTAATTTGACCACCAAGGACACGAAGGTGCACGAAGGAAACCCCTAGGATGAATGGATGTCATCCCGAGCGCTAGCGAGGGACCTGGGTTTGTGCGGCAACTGGAAGCGGCGTTGCGCCGGCAAGAACCGAGTCCCTCGACACTCTTTCTTTCGCCCTTCGCGCGAAGAGAGAGTGCTCGGGATGACAAGAAGTGGTTTTGGGAGGATCGAGCCGTTTTTATCGAACTAATGTTCGCGCTGAAAGCGGTAAGGGCCGCGGCGTTCGAGCGAAACCGCTTCCGCCACCTTCAGAAACGCGCGGGCCGCGTGAGAAAGACTGGCCGCCTTGCGGTAGACCAGCCGCAATTTCCGGTGAAGACGTAGTTCGCGCACCGGAATGCGCACCAGTTCGCCGCGAACCAACTCGTTCTCCACGCTGATTGCAGGCAGCAGCGCCACGCCATTGCCCATGGCCACGAAACGTTTGATGGCCTGCAACGTGGGCAGTTCAATGTCCATGTGCAGCGGAGTCTTGTGGCGCTTGAATGCCTGGATCACTTTCTCGCGATAGGGTGACGGGACAATGTGGGCAACGAAAGACTCCGCGCCCAATTGCCGGATGCTGACCTGAGCTTCCGCGGCCAGCGGATGCTTGGGCGGTACGACGAAGATCAATTCATCCAGGTACACAACGATGGAGTGCAGGTGAGGCTCCTGGGGATCATAGGTGAGCACGCCCAGCTCCGAGTTGTGCCGCAGAATGTCGTCCGGAATGTGACTGCCCAGGGAACGCTGCACTACAATTCTGATCATGGGATGCAGGCGGCGAAAGTCTGCCAGCACGGGCAGCAGATAAAGCGCGGTAAATTCGTTGGCGGCGATGGATAGTTTGCCGCGTCGAACCTCGCGCAATTCCACCAGGGCACCCGAGGCGTCATCGCGGAGGTTCAGCAACCGCTCGGCGTACTCCTGAAGGACTCGCCCGGCGTCGGTCAGCAGGCCGTCGCGCGAGGAGCGGTCGAACAGGGGCTCGCCCACATCCTGCTCCAGCTTGTGGATTGACTGGCTCACCGCCGATTGGGTGCGGTGCAGTTTTTCCGCCGCCCGGGAGAATTTCCCCTCCCGCGCGACCGTCAGAAACACTTCCAACTGGCCCAAATCCATAATTTTTTCTCTTAAGAAAGCTCCAGACAGTATTAGTTTATCTTATTAAGTAAGACACCCTAATACTGTTGTAATGATTATAAGCTTTGCTTAAAGATGCCTGCTTCGTAACATGAAGGCTGGCAGGCAGTATGAAGAAGGGCTTGGCCAACGACCAAACGGCCAAGGACCATCGACCAGCCCCGGAGGATTCGAGCATGGAACGCGCACGCATCACGGTCTTTGACACCACGCTTCGCGACGGCGAGCAGTCGCCCGGCTGCAGTATGAACGTGCAGGAAAAGCTGCGTCTGGCACATCAACTCGACCGCCTGGGCGTAGACGTTATGGAAGCCGGCTTCCCCATCGCCTCGGAAGGTGACTTTGCCGCGGTGCAGGCCATTGCCGCCACCATTCGACGCCCCATCATCGCCGGTCTGGCCCGGGCTTGCAGCCAGGACATCGAACGTGCCTGGCAGGCTCTGAAGGGTGGGGCTCGCCCTCGCATCCATGTGTTTCTGGCAACCTCCGACATTCATTTGCAATACAAGCTCAAGCTCTCGCGGCAGCAGTGTCTGGAACAGGCGCGTGATTCCGTCCGTCTGGCGAAGTCATTGTGCGCCGATGTGGAGTTTTCTCCCGAGGACGCGACCCGCACCGATCACGAATTCCTGTACCAGGTTCTCGACGCGGCTGTGGAAGCTGGAGCGACAACCTTGAACATTCCCGACACGGTTGGTTACAGCATACCGGAGGAGTTTGGCGACCTGATTCGAAGCATTCGGAAGCGAGTGCGCGGAGCCGAAAAAGTGACCATCTCGGCCCACTGTCACAACGATCTGGGGTTGGCGGTGGCCAATTCGCTGGCCGCGATTGCCGCTGGCGCACGCCAGGTGGAGTGCACGATTAACGGCATCGGCGAGCGGGCCGGCAACGCCTCGCTGGAAGAAATCGTGATGGCCATACGGGTGCGGCCGGATCGCTATCCGTACGACACCGGGGTGGTCGGGGAACAGCTTTTTCCCTCCAGCCAGTTGCTCGGCGAAATGACCGGCGCGCCGGTGCAGCCCAACAAGGCGATCACGGGGCGCAATGCCTTTGCCCACGAAGCCGGCATCCACCAGGACGGCATGCTGAAGAACCCCCTTACCTACGAAATCATGACGCCGCAATCGGTGGGCGTGCCCGACTCCCGGCTGGTGCTGGGCAAGCATTCCGGTCGGCACGCGCTGGGGCTGCGCTGTGAGCAGCTAGGATTCCAGTTTGATCGCCGCGAACTGGACGAAATCTATCGCAGGTTTGTGGTGCTGGCGGACAAGATCAAGCATGTGGAGGAGCACCATCTGTTGGAGTTGATACGGCAGACGCGCGGCGCGGCCGGCCGCGGGGAGTCTCCTGCGTCTTCCATTGGAGCTGTGGGACAAAGCTTTTTCAAGAAACCCACACCAGTTCCTGTGGCGGCGGATTTCGCCGTGCCGTTGCATCCAGCCGTCGATCATCACGCCGAACAGGAAGACTATCTCTGGGGAGTGTAGGGAGAGCTTCCTTCAATAAAAGTAGTTTCGTGGAAATATCTGCCGAGCCTTCGCTCGGCCTGCACGGGTCGGAGACCCGTGCCTACAAGGTTTCCGGTAACAGTTTCCCCACAGCCGGTTCAGCCATACAATAGCGCGCATGCTTCTTCAACTTACTGTTCTGCCCGGCGACGGGGTTGGGCCGGAGGTTATCGACGAAGCGGTTCGCGTCCTGGAAACGATCGCCGAAGTTTTTGGCCATCAGCTCAGCATCACTCGCAAGCCGGTTGGGGGCGCGGCTTTGCTCTCCAGCAAAGATCCGCTCCCGGCGGACACTTTGCAGGCTTGCCTGGCTTCGGGGGCGGTGCTGCTGGGAGCGGTCGGGGGGCCGTCATTCGACAGTTTTCCCAGTCATCTGCGGCCGGAGAGCGGACTGTTGCGGTTGCGGCGGGAGTTGGGCGTCTATGCCAACCTGCGGCCGGCGCTGTGTTTCCCCGCGCTGGAAGATTGTTCTCCGCTGCGGGCGGAGGTGGTGAGGGGAACGGACGTGATGATCGTGCGCGAGCTTCTGGGCGGCATCTACTTCGGGCAGCCACGGACGACGCAAGGACCGGCTGGCCATCGCTCCGCGCTCGACACCATGAGCTACGGCGAAGCTGAGATTGAGCGCATTGCCCACGTAGCTTTCGGCCTGGCCCGGTCGCGACGGCGCAAAGTGACTTCCGTAGATAAAGCCAACGTTCTGGATTGCTCGCGCCTGTGGCGAGACGTGGTGACCCAGGTGGGGCAGCAGTATTCCGACGTCAAGTTGGCCCACATGTACGTGGATTCGGCGGCCATGGCCCTGGTGGCGCGTCCCGCCGATTTCGATGTAGTGCTGACGGAAAACATGTTCGGCGACATTCTCTCCGACCAGGCGGGGGCAGTGGTGGGATCGTTGGGCATGTTGGGGTCGGCCAGCATCGGCGGTGCGGTGGGCTTGTACGAGCCGGTGCACGGTTCGGCGCCTGACATCGCCGGGCAGGGCATCGCCAATCCGCTGGGCGCAATTCTTTCGGCCGCGATGCTGTTGCGGTATTCCTTTAAGTTGGAGACCGAAGCAGCCTGCATCGAGTCGGCGGTAGATGGCGTCCTGGCATCGGGAAGTCGCACCAAGGATTTGGCCAAGGCGGGGCAGAGCGCGGTGAGCACGTCCGCGATGGGACAAAAAGTTGCCGAAGCCGTCCGCGAGCGGGCGAAGCCTGCCGGGCACAAAGCCGCCAGCTGATCGCTAGTCCCGTTTTTGCACTCGGCTGCAAGATTTCCACAGAGATTTTCGATAAGGCTGGCTGCGTTTCCAAACTTCCGGAGTACGATCCACTCAATAATATTCTTCCGCCCGAGGGGAGGCAGAGATGCTTTCCAAATGCGCCAACCCGGGCTGCCCGGCGCCGTTCCTTTATCTGCACCAGGGCAAGCTGTTCCGCGTGGACACCAACTCCGAAGTTCCCGCCACAGATGCAGCTGCGGAAGGGAGGAGGAAGCTGGCTCGCCGCTTAGAATTTTTCTGGTTGTGCGACCAATGCGCCGTGCTGGTGACGCTCAGTTACAAGAAAGGTGTTGGGGTTACCGCGGTGCCGTTGTCCAGCACGCAAGTGTCCAGGACCGAGGCGTCCAACACCCAAACGTTGGTGGCGTCGGCTGGTTAGTCGTCGGTCATCAGTCTTCGGCAAAATTTGCCAAAGGGCGGAGCAGGCCTTCAGGTGTTCAGGCCTGCATACTGCTGCCGTCTTGCGGCGGGCTTCAGCCTCTGAGGTACCTCAGCGGCTAAAGCCGCACACTACGCCAGCTCTACTGCAGCGCTAGAGCGCTGCTCCACCCAAAATCAAAATCAGCCGGGCGGGCGAGTCGCCCGCGGCCACACACCCCACTTACTCTTTGTTGGCGGCGTACTCTCCGACGAGTCCGTTCCAGCGAATCTTCAGCACGTCCAGAAACATCTTGATTCCGTCGCGCACCGGATCGATGCGAGTCCCCTCGCGGTGAGCCCAGGCTACGGGGACTTCCACAATCTTGAACCCGAACTTCCTGGCCACGTAAAGCAGTTCCGGATCGAAGCCCCAGCGCTCAATCTTTTGCAAGGGAAAAATTGTGGTCGCTGCCTGGCGGGTGAACGCTTTGAAGCCGCACTGCGTGTCTTTGAAATTCAGGCCCAGGACAATTCGCAGCGACAAATTAAAAATGCGGCCGAAGAGCTGACGATAGAGCGGCTGGCGTTGGGTTTGCAGATCGCTGCGCAGCCAGCGCGAGCCGATGGCGACGTCTGCCCCGGCTGCGAGGGCGGCGAACAACTTTTCGGCTTCCCCGATGGGCGACGAAAGATCGGCATCGCTGAACAACAATATTTCACCCTGCGCGTGCAGCATGCCATTTCGTACGCTATACCCTTTACCGCGGTTGCCCGGGTTCTGCAACAGCCGCAGCCGAGGATTGCTCTGCGCATAACTGCGGACAATTTCCACCGTGTTATCGCGCGAGCCATCGTCGACTGCGATGACTTCCGCATCCCAGCCGCGCGCTTCCGCATAGGCAAGCACAGTGGCCAGGGTGGCCCCGATGCGCGCGCTCTCGTCGTATGCGGGAATGATGATGCTGTAGGCCGGTCGCCGGTCGGAAGTCGTCGGTCGTTGGTCGGAGGGCATTATTTGCGCTGGCAGCACTCTCCGAAACAGTTTCGAGGAAATGTCAGGGCAAGTCAAAAGCCAGTCGTCAATTGCCAGCCGGCTGTAGTAAGGCATATTGAGTTAGGAAACAAAATTGCGCGCGCTGTCCAAATCGGACCTGGCAGCGTCAGGATCCGACCCGTCCCTCCACGGTCTACGATGAGACCAAATTCGCAGGTGCTAAACTTCCTGCTGCCGTGTCCATGCCACAGAGCAGTCCCGCGGGAAGAGTTGTGCGTTTCGGAGTGTTCGCAGTAGACCTCGCGGCAGGGGAACTGCGCAAAAACGGCGCCCGGATTCGGCTGCAGGAGCAGCCCTTTCAGATTCTGGCGATCCTGCTGGAAAGACCCGGAGACGCAGTCACCCGCGAGGAACTTCGCCAGAGGTTATGGCCGGCGGACACATTTGTGGATTTCGATCACAGCCTGAATACCGCCGTAAACAAGCTGCGCGAGGCGCTGGGAGATTCGGCGTCCAACCCGCGCTACGTGGAGACCCTGGCGCGGCGTGGATACCGGTTTTTGGCCGCTGTGGAACGACCCGAGACGACGCCGGGTCCTGCGAAAGCAGATACGGTCGACGACAAGCGCGCCGCCAAGGCGTTTCATCGCGACCTGGAAGTGCCCGTGCCCCAGCGTAGTTTGACTCGCGGCCTGTTCGCGCTGATTCAGGTGATGTATCTGATTTTCTATGTGGCCGCGCTCTTCCGTTTGCCGGAAATTCAGCGGATTACTGGCACGTTCTTGCCGGGATGGGGAGCGTTGGTCATCTTCGCAGCCGTACTCGTGACTGCCGGGGTCGGAATACCGCTGCGCTGCTACCTGATTTCGGCGGTAGCATTCGATCACCAGCGGTTGGGGGAAAAATTCCAGCGGATGTTCCTGATCGTGTTGGTGCTAGACCAGTTGTGGGCAATCGCCCCATTTCTCATGACCCACAACATCGGATTTGGGGCGGCGTTTGCGGCTACGGCAGGGCTTCTTTATGTGCCGTTTTCGGAGAGAACGCTGGTGCGCCTGGCGTATCCCGGGACGGGAGCATAGCTTGCCAGCCGAGTGGACGCTCGTACATTTCGGAACCTTGCTCACGAAAGTTGCGTATCACCGTCTGAATCCGAGGCAGAAGTGTGTCTGCCCGGATTGGAGGAATCGTATGCGACGAATCGCATGCATGTTGGGCTTGTGTCTGGCGCTCGCACCTTTCGCCCGCGCGGAAAAGTGGTCGAAGATTTTTACCCTTACCGGACGGCCCGATCTGCGGGTGACGACATCCGACGCCAATATTCGCGTCGACACCTGGGACCAGAGCGCCATCGAAGCCCAGGTCACGACCGAAGGCTGGAAGATCGGCGACGGCGGAGTCAAAGTGACCGAACATCAGAACGGCGATTCGGTCGAACTGGAAGTTCGCCTGCCACACATTGTCTGCATCGTCTGTATCCAGGAGAAAGGCCACCGCGTCGATGTCGAAATCCACATGCCTCGGGAGGGGCAGGTTAGTTTGCGTACCTCTGATGGCGCCATCCGGCTCAGCAACTTCAAGGGCAATATGGATTTGCAATCCAGCGACGGCAGCCAGGAGATCGAGGCGGTGGATGGATCTCTGAAAGCACACGCGAGCGACGGCCACATCAAGGCGACAGGACGATTCGACTCGATGGCCGCATCGAAGCCCGGGCGCTTGCCAGTTCGACCATCGGTTCAAGCTGGGACCTTCACACCGGAGACGGAAGTATTACTTTACAGCTGCCTGAAGCCTTTGCCGCCGATGTGGACCTGCATACCGGCGACGGGCACATTAACTTGGACATACCGGTCAGTGTGGAAGGACAACTGGGGCACAACAACATTCGTGGCAAACTAAATGGCGGCGGGAACCTGCTGACCATTCACACGGGAGACGGGTCAATACGTCTGGAGAAGTCCTAGTCACGCTATGGATTGGAAAATAACAA
>WNEZ01003646.1_pt1 | contig 28676 bp, 26 predicted proteins | sample 5400521 | NCBI WGS metagenome assembly WNEZ01 (sample SAMN13153339, study PRJNA577476) | soil metagenome | isolation source: 120 cm saprolite under Douglas fir tree site 2 hole 1 replicate 1 | place: USA:California | collected 2015-04-18
TGATGGAGGCCTGCTGAACCTGCACAGCATTGTCTCCAAATGTCCGCGAAGGTCGTTGGGTTCCGCCCTCAAGGGCTTCTCCTGCTCGCTCAAGGGCTTCTACGGTCGCGTTGAGTCGTTCGAGGGTCAGTTCTTCTGACTTGCCGAGGTAGACGTTGTGCAGCTTGCCCTGACTGCGCCGGTACGCATACCAGTACCAGCCCCCCGGTCGCTGTTCCTTTCGAGCGGTAAAGGTCATGCGGCCAGCCTCGAAGCAAAACGAACGATGCTGCTCCAACCAGCTATACCATGCAGCCGTCCCAATCCTGATGGGATCGGTAGAGGTACCCTCCGCAGTATGCTGGTGCAAAGAGCCATCACGAGCCTTCGGAATGCTGCGTGCCATTGTCTATTGCCCTCTTAACAGACCAGTTACACGGGTGTTACACAGATAGCATAGTTCGTTCTGTGTAACCTGTCAATACATGATCAAGGTTTGATGCCCGATCCCTACGCGCTGGAGTTTGCGACGCTGTTCGACCTGGCAACCCAGAAAGCGTGAGTGATAATCGTGAGAAAAGCGAAACGAGGTGAAGAGAGACGACGAGATGTTAACTCGAAGACAAGTCTGCCCGAAGCTGCCTCGTCGTCTCAAGATCCACCTCAAGCCCATCAGCCGTGAAGGCAACGCCGTAATCGCGCTCGGCCCCTTCGCGTGTGACATAGCCATCAAGGACATCGCGGCGCACCAGTTCAATGTCTCGCTCCCAGGGGTTACCAAAGCCACCACCCCCGCCAGTATTGATGGTAACGATATCTCCTGCTTTTAAGGCAATGTTGTTAGCCTTGAGCGGCTTGAGCAGCTTCCCTGAACTCTTCCCGTCGATTATATTCTCGGGGCCAATGGCGTCACGTCCGCCGAATAGACCCCAGGCAGGTGTTTTCGAGCGCTCAAACCAGAGGTAGAGCCCGCAATCGGCTTCTAGATGATATGCGCGGTCCAACCCACAACCCCCGCGGAATTTCCCGGGACCGCCGGAGTCGGGACGGAAGCGATAGTGGTGGATCTGTACCGGGTACTTGGACTCGAAGACCTCCACGGGCATGTCCTTAAAGCCGCCGTTGACGTTGTTGATCAACCCGTCCTGTCCATCACCGGTGGCAAAGGCGCCCCAGCCACCAGGATTCGCCTCAACAGAGAGGAAGGGTATATTGCCTTTGCGCGGGTCCAAACCGGCCAGGTAGATGACCATCGAATCGCCGTAGTGCGCGCCCGCAGCCTTCTGGGGGAGTGCCTGGGAGAGAGCCTTGACGATCAGATCGATCAGCAAGCCCAGCGGAGTGAAGTACCACTGGCAGGCCGCCGGTTCCTGGGCGTAGAACATCGACCCCACCGGGGCAGTGACCGCCAGCGTGGGAAATGTGCCGCCGTCGACCGGCCGGTCGGGGTTGATAAGTAACTTGTAGGCAACGCGTGCCGCCGAGATCGTCTGAGCGATACCACAGTTAACCGGTCCCGTTGTGGCTGGCGAAGACCCTGCCAGGTCAATAGCCATCTTATCGCCGGATACGTCGACGCGCACTTTGACCACCACGATTTCCGTGCCGATACCGTCGTTGTCCAGGCAACCCTCGGCAGTGTATGTACCATCAGGGATGGCGGTGATTGCTTCGCGGTCCAGTTGTGCTGACTGGCGGAAGATTTCGTTGCGTGCAGCCCAGATGGTTTCAAGGCCAAAACGGTCGATGATTGCCCGGAAGCGATCTTCACCTTTGCGACAGGCAGCGATCTGCGCGTTCATATCGCCAACCAGAGAATAGCCAAAGCGTCCATTGCGGCGCAGGATATCCACGATATCCTCACGCATCTGATAGCGAGAACAAATCCTGGTCGGACCGAAGCGGAAGCCTTCCTGGTAGATGTTGACCGAATCCATTGGCCCACCGGGGTCTTTCGCTCCAACATCCAACCAGTGCGCGCGTGTAGCTGCGAAGCCAACCAGGCGCTCGCTCCAGAAGATGGGAGCGAAGATTGTAGCGTCGTTGAGGTGTGTTCCCTGCATGTAAGGATCGTTCATGTAGAAGACATCACCCGGCTCGAACACCTGCTTGCCGAACATCTCCATCGTCAGTTTGACGCAGATTTCGAGGTTGCCCAGGAAAAGCGGAAGCCCCGAGGATTGGCCTAGCACTGCGCCGTTTTCGTCAAGGAGCGCCACCGAGCAGTCCTTGCCCTCGTAGATGATCGGCGTGTAAGCAGAGCGAATCAAGGTGACGTTCATATCCTGGGCACAGGAAATAAAGAAGTTTCTGATGATCTCGGTGGTGATGGGATCAATTGCCCTTGTGATCTGTGTCATGCTTCAGCACTCCTCGCGTGTGATGATGATATTGCCCAGTTCATCTACCCTGGAAATCCAGCCCGGCGGAACCACCGTTGTTGCCGTCTCCTCTTCAATCACATGCGGCCCTGCCAGGACCATGCCTATAGGAAGTCGCTCACGGCGATAGAAGTGCGCCGGCACGGCCTGTCCCTGAAAGATGACATCCCGTGTGCTCGTATCGTAGCTCTGCTCCTTTTCTACAGGTCGGAACCCAGCGGTATGGCGTTCCAATTTCCCGAAAGCGGCCATCCGCAGGTTCACGAACTCAATAGGGGCCCCTGGAGTAGAGTGGCCGTAGTGTGTCTTATAGGCGTCGTGGAAGCGAGTAGTTAGAGCTTTCAGACCATCCTCTCCGTTCTCAAACGAAACCGGTACATTCACCGAGTACTCCTGCCCAATGTAGCGCATATCGGCGGTGCGCAGGAAACCCATATGCTCGCCAGGCACCTCTTCGCTGTGCAGGATCGCGCGCCCCTGCCCTTCAAGTTGCCCGTAGACGCCTTCCAGGTCCTCCCGTGTCGTTGCCCGCATGGTTTGGTAAAATGTCTGGGTCAGATCGTGTCGCACATTGGTCTGCAACATGCCCCACGCAGAAAATGTTCCCGGTGCCCAGGGCACGATGACCTCTTTGATATCCAGTTCTTCTGCCAGGGCTACTGCATGCATTGGTCCGGCCCCACCAAAGGCCACCAGGGAGTACTCTCGTGGATCAATGCCCTGCTTCACTGTGATGGTACGCATCGCGTCGGCCATCTTGGCATTGATCACCGCCAGCATACCCTCGGCCAGTGCCTCGGCAGTGAGCCCGAGCTGATTGGCGACACCGCGAATGGATTTCCCGGCTGCCTGCTCGTCAAGCTTCATATGCCCACCCAGGAAATAGCCAGGGTTCATGCGTCCCAGGAACAGATTCGCGTCGGTCACCGTGGGCTGTGTTCCTCCCAATCCATAGCAGGCCGGACCCGGATCGGCACCGGCGCTGCGCGGCCCGACACGCAATGCTCCCGCCTCCAGCCAGGCCAGCGAACCGCCACCAGCTCCAATGGTATGGATATCGACGAGCGACATCAGGACAGGCAAGCCTTCTAGCGCTGTTTCAGTGGAGAACGAGGGTTGACCATTGATGATCAGGCTGGCATCGAACGAGGTTCCACCCATGTCGACACAGAGCAGGTTTGGCCGATCCAGCGCCTGGCTCAAAGCCTGGCCTCCGATCGTGCCGCCAACCGGGCCTGAGAGAAACGTCTGTACCGGCAGACTGCGCGCCGCAGTGGCGGTCATCACGCCTCCATTCGACTGCATGACATACAGGGTTGAGCGCAGCCCACGAGCGCGGCCCTGGAGAACCAGGCTGCTAAGATAACGTTCCACAATAGGCGCAACGTAGGCATTGAGCACCGCCGACGAGGAGCGCTCGTATTCTCGCCATTCCCTGGCAATTTCGTGGGAGAGCGAGATCGAAAGTCCCGGCACTCGCTCCTGCAGGAGCTTCCGGGCCTGGAGTTCATGTTCAGGGTTCACATAGGCATGCAGGAAACAGATGGCCACTGCTTTAATGCCTTCAGTGCGGATCTTCTCAATAACCGGCTCGAAGCCCTCGCAGTGCAGCTCCTCCTGTACCGAACCATCCCAGCGTACTCGCTCACGCACCGTATGAATATCACGCGGCGGGATCAGTGGCTCCGGCTTACGGTACTGCAGGGCATAAAGCTTCTTGCGGTCACCTCGTGCGATGGTGTATACATCGTGAAAGCCAGCAGTAGTCACCAGCAGTACACGCGCCCCGCGCCGTTCCAGAAATGCGTTCAGCCCGACAGTAGTGCCGTGGACCAGGAACGCAATCTGGCCAAGGTTGCCGATCAAATCTGTCAAACCGGTTATGACGCCGCGTGCCGGGTCGTCCGGCGTGCTCAGGACCTTGCCGGTGAAGGCATATTCCTTCTCCTCGTCATAGACCACCAAATCGGTGAATGTCCCGCCGATGTCAACTGATACACGGTATCTCGACATGATACTCCCTCTCCTGTATGTTTCGTAGATGCGTGGTAATGTTCTCTTCTACCTAAATCCGAGTACATGCATAGTAAAGGTATACTGGATGATCCCCAGGAAACCAAGCGAGAAGCCACCGATCAGAAAGGCAACGAAGACGCCAGCCATGATCCAATCTCGCGTGTCAAACGCTGTCGGCTCTAACTCGGTCCGATGATCTATGTCGTAACCAAAACCGCGCGACATCATCGCCGCCGCCATTGCTTCCGCTGCCTGGAATGAGCGGAAGAATGTAGGGATGGAGATCGAGGCGTAGGCGCGAAAGCGGGCAATAGGATTAGAGGTCTTGACCTTCCAGGCACGCGACTGCTGAGCCTCCATGACCGAGATCAACTGTCCTACAATCACGGGGATATAGGCGATGGTCATCGAAAGGGCCATGCCTATCTCTGGCGGAATCTTCATTCTCGTGGCTGCCAGGGCCAACTCGGAGGGCGAGACGGTTTTAATCAGAATGAGAGCGCTTGATACAATCGTGAGCAGGCGAAAGATGGTCCCGATAGAGAAGACGATGGTTTCCCAGTAGACGGGAATAGGTGGGATGACCGGCGTTCCTGGCTGGACAACATAACCGATCAGGTGCGCCGAAGCAGGATGCGGCGGTCGCCAGAAAGCGATGTTTGCAACCAGCACAAACAGGACAAACGGTAACACCGGGAGTATGTTTTGCAAGCTCTGTTTCACAGGAATAGCAGCGACGCGCCCGTAGATAAACACACTCACCAGCAGCAGGAAGAGGAAAATGGGATCGTTCCAGGTGGCGAGTGTGACATTGATCGATAGCCACCACAACAGCTTCACGCGAGGATCAAGCCGGTGAATAATGGTTCCTCTATCCTGGTAAGCAAGTTCAAGTGCCATGACTAGCTCCAATCCGCACGTTATGCAACGATGAGAGCGCTTCGTCAACGGTCAACCATGCGCCCGGATATCCCAATGCCTGGCCAAGCCGTATGACCTGGGGAGGACGGAGCGAAGAAGTGCTCAGCGCTTCTTGTGAGCTGAACGCTTCACGGGTGGACGCATCGAGAATGACCTGGCCATTCGCCATAATGATCATCCGGTCGCAATATTCAGCCGCCAGATTCATGTCGTGGGTGATGACGATGATTGTCTGCCCTTCCTCGTGGAGACGTACAGCAAGATCCATGATTTCCCTGGCCCGTTTGAAATCCTGCCCCGTCGTCGGTTCATCAAGCACGAGGATAGAGGGCTGCATCGCCAGTACGGAGGCAACGGCAACGCGCTGTTTCTCACCCATACTCAGTAAGAACGGGTTCTTATCCAGCAGATGTGTGATCTCCAGTTCTTCCGCCGCCTGCTTCACACGTTGGTCAATCCTGGCCTCGGGAAGTCTCACATTCTTTAGTCCGAAGGCCAGTTCGTCATAGACCTTCATTTTACAAATTTGCGTATCGGGATTCTGGAAAATGAAGCCGACGGTCACTGCCATCTCATTGATAGACGCTTTTCGCGTATCTAAGCCTGCCACGGTCACCGTGCCCCTGGTCGGTTTGAGCAGGCCATTCAAGTGTTTCACCAGCGTCGTTTTGCCGGAACCGTTCTGTCCAAGGATAGCGACGAATTCGCCACGCCGGATTTCGAGGTTGAGGTCACGCACGGCGACAGTGCCATCCTTGTAGATATGTGTCAACTGGCGAATATCGACGGCCACTTCTTCGCGGTTGTGCTGTACACGCCGGGGAGGTGGTTCGGGCAAGTGTGCGAGCGCTTCGCGGTCGATGAGGGGGCTGAGTGTTGCGATTGCCTCGTCAACATCCAGTGGCAGCGTATCGATAGGCCAGCCGGCCTTACGCAGCCTGGCTGCGAGAAGCGTTACCTGTGGTACGCTGAGCCCAACGGAGTCGATATACTCGACGTGTTCGAGCACCTCTCGCACGGTTCCCCGTTGCAGAATCTTCCCCTGATCCATTACGATCATCTCGTCTACCAGATGCACCAGTTCTTCCAGCTTGTGCTCTACAAGGAGTGTGGTTCGTCCCTCCTCGCGTGCCAGCTGTGCCACGAGTCCGAGCACTTCCTGGCTGCCAATGGGATCAATGTTCGATGTAGGCTCGTCGAGAACCAACGTAGCGGGATCGAGTGACAGGATAGCCGCCAGGGCACAGGATTGCTGCTGCCCACCGGAAAGGTTATGTGGGTTCTTGCGACGGTGAGCCGTGAGCCGTGTCAGTTCGAGCAGGTATTCGGTACGCTTGCGAATGACGTCCACCGGTAGTCCGTAATTGCAGGCACCAAAGACGATCTCTTCTTCGACCGTTGGATTAAATAACTGGGTATCCGGGTCCTGCTGCAGCACGCCAACGATTTTGGAGAGGGCGCTGACTCCATACTTGCGCGAATTATATCGCCCGGCAATCGTGACTTGTCCACGCATTTTGCCCTTGAATTCGTGGGGGATCAAGCCATTGGCGGCCCGGCAGACCGTCGTCTTTCCGGCGCCGCTAGGCCCGGTAATCAGCACTATGTGTCCTTCTGGGAGGTCAAGCGATATATCTTCGGCAACGTTGGTGTCTCCTTCTCCGTACGCGAAAGTGAATGTGTCGTAGGTGAGTGAGTACACCTTGCTTTCGTCAGACACGAGGTGGCCCTCCATCCTCTTTAGTACGTTTTACTCTTTCGCTCCGGGCGCGGTTCCTTATTTTGCATGGGGAAACCTGGCAGGAGCAAAGCCTTGCCCCTGCCAGGTCGCATTTCAGTGCGCAAACATTTGAACCGCACTCTTTCGCCCCTGTGCGACGGCGAACAATCCATTACCTAACTGGCTGGGCTGGCTGGAGCATCTTCCTCTTCCTTTTGCCACGGCCAGCGCCACTGCGGGGCTACATACTTGGGTACAGTTGCCAGGACGATGGCAGGGATCAGGAAGTAGATGACCAGGTAGACCCAATAGGCATAGCCGAACTGCAAGGTAATCTGCGCCCAGAAGGGGATAATCTTCAGGACGAAGGAATAGAGCCCGATCCACCACCAGTACTGGAAGAAGAGGGCTAGAGCCGTCACGAGTAAGAATGCACCGAGCCGTCTGGGTGTACTCTGGATGCGGTAGACACGCGGGTAGAGGGCTGCCAGGATCAGTACGTGGATAAGGAAGCCGGGCCAACCTATGATACCGACCTGGCCGGTAACTGCATCGACGAATACGACGATGGCTCCAACAATAGGACCACCTATCATGGTGGAAAGGGTTAACCAGATACCGCTCAGGCTGAAGTTAATGCCCGGCAGGTATCCTGGAATCGTGATCTGTAACAGTTCAAATGCCGCCGCAATCGCGCCAAAGATTACTGCCACGGCGACCTGTCGTGCGCTGAGGATCGGTCTACGCTGAATAAGTTCCGTTTGTGACTTTGTGGTTTGCATTGCTGCCACTCTTAAATATGTATCCCGAAGAGCGTGTGTTCTTGCTGTTTGCGTACCTCCTTTCGCGGTTCTACAGGAACCGGCTCCTCTCAGGGGCCAGGCGCACAACCTCAAGCGTGTCTTGAGCAAGCTCAATGCCATAGTCTCGTTTCGCTTGCTCAAGACTTACATAGCCATCGCGCACATCTTCGATGACTGCCTCGACAGGACGTTCCAGGGGTGACCCCCACCCGCCGCCGGTTCCTGTGATGAGCCGTGCCACTTCGCCACGTTTGAGTGGATAGCGGGCACACTTGCCGAGCACAACCTCGCGCCCATCGGCATGCAAAATGCGTACCTCGTTGCGCGAACCTTCCTGCCCGCCAGCAATACCCCATGGTACATACTTATGCCGTCCGAAGGTGGCCGTCAGGGTCAGATCGACCGCCGCCCGGTAATCACGAATACAGCCACGGCCACCGTGGTGGCGCCCGGCCCCGGCATCGGTACGCGTATCCAGTTCGTAACGATCGACGATGATGCCGTAGCGTGTCTCGGCCACCTCGATGGGGATGACGTAGGTCTCACCATCGCCGACGCACATCAGGCCCGACTCACCATCCTTTGTTGCGCCCGCTCCCCAGCCACCGGCCTGCGGCTCGACCAGCAGGAACAGTTCGTTGGTATCGGGATGCTGCCCGGCCACGACCACGCCGCAAACGGAGAGGAAGTGCCCGGCAGGGAGACGATCCGGGACGATGGGGGCAAGCGCTTTCCACACCAGGTCCGTAACATAGTTCATCGTCTCCCAATAGGTTGAGACCGCTGCGGGGCGCTCGGCGGTGAAGATGGTCCTTGGAGGGCAGATAATCTTGAGCGGGCGAAAGCAACCTTCGTTGACCGGGATGGACGGGCTGGTAATGGCCTTCAACATGGTACGTACCCCTGAATGCAGGCCTGTCAGGGCACAGTTGACCGGCCCAGGTACCTGTGGATGTGTTCCCGTGAAGTCGCAGATAAACTCATCATCAGTGATGGTGATCTTAACGCGTACCAGGAACGGGCCGTTGCCAATGCCATCATCATCGATCCAGTCCTCTGCCTTGTAGACACCCTTGGGCAACTTTGCCAGCTCAAGACGCGTCATGCGCTCGCCGTAGTCGAGCAGAGCCTCGATAGAGTACTGAACTACATCGAGCCCGTACTTATGACACAGTTCCTGGAAACGCCGCTCGCCCAGGCGCAGAGAGGCTGCCTGGGCATACATATCTCCCAGGGTCATGTCCGGCAGGCGCACATTGGCTGCGATCAGGTCGATCAAGCTCTGGACAGGTCGCCCCTCTTCATAGAGCTTGACGCAGGGGAATTGCAGCCCCTCCTGGAACACCTCGGTGGCGTCGGTGGTCCATGAGCCAGGGTCTTTGCCGCCGACTTCGGTCCAGTGGGCCTTGCTCGCCGAGAAGGCGACGAGTTGCCCTTCGTAAAAGATGGGCACGATGAGCGAGACATCGGAGAGGTGCGTGCCGCCGCCACCGTAGGGATCGTTGGTGATGATTACATCGCCTGGATGCAGGCGCTCTGGACCGAACTTCTCCAGTACTGAACGGACGGCGAAGGTCAGGGTGCCCAGGAAGCCGGTGACGCCATTGCCCTGGGTGATGAGCTGGCCGTTTGCGTCGGTCAGACCCGATGCAAAGTCCAGCACTTCGTAGATGATGGTGCTCTTGGAAGTGCGTTGGAGAGCAATGAACATCTCGTCCCCGATAGCCACGAGCGCGTCTTTCACGATCTCGATGGTGAAGAGGTCCACCTCTGGACTCCCACGATAAATCGGGGAGCTACGCTGCTGCACCATTTCAGACCTCCATTTCAATGACCAGATTGCCGAAGCGATCTACATGAAGCTTTTGCCCCGGCAGCACCAGCGTTGATGCCGCGGCTTCCTCAACCACCGCCGGCCCCTCCAGTTCTGCTCCTGCTCCAAGACGCTCTCGCTCGTAAATGCTCGTCTCATAGCGCCCCAGGTCGTCGAAGTCGACGAGGCGTGTTCCTTTGAAGGCTCGCTGCGCCTCCGTGTTCACTTCGATGGATGGCAATTCAGGTTTGCGTACTGCTCCGAAGCCGGTCAGGCGCAGGTTCACAATTTCAATGGACGATTCCTGGCGGAAGGTGTAGAGTTGCTCGTGCAATTCATGGAACTTGCTCTCAATCGATGCGCGCTGCTCTTCACCCAGTTCTCCACCGGGAATAGGGACGTTGACGGTGTGTTCCTGCCCTAAATAGCGCATATCGGCAGAACGGGCAAAGGTGACGTCTTCTGGCTCCGCACGTTCATCAGCAAATAGCCTGCGCATCTTCTCCTCGAGTTCGCTCCAGGCGGCACTAAACTCGGCCATCTCCATCTGCGCGGTATGCATCAGTTTGGTCTGCACCAGGTCGTGTCGCAGGTCGCTCACCAGCATACCCCAGGCAGAGAAGTGAGCAGGAGCGGGAGGAACAATGACGCGCGGCATATGCATATCTCGCGCCAGCGAGGAGGCGTGCATGGAACCACCTCCACCAAAAGCCGCCATGGCGAACTCGCGCGGATCACGCCCCTGCCGCACCGAGACCAGTTTGAGCAGGTGGATCATATTGGCATTGGCGATGCGTATGATGCCCAGGGCCGCTTCTTCAATGCTGACTCCCAGTGGTCGCGCAAGGGTCGCCACCGCCTCACGCGCGCGCTCCACGTCGAGGCGAATGCTGCCGCCCAGGAAGTACTCGGGGTTGATGCGCCCGACGATAATGTTGGCATCGGTCACCGTGGGCTGGGTGCCGCCACGCCCATAGGCGGCTGGACCAGGTTCGGCGCCCGCGCTACGTGGCCCGACTTTGAGCGCTCCTGCCGCATCGATCCAGGCGATGCTCCCACCTCCGGCCCCGATTTCGATGATATCGACGACGGGCACTTTGATCGGATAGCCCGCCGTCGTTGGCGTGCGCTCGATGAAGTAATCGCTGGTAAGTCTGACGGTGCCGTGCTCTACCAGGGAGACTTTGGCGGTTGTTCCGCCGATGTCCAGTGTGATCAGATTCTGCTCGCCGAGGAGCTTGCCGATCACCGCTGCTCCAATGACCCCACCAATCGGCCCAGATTCGATCAGGTTGATGGGTGTGCGGCTCGCTGTCTCAAAGCGCGAGACCCCGCCATTGGATCGCATGGCGTAGCGTGCTTGCCTGCCTATGCCCACCTCGTCGAGTCGGGTGGAGAGAGCGTCAAGATAACGTCTCGCGACGGGCTTGACATAGGCATCCAGCACGACGGTGCTGGTACGCTGGAATTCGCGCCATTCGTTGGTCAGTTCATGTGACGCGGCAATCTCGACCTCCGGCCATACTTCCCCCACAATCTCAACTGCTCGCTGCTCATGCATTGGGTTGGCATACGAATGCATAAAGCAGATAGCAATGGCTTCTGCTCCCTGGCGGCGTGCTTCTGCTACCGCGGCACGCACCTCGTCCTCGACCAGGGGAATCAAGACCTCGCCCTTGTAGCTCATGCGTTCGGTGACTTCCAGCCTCAGCCGGCGCGGCACGAATGGTTTTGATTTGGTGAACAGGAGGTTGTAGAGATCTGGCCGGTTGGCACGCTGGATTTCGAGCACGTCGCGGAAGCCGCGTGTGGTGATCAGCGCGGTCACGGCTCCTTTGCGCTCGGTCAGGGTATTGATAATCACTGTGGTGCCATGTGCCAGGAACTGCACATCGTGCAGGTCGGCATCCTTCACCGTCGTAATGACACCTTCCTCAAAGTGGGATGGTGTCGTTGAGGTCTTCCCCAGGCCGATTCTTCCTGTCGTTTCATCCAGGTAAACAAGGTCAGTAAACGTACCGCCGATATCGATTGCAGTTCGCGTACTCATGTGTGTCTCCCGATTGAGCCATGACAAAGATAGGTTCGAGCGCGAACCCCAGCGCCTGTGGTGAGAGCAGACAAATATCCTTAAGGTATAACTAACATAGGAAACGCCATTTTACAATTGTAAAAACTATGGTATTTTCCTTCCTTTTGTCAGGGTGTGAATTACCCAACTCCTTAAGGGAACTCATGAAGGTAGCATCGACACGGTTACCCAACGCATGGTATACTGTGGACTGGTAAGCAGTTAAGTGACTCTCGTTATTTAGTGTGTTACACTTCGCGAGCATGATATGATGGCAGGTTCCCGTCTCCCGCTGGTTTCCAACGACCTTTTACTCTTACCGGACAGGCCTGGTGAGCAGCAGGCCCCGGTTATCGTTGGATCGGATGTCTGGTATACCTGGTTGACGTCTGAATCGGCCCGGTCGTTTACTTTCAGGAGCCAACTGGGTACGTTTACCGCCCGGCGCGAGCGAAAACGCAATGGCTGGTACTGGTATATCTACCGCAAGTTACAGGGCAAGCTCCACAAGGCTTATCTTGGTAGGGCGAAGGAGCTTTCACTCGAGCGGCTTACCTCTGTGACAGCGATCCTGATGAACCAGTTTGACACCAATGTTTCAGAGGCTTCCTCTGAAGAGAAGTTGTCTCCCTTTCCTACTGCTGTCGTAGACGATAGAAAGCACGCTCGCTTATCCCAAACCTTTGCTTTACCCTTCTCAGCCGAACCTGAGAAGGGAAATAAGCAGAACCTGCCTGTACAGGGCACTCCTCTTATAGGGCGCGAACAAGAAGTCGCGGTTATCTGCTCCCTCTTACGACGAACAGAGGTGCATTTGTTGACGCTTACCGGCACGGGCGGCATCGGCAAAACCCGCCTCAGCTTGCAGGTGGCAACAGAACTGCTCGGTGACTTCGCCGATGGGGTCTACTTCGTTCCACTGGCTCCTATTCGCGATCCCGAACTGGTCATGCCTGCCATCGCCCAAACGCTAGGGATCAAGGAAACCGGCGGGCAGGCGCCTCTTAATCTCTTAAAGGTCTTTTTGCTAGACAAGCACCTGCTGCTATTGCTCGATAACTTCGAGCAGATCCTACCAGTAGCTCCCAAGCTTTCAGCTTTGCTAGCTGTTTGCCCTCGCCTTAAAATCCTGGTGACGAGTCGTGCTCCACTGCACGTCAGTGGAGAGCACGAGTTTCTCGTTCCACCGCTTGCCGTGCCCAGCCTCAAACAGCTTCCAACAGTAGAGACGCTCTCGCAATACGCGGCAGTTGCACTCTTTCTCCAGCGGGCACGGATGCTTATGCCAGACTTCCAGATGACCCCTACTGATGCTCGTTTCATTGCTGAGATCTGTGTTCGCCTGGACGGCGTGCCGCTGGCAATTGAACTGGCAGCGGCACGCAGCAAATTGCTTTCCCCACAGGCGCTTCTCAGTCGGCTGGAGCACCGGCTCTCCGTGCTGACTGTGGGAGAACAGGATGCACCTTTGCGACAGCAAACTATGCGCAACACACTCAGTTGGAGCTATGATCTACTCGATAAGGATGAGCAGTGGCTCTTCCGGCACCTGGCTATCTTTGTGGGTGGCTGCCAGTTTTCGGCTGTTGAAGCGCTTTGCTCGGCACTGGACGGTCATGCCACACCCATCCTGGATAGAGTAACTTCACTCGTGGATAAGAATCTGCTGCAAGTGAGCACTCAGGATGGTGATGAACCGCGTCTCATGATGCTGGAAACGGTGCGCGAATACGGGCTGGAGTGCCTGGCGGCAGCAGGAGAATCGGAGCGTACCCAGGAGGCGCACGCTGCCACCTACTTCTCATTCATGATGCGGGCCGATGCAGCGTTACTCGGTGTAGAGCGGGAGACATGGCCCCTGTGGCGCAACCGGGAGCAAGAGCGGTGGTTGGACTGGCAAGAGCAGGAGTATGGGAACTTACGAGCAGCACTTGATGTGCTAGTGGAGCACAACGAATCCGAAATTGCTTTACAATTCGCGGTAGGGTTGGCGAATGTCTGGTTTTTCCGTGGCTATGCTAGCAGCGAAGGGCCGCGCATCATGGCACGAGTATTGTCGGCGAGAGGCGTGAGCAGGGTGATGAGCAAGGCAAAGGGATGGGCACTCTACCTCGCAGGCTGGCTGGCCTTCTACCAGTCCGATGAACGCCAGGCGCTGGTCTCCTTAGAAGCGAGTGAACGGCTGTTTCGCGGCCTGGGATATACACGCGGGGCCGCGGCATGCCTGACCGTCCTGGGCAATATCGAACATCACCGGGGCAACAACGACGTAGGGGATGCGAAACTTGCAGAAAGTCTCGCTCTCTATAGAGAAATCGGAGATCGCGTGGGCATCGCGTATGCGCTGCTGACGCAAGGCATACTCGCGTTTTTCCGTGGAGAGTTCGCGCGCTCACATGCTCTATGTGAAGAGAGCCTGGTGCTATCCAAAGAAATGGGGCATACCTGGCTGATCGCCACCAATCTCCACTATCTCGGCTGGGCGCTCTTTCTCCAGGGGGCCTATGCCGGTGCGCGCCGACTATCCCAGGAGAGCGTCGCGCTCTTTAAAGAGCTAGGTCATGCAGGTTTCGCTGTGGAAGCGCAGATCGTTCTTGCAAACGAGGTGAGCGCCCTTGGAGATGAGATGGCCGCACAGGCACTCCTTGAGGAGGCGCTGGCGCAAGGGCGGGCGATGGAGAGTCAGGATGACATCGCGCGCGCGCTCTGCGGATTGGGGCGCCTGGGGCTGCGCCGAGGTGACCTTGTCCATGCCCGCGCCCTTTACGAAGAGGCGGTCATGATTCTCAAGCAAGAGGCAGAAATACCTGACAGGGTGCAATGGGTTCTGGCCTCCTGCCTGGAAGGAATAGCGGAGATTGCGCTTGCCCAAGGACAGGCTGCCTGGGCAGTCCGGCTCTTTGCACGTGCAGCGGCGCTGCGCACGAGTGATACGTATCAGAATACGATTGGCATTGAGCAATCGCTTTACGAGCGCCTACTGTCCGAGGCAAAAGCCCAGCTTGGAGAGGAGACCTTTGCCGCACTGTGGCTAGAAGGGCGGAACATGACCACTGAACAAGTCCTGGCAGAGCAAGGCCTGGAAGTGACTCCACCTGGTACCCTTCCTGCGGCTCCATTCCGCATTTCAACACCATCAGCTCTGCCCCCCGCGGGGCTGACCAAACGCGAGTTCGAGGTGCTAGGTTTGGTGGCTAAAGGCCTGACTAATGCTCAGGTCGCAGAAAGTCTCGTGATCAGTCTTACCACCGTGAATTCCTACCTGAGTTCGATTTACAGCAAACTAGGTGTCTCTTCACGGCTGGGGGCGATGCGCTATGTCATCGATCGCCACCTCCTCTAGCATAAACCACCAATTGTTAAATGTCCGTGAGGGTGCGGAGGGTGGTGATATAATTGACTCGCACAGTTTCTGCAAGGAATTATCGGAGAAGGAAAACACATGAATAGATTTACAAAGGTAGAATAGACTGGATAACTTGCGACTGATGCACAATATGGGGGAAACCGTCGTTGCAGTCGACAAGATACCTTGACGCCACATCGTTCGTATAGGCTGTCCCCGCAATGGTATGATACCCCCGTGATGGATATTTGCGGCTTGTGAACATCTTGCCAGGTGGGATGATGTAGATAATCTGTCCGGTATATTGACGCTCACGCTCCTTTATTGTTACCGTATCACCAAGGTGATACTCCCCTTCATGCGCTGGCCCGAAGAGCTTGGCGAGCTGCTGCCCATCGTCTCCATCAAACTGATAGTGTTCATAGACGCGCTGTCCATTGCTGATGGCTTCAATGATCGGGATGCGCTCATCCGTCTCAAGGGTGATGATCCAGAGGCTCAAAAACGCTTGTGGCTGCACCACATCGACAGGACTCCACATTAAGGCTTTGAGACCTGGTCGAGCATGAAGGGTTTGGAGAGCAGCGTGTGCGAACAGCTTAATCTGAACTTGACGGAGAATATCATCACTATCGCGCTGCCTGAGCTCCAGAAGAGAAGCTATCTCGACATTGTTCACTTTCACTGGCGCCCACATTCCGAACTGTTGCCAGTCAATAGGATCAATGGTGATCTGAAATTGTTCGCAAATTGCTGTGATCTGCGTGGCTTTCTGGCATGCCTCTTGTTGCTCATCAACACTGTTTCGGCGTGAGTAGGTCATGACGCATCACTCCTCTTGAGGCAGTTGTTGAGCCTGCCGTCTTCCTGGTTCACCATTCCGCGATAAACGTGAGGGGAATGCATCTCACCGGAGTTTCGAGAGACACGATTAGTGTTTGGATTGCACCCACAGTATTTTCTTCTGCTGCTCTTACGATGCTCTCTGCAGGAACAGTCACGTTTTCGAAGGACGTGATCGAGTCCCCTGGCAAAGACCAAGAAATCAGTGCAGACCCTGAGAGGAGAAACGTCTGATCATATCTTCTCACTTACTATTAAGCCACTTTCTGTGGGGTGTTGTCAACTGAAGTAACCTGTGGTGGCTACATGGGATATCTGCCGAGCAAATTGATAGTTTACCTCTTCATTTACCTTATTCTTTGACGATTGATATGCAAATTGAGTCAAGAGTGGGAGAACGTCCTTGCTATCCCAGGCAGAAACTCACTGACTCAGGCAGTCACATCTTTATATATGAAAGAACTCATGCACGTCTTCGGTAGTCACGATGTAATCCACCTGGAGGCTGTCGTTTAGCCCACACTGCCGGACATCTCCAACTGGATCAGGCGGTTGAGCTCAACTGCATACTCCATGGGGAGTTCCTTGGTGATCGGCTCAATGAAGCCGTTGACGATCAGCGAGTAGGCCTCGGTCTCATCCAGGCCACGGCTCATCAGGTAGAAGAGCTGGTCGTCACCGACCTTGGAGACGGTCGCCTCGTGGCCGACCTCGGTCTGGTTCTCTTCGACGCGAATGGTTGGGTAAGTATCGGTGCGAGCATGCTCATCGAGCAAGAGCGCGTCACAGCGGACATGGGACTTGGTGTGGTGCGCACCCCGGTTGACGCGGACCAGGCCGCGATACGAGGCTCGACCATTCCCCTTCGAGACCGACTTCGAGAGAATGTGGGAAGTTGTGTGCGGAGCAAGGTGCGTGACCTTGGCTCCGGCATCCAGGTGCATCCCATCGCTAGCGAATGCCACTGAGAGGATATCACCACGAGCACCTGGCTCCATCAGCAGTACCGCTGGATACTTCATCGTCACCTTCGAGCCGAGGTTTCCATCGACCCATTCCATCGTTGCGTCTCGGTATGCCGCTGCACGCTTCGTGACGAGGTTGTAGACATTCTTCGACCAGTTCTGGATGGTCGTGTAGCGGACGCGGGCACCCTCCATCACCTTGATCTCTACGACGGCGCTGTGCAGGCTGTCGCTTGCATAGGTCGGGGCGGTACAGCCCTCCACATAGTGGACATAGGAGCCGGGAGCGGCGAGAATCAACGTGCGCTCGAACTGACCCATGTTCTGGGCATTGATACGGAAGTAAGCCTGCAAGGGAATTTCAACGCGCACGCCCTCTGGCACATAGACAAAGCTGCCACCACTCCACACCGCGCTGTTGAGCGAGGCGAATTTATTATCCGACGGCGGAATAACGGTGCCGAAGTGCTCTTTGATGAGGTCGGGATACAGGCGCAGAGCCGTATCCATGTCGGTGAAGATCACGCCCAGCTTCTCAAGGTCTTCGCGCACCTTGTGGTACACTGCTTCACTCTCGTACTGTGCCGTCACGCCTGCCAGGTACTTCTGCTCAGCCTGCGGAATACCCAGTCGATCAAAGGTGTCCTTAATGTCTGATGGGATGTCGTCCCAGGTTTTACCCTGCTGCGCGACTGGCTTGATATAGTAGTAGATATTGTCGAAGTCAATCCCTGAGAGGTCCGCGCCCCACGTTGGCATTGGGCGTTTCTCGAAGAGTGCCAGGCTCTTGAGCCGGAACGTGCGCATCCACTCGGGCTCGCCCTTCATCTCGGAGATCTGCTCAACGATCTTCGTGCTCAGTCCCCGCTCGGACTTGAAAACATAATTTTCGGCCATGTGGAACCCAGGCGAGTATGCCTGCTGTTCCGTAGTGTATACTTGAGTACTCATCAGAATTCACTCCATCCAGGCCTTCGAGTACGAATGGACCGGAATACAACGCGAAGGCCTGTACCATATTTGCCGGATATTCAGCCTGTATTGACATGGTTCTCTTCAGACTGCCGAAGAATCGCTGACCTACTTCTCATACACCACTTTCAATAGACCGGTATGTGCTTGACCTTTCCCCACTCCTTCATCCGTGACCGTGTGAACATGCCAGCCATCCTTCGCCATTTTCTTTAAACTCCTCACAAACTGATCCCGCGCTTCTCCCTTAAACATGCCTGACGTATACGTCTTGACTTGTTGCATTTTCTCACTTCTCCTCATCGATGCTGTGTCTTGCAGAACTCGCTCAGCGTTTGGTCTGTAAAGTGTCCTTGATGCTCTGACCAGTCCCACCTCCTCTGCTCAGCCCAACACGTAGCAGTGTTGTCTACGCCGATTGATCCCATCAAACAACCACACGGGGTGTCACTCTCTGTCGCGCTGATGTGCAGTGACAGGTAGTGACACCACTTGTGGCCATCAGGCCTTCAGGTCTAATTGTCCTGGCGCAGGAATCACGCCGAGTTGTTGCAACAGGCCCAGGGTGTCCATTTCGAGCCAGTGTTCGACGCTCTTGCCGCCCACGATGCGGCTGATGTCGATTGCCGTGACCGTCACTTGCTTGCCGGTTGGGGGAATGCCCATAAACGCACCTTGCTGTGTTCCACGCGCAGTCAGACGGGCCACAACCTTGTCCCCTTCAGCAATTATGCCCTCAACCGTGAAGTGCAAATCAGGGAAAGCCGTCAGGTACATGGTAAGGGTTTGTTTGGCTCCCTCGATACCACCCAGCAGACCCAGAGGGGCAGCGTGATCGACGTGATTGGGGGCGATGAATTCGTCGATGGCAGCCCTATTCTTCTTGTTGAACACTTCATCGTAGAAACGGCGGACGCTGGCCTTATTTGCTTCAGTTGACTTATTTACTTCGGTTAACATGTACATGTTCCCTTTCGGTGTGGTAAGTCAGGGTTGTTCATGCGGTGCGGTCTCTGCACTGGCAGATCACCGTTGTCGTAAGCCTGGCTCCTCGTCAAATCGACAGAGGGGATGTGTAGTGGCATTGCTGGGAAGATTACAGAAGCAGGGAAATACCGAAGCTGTTCCTGTCGGAAGAAAGAGAAATAGGATTACTCTTCTTCTTAATTCTATTATAACACAAATATTTAATATTTGTCAAATATATAAAAAATCTGATGTTTTGATATAAGATATAAGCTCATCTCTACTAGACTTCTGAGAAGGCCTCATGTCACGTAAGCTACCACACAGGGCAAGGGCCAATCACACGTCAATTGCCCTTCGTGATAGCTCACGTGATGCTACCCTATCCAGGAAGGTACTCCTGCCTCCTCAAGGACTGGGAGGTGTACCGCGCAGAGCTGACGGTGCAAGTAATCACTGTACCACAACTGCGTACCGTCCCAACACATACCTGTGGGATCACCTGGGAGCCGATACCGCTGTATCTCTTCCCCTGTCCTCAGATCGATCGCTGCCAGCAGCCGCTGCCGGTAACTCGTATACCAGAGCGTGGATCCAATAATCGAGATCCCCTCCGCGCTGGGAACGACTCCAAAGGTGACCAGCACCGTGTTGTCTCTCAACGCGTGCCGTTCAATCCTTCCTTGCTGCTCTGGTCCAAGCCAGTAGGACGTGCCATCGACGAACAGTCCACCCATCCCCTCGGCATGCTCCCCCAGGCCAATTTCCCGCACGATCTGTCCATCGGCTGGATCGATGACACGTATCCGCTTAGGGTGTCCAGCCATCTGCCACAACGAGGTGCCATCATAAGTCAATCCTGTTCGCACCTCCGGGCAGGCCACCTCTCGTAGCATAGCACCTGTGTGAACGTCTAGACAGTACAGTCGGTCTGTGCCTGCGTCAGCGTGCCACAGATGGTATCCATCCCAGGCTATGCCACATAAGTGGCTTCCCGGAGCGGGATAGCTTCTTTCAACTGATAAGACCCCGATCATGCTGCCTCCTTGACTTGGTATCCCTGCTCATCCATGCGCGGTCCGAAAAATTCGAGGCGGTAGACTCCGCTCGGACAGGTGACCTCATGATAGTAACAGAACTGTGGGAAGACGACGGTTTGGACAGAGCTCCCATGGTGTACCTCTTGGGGGGGCAATGCATCGAATCCCCGGATTGCCTCGGGACGGTCTGCATACTCATGGACGTGCCCATCAGAAGCTATCACGGTGTAATGGGTCGTAGAAGGAAACTGCAGACAGGGACCAAGGAAGGTAATGGTGCTGAGATCGCTGCCATCGAAGATCGTGGTGGAAGCAGAAGCGAACCACGTGCTCCAGAAGGCATTCGAGAAAGTCCCGCGCTTTGGGTCAAGATAGCTGGCCGCCTTCTTCACTAATTTGAGGAAGAGCCGTGTCACCGTTAGCAAAAACAACGAGCTCGATGTAGGCATCCTCATCGACATAGGCTGAAAAAAGTCTCGTCTCGTTGGTTTCATCCATGAGCACATACACCACTCCCCCATCGGCTCCATGGACTCTGCCAGTCTCTTGTGTACTCTTGAGACGCACGTGATCACCTTCCTGAAAGTAGGTTCCGTCTGCATTTGTCTCCATAGCTCTGTCTGTCTTTCTTCACGTGTTGGTTAACGCATCCAGCGTTCTATTCTACCCACTTGCGCAAGCTTTCACGACATATCTGTTTGTATGTTTCCCACTTGCTTTTCTCCACGCTGAGCATGTCTTTCAGCAAGGAAAGTTCAGCCTGAGGGAGATCTTCTTCGGCCTGGTAGCACAGTTTGCCTGTGTCTCGTTCCTTCACAACACGGAGGGCTTGTGTGATCTTTTCAGGGCCTTCAAGTCGCTTCAACTGAGCGAGGGTTTCGAGGAACGTTACCGTCGTCTGGCGAAATGTTTTCATCGCTTTTTCTTTTCTGATGGTATTCAGCCTCTAGCACTAATTACGTGGATGTGCTCTCAATCGTTGCAGAACTCGCTGGGCGTGTGGTCTGCGCCGATTGCTGCCATCAAAAAACCACAAGGGGGTCACTCTTTCTTGCCCGTGGCGGGTACACCCATGAATGAACCGGTGTTTGTGCCTTTGAAGGAGAAGCGTTCTACAACTTTATCTCCTTCGGTAATCACATCTTCAGTGATGACATGACCATCGGGGAAAGCGGCCAGGAACGTTTGGTGAGCCTTCTTACCGCCCTCAAGGCCGGGAGGGAACCCTGGAATGCTGCTGTGGCTCTTGATGTCTGTGGATACAATCTCATCCAAGAGCGCCAGGTTGTTCGCGTTGTGGGCCTCACGATAGCGGCGAACGAGGGCTTTGTTGTCTTGTGTTGTCATAGTAAGTGCCTTTTTCTTTGTCGTAAGTCAGGGTTTCTCACGCATCTCTGAGAATTCAGACTGTGAGTGGCATTACTGGGAGCGTACAGAAGCAGGGAAATACCGAAGCTGTTTCTGTTGGAAGACAGAGCATGTGGTTGCTCCTTCTCTCAATTACAGTATAACATAATCATTTAGCATTTGTCAATGCATAAAAAGTTTTTATTTATATTTTTAGCAAAATCACGTTTTCATTTTTTATGGAATAAACAAATTATGGGAATCCCGGTAACTACTCAGGTCCGCAGGGGATTTGCCAAATAGTGTCAAACTCAGTAAAGTAAGGGGCATGACGACCGAGGAAGAACTGCTTCATCCAACGTACCCTGAATGGGACGATGGCTCGACGTTCATTGCTCATCTTGCCAATCACCTGCGTTGGATGCGCATGAACCGGCAAAGGCATGCCCAGAGCGCAAAGGGACACTCCATGCATGACTCCTGCCCAAGAACGTACATGCGCGCACAGTAGTGGAAGGTGCAATGATGGAGGCAATTCAAGGACGCGCTTTTAGTGGAGATCTGTGGTATACTCAGAGAATGCTGTATAGTGCGTTGTTGCTCAGAGTAGCTGGCCTATTGTAAGCTGCGCCATACAGGATAAGTCAGGTACCCCATAGCTCTGCGCTAGGGGCTTGTGAACTGTGCGTCGCTTGAGACGAGGCTGTGACAAATCCGGACCTGACCAGACTCAGGTGGTACGCACAGCCTGGATACAATCAGTCTGGTACCAGCTACGATATCGGCAGTATTCAAGAACGTACCAAGGGGTGCGAGGCCAGCCCCTTGCTCTACAACTGTTGAGTTAACCAGCAAAACGGGGTCTATGCAGTGCTCAGCAGATAGGCAGACCGATATCTTTGTCGAGGCCAACCTTACCCACAAGGGGGCAACCCTGAGTGGTGTGGGTTTAGCCGTTCCCACCCAAAAACGGCTCCCCGCAAGGGGCGAAACGTCGTACAGATGTTCTCTGCCTGTGGGCAGCGCGGCTTCCCTCCCTAGGGCTGAAGCCAGGGGCCTCCGCCGCGTTTTGGTGAAATCAAGTTGAATCCCGGCGACTCGACGGCCTAGAAGACTGAAAGACGAGATGAGAAGATGGCGCTACCAACACCAACCCTAGACCAAACAGAAGGGGTGTGGATCGGGCGCACAAGTGGTCAAGTATACCACTATGTGCAGGAGGTGTTTTCTGGTGACACCCTCATTGAAAGAGTGCACAGAGACAACTGTAGGTTCCTGATTGAAAGAGGAAGCCTCCAACCAGAGCACACCAACAGCATAACACCGTACCAGAGGGTGTGGGACGAAACAAAACGGTATTGCCGAGTTCACCAGTGAAACCCACGCTATTTTTTGCCGCACCCTTTATCATGCTCATCAAAATGGGCCGGTACTCACAGCATAGATACCTCCCTCCACATCACGTTGTGCTGATAAAATGAGACTGAGCGAAGTGCTGCGAGCGGCGCTTCCAGGAAGTGAAGCTTTTTTTGGTAATCGACTCAGATCAAGTGAAGAGACGGCAGCATGTGCCGGTAACAATAGTATTGCTCACCCACTTTGGTGAGTTGTGACAGCGGGTAGGTAGCATGACATGCCACTTTGGAAACTGCGCACGTCACGCACTGTTCGTGCTCTCCAAAGATCTGGGGAAAGACGATTTTCAGCAGGCTCAGCGGTGCCTGCTTTCGGTCTCGCTGCGGCTGCTCTCCCATTAGTATCGCTCCTCACGTGCCAATGCTGGCATCATCATCTACGATAGGGAATAGTTTTCCTGTACCTGTTTTCTGACCATGTCAAGACCTCTTTGTCATCTTCCAGAGATAAGCTTACCCTGTACTAGGTTTCTGCTCCGTCTGTGCTGTGGCGATTGCCTGTTCCCTGTGCAACGCGGGTTGCTTCGACATCGCTACGCTTGAGTAATAGCGTTCCTCGATGAAAGAATCGCATGCCAATCTTGCCTCTGTTGACAAGTGTTCGGACATATTGAGGACTCACCGAGTGATGACTGTGTTTGCTGATAATCGTTACCGCTTCTTCGGTGGTAATCCAGTTGTTACTCATGTTGGTGTCTCCCTCATATTGAAATAAGGAGATCGAGAAATTAAATCAGATTTTAATCCCTCCTACAAATAATACCATATTTTCAACATTTTTTCTGTACATGTAAGACTGTAACCTCATCTTTAATTTTATTATTTTTGAAAGTGTCGCAAAGCAAGGGTATAATAGCAACTTCGCGCATTTCCTCTCTACTAGCTCACTGTCTTCTTAATAAGTCAGTTCCTTGCTCGGGATGCGCTTGAAGACGATGTCTTTCACGGCTGCACCTACTGACAGATAGCTTCCCTTTAGGTCCATTTTCTCAATGATTGAGTCTCCAACCCGCAAAAATAATTTACTGCGTCTCCGCCAATTCGATAAATGTTACATTTTTGTAAAAAATAGTGTATACTTAAAGAGTCTCATAGATCTTCTTATGAGTCCTGCCCCTCCAGCCATGTCCCTCGTATGCAATGGTGCTCAGAGCACCTCTCCATCCAAAGACCATGATTTCTGGGATAGTCTTCTTCGCTCTCTCGCTTGTGTGCCCCTTGTCTCCCCTCCCTTTCAGAATGGACGGCATCCATGGAGAAGGCAGGCTCGTCACCATGAGCAAGAAGTGTATCTAGAAGACAACAGCAAAGGACAATCTTATGCTACCGTTCATCCTCCCGATGTTCCCGTTCCTCTTCCCGTTCCTTCTCGCTGTGATCCTGGTGTGCGGCCTGTGGCTCCATGACGTATCGTACCAACACCAGGAGGCGCGCGCGGGAAAAGCAACGCAACCACTCCCATGAGAGCTTTGGGGCGTGAAAGTGACGGCGGTCGAGATCAAGGATGTGGAGTCGCCGGTGACGATGCAGCGTGCTATGGCCAAACAGGCGGAGCGAGAGAAGCGGGCGAAAGTGATTCAGATGATGCGCCGCCAGGCAAGCGTGCCAGTTCATGAACCGCTGAACGAGTCTCGTCTGAACGAGCCAGCAGCCATGGCTCGCTAAAAGGACCCAGCTATCTGATCACGCAACGGCATCACGAACACCTGCCATAGCACCAGCAATACGAGACGGCTGGCCGTCTCTTTTGCGAGAAGGAGTTAAGAGAATGAGCGTGCAACCAAGGATACTTCAAATCATGCCTCCACGTCCAGGATGGCTGGCCATATATGTCCACTCAGAGGCGGATGATAAAGAATACGGTGGGGAAGCATGGCATATGCTTCCGCTTGAGTGTTTGGCGTTGATAGAGAACGAGGAAGGAGGGAGAACCTCGACCCGTGTGGTGGGTCTTGTCATACAAGATTATGCAACAGGTTCGTTCAGTATTGTCTCGCCAGATGATGATGAATTTTTGAGCTATGAACGCATTGACGATACAAGAGACTGGCAAGAGGCGGCATTAAAGCAGCGAGCAGGCGTCGAAGAACACAGAAAAGAGTGGCAACGCAAGCGGGCACAACAACTAAACTAGCAAACCTGGGAATGGTTAGCATCGGCGAACCTGTGGTGGCTACCAGGCTAATTTCCTGAACAGATGTCCGGTGTAGCCAGCACAGCCGGTTACTGCTGCCTACCTGACAATCATAGCTGAAACACGTCAGGGTTTTTGTGGGAGTGTTCCCAGGTGAAACCCGACCGGAATACGCATATCCCACATCGATGCTGTCACCTGCGCAACGGGCATCAGCTTGAACACAGCATAGATGGGCTCACCTGTGCCGGGGCCCTCCACTCCGCGCAGCAGATTGACGGGTTTATACTGCCTGTCCAGTAACAACACCAGCCCATTGTGATAGCGTATGCGATAGACATCCTGCCCCTGAAAACGGCCTGTGCCCAGATAGACGGCGCTCCTGGTCTGCAGCGCCTGGCGCAGCTGAGCCAGGTCAAATGCCGAGTCATCCACAGACCAAGCCGCTGCACCCCACTGGGCCACATGATGCATCATATCTTTCCCCAGCATCGCCTGCTCGTCTCCTACCGCCACCACATCCAACCGGTCATCCATCACCGTCTCCACGTGCATCCGACCTGTCCCAAGGTCATGATAGGTGTCAATCTGATACGGGGTGCCGTCGGCAGCAAGGCCTGTCTCGCTATGATACACGACAGAGCCACTCCAGGACAGGTTGGCAGGCAAGGCAAATGGGGACCCCGCACCAGGAGAAGAAAGGCTGAAGAGATGGATCCCGGTGATGGCCGCCAGCACAAGCACTGCTGCAGCAGCCAGCCGACCTAGGAACCTGAGACGTACCTGCCGTTTCACACGACGGGGAGACGGGAATGGGCGCGCTTGAGGATGAACCTGTTCCTCGCGATGAGCAGCCAGAGCGGCCAGGATGGCCTGGTCTACCTGCGGAGATGGTTCAGAAGCCGGGAGACGTGCCACCAGGCGGGTGGTGCGCTGCAGATGCCGGAGTTCCTGCGTGCACTCTTCACAGACATCAAGGTGCCTGAACACTGCCTGGACCTGCTCGGGCGAGAGATCGTCGAGGAGGGCAAGGTAGAGCCTGACGACAGCACACACCTGTGGGCCAGCGTCGCCTGTGGCAGGGAGTGGCGGCAAATCGGTGTCTTCGTTCATCGGTCTTCCTCCGGTTTCCCCAGACCTTCTGGGTCCAGACGCTGGTACTGGTCTGCAAACAGGCGTTTCGCGCGCGAAATACGGGTGGCGGCCGCCCCTGGTGAAATCCCCAGGATCACGGCTATCTCTTGATACGGCAGGCCCTGGGCAGCGCTCAGAACCAAGGCACTGGCATACTCCGGTGGCATGTTCGCTAAGGTGAGCCGAATATGCTCCCGTTCGAAAATCTCTGGGATGCCTCCATTATCAAGAGGCAAGTAGGAAGAATCCTCATCACCGCCTTCCCCACCTGGCCCACTGGTGCGATGACGGCGTGTGAGAGGCCACCAGGAGAGACGCTTCCGGCGGCGCAGGAGGTCGATACACCCATTGGTGGCCAGACGATACAGCCAGGACGAAAGATGGTCGTGGTCATGCAGGTCATGCCACACGACATGGGCACGCAGAAACACCTCCTGCGTGACATCATCGGCATCCTCTCGACTGCCGAGCACCCGGTAGATGTAGGAATGAAGCGGCCGCTTGAACCGCTCATACAGGGTCTCGAGATCAAGAGGATGGGCGTCACCAGAAACAGAAACCGGTGTCTCAGTACGTTGAGTCTCGGTTGTTTCTTTCATTGTCATACCAGCACGTGCTCTTTCCTGTAACACGTTCCAAAGATACCACTTTTACCGTGCAATCACTGCATATCATAACGCTATGCAAAAGTGATGTATTCCTTATGTGTAGGCAGTTATGGGAAAAATACCACTTGTGCGTCATGACAGAGCATGCACTCACATTTATACTTGCTCAATAGGGATCACGCGAAAAGAAGGAGAAGTAAGAGATGCGCGCAGAAGAACCTGAAACGTCCCAGCCAGGGAATAAACGGAAACCCCTGCCAATTGTGATGGCACACGGGCCTCAAGAGTATCTTCCTGGGCAACAGGAAGACCCTGTACTCCTCACTACCGTCGCCGAGATGGTGCAGTGGGCACAAAACTGGGCACGCTCCCGCTCCATCTGGCCGTTTACGTACGCGCTGGCGTGCTGACCAGCGGCGAAGAGAGCTACTGCGGCTGAACCGAAGAAGACTACGTATAGGATCAAGCGCCAGGGATCGTGCAGCTGCCACGTTGAATTCGGCGCTCCGAACAAGCCCCACACCACCACAGCCACCACTGGCGTACCGACTCCGAGTCCGATCTTGGCGATTGCCCTGCACAGTCTGGAAACCCCAATACCCCAGTGCAACCAGGACGCACAGCTCCAGGAGAAAGGCCAACGCCGCGTTCGCGTTTTTAAGCACCATGAGGACCATATCTATGACTCCTTAACAATAGACGATGAATCACATAGATGAGGTATTGATATCCCTGGCGATCATCTGTATATTGTGAGGAACTACGGAAGCGAAGGAGAACGCGCATGTCTTACAATCCACATCAAGACCCCAGTTCCGAATATGGTAACCCGCCCTATGGAGTTCCTCCGCAGGGACCAAACGGCCAACCGCAAGCTCCCTATGGGTATGGCGCTCCTCCACAAGGGCCTTACGGCGTACACGCCTACCAGCAGCCAGGCTATAGCTACGGTGTACCACCAGTACAAGCTGCGCCCCTCCCGCTGGGGGAAGCAATTCGACAATTGCCCAGTCAGTACCTCAGGGTATTAACCAAGCCGTCGGTGGCGACGTTTGCCGAGGAGCAAGGCAAGGCAGCCTGGAATATTGTGTGGGTGCAACTGCTTGGACTCGGTGTTATTAGTGCCGTGTCAGGATCCCTCGGAAACCTGATCAATGGAAGTATCTATGCGAGCCTAATAAGCTCCAATATACCTGGTACATCGAGTGTTGCAATGTCTCAAACCAGTGCGTTAAGTAGCTCCTTGGGTCAGATTGTTGCTGTCCCATTGGGATTTTTCATCGCCGTAGGTATCTACTACTTGCTTGCCAGGGCTTTTGGTGGACACGGGACGTTCCTGCGCCTATTTTATACTTACCTTTTGTTTGAGGTACCACTCGGCATCATCAGTTACCTGCTCTTCTTGATTCCCTTTGCTGGCGTTTTCATCTCCCTGGCACTAGGGATCTATGAGATCGTGCTGTCTGTCTACATGATGATGGCGGTACATCGTCTGAGTGGAGGCAAAGCAACACTCGTTACGCTCTTACTGTTCATAGTACTGTTCGCACTTGCTTGTCTCATACTCATTTTTGCCCTGGTTGCTGCCGCAGGAGCACGCCCGCACTAGAGTTGCAGGTATGCACGGTCGCCTCTGGCTGTTCGCCCGGTCACATCCGCTCTCGTTTGGGTGGACAATGCTCATGGGTTCTTCACATGCACGCTCACGGGTCCCAAAGCGATAAGCGCCATGTAGGGAGATCGCCCAAGAGAGGGCAAAACGCTGCATGAATACCCAAATACGGTCGTTGCTCCTCAGGTACTTGAATTTCTGCGTATGGCACACTGATTTCAGATTCTTCTCATCGAACTGCCCGGTCGCTTTGGGGTGATTGCGGTTTCAGCGCTCCACCCGGTCAATGCTGGCATCATGCTGGGATTGGCAATATTCCTGGCACATCGAGCCTGGAAGATCACGCGCGGAGATAAAAGCAGCTATTGAGAGCACAATCCCTGAAGGATGCCCGGGATCGTGATAGATAGACTGGTTGGCTACCAGCAACTTCGTGGCTGTAGCCAGCGGCTCGCTGCTGCCGGTATTTCTGGCGAAGCGTGGATGCGCACCGCTGGAGACTTGCAGGCGGAGACAATGGCCGGCGTGGAAACGGTGCGCGGTGGGCCAGAGATCGATGATGACGCGCAGGGTGCCATCGCCCTCTGGCG
>WNEZ01000615.1_pt1 | contig 28667 bp, 28 predicted proteins | sample 5400521 | NCBI WGS metagenome assembly WNEZ01 (sample SAMN13153339, study PRJNA577476) | soil metagenome | isolation source: 120 cm saprolite under Douglas fir tree site 2 hole 1 replicate 1 | place: USA:California | collected 2015-04-18
AGCTTCGCCGTCTTGAACTCAGGCGACACCTCGAGCAGCCAGATGATCTGGCTCCTGTTCGACGGGCTGCTGAGCCTGACCGCCAAGGGCGACAACATCCCGCAGCTGGCGTCGGCCCTCCCGACGATCTCAGCCGACCAGCTCACGTTCACCTTCAAGCTGCGGCCAAACCTCAAGTGGTCGGACGGACAGCCGATCACCGCCGACGATGTGGTGTTCACGTACAACCTGATCTTCGGGGCGGAGACCAAGGACTTCGTATCTCGCTATCGAGCCAACCTCGAGGGCTTTCTGCAGAGCGTTACCGCGACCGACCCACAAACCGTCGTGTTCAAATTCAGCAAGATCCTGGCCAACTTCGTCGACTCAAACTGCCGCTTCGGGATCCTGCCCAAGCACGTGTTGGGCACCGTCACCCCCAAGGCGCTCAACACCCACGACTTCTTCGTGAAGGGCCCCACCGTCTCGAACGGCGTGTTCAAGTTCAACAGATGGGACAAGGGCCAGCAGGTCGTCCTCGAGCGCAACGACAACTACTGGGCCGGCGCGTCGCATCTCGACCAGTACATCTGGAAGGTCGTCACCGACGCGGTCGTGCTGGCGCAGCAGCTGAAGACCGGCGAGCTCGATGCCGGACAACCCGACGCCAGCCAGTTCGACAACCTCAAGACCGTGAACACGATCACGACCCTTGCGCACATCAACCCCGGTTTCGTTTACTACCAGTTCAACCTCGAGCCGACCAAGGCGGCATCGAAGATCTTTGGCGACAAGAACGTGCGCAAGGCGCTGCACACCGCTCTCGACCGCACAGCGATGGCAAAGGCGGTCTACTTCGGACAGGCGGTGCCGGCCGATTCCGTGCTGCCTCCGACCACGTGGGCCTACAACCCCAACGTAAGCCCGAAGTACTCGTTCGACAAGGCGGCCGCCAACAAGATGCTCGATGACGCCGGCTGGGCGAAGGGATCCGACGGTATTCGAGCCAAGGGTGGCGTGCGCATGGCGTTCGAGGTCAACACAAACTCGGGCAACAAGGTGCGCGAAAACCTCATCCAGGTGATGCAGCAGCAGTGGAAGGACATCGGCGTGGACGCTACACCGCGTGCGATCGCGTTCCAGACGCTGGTCACCCAGATCCGGAGCACCAAGACATTCCAGGTCATCCTCATCGGCATCGCCAACCAGGACACCGACCCCGACCAGACCACGTTGTGGACATCCAAGGGCATCGGCTCTGCCGGTCTCAACGGGATGTCGTACAGCAACCCACAGGTCGACCAGCTGATGGATTCCGCATTACAGTCGACCGACCGCGCCAAGCGGAAGCCGCTGTACTCGCAGATCCAGAACATCCTCGCCGACGAGCTGCCGGCCCCGATCCTTTTCTACCCCAACTATCTGTGGGGTATCAACAAGCGCGTGGTCAACTTCAACGTCGGCCCGTACAACACCTACCAGGCGCGCCCGTGGATGAAGGACGTTTTTGTCTCCGACGGAAAGTAGGGAGAGGATGTGAGCGCTAGCCGGGAGGAAACGGAGCCGCCCGGCTAGCCTTGTCCTAAAAGCATGCTGGCGAAGTACCTGCTGAAACGGGTGCTGGCCACCATCCCGGTGGTGATCGGCGTGACGCTGATCACGTTCATGTTGATGCACGTCACCGCCGGGAGCTACATCCCCGGCATAGACCTCAACCCCAACCTCAAAGCCGAGGACGTCGAGGCCATCAAGCGCTACCTCGGCCTCGACCGGCCGCTGTACATCCAGTACATCACCTGGCTCGCCAGCGTCGGGCACGGGGACTTCGGCAGGTCGATGATCGACGGCAGCCTCGTCTCCAGCCACATCTTCGATCGACTCCCGGCGACCCTCGAGCTCACAACCACAGCGATCCTGCTCGGCATCCTGATCTCGATCCCGCTGGGAGTTACCGGCGCGCTGCGCCGCGGTAGCAAGATCGACCACGCCCTCACTGCTATGTCGGTCGGCGGGTTCGCAATCCCGGCCTTCTGGCTTGGCCTGCTGCTGATCCTCATCTTCTCAGTCCAGCTGGAAGCCTGGGGCCTCCCGTTCCTTCCGTCAGGTGGCGTCACCACGCCTGGCACGGGAGGGGGTGACCTGCTCGACCGGTTCGTCCACCTGATCCTGCCGGCCACGGTGCTCTCATTCGTCTACCTATCGATCTGGTCCCGCTTCACGCGCTCGAGCATGCTCGAGGTGCTCTCGCAGGACTACGTCCGGACCGCTCGCGCCAAGGGCATGAGCGAGCGCCGCGTGGTGTACCTACATGCGCTTCGCAATGCGGTCATCCCGCTCGTGACCCTGGTCGGCCTCGAGCTGCCCGCGCTGGTCAGCGGAGGCCTCGTCGTGGAGGTGGTCTTCAGCTGGCCAGGCATCGGCAAGCTGCTATACGAGCGCGCCTTGTCGACCGACTACACGACCGTCCTCGGCATCACGACATGCGCTGCCCTGCTCGTGATCGCCGGCAACCTCCTCGCGGACATTCTCTACGCGCTTCTCGACCCGAGGATCCGGTACGCATGATCACGCCTCTCCCAGTCGACGCGCCGGCGGTTCCGGCACCGTTTGATCCGGAACGCCCCGCACGCGGCTACTGGAAGGAGGCGACCGGCCGCTTACGACGAAACCGCATCGGCGTCGCGTCAGGGCTTGTTCTGCTCTTCTTCGTCTTCGTCGCGTTGACGTCGCCCCTCCTCGCGGCCCTCCTGACGCAGACCGAGCCCCGGCATATCGACCTACTGAACACGTTCTTGCCTCCCTTTAGCCCTCACCACTTCCTGGGCACCGATGACCTGGGTCGCGATGAGCTCACACGCATGCTCTATGGCGCGCAGGTCTCGATGGGGATCGGCTTCCTCGCGGTGGGCGTCGCGCTGACCATCGGGACCGGTGTCGGCCTGCTGGCGGGTTACTACGGTGGGTTGCTCGACGGTCTCCTGATGCGGTTTGTCGACATCATCCTGGCCGTCCCCGCGATCTTCCTGTTCATCCTGATGTCGATCCTCTTCAAGCCCAACACCATCACCCTCGCGCTGATCATCGCGTCGGTCGGGTGGGGTAGCATCGCGCGCCTGGTGCGTGGCGAGGTGCTGTCGGTGCGCACGCGCGACTTCATGGTCGCGACACGCGCGCTGGGCGCAAGCGACGCTCGCCTCATCGTCCGCCACCTCCTGCCGAACGTGCTCCACGTCCTGATCGTCTTTGGCAGCCTCTACCTCGGCCAGGTGGTGCTCATCGAGGCAGCGCTCGACTTCCTTGGGCTTGGGATCTCGCCGGCCACCCCGAGCTGGGGCAACATGCTGACCAACTCGCAGACTTTCTTCTTCCACTCGAGCTGGCTCGTCATCTGGCCAGGGGTGACCATCTTCGTCACCGTGCTGGCCGCCAACCTCTTCGGCAACGCCATCCGCGACGCATTCGACCCCAGGCTCCGGTAGCTGGTGGCGCCGCCGCTGCTCGAGGTCCGCGACCTGAAGACTCAGTTCAAGACACCGGAAGGGCTCGTCAAAGCGGTGGACGGCGTCTCGTTCGAGCTCCATGCGGGCGAGACCCTCGGCATCGTCGGGGAGTCCGGATGCGGCAAGTCGGTGACCGCGCTGAGCATCATGCGGCTCGTCCCCCGGCCGGGACGGATCGTCGGCGGCCAGGTGCTTTACGAAGGCCGAGACCTCGCGAAACTGAGCGACAAGCAGATGCAGGAGATCCGCGGCGAGTCGATCGCAATGATCTTCCAGGACCCGATGACCTCCCTCAACCCTGTGTTCAGGGTGGGGTGGCAGGTCTCCGAACCGCTGTTGATGCACCGCGCCATGGGTCAGACCAAAGCCCTCGACGAGGCGACGGCGATGCTGGGCCGGGTCGGCATTCCCTCGCCCGCGACCCGTGCACGCGACTATCCGCACCACTTCTCGGGCGGCATGCGTCAGCGGGCGATGATCGCGATGGGCCTGACCACGACGCCCCCGGTCCTGATCGCCGACGAACCGACCACGGCGCTGGACGTGACGATCCAGGCGCAGATTCTCGACCTACTGCGCAACGCCAACCGCGAGTTCGGGACGGCCACGATCCTCATCACGCACAACCTGGGCGTCGTCGCGGGCATGTGCGAGAGGGTCCTGGTGATGTACGCGGGCCGCATCGTCGAGTCGGGCCAGACGACGGACGTCTTCGCCCACCCCAAGCATCCGTACACGTGGTCGCTGTTGCGTTCCATTCCCCGCCTCGATGCCGAGCGACACGAACCGCTGAAACCGATCGAAGGCATGCCCCCCGACCTCAGTGCGCTCCCGTCGGGCTGCGCATTCCATCCGCGATGTCCGTTCAAGATCGAACGCTGCTCGCGAGACGTTCCGGCCCTCAACCGGGTAGGGGAGCAGTTCGCCGCATGCTGGGTCACCCAGTCAGGAGTCGACTTGAAAGATGCCTGAGACGGCACACGCCCAGCTGACCCGCGCCTGGACCACCTCGGACCCGCTCGTATCGGTGCGAGGGCTGAAGACGTGGTTCCCGATTACTTCAGGCGTGCTGCAGCGGACCGTCGCTCATGTCCACGCGGTCGATGGCGTCGACCTCGACGTCAAAGCCGGTGAAACGCTGGGGCTGGTCGGCGAGTCAGGCTGCGGCAAGTCGACGCTGGGCAGGACCATAATCCGCCTGCTCGACCCCACGGCCGGAACGATTCTGTTCAAGGGTGACGACATCACGCATCAACGGGGCGCTGCCATGCGGGCGCACCGTCGAGACATGGCGATGATCTTTCAGGACCCTTACGCGTCCCTCGATCCGAGGCAGACCGTCGGCGACATCATCGGCGAGCCGCTGGACATCCACAGCCTCGCCAAAGGGCGCGATCGGCAGAACCGCATCCAGGAGCTGCTGCACGAGGTCGGCATGAATCCCAAGTTCGCCGATCGTTACCCGCACGAATTCTCAGGCGGCCAGCGCCAGCGCATCGGCATCGCTCGTGCGCTTGCGGTCGGCCCGACGTTCATCGTGTGTGACGAACCGATCTCGGCTCTCGACGTCTCGATCCAGGCTCAGATCATCAACCTGCTCGAGCGGCTGCAGTCGAAGTTCGACCTTACGTACCTGTTCATCGCCCACGACCTTTCGGTCGTGAAGCACATCTCGAATCGCGTCGCTGTGATGTACCTGGGCAAGATCGTCGAGGTGGCTCCGGGCACGCAGCTGTACCGGCGCCCGCGACATCCGTACACCGGGTCGCTGCTTTCGGCGATTCCGATTCCAGATCCCGTGGTCGAACGCCGGCGCGAGCGTGTGATTCTGCAAGGAGACGTGGCCTCGCCGGTCAATCCACCGTCCGGCTGCCGGTTCCGCACACGCTGTCCACGCGCGCGCCCGCATTGTGCGGAGGAGGAGCCACCGCTCGAAGCGTTCGGCGACGAGCATCTGGCCGCGTGTTTCTATCCATTAGATTGACTGTGTGATAGAAAACTCCACGAACTCAGAGGCTTCGCCTTGAGTTCGCGGGGACCCCTTGTAGCCGAGCGGGAAGCATTGGCGCGCGACCTCGTCGCCGCCTCATACCTCAAAGGCGATTTCATCCTTCGGTCGGGAAAGCGCTCGAACCGTTACTTCGACAAGTTCCTGTTCGAAACCGATCCAGCCCTTCTGCGCCGGCTGGGCCAGCACCTCGCCAAGCTGGTGCCAGCCGAGACGCAGCGCCTCGCGGCGCCCGAGCTTGGCGCCGTGCTCCTGGGGGGCGCGGTCTCGATGGAGACGGGCCTGCCGTTGGTCCTCATCCGCAAAGAGCCGAAGGGCTACGGCACCGCGAAGCAGATCGAAGGTAGGCTCGAACCTGGCGAACGGGTCACGGTGATCGAAGACGTTGTCACCACCGGCGGCGACTCGCTGCGCTCGGCGCGGGTGCTGCGCGACGCGGGCGTCGACGTGATTCATCTCGTCGTGGTCCTCGATCGCGGCGAGGGTGGTGAGGACAACATTCGAGGCGCGGGCATTCCTTACTCGCCACTTTTCCGCATCACCGACCTCGAGCTTGACTGACTCCACCCAGCCGCTCTCGCTCGTGATCGCGGGCGGCACCGTCCACACGCCCGACGGTCCGCGCGAAGTTGACGTGTACATCGCCGATGGGGTCATTACCAGCCTCGGCCATGAAAGCGCTCCGGCGGGCGCGCGGACGGTCGATGCGCGCGGCATGTATGTCCTTCCCGGTGCGATCGACGTTCACGTGCACAGCCGCGATCCCGGTTTTCCGCAGAAAGAGGATTTCGGCACGCTGACCGAAGCCGCGGCCGCTGGCGGCGTGACAACCGTCATCGACATGCCGAATACAGTGCCCGCCGTGGATGCGGCCGGCGTGCTCGAATCCAAAGCGGCGCTCGCGCACGCGAAGGCGCGGGTTGACTTTGGGTTGTGGGGTCTGGTTCGTGCGGGTACGACGCCCGATGATCTGGAGGGCCTCGCGGCCGCGGGGGCGATCGGATTCAAGGCGTACCTCGGTTACGCCTTCAGCCTCACGCGCAAGCAGATCGTCTACTCGCCCGAGCTCGACGATCCCGACCTCGAGGCGCCGCCCGACTACGGCACGCTGGCGCAGCTTGCTCCAGCCATCGCACGCCTGGGCCTGCCGCTGGCGATCCATGCCGAGGACCCGGGAATCCTGAGCGCCTTTCGCCGGCCGCTGGAGACATACGCGGATCTGCTCGCGGCCAGGCCGGCCGAGGCCGAGGCTGTGGCCATCGCCGCGGCCGCCGAGATCGCGGGGGCCTCGGGCGTGCGGCTGCACATCGCACACCTCTCGAGCGCGCCCGGTCTTGCAGCCGCGAAGGAAGCGATCCGCGCCGGTGCACCGCTCACCCTGGAGACCTGCCCCCAATACCTGTGGCTTTGCGACGAGGATTTCGACAGGGTGGGGACCGCGATGAAGGTGTTCCCGCCCGTCCGGACCGCAGGCGATCGCGACGCATTGGTCGAGGGACTCGCGCAGGGCACCATCGGAATCGCCGCCACGGATCACGCGCCGCATTCAGACGAGGAGAAGGCGGCGCCACTCGACGAAGCGCCCTCTGGAAGCCCCGGAGTCCAGACGCTGTACGTCAGCTGCCTCGAGCTGGCGAAGCGCCTGGGCGATGTTTGGCTTGCGCCACGCTGGGTCTCGGAAGCCCCGTCCGCCCTTGCCGGTCTACAGGAGAGCAAGGGGACGATCGCGCCCGGCTTTGACGCCGACATCGTGATCGTCGATCCCAACCGGCTGACTCTGGTGCGCCCGGAGATGATGCGTTCGCGCCAGCGTCACTCCGCGCTCGGAGGCATGGATTTCGGATTCGCGGTGAGAGAGACATACGTGCGGGGCAAGCTCGTTTCGCGGGACGGCAAGCGACAGGGACGCGCCGCCGGCAGGATGGTCCGCCCCTTCAAGGGCTGACCCTCTAAGCTCGAGTCGGCGCTCCTCTGAAAATCGGGTTCTGGGCGAGCTCGCGCTCGAGACTGGTCGCAGGCCCGTGGCCCGGATACAAAGCCGTAGTCAGTGGCAGCCGCAGGAGCTTGGTGCCGATGCTCATCATCTGCCTTCGCACGTCGGTCTCCGGGGTCTGCTTGCCGATCCCGCCGGCGAGGATGGTATCGCCCACGAACGCGTGGTTCGCGACCATGAAGCAAACGCTGCCAGGCGTGTGGCCGGGCGTGTGGATGACCGTGAGCTTGAACTCACCGAATTCGACCTCGTCGCCGTCGAGAAGGTAGCGGTCGGCCGAGCGGAGAAACTGCTTGGCGTCCGCCGAGTGAATCGCCGTCTGTCCGCCGGTCAGCTCCTTCAGGTCGTCCTTGCCGGCCACATGGCCTGGGTGGCCGTGCGTGGCGAGGATGTACTTCACGGACAGTCCTTTGGTCTGTTGGGAGAGCTTCTCCGCCGGCAGACCGGGATCGACGACAACCGCCTCCTTCGTGCTCGCGCAGGACAGGATGTAGCCGTTGACCTCGCGATCGAGCCTGACCTTCACGATGCCCAGCTTCGCCATAACTCTCAGTATTTACCCACATGGAGCGCGCCGCGGTGGTCGGGTTTGCAGTCGTGCTGCTTGTGGTGTGCCTCTTCTGGACGTACGGCTATATCCGGAAGCGCTCGAAGAAGCGGCGGCTCTAGTCCCCGGTTTCGCCCTGGATCTTGACCCGCAACGCGTCCAGCGAGTCGAACTTGTCGAGCTGCGGCTTGGACCGCGGCCGGTCGGGATATTTAGCCACCTGGATCGCCTCGAGCAAGAGCTCGATCTCGTCAGGGGTGAAATGCAGCGTGCGGAGGACGACCTCCTTCACCTTCTCGTGCCGATCGACAGCCTCGCGAATCACGTCATCCGTGTCGGTGACGACTTGCGGCCGCGTCGGCCGGAACAGCTCCTCAGAACCCGCTAGTGAAACTCGTTTGAAAGTGGGCATCAGATTCTGTGATTCTCCATTACCTTGGCTGCCAATGCACGATACGCCTTCGCTCCATCCGATTCCTTTGCGTATTGAAGGATCGACATTCCGGCCAGGGGGGTCTCAGCGAATCGGATTGAATCGGTGACTCCGAATTCGTAGACCTTGTCGCCGTACTTCTCTTTCACCGCCGCAAGGACCTCCTGCGAATGAAGCGCTCGCGACTTGTAGAGAGTGGGGAGGATGCCTATGAGCTCGAGGCGTGGGTTGAGCCTGCGCTTCACCCGCTCCATAGTGATCAGCAGCTCCTGCATTCCCTTGAGCGCGAGGAACTCCGCCTGTAGGGGCACCAGCACCTCGTCCGCCGCCACCAGCGCGTTGATGACGATCAGGTCGAGCGACGGTGGGCAGTCGATGATGATGAAGTCGTAGCGCTTCTGGGCCGCCTCGAGCTTGTCGCGCAGGATGCTCTCGCGTCCGATCTCGTTGATTAGCTGGTTCTCGGCGCCGGCCAGCTCCACATCCGCCGGGATGTAATGGACGCCCATCTGCGCGGCTTCCTGCACGACGTCGGTGACGGTCGTGTCAGGGTCGACCAAGAGGTGATAGACGGTCTTCTCCAGCTCGCCCGGAGGCTTCATATAGAGGGTCAGATGACCCTGAGCGTCCAGATCGATGAGAAGAACCCGCTGCCCGATCTCCGCCAGAGCAGCGCCAAGGTTGACGGCGGTGGTGGTCTTGCCAACACCACCCTTCTGCATGGCGACGGCTATCGTTCGGGCCAAGAGTGCTCCGAGTCTAACTGAAGCCAGGCGAGATCGCCCGCGCGGGACCGCCCGCGCAGTACCTGACTCTATGATTGGCCGCGGTGTTCGTGATCCCACTGATCGCAGCGGTTGTCGGCGCGGCCTTCGCGGTGGTCGTGGGTAGGCAGTACCTGAGGCGCCGCAAGCCTTATCAGGCGATCTGGGCGCTCGCCCTGGCCATGTTCGGCGTGGCGGCCGCATTTGAAACCGTGGGGCAGCTTGCAGGCTGGTCGGATGCGACATACAAGGGCTATTACCTGTTCGGCGGCCTTTTGAACGTTGGCTGGCTGGGCCTCGGCTCGCTGCTCCTGCTGGTGCCGCCGCGGGCAGGCCGTTGGGCCGTAATGGTCATGGTGCTCATCTCGTTGATCTCTGTTGTGGCCGTCCTGGCGTCGCACACCAACCCGAACCTGCTCAAGGCACAGGTTCCCGCTCGCGGGGCGATTGACGTTCCGGGCGTACTGCCGCTGATTACCAACCTTGGTGGTTCCCTGCTACTGGTCGGAGGCGCGGCGTACTCGGCATGGAAGGCTGCTCGAGCTGGCGCGCCCCGAAACCGGGTGCTTGGGCTTGCGATCCTTGCCGTCGGCGCCTTCATCGTCGCCGGCGGACACAGCTATGCGCAATCGAAGGGTGTCTACGTCGCGCAGCCGTTGAGTGAAGCGGTTGGTATCGTCGCGATGTTCGCGGGCTTCCTCGTCATCGAGGCCCGACGCGAGCTCGTGCCATCTAAAACGAGAACCGCATGATCATCGACATCGCGATCGTTCTGTTGCTGCTTCTGGCTCTGATCCTCGGCTACCAGCGCGGTGTGATCCAACCCCTGATGGCAGAGATCTTTTTCTTCGGCACGCTGCTCGTGATATTTCGATTCCACGACCAGTACACGAACGAGATGCAAAAGGTTCTTCACTTGACGCCGGTTCTCAGCGTGTTCGTCGCCCTGATCCTGGCCGTGATCATCGGCGCCATCGGGGGTTCGATTGGAGGTGCATTCCACCGGCTCGAGGCGCTTCGGGGCATCGACGGCTTGCTTGGGGTCTTCGTCCACGTGGCCGTGACGTTGGTCATCGTCTACCTCGCGGTGTCGGCGCTGGTTACCCTGGACAACGCTTTTGAGCCGACGCTGAAGAGTGCGAACCTGACATTGACGCAGGTCAACACGCTGGAGAACTGGATCCTGTCCAACCCGATCACCTCGGCGATGGTTTCCAAGCCGGACCTCGAAGCGCTCAAGAAGGCGGCCGGCAAGTCGCCCGGCGCGAATATCGATTCCGTAGCCGGAATTCACCAGCTGCAACAGATCTTTGTGGGTGTCCTGCAGCCGCAGCTGCACAGCTCGAGAGCGGTGCCTGCCATCCTCGGCATCGGATCCCACATTCCGATCATCGGCCACGTCGGGCCGAGCGACCTCAAGCCTCTGCCGACCCCCGCGCCGTCGCCGACGCCGTCGCCGAAGGTAAGCCCCACACCCACCCCCACGAAGTAACGCGTCAAATGCTCGACCTGGCGCTGACGCCGGACCAGGAGCAGCTCGTGGCCACGGTTCGGGACTTCTGCGCCCGCGAGTTCGCGCCCACCATCGTGGCCAACGACCGTGAAGCCCGCCACGACCCGATGATCTTCGCCCAGCTCGCCTCCATCGGACTGCCCGGCGTGTGTTTCCCTCAGCGCTACGGTGGCCACGGTCTCGACTATCTGTCGCTCGGTCTCGTTTGCGAGGAGCTCGAGTACGTCGACACCACGTATCGCACCGTGCTTTCCGTGCACGTGGGGCTGGTCGGCATGGGCCTGTACACCTGGGCCGACGAAGACCAGAAGCAACGTTGGCTCGTGCCGATGGCCTCGGGCCAGAAGCTCGCATGCTATGGGCTGACCGAGCCGAACGCGGGCTCGGATGTGGCTTCCATGCAGTCGACGGCGCGCCGTTCCGGCGGCGCCTACGTCGTCAACGGTCAGAAGGTCTGGGTGTCCGACGCCGACACCGCCGACTTTCTACTTGTCTTTGCAAAGACGGATCCGAAGGCCGGGCACCGCGGCGTTTCCGCCTTCATGCTCGATCGCGCGGCATGCGGCAAGTCGCTGCGGACCGAGCCGATCAAGGATCGCCTCGGCATCCGTGCCGGGGACGTGGGCTCGATCTTCATGGCGGACGTCGAGGTGCCCGAGTCGGACCGGATCGGCGACGAGGGCGACGGGTTCAAGATCGCGATGAGCTGCCTTGACAATGGCCGCTTCACGGTCGCCGCCGGCGCCACCGGCACTATCCGCGCATGCCTCGACGCATCGGTGAAATACGCGCGCGAGCGCAAGACGTTCGGCCAGGAGATCGGTCGCTACCAGCTCGTGCAGCAGATGATCGCCCACATGGCGCGCGACTACGAGATCTGCCGCCTTCTTTATTTCAACGTCGCGTGGATGAAGAACAAGGGCCTGCGGCACACGCGCAACGTTTCGATCGCCAAGCAGTACGCCACCGACGCCGCATTCAACGCGGCCCACGACGCGATCGAGGTACATGGAGCGTACGGATACTCGGCGGAGTACCCCGCCGAGCGCTTCCTGCGCAACGCGCGGGCGCCGATCATCTACGAAGGGACTCGCGAGATCCACACGATCCTTCAGGGCGAGTACGCGCTCGGCTACCGCGAAGACCGCCCGGTCAAGAAGTCGCTGCCCCCCTACATGGCGGATCGCTGAGGAGGATGGTCGCCGGATCTTCGGCGCCCATGCAGCCCATCTGCGTTGTTGCGGCCTCCGCGCCTCGCTTGCGCATCAACGAATGCGCGCGCTGCGGTGCTCGGCCGCGCCTAGCATCTGGACCGCCTGGTCACCGAATCTCTCGGCGCCCACTCCCCAGCGACCCGCTACCTGACTGATGGAAGCAGCGCTCCCGCGGCCGGCGTCCCGGCTGACACAGCTGGACTTCATCGTCCTCTCGGTCTACTGGGTCGCGATCGGCTACATGTGGAACAGCCTCGGCGGCCTGATCCTGCCCAACCTAGTCGAGCAGCTGGTCGGCCACGCGCACAAGGGCGTCGCGCTGGGCGTGCTGGAGGGGATCGGCTCGCTCATGGCAGTGGTCTGGCAGCCCATCGTTGGCGCTTACTCCGATCGCACTCGGACCCGATTCGGGCGCCGGCATCCGTTCATCGTGGTCGGCACCCTCGCGGACGTCGTCTTTCTGATCGGGATCGCACTGTCCGGCAGCTACTGGCTGGTGGTCGCCTTCTACTTCCTACTGCAGACCGCCTCCAACACCGCCCAAGGGCCGTACCAGGGCCTGCTGCCGGACGTGGTGCCCGTTGAGCAGCGTGGAAACGCCTCTGGCTACTACGGCGTGTCCAATGTGCTCGGCCTGCTGCTGGGCACGGTCGGCGCCGGGTACATACTCGCCCACGCCGGACGCACAGCCGCGATCCTCAGCATCTGCGTGGTTCTTCTCGCAACGATGCTGCCGACCGTCCTTTTGGTCCCGGATCGCGCCCAGCCCAGTCACACCCAGTTCACGAGCGCGTGGCAGGGAATCCGGACGACGTTCACGCGCCCGCTGGGGTATCCGAGCTTCCTGTGGCTTCTCGCATCACGGCTCCTGATCCTGATGGGCCTTGGCGGGATCCAGGGCTTCGTGTATTTCTTCTTCAGCGACGTGTTCTTTCACCACGACCCGAAGGCGACCGCGACGGCAACCTACACGCTTTTGGGCATCGTGATCATCTCTGCGCTGGTGATCTCGCTGCCGGCCGCACGCTTGTCCGATCGGGTGGGACGGCGGCCGCTGATCCTGGCGGGCGGTCTCATTGCCTCGGCCGGCATGTTGTTGCTCGTCTTCAGCCACTATGCGTTGCTTCCCGCGGCCCTCACGCAGCCGATCGCGGACGCTCTCAACGTGCCGGTGCTCGCGGCCCAGGCGACGCTGGTTGGGATCCTGATCGGGATCGGCTACGGCCTATTCTTCGCGGTCGACTGGGCCTTCATACAGGACGTGATCCCGGGCGGCGAGGCCGGGTTGTTCATGGGCTTCACGAATATCGCCACCGCCGGCGCCGGCATCATCGCCCGGTTCATCGGCGGCTTCCTGCTTGATCCGTTCAACGCCGGACCGAAGTTGCTCGGCCTACCCGGCGGGTACCCGGTCATATTCACGGTGTTCTTCATCTGGCTGTTGTTGGGCGGCCTTCTCATCCTTAAAGTGCCGGAGATGAATAAGGGGTGAATGAAATCAATCTCGCCGGACTGATGCCCTGGGCCGGCCTTGCCGGCAGCCCGCTCGAAACGGCAGAAATTGTCGTGGCCGGGATTCCTTACGACGGCTCTGCCGTGTATCGAAAGGGAGCAGCCCTCGCCCCGACGCGAATCCGCGCGCTCTCTCCGATCATGCCACCTGTCACTGAAGACGGCCGCCCTCTCGAGGGTCTCAAGGTGCACGATCTCGGCGACCTCGACGTAGGAGCGGAGATCGAGTCGGGATGGTCGAGGATTGCCGACCAGCTTGCGAAGGTCCCGCCCGCGGCTCTGCTGACGGTGCTGGGCGGCGATCACTGCACCGCGATCGCGACACTTGCCGCACAGGCTCGGCGCTACCCCGATCTGGCCGTGCTGTGGGTCGATGCACACCCCGACCTGTGCGACTTCTCCCGCGGCGGCCGCTGGACTTGCGGCTGTGCGATGCGCCGCGCGTTGGAGGTCTCGAGCATCGGCCCGGCACGCGTGGTCATCGCAGGCGGACGCGACTACGACCCTGAAGAGCTCGAGTTCATTCGCGCCCGGGGCATGCTGCTGGTGTCGGCATCGGAGCTTGCCGGCGACAGCGGCTCGGCGCGCATGGTCGCCGATGCGCTCGACGGTAAGAGCCTCCACGTTTCGTTCGACATCGACGCCCTCGACCCGGCCTTCGCGCCAGGAACTGAGATCCCATCTGCGGGAGGGCTCTCCACACGGCAGGCGCTCGACTTCCTGCGCATCGCCACGGCAGGCTCGAAGCTGGTCGGCCTGGACCTCGTAGAGGTGTCGCCGCCCTACGACAACGGAGACATCACAACCCTGGCGGCTCTGAAGCTGATCTTCGAGTTCTGGGGCCTGTTCTGGCATGGAAAGCGCTGACGTAGTCATCGCCGGCGGCGGGATCATCGGCTGCGCGCTGGCCTACCAGCTCAGCAAGCGGAACGTCGACGTGCTGCTTCTCGAGCGAGAGACACTGGGCTCGCAGTCAACGGGCAAGTGCGCCGGAGGCGTGCGGCAGCAGTTCTCGAGCGAGGGGAACGTCCGCCTCCAGCGGATGTCCGTGGCCATGCTCGAAGCTTTCGAGGAGGAGGTCGGGCACCCCGCTGACTTTCGCCAGATCGGCTACCTGTTCGTTCTTACCCAGCCGCAGCAGGTTGAGGACTTCCGCCACAACATGGAGATGTGGCATCGCGTCGGTTTGAGCGAGGCCCGATGGGTGGACGCCTCCGAGGCTTCGCGGATGGTGCCGATCCTCAATGTCGAAGACGTTCTTGGCTGCACGTTCTGTCCGACCGATGGCATCGCCAGCCCCGCCGACGTGACCACGGGCTACGCAACCGCGGCCCGTGGCCTCGGCGCCCGCTTGAAGGAAGGAGTGGCGGTCACCGGCATCGACGTCGCCTCAGGTCGGGTGCAGGGAGTGCGGACGAGCGCTGGCGATATCGCAACACGGCTCGTGTTCAATTGCTCGGGCGCGTGGTCGGCCTCGATCGGCCGCATGGCGGGCCTCGAGATCCCGATCTTGCCCTATCGCCGCCACATCGCCGTCACCGGCACTTTTCCGGAAGTGCCGCGCACCAATCCCATGACTGTCGATTTCCGGACCTCCCTCTACTTTCATCCGGAGGGCGACGGTGTCCTCATCGGCATGAGCGACCGCGAGGAGCCGCCTGGCTTCGCGACGGACGTCGACTGGGACTTTCTCGAGAAGATGTTTGCGCAAGCAGCAATGCGCGCCCCAGCGCTTGCCGGCGCCGGTGTGAAGACCGCGTGGTCTGGCCTCTACGAGGTGACGCCCGACCATCAGGCGATCCTGGGCCCGATCCGCGAGCTTGAGGGGTTCTGGTGCGCGGCGGGGTTCAGTGGCCACGGGTTCATGCAGGCCCCGGCGGCGGCGTTGCTGGTCACCCAGCTGCTCCTGGATCACACCTCCGAGATTGACATCTCGTCGTTTGCGTTCGAACGCTTCGCGAGAGGCGCCCTCGTCAAAGAAAGGAACGTGATCTGAGCTAGCGCCTCAGCAGTAGGGCAAGCACGATCAAGCCCAGACCCCCCAGCAGGAGCAGGCCCGAGCAGCCGGTCTGCACCACCGTGTAGACGATCCCGCCCGCACCTCCGTATGTAGCGGCGATCTCGGCCCGCCGCCTCCGAGTGCGTATTGCGGCCGCGATGCCGGCGGCGCCGATGACCATAGCGAACAGCCCCAAACCGATGCCTCCGGCCTCCTGCGCGCTCACCGGGTTCAAGTATGCCCTCCGTTAGGATTGGCACCCGTGGCGAGGATTCTCCTGTTGGGTTCGACCGGTTTTTTTGGCCGTGGCGTCGCTCACAAGCTGATCGACGGCGGCCACCAGCTGCGCGTTCTCGTGCGCGACCCGATGAAGGCGGCGGCGTTCAAAGCCCGCGGGGCCCAGGTCATAGTCGGCGACGCCCTCAACCCGGCGGCGATGACCCAGGCGGCGCAGGGCGTGGAGCACATCATCAGCCTGGTTGCGGTGCGCCGGAACCGGCCCCAGTCGTATCTCGCGGTCAACGTCGATGGACCGCGCATCCTCGGCCAGACGGCAAAGGCCGTCGGCGCCAAGTCGGTCGTCTTCGTCAGCGCGATCGGCGCCCGGCTCGACCCTCATTACAAGTACTTCACCTCGCGCTGGATGGGCGAGCAGGAGCTGGCAAAGACCGGAGTGGCCGGGACGATTCTTCGCTTCGCGTTTGTGCTGGCTGAGGATGGCGGTCTGCTCGACGACTTCGAGCGCGCGCTTCAGGGCCCTTTCGCGATCATCCCCGGCAACGGCCTGGCGCAGATGCAGCCGATTCTCCGCGAGGATGCCGCGCGCTGTGTAATCGAGACCATCAACAAACCCGAGCTGCTCGGCAAGATCATCGAGCTGGGCGGCCCGGAGGTCGTCACGTACGAGGCCATATTCGACTGGTTCCTCAACGCTCGAGGGATCAAGAAGCGCAAGCTCAGGATTCCCGCCCCGCTCCTGGTCCCGGCCGCGACCGTGATGGAGATTGCCATGACCAATCCGCCCGTCACGCCGGACGAGGTCAACATGATTCAGCTTTCGAACCTCGCCGAAGGCATCGATTCGGTGAGCACGCGCTTCGGCTGGCGGCCCACTGCCCCCAGCCAATGGGCGCCGAGCCACTGGCAGAAAGCTCCGCCCCGCAAGTAGGGTCCAACGTCCGGGCGTTCTTCGGGCTTCCTGTGCCCGAAGCGCAGCGTGGCTTACTGGCTGAGTTCGTCGGGGCATGCGCCGAGGCGGCGCCGGATTTTCGCTGGACGCCCGCCGCGAACCTCCACCTAACGGTACGGTTCGTCGGCCAGGTCGAGCGCGCCCTGGTGGAGGGAATTGCGGATCGTTTGGCAGCGATGTCCCTGCCTGCATTCGATCTCGAGCTTGGCGACCTGGGGACGTTCAGGCGCGGACGGCTGGTGCGCGTCGTCTGGCTGGGCCTTCGCTCCGGAGCGCCAGCTGTGACCACGCTCGCTGCAGCGGTCGAGGCCGAATGCGCCAATGCAGGCCTCGATGGCGAGGCGCGCCCGTTTCAACCTCACCTGACCCTTGCCCGAGCGCGTCCCAGGGATGGCGCCGTGCTGCCTCCGCTGCCCGAGCAGCCTCGGTTGAGCGGATGGCGCGCGACCGAGGTGGTCCTCTACTCGAGTCGGCTCGGCCGGCCGGGCTCGGTCTACGAGCCTCTACGCGTCGTGCAGCTGAATTGAGGCAAGACCAGCGATCGCGCACTCGAGATCCTGCTCGGGGCGGGCGCCGCTGATGCCCACAGCCCCGATGGTCATCCCATCCCGTTTGATCGGCATGGAGCCCGGGCCGGGGATGAGCGGCATGCGAACCAGCCGGTCGACGGCGCCGAAGAATCCAGGCCGGTCCTGGGACATCTCCAGAAGCGACCCGCCGTCACGCACCAGCATCGCAGCGCCGAGAGCCTTGGCCTCCGCGATTTGCGGCGACAGTGGCGGTGCACCGTCCATCCGGCCCAGGGCGATCAGGTGGCCCCCTTCGTCGACCACTGCTGCAGTCACACTGACCCCGATCTCCGTTGCCTTTGCGTGAGCGTTGGCAACGACTTTGTTGGCATCGTCGAGACTCAGCGGCATTTGAAGGAGACTTAGTCTCGCATGGAACTGAACGGCAAGGTCGCAATTGTCACTGGCGGGGGTACTGGCATTGGCCGCGCGGTTTGCCTCCGGCTCGCAAAGGCCGGCGCCGCAGGCGTGATGGTGAACTACTCGCGTTCGGAGGACGACGCGAATGCGACTGTGCGCGAGATCGAAGTTCTGGGCGCGACGGCTGCGGCGCATCGCGCCGACGTCTCTGACGAATCGCAGGTCGTCGCGATGATCGAAGAGACATTGGGTCGGTTCAGGCGCATCGATGTTCTCGTCAACAACGCCGGCACGACCCACTTCATCCCACACTCCAATCTCGAAGCGCTCACAGACGAGGTCTGGAATGAGATCCTCGGCGTGAATCTCAAAGGCACGTTCTTCTGCTGCCGCGCAGCGGCACCCGAGCTTCGCAAGGCGAAGGGCGCGATCGTCAATGTGGCGTCGGTCGCCGGCCACCGGGCAGTCGGATCCTCGATTGCCTACGCGGTTTCGAAGGCAGGGGTGTTGCAGCTCACGCGGGCCCTTGCGGTCGCGCTCGCTCCGGACGTTCGCGTCAACTCGGTCTCGCCGGGACAAGTGTCCGGCCGCTGGTTCCGGCAGCATTTCGGCGACGACGCCACGGCGAAGCTCGAATCGTCGATTGCCGAAAGCACGCCCCTGCGAGCGATCGCGAGTCCCGACCATGTGGCGCAAGCGGTGATGGCGTTCGTCGAAAACGACATCGTCACCGGCCAGGACGTGGTCGTCGACGGTGGCCGGATCGTCCAATACGGCTAGGTAATGCGCCCGCGAAGCGGGCCCGGCGATGAGGGAAAACCGGCAGGTTTTTCCCTTAACCTCGGCTACCTATCGTGGCCTGGCGGCGAACTGACTTTCGGGCTTGCACTCGAATCCAGCCGCCCCTACTGTTTGCAACGGCCCCGAGGGAAACGTTCGAAAGGGCAGGAACAGGTCGCAAGACCGGTACCAGCCCTGTAGAGGCGATCCGTCGGGGTCATTGCTTTCTGCAAGCTGAGCGTGGGGCGTCGCGTTAGGCTCTAGCGCCATGAAGGTTGCGCAGCGTCCCACCGGGCGAGCCGGGGACGCGGTCCCAGCCGCGGTCGAGATCTCGATCGTGATGCCGTGCCTAAACGAGGTCGAGACGCTCGCGACATGTATAGCCAAAGCGCGCGAGGCGATCGAGCGGGGAGGGTACTCCGCTGAAATCATCGTCGCCGACAACGGAAGCAGCGACGGCTCTCAGCTCGTCGCGCGCGAGCTCGGCGTGAGGGTCGTCGACATCCAGAGAAAGGGTTATGGCAGCGCCCTGATCGGCGGCATCGAAGCCGCACAGGGTCGGTTCGTGGTCATGGGCGATGCCGACGCGAGCTATGACTTCGCGGCGATCGCGCCGCTGATCGCCAAGCTGCGCGAGGGCTATGACCTCGTGGTCGGCAACCGCTTCCTGGGCGGGATCGAGCCGGGCGCGATGCCCTGGTCGCACCGATGGCTGGGCAATCCCGTCCTCACGCGCATCAGCAGGATCTTCTTTCACGCCCCGGTTGGCGACACGCACTGCGGCCTGCGGGCGTTCACCAAGGACGCGTACGGGAGGATGCGATTGCACGCCACGGGCATGGAGTTCGCCAGCGAGATGGTGATCAAGGCCTCGTTGAAGGGGATGCGCATCACGGAGGTCCCAGTGGTGCTGCATCCCGACGGAAGGTCGCGACCGCCGCACCTGCGCACCTGGCGCGATGGGTGGCGCCACCTGCGCTTCATGCTCTTGTTCAGCCCGCGGTGGCTTTTCCTCTATCCGGGCCTGGCGCTGCTGGCGGGAGGCCTCATCCTGTCCGCTCTTCTCGTCGGGGGTCCGCTGTGGATCGGCGGGGTGCGCCTTGACATCCACACGCTCCTGGTCGCCGGCTTCCTCGCGTTGCTGGGCTACCAGCTGGTATTGTTCGCCGTCTTCACCAAGATGTTTGCGATCCGGGAGGGCTTTCACCCGCCGCATCCGGTTCTGGAGACGCTGCTGCGCTACATCACCCTCGAGGTTGGACTGCTCGCGGGCGCATTGATGGCTTTGGGCGGCCTCGTCGCGTTGGTGGTGGCGGTGGTGAGCTGGCAGTCGGTTGGGTTTGGGAGACTGAACCCGTCGACCACGATGCGCGAGGTGATTCCTGCTGTCGTCCTGCTTGCTCTCGGCACCCAGACCATCTTCGCGAGCTTTTTCATCAGCATCCTCGCGATCGAAAGGGATTAGTAGACCGGCAGCTCCCGGGTCACCCCTTCCAGCCACTTGCGGCAAGACGTCAAGAAGCGCCCGGCCTTCAAGCCGTCCAGCACGCGGTGGTCGAACGAGAAGCAGAGATACATCATCGGCTTGATCCCGATCATTCCGCTCACTGCCACGGGCCGGTCGACGATCGCCTCCATGGTCAGAATTCCGGCCTGGCCTGGATTGATGACCGAGTAGCTGAACAGCGTGCCGAACGTGCCGGAGTTGTTGACGGTGAAGGTACCGCCGGTCAGGTCGTCGGCCTTGAGCTGCTTGTTGCGGGCGCGGGTGGCGAGGTCGTTGACGGCGCGGGCTAAACCCGCGATCGACAATCCGTCTGCACGCCGGATGACTGGCACGACCAGCGTGTCCTCGAGTCCGACCGAGACTCCGAGGTTGATGTCGCGATGAATGATCAGCTCGGTCTCGTTGAAGGTCGAGTTGACTTCCGGGTGCTCCCGCAGCGCGGAGATGGTGGCGGCCATCACGTATGGCAGATAGGTGAGTGAGAAGCCTTCCTGCTTCTGGAAGGCCGTCTTGTTCGCGTTTCGGTTGGCGACCACGCCCGACATGTCGGCTTCCTGCGTCTGCCACGCGTGGGGGATGGTCGTCTTCGAGCGGACCATGTTCTCGGCGATCAGGCGCCTGACCCGAGTGAGTTGAACGACCTGGTCTCCTTCGCCCGGCGTCGCCGCCTGCACGGGAGCGACTGGTTTCTCGGCCGGTGCCGCCTTCGATGCGGCCGCGAACTGCTCCACGTCCTTCTTGGTCACGCGCCCGCCGAGGCCCGTGCCCGGCACTTTCGCGAGGTCGACGCCGAGCTCGGAGGCCATCATCTGAACCGCAGGCGAATACCGATGTTCCCCCGTCTCGACGACCGGTGATGGCGCTGGTGTTTGCAGCGGCGCTGCTGTCGGTGCGGGCGTCTGAGGAGCGGCCGGCGCTGGAGCCGGTGCAGAGGCAGCAGCCGGCGTCGGAGCTGCTGCTGCAGCCGGAGTCGCGGCGACTTCGCCGTCGGCACCGACCTCGACGACCGCGATCTCGGCCCCGGCCTGCACCGTCTGCCCTTCTTTGGCGAGGATCTCGCGAAGGATGCCGCTCACCGGCGAGGGCACCTCCGCGCTCACCTTGTCGGTGTCGACCTCCAGCAGCGGTTCGAACTCGACTACCTTGTCCCCTGGCTTCACCAGCCAGCGGGAGATGGTCCCTTCATGGACCGACTCGCCCAGCTGCGGCATGACCACGCGGGTCGTCTTCCCCATGGCTACTGATGTCCCGGCGGCATCGGCGGCCGGAGCCAAGGAGAGGGTGGCGCGGCTAGGAGCGCATCGGTAGATGCCTGACGACGCTGCGCCGTGCCCCTCGACGCTGGCTTTACAGCCGCAGGCGCCCGGCCGCCAAGGACGCGTAGATGCAAGGAACTTCGGGTGTGGGACATCAAAACGCAGCGAGCTCGCGCAGCGCCCGCGCGATCTTCTCGGGGTTGGGCATGAAGGCTTCCTCCATCGCCGGCGCATAGGGCATGGCGGGCACGTCAAGCCCACCCAGACGCTTTACCGGAGCGTCCAGCCATCGCCACGCCTCATCCGCTATCAGCGCCGCCACCTCAGAGCCGACGGAGACGCTGAAGTTGTCCTCGTAAAGCACCAGGCTTTTGCCCGTCTTGCGAGCGGACGCGATGATCGCCTGCTTGTCCAGCGGGTAGACGGTGCGCAGGTCGACGATCTCGACGCTCACGCCCTCGGTCTCGAGGACCTTGGCCGCGTCGAGCGCGTAATGGACCATCAGCCCGTAGCAGAACACCGAGATGTCGGTGCCCTCACGCGCCGTGCGGGCGACCTGCAGGGGGATCAAATACTCGCCCTTGGGGACGGGCTCCTTGAACATCCGGTAGAGCCGTTTGTGCTCGAAGAAGAGCACGGGGTCGGGGTCCCGGATCGCTGCGAGCAGGAGGCCCTTCGCCTCGTAAGGGCTCGACGGGATGACGATCTTCAGGCCGGGGGTCGCGAAGCGCGCCTCGATCGATTGCGAGTGGTAGAGGGCTCCGTGAGCGTGGCCGCCCATCGGGGCTCGCACGACAGCCGGCACCGACCAGTCGCCATCGCTGCGGTAGCGGAACTTGGCCATCTCATTGGTGATCTGGTTGAAGGCCATGTGCGCGAAGTCCGTGAACTGCATCTCAGCGACCGGCCGCTTACCCGCGAGTGCAAGCCCAAGGGCGACACCGGCGATCGACGACTCGGCCAGCGGCGTGTCGATGACGCGCGCCTCGCCGAACCGCTGACGCAACCCGTCGGTGACGAGGAACACGCCGCCCTTCTGACCGACGTCCTCGCCCAGGACCATCACTCGCTGGTCCCGCTCCATCTCCTCGGCCAGGCAGGAGCGCAGCGCGGCGACCATGTTCATCTCTTCGGTCTCGACATCCGCAGGCGGGTCGATGGCCTTGGGCACGTCGAGGCCGTAGACGTTGGTGAGCGCATTCTCCGCAGGTGCGTCCGGCGACTCCAGTCCCTGACGGGTCGCCTCAGTGACCTCGTCCCGGACCCGCTCCTCGTAAGCCTCGACGTCCTTGGCGGTGATGACACCTTCTTCGAGCAGGCGCTTTTTGAACCGCTCGAGACAGTCGTTCTTCGCGAGCTGGTCGATCTCTTCCTGCGTGCGATATCGCCGCTGGTCGTCCTCCGACGAGTGGGCTCCGAGCCGGTCGACGATGCACTCGAGGAGCGTCGGCCCCTGGCCTGCGCGTGCGCGCGCGATGGCCTCAGTGGCCACGAAGTAGCTGGTCACAGGGTCACGGCCGTCGACCGTCACGCCAGGGAATCCGTAACCCGCGGCCCGCTGTGCCACGTGCTCAATCGCGTACTCCTTGTTGAACGGCGTGGAGATCGCGAAGCCGTTGTTCTCGCAGACGAAGACCTCCGGGAGTTTGTAGATGGCTGCAAAGTTGAAGGCCTCGTGGGTGTCGCCTTCAGAGCCGGCGCCTTCGCCGTAGTTGGTCATTACGACTTTGTCCGTGCCGTCCATCTTCAATGCGTACGCGACGCCCGCTCCGTGCACCATCTGGGTCGCAACCGGGGATCCGCCCGAGATGATGTTGAGTCGGGTGTCCGAGAAATGGCCGGGCGTCTGCTTGCCGCCCGAGGCCGGGTCGGCCGGCTTCGCGAGCACCGCCAGCATGAGGTCGAGAGGAGTCACTCCCATGCGCATGCACAGGACGACGTCGCGGTAATAAGGAGACACCCAGTCGTATTTCGGCTTCAACGGCCAGCTGACGCCGATCTGCGCGGCCTCGTGGCCCGCGACCGAGATGATGAACGGCGCGCGGCCCTGCCGGTTGAGGACCTGGAACCTGTAGTCGATCTGCCGCCCGAGCAGCATGTAGTAGAACCACTCCTTCAGGGTCTTCTCATCGAGGTCGGTGTCGCGCCACGCAATGGGCTGCTGGAACCGCCACTCGGGTCTGAACTCCGGCTCTTCCTGTTTTGCCTGTTCACGCGGCTTGGTGGTCGCCATCAGATGTGGATCGCATGGCCGTCGACGGCCATGGCGGCTTCCATCACCGCCTCGCTGAGTGTCGGGTGCGGATGGATGTTGCGACCGAGCTCCCAAGCATCGCCCTGGAACAGCTCAGTAAGCGCGGGCTCGGCGATGAGCTCGGTGGCGCTCGGCCCGACGATGTGCGCGCCGAGCAGGCGGCCGGTCTTGGCGTCCGCGACCATCTTTGCGAAGCCGCCGGTTTCGCCGTGGATGATCGCGCGCCCGAGCGCTGTGAAGGGAAACTTGCCGACCTTGACCTCGTGGCCTTTCTCGATCGCCTCCTTCTCGGTCAATCCGACCGATGCGATCTGCGGATGCGAATACGTGCAGCGCGTGACGAGCTCCTGCTCCATCGGCGCGAGGCGCTGACCGGCGATATCCTCGGCCGCGACGATGCCTTCATGCGACGCGGCGTGCGCGAGAAGGTAGCCGCCGATCACGTCGCCGATGGCGCTGATCGATTCCACCGACGTGCGCATCCACTCGTCCACCTTGATGAATCCGTTGGGGTGCGTCGTGACGCCGACCTGCTCCAGGCCGATGTCCTTCGACCTCGGCGAGCGGCCCACGGCTACCAGCAGCTGGCGCGCCCACACCTCCCCCTGCTCGGTGTCAACGCTGACGCCGTCGCGCGCCTTCTTCGCGCCCTTCACGCGCACGCCGACGCGGCAATCGATGCCGGCCTTCTTGAAAGCGGAGAGCATCTCCTTCGAGACGTCCTCGTCCTCGAGGGGGACAAGGCGGTCAAGGGCCTCGAGCAGCGTGACCTTGACGCCCAGCTGGTTGTAGAGGGTCGCGAACTCGAGGCCCACCGCGCCGGCGCCGATGATGACGATCGAGTCCGGCACCTTGGTCGCGAGCGTCGCGTGGTCGGAGGAGATGATGTATTCGCCGTCGAACTCGATCCCGGGCAGTGCCTTGACGACTGAGCCGGTGGCGACGATCAGGTGAGGGGCCTTGACCTGTGTGGCACCGATTGCGACGGTGTTGCGGTCGCGCAGCTTTCCGGCGCCCGCGATGACCTCGATCTTGTTCTTCTTCATCAGGAACTGGACGCCCTTGTACAGCTGGTTCACGACCGCGTCGCGCCGGGTGGCGATTCGCGGGTAGTCGAAGGCCACCTTGTCCGCGTTGACGCCGAACTCGGCGCCGCGCGCCGACACGCGGTGATAGAGCTCTGACGACTCGAGGAGCGCCTTGGTTGGGATGCAGCCGATGTGAAGGCAGGTGCCACCGAGCTTGTCGGACTCCACGAGGGCGACCTTCATCCCCAGTTGCGAGGCGCGGATGGCGGCCGGATAGCCGCCCATTCCACCCCCGAGGATCACCACGTCGAAGTCACCCGCAGCCATGAATTAAGTGTAGAAGTCGCCGCTCACGGCCAGTCTGCTCAGGCGCAGCCTGGCCTCCGCAGGTTCGTGCGCGCCGATTCGAAATCGGACCCACGAACCACCGGTAGGGCCGACCCGGGGTCGCCATAACGATTGACGGCGCGGTAGTAGGCAGGCGGGCTCGTGACCTGGGGCATGACCAGCAGGTCGACGGCCGCTTTCGGGTCGAGGCAGGGATCCGTCCGTTCGGCGGCCAAAGCCTGCAGGTCGGCGGCCTCGCGCTGCATCTGCTCGGCCTTGGCCACTGCCCACGTATAGAGCAGCACGCTGCTGCTAAAGCAGGCGAGGAACAAAATCGCGATCAGCGCCGGCCGCCAGGTGCCGCGCCACGGAAGCCCACGGGCTACGTCGGCCAGCAGCAGCAGCCAGAAGACGGCGCCCTCATAGACATATCGCCCCGAACCTGATTGTTCGTAACCCAGTTGTGCTCGGTTGAGGCCGATCACCAAATACAGCGCGACCAGAGCTACGGCGATGCCGATCGCGAACGGGTCCGGTCGATGGCGGCGCCACGTGTAAATGATCGCGGCGAGGGCGAGAAGCAGGACCGCCGGCCCGAACCAGCCGCCTTCGCCGATCAACGCGGCGACGCTCGCACCAAGACCCCACAGCACATAGATGGGCAGTGCCTCGACGTTTGCCGCAAATGAAAACGTATTCCGCGGTGCACCCGCATGGCCGTAGGCGAAGTACCAGGCGCCGAATACGAGCGCCACTGGTGCGAGCCACACAAGTTCGCGGCGCCTTGCCGGCGTGAGCGTGAGCGAGACCGCGGCTGCGGTCCAGAAGACGAGGCCGATCCCGGAGAACATGAACGACCCGAACAGCAGAAGCGCCACGGCCCACATACGATCTGGCCTCGCATCGAGGATCAGAAGCGCCCCGAGCCCAGAGGCGACAGAGCCGACGAACGCGATCTGAAACGCCCAAAGCAGGTTCTCCCACCCGGCGCCAAGCACCAGAAAAAGGAGCGCCGCACCCAGCGCGATCAGATCCCCCGCCCGACGCCGCACCAGCTCGAAGAGCAGCACCACGCTGGTGGCGTGCAGCGCGAGAAGGACCGCCATGTAAGGGATGTAGCTGCGCATCCCGACGGTGTTCAGCAGGGCAGCATAGATGAGCCGCGGAAGCATCGCGGGGTGCTCGTTGTGGGGCTCCAGGTAGTAGGCCCAGCTCGCGTCGGCCGGCAGGATGAATGTCCATTCGTCGAAGTAGAAGGTGAAATTGCGCGCCAGCCACAGGATGGCCGCGCACACCGCCAACGCTGCGGCAGCAACAAAGAGGCTCACGTGCGGAACGCGAACGTCGGCTGCCTTCACGGGCTCAGGTCGCGGCCATCGCGGCTTTGGATGCGACAGCACGCGGCGGCGCAACCAAGAAGGCGAACCAGACGGCGACCCCGATGAGCAACGGCAAAGGAGTGAGCGGCCACGCGAACTCGCCACCGATAAGGACCACGAGCAGCCACCAGCGCTGCCACGCTGGCGGACGGTCACGCCAGAAAAGCCACGCGGCGAGTACCAGGATGGTGAAGTCCTGCAGGTGCCAATAGGTGGCACCCAGCGTGGTTGCGAGGATGCCAAGAGCGAACACACGAGAGTGCCCGGCGCGCCGGTTCCAGTAAGCGCCAACCGCGGCGATCATGATGACGACCCCTTGCGCCACGTAGCTGAGCACGCCCGGTCCGAGCACAAAGGCGAGGGTGAAGTAGCGGTTGTTGATGACGTGCTGGGCCTCATCGAGCAGGCTCCGGTAGTCACTCAGCCCCTGGCTGCCGATGACGGCGAGCGAAACGGCGGCCAGGAGCGCGGCCGTCGCCGCCCACGCCGCGGCGATCCTCCATCGTCCGGCCACCACCAACAACAAGGGCAACACGATCGTGAGCTGGGGCTTGAGGACCGACAGGCCGAGCACGATCCCGGCGAGGTACGGCCGGTTGGATTCGGCCAGGCGCCAGCCGGCGGCCATCAGAAAAACCAGCAGCAGGTCGGGCTGCGCCAGGCTCAGGCTGTAAAGGACGGGATACCAGGCGAGGGTGCCCACCAGCCAGAGGCCACGCGTCAGCCCTTCCCCTGGCGCCGCCATCCACCAGGCGGCAATCAGGGCCAGCACCGAGGCGATCAGCCAGATGTAAACAGGGCCGGATGCCCCAAAAACGGTTAGCGGCACCAGGAGCCACGCGAACGGTGGAGGCGAGATGAATCGCTCGCCGTCATTGAAAACAGCGTGTGGCCTCAGCTGCGCGAAAAGCTCGTGCTGCAGGGGCAGCGAGTAGATGTGGCTCCATCCATGCTCGAGTCCGATGCGAGCCCCGATGTAGACGAGGGTCAGGTCGTTGTCGAGGATGTCGGCGCGCAGCGGCACGACGACGACAAACCACCCAGTGAGGGTCAGTGCGATGAGCAAGAACCATGCGAGCGCGGCAAGGCCGAGGTTGCGGACGACCCGGTTGTCGATCCGTCCTTCTATGGGTTAACCCCGCTCGGCGAGCGGAACCGGTTTTCGGGGTTCGGGTCCGATGTACTCCGATTGCGGCCGGATGAGACGGTTGTTGGCGACCTGTTCGAGAACATGCGCCGTCCAGCCGACCGCGCGCGAGATGGCAAACGTCGGTGGGAAAAATTCTTTGGGTAAGCCGATCGCCTGCAGCACACCGGCCGAATAGAACTCGACATTGGTCGCCTGGGGCCGCTCCGGGTGCTCCTCGTGAAGGATCTTGAGGGCCGTCTCCTCAACTTTCGATGCCAGTGCGTAGAACGTCGGGTTGAGCCGCTCGCACATTGCCTTGAGGATCCTTGCCCGAGGATCATAGGTTCGGTAGACGCGGTGCCCGAAGCCCATGAATCTTACCTTGCGCTTGCGTGCCTCGCGCATCCAGGGCTCGGCGTTTTCAGGAGTGCCGATCATTTCCAGCTGGTCCATGACCTGCGAAGGTGCGCCTCCATGGGCGGGCCCCTTGAGCGCGCCGATCGCGCCAACGAGGCAGGACGCGATGTCGGAATCGGTGGAGGCGATGACCCGCGCCGTGAACGTCGAGGCGTTCATGCCGTGGTCCGCGAGCAGCACAAGGTACGTGTTGAGCGCGCGCACAAGCTCCGGCGGCGACTCCTTGCCATTCAACATGTACAGATAGTTGGCGGCGTGCGGCAGGTCGGCCCTTGGCTTGACCGGTTCAAGTCCCTGACGGCGGCGGTGAAATGCAGCGAGGCTCGTCGGGAATGACGCGGTCGCGTGAATCGCAAGGGGGATCGTCGGTTTCTCCAACCGGTGCTCAATGCCCTGAACCGACACCACGCTCCGAAGCACGTCCATCGGGTCGGTGTCTTTCGGTAGTGCCTTGAGTGTTGCCGCCGCAGCCGGCGTCAGCCCGCGCGAGCCGGCCAGCTCCAGCGTCAGCGCATCGAGCTCCGCCCGCGTCGGCAGGCGGCCGTACCACAGCAGGTGCGCCACCTCTTCGAACGACATGTCCTCGGCCAGGTCCGCGATGACGTAGCCTCGATAGACGAGACGGCCATTCGCGCCATCCACGAGTGAGATCTCGGTACGCGCGGCTACGACGCCCTCGAGCCCAGGTATGTATTCGCTCAGTGTTCAGGCCCTCCGAGATCCGCCGCGAAGATGCAAGGAGCTTCGGAGGCTGAACACAATCATCGATTTGCCAGAGGCAGGGGCTTCACGCCCGGCTGCGGCCCTTTCCATACCGAGGCGGGCCTGATGATGCGAAGGTCGGCCAGAGACTCGAGCACATGCGCGGTCCAGCCCGCGACGCGCGACGTCGCGAAGACACACGTGAAGAGCTCCTTCGGGATGCCCACGCCCGTGAGCACGACCGAGGCCCAGAAGTCCACGTTGGTGGCGTTCGGTCGCTCGGGGTGGGCCTCGTGGAGGATCTTCAG
>WNEZ01006714.1_pt1 | contig 28666 bp, 27 predicted proteins | sample 5400521 | NCBI WGS metagenome assembly WNEZ01 (sample SAMN13153339, study PRJNA577476) | soil metagenome | isolation source: 120 cm saprolite under Douglas fir tree site 2 hole 1 replicate 1 | place: USA:California | collected 2015-04-18
GACGTTGGGGTCATAGTCCACCTGTTGCAGCAAGGTCTCGACGGAGACGCCTTCCCAATGGGTATCGAACTTGGTCCATTTGGTGACACAACTTATGTCGACGGTTGGCGTCTCATGGGGCAGGGCCAGCAGTTCCTGCCAGGTCCACCGCTTTGGTTCTTTCATGTTCCCTCCAATCGAGAAATCCGACCGCTCCAGGGGAGTATGCGGGGTCGGACCAGCCGAAAGCACCGGGAAACCGCGCTCAAGATACTGTCCAGGCGGAAGCCGCCCAGCAATGTCACCCTGTTGGCGACGACCTCGGAACCCCCGCGAAATGAATCCTTCGCTCATGTTTTGTCCCTCCATTACTTATGTATACATGTCTTTGCCATATTCTTCTCCTTCTTCCTGCATTATGTACTATCATTCGTACCGTTTCAAGGTCGTTTCTCACGGCTACGCATACGAGTTCCTCGTTCCAGGGTTCCGGACACTGCGCCCCGGCGTGTCCCACCGCGTCTGGTGACGTGAAGGATATTGGTCTCACCTCGCCCTACTCTTCTGCCTCGTCATCGATTTTCTCAGCAGAATTTCTAAACAGCCACCGTTGTGCGGTGATTTCTAAGAACACGAACACCGGTATCAATACGAAGGTTAAGATGAGGGTCAATTCGTGAGAAAGCTCTCGGGCTTAGAATGCAGATTGGTATTAGTGGTACTTGCCACGGTAAAACCGGAGTGGTGCCTGTTCCTCTACGGAGCCCAGATGTTCCACCTGCCCAATGTAGAGCGTGTGATCTCCGGCAGATGGATGTCAATGATCTGGCAGGTGACATACGCTATGGCTCCCTTGATGAGGGGATAGCCCTCGTGCCAGACGAAAGGAACCTGGTCATGCCTCCTCTGAGATGCCTCGACTGTTCCTGGTCGATGTTTTCTCCTGAGGCGCTCCATCCGATGAAGAGGTGCTTCACATGCCAGCGTACAAGAACAATCGCTCACTTGCTCACAGAGCAGCCTCCTCTCCTCAGAAATCACATTTGAGTCTACCACATGATGTTGCTGCATGATAGTTGCGTGCTAGCTCGGAGGCATTCTTTCTCGCTCGCCTTTCAGGTATGCTCTTACCAGACACACATGAATGGCTCTCCTGGGAAGGGAAGCCTACCAAGATGTCAGCAACCGTCGTCGGATCCGTTCACAGGAAGACAAATTACTTCAAAAGCAGGAAGCTCTATCCTAGATTGGATAAAGAAGAAAGGAATATATCACATGAACACATCGCACTTGAGTCAGACAGCACCGCTTGCAGTAGTCCCCTCGCTCCCACCATTGCTTGCATGGGTGAGCGTACTACTGCATCATGTAAAAGCCTTTCAGATGCATACATTGGAAATACAGGAACCATCCGAGCAGATCTATCATCCGATACCGTTACTTGTCACGCCAGTCCGTTTTTCCGGGAAGGGCATCTATACGCCCCTTCAGGATTGGAATGGATATCGGTAATCTGTAGCAAATCAGAATGTATGTTCCGCTGACTCTTTTGCATGTGTTCTCTGTTAGAAGCAATACCAATAGAGAATCTGCAATGTGGTCAGTTACTCAAAAGTTATGAAAAAACACCTACGAAACATAAGAGAGGTAGAATATGACATATTATTGTCTGGCAATACAAAACCATCAAACATCGACGTGGAATTGGCAAACAACGGCGCTGACCTCTTTACAAGCTGTGTTCCAAATTCTGAGAGACTATCATGCTCTCCCTCAGGGTCGCATCCGCGTGTTTACCTCTTCGTCAAGAGAAGAACTGCACGAGCTGCTCAGTCGCGAAAACAACGGCCTGCCATCTGGTTCTGTCACCGCAGCACAATTTTTGCAGGAAAGAAACATAGCTGAACGAGAGCGTGCACAAGCGGTCCAGCAAGGAGCGACCGTTGCCACGTGGGCTAAGGACTTATGGGATATGCATGCGAGGATGAGGACGGCACAAGCGGCCCAGCAAGGAGCGACCGTTACAACCTCCTCATCCTTGCGCGAGGATATCAGCACAACGGGCGCACCTTCAAGCATCGGCTTGAGTTTGCTGGAGAAGAAGCGTCTGGAGATAGAGCACGGGCCGGGTGGCGACCATGATACACCCTACCGTTTCACGCTCCCCATCTCGATGCCACAATTGCTGGCCTGGACGCGCTTGCAGGTACGGGTGCAAGCAGGGGAGTTACCATCATAGCGCATCGAAGGAGATCGAGATAGAGCAATGCAGAGTCGCCTGCCGTGGAAGAGAAGATGTGCATACGAGGGGAAGATGCGTAGATAATCTGAACACAACTGCCATCTTCAGCATGCAGTTTCATCGTTTCGATCCCATGTATTGGGCACAAAGAGAAGAAAGACACTGTCTATGAAATCAATGAAGGAACATATATATGATACAGAACCATCAATCCATTTCTACAAAAGACCAAAGCAGAGCAATGCTTGCTGAAGCCATGCCACAGAGAGAAGGTCAACTGGAGTGGAGGCATGCTCTCTGGACACTGAAGACCCGCTTGCAGGGGGAGTTGATGCTCCCAGGTGAAGACGATTTTGAAGCGGCGCGAAGCGTCTGGAATGGCGCCTACGACCGCTATCCTGCTCTGATTGTGCGCTGCGTCGACGCTGCTGATGTGATGACAGCCATCAACTTTGCGCGAGAGCACAGCCTGGTGGTCTCCGTGCGCAGCGGAGGCCATAGCATTGTTGGGCATAGCACCAACGATGGCGGGATGGTGATCGATCTCTCACGCATGAAGGCGATCACCATCGATCCAATACGACGTACTACGCGCATAGAACCGGGACTCACCTGGGCCGAGGTGACCGAGGCAGCCCATCCGCATGGCCTGGCGCTGACTTCGGGCGACACGGATTCGGTAGGCGTCGGTGGCCTTCTGCTCGGTGGCGGGATAGGCTGGATGGTCCGCAAATACGGATTGACCATCGATCGGTTGCGTGCCGTGGAACTGGTAACAGCCGATGGAGCGTTTCTGCGCGCGAGTGCCAACGAACATTCCGAACTCTTCTGGGGACTACGTGGAGGCGGGGGCAACTTTGGCGTCGCGACCGCCTTCGAGGTCGATCTGCATCTGGCAGGGATGGTACTGGGTGGGGCTATCTTCTACAATGCGACAGATGTAAAAAGCCTGATACGGGCATATGCACACTACGCAGCCGCAGCACCCGATGAGCTGACCACCGAAGCCCTGCTCATGTATGCGCCGCCCGCGCCCTTCCTCCCGCAAGCCCAGCAGGGGAAACTCGTCTTCGCCATCCAGCTGTGCTACAGCGGGGATCTCGCGGAGGGTGAGCGGGTCGTGGCACCGCTACGAGCGTTGAGGACACCCATCGCCGATCTGGTTGCTCCCATGCCCTATCCAGCGATCTTCCCTCTGACAGAGGACGATCCGATGCGTGGGTTTGCGCACGATGGACGTTCGCTGTTTCTTGAGACGCTGAACGACGAAGCGCTGGACACACTGGCACAAGAGGCAGTTGTCTTCATGGCTCCGGGGATAGCCGTCCAACTTCGCGTTCTGGGTGGCGCGATGGGTCGGGTGCCAGCAGACGCCACCGCCTTCGCGCATCGCGATGCACAGATGATGATCGTGGTCGCTCACGCGGGACCACGATCAGCGAACACGGCTTTCCTGCATGCGAGTATGGAGCAAATCTGGCAGGCGATCTGGCCCTATCGTGCTGGCGTGTACGTGGGTTTCCTGATGGAGGAGGGCGAGCAGCGCATCCACGAGGCCTACCCGGCGGCAACGTATGCACGGCTCGCGGCACTCAAGAAGCACTATGATCCGACGAATCTGTTCCACCTCAACCAGAATATCAAACCGAGTATGCACTAGAGATGTAAAGTAAGAGAGAGGAAACGGAAAAGCATGGGACAGATCTCCTTGAACGATTTGCTCTCACAAGAAACCAAACGCCATCCTTCTGCGTTCTTTGGGAAACTGCGTGCACAAGGGCCGCTTTCCTATGTCACTGGGGGTGAAATGGGGTTCTGGATCACGACGACCTATGAGGATGCCATCGCGATTCTGAACCTACGATCCACAGGTCTTCCCCAGACTTTGGTCGCATATATTTCGCAGCCGACTATCTCATCCGCGAGATACTTAAAGAGCACTTGAGTGAGTCATAACCAGAAGATGAAGTACGGAAGATGGCACGAGTGCGCACTCTGACAGTTCTCCAACGATTAGATGCATCACGCAAATACAGTGTACCCCTATTCTTGCATGAATCTTGCCTCATCGATAAAGGCAAGTGTATCGTTGAATTGGACATAGCCAACCTATTAATATATGAGCCTACTGTAGAGCTTTATGGCGAAGAAATATAGGAACGCGTCCATTTCTCCTCTCCTAGGACCTTCTTACGAGGTTGCTGCTCTGTCTCTACGGTGGTCATTGCCTGTCCCTAATGCAACGCGGGTTGCTTCTACATCGCTACGCTTGAGTAAGTTCGTTCCTCCAGTAAACGATCGCGTGCTAATCTTGCCTCTGTTGACAAGCGTTCGGACATGCGTAGGACTCACGGAGTGATGGCTGTGCTTGCTGATAATCGTTACCGCTTCTGCTGGGGTAATCCAGTTGTTGCTCATGTTGGTATCTCCCTCTCTGAGCGCAAGTTCCAGTTTCCTGTTGTATATATGATGGTTCGCTCGCGTGGTGAACGTGGGGTTATGCGCATTGGGCGCTCCAGCATCAACCACGACAACGAGACCTGTTCTTGGTGGACATGAAGTATGCCACACCTCCAACGAAATCAGAAGGATCAAATCAAGGTAGGAAATAAGGGGATCAAGAACTTAAACCACGTTGAAAGTTCTCCACTTCATACTACCATATTTGAGACGGTTTGTCTACACTTTTAGAAAATGCACTTGCATTTTTAGAAAAATATGTTCCAGTATTTATTTTTCAGTATTTTTAGATATAGCACGTGCCAAGGGCCTATGTCGAGCATACATACATAAAAAGGGGTTCACAGAATTTTTCAACAGTCTGGAGCGTTCTCCGACAAGCCGACATCAACTCTCCCATTGGGGACACTTTGATCGTTGTTGATGGCGAGCGATTGTGTTCGCTTGACTTCGCGGAATATGAACCGCGCATGATGACCTTCCTCCAAAGCCGCTACAGGTCGATCCACCTGGCAAGGGAAGACGCGCTGGCACTCTATCGTGCATTCCTGGGTTTAAGATGAGAGTCCAGCGCCTCTACCTGAAGTATTCCAAAGATATCCTCGCGCTCTCAAGCGAAGGAATTTGAGGATGATCGTGTTCGACAATCCCCCATAGACCGCGAGCTTGCGCAAACTCCCAAATGCGTCGCATATCTAGAACACCTTTGCCAACTTCGGTCATCGAACGATCAGCAGCTATATCTTTGAGGTGAATGAGCGCGACACGATCTGCAAGTGTTTGAAGATACGAAACAGGGTCGACACCCGCGTAGGCGACCCAATACACGTCCAGCTCGATCTTTACAAGTGAGGGATCAGTAGCCTGAAGCAAATAGTCAAGCAGATAGATTCCATCAACTTGCGCGAATTCAAAATCCGCGTGCGCCACTCATTCGCCATCGAGGGCAGAACTATAATGGGGCAGCCAATATCCAGGCAATAGCGAATCGATGCATCCAGTTGCGAGCCCTGCAACGCATCTAACCCAAGATGCGTTGCGACTGCGCGAAGCCCTGTCTCAGCTAACAATGCCGACATCTCTTGTGAAGTCAGGTTCCCGTATCCGGCGAATTCTACTCCAGCATAGCCTATCTGCGCCACACGCCGTAATGTTCCAGCGAAATCACGCCTGGTCTCATCTCTCACGGTATATAATTCTAAGGCAACCTGCAGCTCGTCCATGGCATTTTCTCTCACTCAAACGTTTTGTTGTACATCGTCCTCTCTTATTAATATAGCACATGTGGATACCAGGCTGAGCATTATGCCATAATATACAGTAAGTCTGTTAGCCTATTTCATTTGTAAGCTCGATTCACCTGGAAGGACCCTTTGATTCGCATTATGAACAGAAAAACCCCTATTGGTATCATCGGATGTGGCAACATCAGCTCCATCTATCTCAAAGCGTCACGCCTCTTCGATATTTTGCAGGTTGTCGCCTGTGCGGATATCGATATGGAGCGAGCGCGAAGTCAAGCAGGGAAATACGGCGTTCCCAAAGTATATACCGTAGAGGAGTTACTAGCTGATCCAGAAGTCGAGATTGTCGTCAATCTTACCGTCCCCAATACACATGCCGAAGTTGCTTTGAAAGCGATTGCGGCAGGCAAAGCGGTCTACAGCGAAAAGCCATTGGCGACCAGGCGAGAGGATGGGAAAGCTATTCTCGAGGTTGCTCGTGCTCGACAGGTACGTGTTGGCAACGCGCCAGATACGTTTCTCGGCGGTGGTTTTCAAACCTGCATCAAATTGATAAACGATGGTCAGATCGGAACACCTGTTGCTGCTACGGCATTCAGGTTGAACCACGGAATGGAATACTGGCATCCCGACCCATATTTCTTCTATCAACCAGGCGCTGGCCCCATGTTTGACGTAGGTCCTTATTATCTCACCGCGCTCATCGCTATGATGGGCCCAATCCGGCGTGTGACCGCCTCGATGCAGACGACCTTTCCTGAACGCACTGTGACCAGCGAGCCGAAATATAGAACGAAAATCCCGGTCAATACTCCTACCCATATCGCGGGGATTATGGAATTTGCGAGCGGCGCTGTTGGCACGATTCTTACCAGTTTCGATGTCTGGCATCACCACTTGCCATTTATCGAAATCTACGGGACAGAAGGCACACTGAGTACGCCCGATCCCAATCGCTTCGATGGTCCAGTGTACATCCGCCAGGTTAACGATGAGACATGGCGCGAAGTCCCTTTAACGCACGGCTACACCAGTAATTCACGTGGGCTAGGTATCGCCGATATGGCCTATGCGATGCGTTCCGATCGTTTGCACCGTGCCAATGGAGAAATGGCCTACCACGTCCTCGACGTTATAGAATCCTTCATGCAGTCTGCGACGGAAGGAAGGCATGTTATGCTTACCAGCACATGCACCCGCCCCGAACCGTTGAACTCAGGTGTACGTGCATGGGAGGAGGACTAGGGCTTTTTGGTTTACCCGTTCTACCGCAGTAGCTTGCTTTCGGACGCCGTCCGGCGTCCGAAAGCAAGCTACTGCCACGCTCTTTACCCCGTTCTGAAACCTTGGCCTACTCTCCTGCATCCTCACTGCTTTTCCCCCTCGATGCTTCCCAGCGCTCCAACAGCAAGCGGTAGTGCGCGGCCATTGCCTGGTGACGTGCTTCAGTGGCCTGGCTTCCATGCTGCTGCAGCTGCTCACTATCTTCGAGTGCTTTCCGTGCGCCCTCTATCGCCTTTGGGGAGACTTCAGCCACATGCACGGCCTCTGCTGGCAGAGGTTCCCATGTCGGGGTGTTGTGCCAGTTGATGTAGGGGCAATTGCGGCACTGGTTCGCGCAGCAATAGCCACGCCGAATCAGGAATAAGCGGGTAGCTATGTAGAAGCCATTCGAGTCGATGATCCAATCATCGGGGTCTACCATGGAGAAGTCTTCCAATTCCTATCTAGTCTCTCTATACCAATATATCCAGTTTCTCACAACTCTGTCAAGACAAAATTCTGCTGTCACCCATCATCCCTTTCCTTTCATGGACTGTCTTTTACCAGGTGCTGGCTCTTCCGCAGCCTCGATGATGCGAAGATATTGAGAGAACAGGCTACGGAAGAGCCGGATAACGCCGCAGTGGCTCGAATTCCTGGCGAGCGCATCCTGGCTGCCGCACGTGCGCTGGAAGAGAATTTGAGATGCATCTATGTTTAAGCGTGATATACTACTGAGGAGAGGCTCGATCGTTCTGGCGTTTTCAAGCTCCCTCGAGCATCGCTTGTAGAGGGCATAGACAGAACATCATGCAAGGAAATACTATTGGCTACAACAATTATGGAGATCTATGGAAAGAACAGCGCTACCAGGGCGACTAAACTGGCAACTCGGTGAGGTCGTGGCCAGGAAGGATGAAACAGCGCGGGCAGCCAGCCTGACGTTTGCAGTCTCCAACTGGCCGGGGCACCTAGCAGGCCAGCATGTGGATGTGCGGCTGACCGCCGAGGACGGCTACAAGGCAGAGCGGAGCTATTCCATCGCCTCGCCGCCCGAAGAGCGCATGGTGTTGAGGCTGACCGTCGAGCGGCTGGACGATGGGGAGGTTTCCCCCTACCTCGTCGATGAACTGCGGGAGGGCGATCAGATCGAACTGCGCGGTCCCATAGGCGGCTATTTCGTCTGGGATGTGAGCATGGGGGGACCACTCTTGCTCGTGGCCGGAGGGTCGGGCATTGTGCCTTTGATGGCGATGATCCGCCATCGCAAGGCCGTCGGCAGCACGATCGCTACGCGTTTGCTCTATTCATCTCGTTCCTACGAGGACGTGATCTACCGTGACGAACTCGATCAGCTTGCTCGGAGCGAAGCGGGACTGGAGGTGATCCACACCTTGACGCGCTCTCAACCACCGGGCTGGACGGGGTACCGCCGCAGGATCGACAACAGCCTGCTGCAGGATGTGGCCTGGCCGAGTGAGCAGCATCCCCTCGCATTCATCTGCGGTCCGACGCAGATGGTCGAACCTGTGGCGACTGGCCTGCTACCGCTGGGATATGATCCCGCGCGTGTGAAGACCGAGCGCTTCGGTCCAACAGGAGACTCATGATGGAACAGAAACTGGATGGCAACGCCGCCGGCGGCATTTTGCGAGAGATTTTTCCTTTTGAGATGACCATGGCCGAGGTGACCTGTACTAAGTGCAGCGCAACTGGCCCTATCGGGACGCTTGCTGCCTACATGCATGGGATGGGGACGATCTTACGCTGTCCCAGGTGCGACAACGTGCTCATCCGCATTGTGCATGCCAAAGGTCGCTATTGGCTGGATATGCAAGGCGTGCGCGTCCTTCAAATCAAATACGATCAAAGCATGTAGCTTTTGTAAGGAAAATTAGCTATGGGCATGACGACCATTGAAGGCTATCTGTGTGCTATGCCGAAAGCTGAACTCCATGTCCATCTCGAGGGTTCCATACAACCAGCTACACTCTTCACCCTGGCTCAGCGCAATGGTGTTAGACTACCTGTGGAGACCGTCGCAGATCTGCAAAAATGGTTCACCTTTCGTGATTTCAACCACTTTGTCGAGATTTACTTTGAAATCTCGAGTTGCCTGAAGACGAGCGAAGATTATGAACTGATTACCTACGAGTTTGGGACGGCTATGGCGCAGCAGAATGTGCGTTATGCCGAGGTAACGTTCTCGCCTAGCACCCATCGCTATGGTCTTGGTGTCACCCACGATACCTATTTTAGCGGGTTGGAACGAGGGCGCGAACGGGCGCGAGCGGACTTCGGTGTCGAGATCAGGTGGGTCTTCGATATTGTGCGTGACATCAAAGATGAAGCACGTAGTCGCATGTTGGCTGATTACACGACATCTGTGGCAATAGAGGGCAAAGATGATGGTGTAGTGGCGTTAGGGCTTGGCGGAGCGGAGGTAGGCTATCCACCCGAAAAATTCGCTAGGTGGTTTGAGACGGCACGGGGAGCAGGTTTGCACAGTGTACCTCACGCAGGAGAAACCGTTGGTCCGGTTAGTATATGGGGAGCCTTGAAGACGCTGGGAGCCGAGCGCATAGGACACGGCGTACGGGCAATTGAGGATCCCACGCTCATTGCTTACCTCGCCGAACAGCACGTTCCCCTGGAGGTATGCCCAACGAGTAACTTGAGGTTAGGTGTCTACGCTGACCTTGCTGAGCATCCATTTCCTCACCTCCATGAAGCGAGAATACCTGTAACGGTGAACTCTGATGATCCACCTTTGTTCAACACGACACTTAATGACGAGGTAAAACTGCTGGTTGATCCTTTCAAGTTCGATCTCCAGAAAGTCAATGAGATTGTGCTGAATGGTGTACGCCATAGCTTTCTACCCGTGGAGGAGAAACAGGCAATGGAAGCTTCGTTTCAGATCGAGATGGCAAGGTTGCAGCATGTGCTAGCACTTTAGCACGCTTAGTGTCCTTCCCGCCTCACTTCCAACGTTACAGAAAGAACAAGGAAAGATGAAAATGACTCTTCAATGATAACCCGATTGGCTCTTGCACCCACGAGTTGTTTCTGCGATGATGGGTTTCACGTGATACTTTTCTCTCTTGTTCCTTTTTCCGGAAATTACAATGAACCATAACCTTGTTACTGTTTTGTTCGGCTTAGCAGCCTCACTCTCATGGGGCGCAGGAGATTTCAGTGGTGGTCTAGCAACCCGTCGTACAAGCGTATTTAGTGTTGTTGTAGCTGCGCATGCAACCGGACTCGTGTTGCTGGTAGCCCTTGCTCTGGCGTGGTCCGAGCCATTTCCCTCTGCTATCGACCTGATCTGGGGAGTGACGGCAGGTTTGGCGGGTGCTGTGGGGCTGGTTGCGTTCTACCAGGCATTGGCAGTCGGACGAATGGGAGTCAATGCTCCAATTACTGCTGTCCTTGCTGCTGCTGTCCCGGTGCTCTTTAGCGCTTTCTTCGAAGGGCTCCCTAATCTACTACAACTTGCCGGCTTTGTCCTTGCGTTAATTGCGGTTGGGCTCATCTCACGACCAGAAGGAGCGGCGAGACGTCCTGAAGGCTTAGGTTTGGCATTGCTAGCGGGTCTTGGTTTCGGGGGATTCCTCATCCTTATCGCTCAAGTGAGTCACACTGCCATTTTTTGGCCCCTCGCGGCTGCAAGGTTCGCGTCATCTCTCTTCATACTGATCATTATATTAATCAGGCGTGAAGAGGTGCTGCCCAAAAAAACGGTACTTCCTATTGTGCTGCTAGCAGGGGCACTGGATGTAGCAGGGAACGCATTCTTCGTGCTCGCAGCACATACTGGACGTCTCGATGTCTCTGCAATCCTTTCCTCTCTGTATCCAGCGGTCACTGTCCTCCTGGCAAGTGTTATTCTGAGGGAACGCGTGACGCGATTGCAAGCGGTAGGTATTATTGTTGCGCTGGTGGCTATCCCATTGATCTCAGTATAACAAGTGCCTTTCTATTCATCATTTCGTCTTTATTAAGAAATAACAGCATTTCGCAAGTTATGGAAAGCAAAATGCTGTTCGTGTAGATCCCAACACTAACAGCATCATTTTCTTATAGCCATTTACTACAAAAAACATATTAACCCAGAGATCAAGAAACCAGAATCGTCAACTATGCGTTAAACCCCCACGTCATACAATTGTTCAAACTGGAGGTCCAGGTCGTTGGTTACCTGCCACATTGACATCAGCGCTCTGCGGACATTACGTGCCGCACAAGGAGGCAAGTCATCCTGTCCTGCCAGCCTTTTCAGTGATTCATAGATATTCAAAAACTCCTGCTCCTGCTCAGTCAGGGGCTTGCCCAGAAGATCGTTATTTGTAGCAGCCATGATCATCTCTCCTTCTCTATAGCTAGTATTGTGCCACAGGACGAGCATCTACCAGTCGCCTGGCCTTGAGTTCAAACCGTGGCAGGTAGCCATGGTCCATACGTTGAATAGTGAAACGTAGCCCCTCGTGCGCACTGGCCAGATCTTTGGCAAGCTGCTCGCCGAGTTCGGGCCATTCTGCCTCAAATCCAGGCTTGATCTCCAGATTGATGGTGATCTCGTCCTGGAGGTCATCTTTACGCCAGACATAGATCTGGAATTCGTCAATAGCAGTGTACTCGCGCACAATCGCTTCCACTGCTCCTGGATAGACATTGGTACCTCGGATGAGCTTCATATCGTCCCAGCGACCACGGATACCGCCATCGTAAAGATCCCAGGTACGCCCGCAGGTACAGGTACTTGAGGGAACTTTCATGACCATATCTTTGGTGCGGTAGCGGATGACGGGAATGAAGCCCCGGCCAAACGAGGTCACCACCCGTTCACCAAGCTCGTTATAACCAACAGGTTCATCTGATGCAGGATCAAGAACCTCCTCGATAAAGTGATCCTCGATAATATGGGTTCCGCCGGGCTGATGAGAACATTCAAAGATCATGATTGTGCCAAGCTCAGTCATGCCAGCGGTATCCCCACACTTCGCGCCCCAGGCTTCTTCTAGCTGTCTTTTTACGGCTGGTATGGAACCTGCTGGCTCACCGGAGCAGATAAGTTTGTTGACATTACCCTCTTTGGCAAGATCGATCCCCATCTCAGTGGCTTTCTGCCAGAGATGCAGCGCATAAGTAGGTGTAGAACAGACAGTTGTGGCACCCATCTCGATAATCTGCTTGATGCGGTTCTCGCTGGTTTGCGCACCACCTGGGATGACAAGTGCCCCCATCTTTTCACAGGCGTAATGTGCTCCCCAGAAGCCAATGAAAGAGCCGTAGCCGAAGGCGAAATAGACAGTATCTTCGGGCCGGATGCCAAAGCCCCACAGGCCGTAGCACCACATCTCACTGATCCAGTCCCAGTCCTTCATGCTGTCCAGCACGCGGATGGGTGTTCGTCCAGAAGTGCCTGAAGTGAGGTGGTAGCGGATGGCATTGATTGGATCAGTGGCTAGCAAGTCGCCGAACATAGGCTTTTCTATCAAAGATTCCATCCACTCTTCCCTGGTCATAAAGGGAATACGGCGGATGTCATTCAGTGTTTTGAGCTGTTCCGGCTTGAAGCCAGCGACATCGAATTTGCGCTGGTGGAATGGTGAGTTTGCATACGCCCACTCGCACATCCGGCGCAGTTTGAGGAGTTGCAACGACTGCAATTCCTCGCGTGGTAGGGTTTCATTTTTGGGGTTCCAGAATTCTGTATAGGCCATAATTTTTCTCCTCCTTGAGCAGTTGTCAGTGATTTTCCAGGGCGATCACCAGCGAGCGACTATGCTACGCTACTGACGATGAAGCCTGCTTTTAAAGTGACCATAAATGTTCACCTTGGATAGTGTAGTTCATAACCGCACCAAAGGACAGATTATATCAACCTCGTCCGACCAACTCGCGGGCGATAATGATGCGCTGAATATGGCTGGTACCCTCGTAGATTTGCAAGCCTTTGATATCACGGTAGTAGCGCTCCACAGGGTAGTCATTAGAATAGCCGCGATTGCCGTGCATCAGCACCGCTTCTGATGCTGCCTTCATCGCTGCTTCTGTGGCGAAGAGCTTGGCAATGGATGTAGCTTTTGTGGCAGGTAGTCCTTGATCTTTCGTCCACGCAGCGCGATAGACAAGCAGCCGCGCTGCTTCTACATCAGCAGCCATATCAGCCAGTGTCGCCTGGATCATCTCGAAATCAGCAATGCGCTGACCGAATTGGCGACGCTGTGTAGCAAATGAGATACAGGCATCAAGACACGCCTGTGCCACACCGACGGCACCAGCGGCAACCCCCAATCGGCCTCGATCAAGGGCAGACATGGCAACCTTGAAACCCTCCCCTGGAGCGCCAAGTAGGGCGCTCTTTGGCACCCTGCATTCCTTGATCATGATATGGACGTGCTCAGATGCGCGATGACCCAGTTCCTTACCTGGCATAGGTTCTCGATAGAAGCCGAGAGTATTTGTCTCGACGAGGAAGGCACAGATACCTCTATGGCGAGCGGAATGGTCCCTGCTTGCAAAGACAATAGCGACGTGGGCGCTGATACCGTTGGTGATCCAGATTTTCTCGCCGTCCAGGATATAGTAATCGCCTTCTTCCCGTGCGAGGGTTTCCATACTAGCCACATCGGAACCAGCATTTGGTTCGGTTAGAGCATAGCAGCCAATCCACTCACCTGTTGCCAGGCGAGGCAGGTAGCGGCGCTTCTGTTCCTCGGTACCCCAATCACGTATGCACATTGATACGAGGCTGGTATGAACGGTCAAAAAACCACGCACAGAGGAATCGGCTCGACCCAGTTCCTCGCAGAGCAAGGCGTAACTTACATAGTCCATACTGGACCCACCATACTCTGGCTCAATCGGTCCGGCCAGGAAGCCTAGCTCACCCATGCGTTTGACCAGGTGGAGGGGAAACTGCCCTTTCTCATCCGCCTCGCGTGCTACTGGCGCTACTTCTTGCTCAGCGAACTGGCGTGCCTGCGCCTGAATGTGTTTTTGTTGGAGTGTTAACTCAAAGTCCATGAGCGACTTCCTCTATTCATCCGTGCCAATAACCGCCAGGCCTTCTATCTCAACAAGTGTCTCGTCTTGAAAAAAACGCGATACTTCGAACAGAGCCATTGTGGGGTAATAGGCACCAAAGAAAGTTCGATGCACCACTCCCAGGGATTTGAGATGAGCAAGATAGTCATCCCTATCACGGACAAAAATGTTCAGCTTTGTGATATCCTGCATCTTCCCACCAGCTGCTTCGACCACGGTTTGAAGATTGCGAAGTGTCTGCTCGTATTGTGCAACCAGGTTCCCTGGCGCAATTATCCGGCCTTCAGTGTTGCTGCCAGTTTGTCCTGCTAAGAAGAGGAGACGACCACCTTTCACGAGGATACCATGACTAAATCCAATGGGATGCGCCAGGGTCGGCGGATTGATGATGGTTTTGTCCATGATACCTACCTTCCGGTGAACTTGGGTTTTTCTTTTGCCTTGAATGCCTCATAAAAGAGTCGATGGTCATCTCCCATTAGCATGAGAGCTTGTGCTTGCGCCTCGGCCTCGATAGCAGAGATAAGATCCATGCTCAACTCGTGGTTTATCATGTGTTTGGTCATCGAGATGGCAAAAGTCGGACCCTGAGCCAGTCGTTTGGCCCACGCATTTGCTGCTGGCAGCAGATCTTCATGGGGTACCACGCGATTCACCAGGCCATAACGTTCAGCCGTGACAGCGTCAACGGTATCGCCGAGCATGAGTAGCTCTGAAGCTCGGCCCAGCCCAACGACTCGTGGCAACAAGTAACCAGCTCCCATATCTGCTCCGGTCAGACCTACTTTAGTGAAGAGGAAGGCAAAACGTGCCTTCTGAGAAGCGATGCGCAGGTCAGCAGCCAGCGCAATGACGGCTCCGGCTCCGGCAGTCATACCATTGAGAGCTGCAATGATCGGCTTATCCAGCAGTCGCATGTTCTGAACAACTGCCCCGGTCATACGTGTGAACTCGAGGTGGCCTTTCATATCACGCTTGAGCAGTTCGCCAATGATCTCGTAAACATCACCACCTGAGCAGAAATTGTCGCCTGCCCCCGTAAGTACGATGGCATGCACTGCACTATCAATGCGCAAGTCCTCAAACAGATCACGAAGCTGAGCATACACCTCAAAGGTGAGTGCATTCATCACTTCGGGACGATTGAAGGTCAAGGTTGCGACACCATCACTTACTTCATAGAGAAAGTCGTAACTCAAAACGGTAACCCCTATTCCAGGTTTACAGGACGGCCACGAGGGTCGCCCCTAAAGTCGTAACTCAAAACGGTAACCCCTATTCCAGGTTTACAGGACGGCCACGAGGGTCGCCCCTAGTATGGACGGTCTTTACGTAAGATCTACTGCCGGGCGACCACGAGGGTCGCCCCTACTATGGACGGTCAAGGCTATGTAGCATAAATAGAAGCGATAATTTGCGGTCGCCCAGCTTCAATAGTTATACTGTTCACGACATCACACCACCGCCATCGATATTGATAGCTTGACCGGTGATGCCCTTGTTGATATCCTGTGCCAGGAAAACTGCAACTGCAGCCACCTCTTCCGGCTCTATCAGGCGTTTCTGAGGACTCGTATTTTCCAGCGCTTCTCGTGCGTTCGAGTAATTCGACAGCCAGGGCGCGCGTGAGGCCAAGCACGCCATGTTTCGAAGCGGTATATGCGGCAATATAGCTGCCACCAACCCTGGAGGCAATGGAGGCGACGTTAATGATGCGGCCATCGCGCTGCTCTATCAACGTTGGGACGAAGGCCTTAGTGACATAATAAACGCTGGTTAAATTTATGGAGAGCATGCGGTGCCAGAGTTCATCAGGGTGGTTCAAGAACTTGTGACTGCCAGCATTGCCGGCGTTATTGACTAAAATATCTATGCCGCCAAGACCCTCGATCAGGGTCGTCGCCATTTGCTTTACCTGATCAGGATCAGTCACATCGCATGAAACCGCCAGGCTCTGGCGACCCATTGCCTGAATTTCAGCAACAAGCTGCTCGATTTCAGCATTAGTGCGGGCAGTTACAGCTACGTTTGCTCCTGCCTGGGCAAGAGCCAGGGCGATGCTGCGTCCAATGCCACGACCCGCACCAGTGACTACAGCTCGCCGTCCAATAAGTGTATGAGCGTTTCCATTTGACATAAATAATAATCCTCCAATCGCACTGTTAAGAGAGCGAGAGATTACTCTGAGCGACTACTGGTGCGGTCCAGTATTGATCATCAAGGTGTGGCGGATTCATAATGCACAGGTCAGCGCGGCCAGCAGCCAAAATAGTATTGGCTTCGTCGCTTGTTGTAAGATAACCGCCAACCATTGTGGGAATGCCTGCCTCGTTACGTACGCGATCGCTTAACGGCGTCAGATAACCGCGGCTATAGGCTGGCTCGCTGTCAATTGTCGTCTGGCCTGCTGCTACCGCGATTATATCACACCCATGTGCTTTGAGCATTTGGGCAACGATTACTGCATCGTCAACATCGAAGCCCCCTTTCACACCATCGGTTGCGGAGATGGAGACGGAGATGGGTTTGTGCTGAGGCCAGGCAGCGCGCACAGCATCAAAAACTTCCAGTGGAAAGCTCATACGATACTTCAGGTCTCCCCCATACTCATCATTTCGATGGTTGGTGAGGGGTGAAATGAAGCTTGCCAACAGGTAACCATGGGCAAAGTGAAGTTGCAACAAATCGAAATCAGCTTCGTACGCACCCCTGGCGGCGGACACGAAATCATGGCGTACGCGGTCCATATCCGCTCGATCCATTTCTTTGGGTACCTGGCTATATGGGGTATAAGGTATGGGTGACACAGATAGAAGCGACCAATTACCTTCACGCAGGGGCCTATCCAGACCTTCTGCTCTCGGGCGGGTCGAGCCCCGGTGCCCGGCATGATTCAACTGGACGGCGATCTTTGCCGAGGTATGAGCATGAATGAATTCAACAATATGTTTCCACGCTTGAACATGGCTCGTATTGTACATCCCTGCGCTTTCGGGTGTGATGCGCCCATCAGCAGAAATGGCGATTGGCTCGGTTAAGACTAGTCCAGCGCCACCGAGCGCAGCGGCATGCATTTGCCCAGTATATGCTTCGCCTGGTGTGCCATCAAATGCTGAGCAGGAAGAGAGAGGTGATAAGACGATGCGGTTAGGTAGGGTGAGGGTACGCAATCGTATGGGTGTGAATATGGGTGGTGGTGCAAAAAAGGCTTGTGGGTGAACCCCCGCTGAGTGTTCGCTGGTGAGAAGCGAGTAGGCTTTTTGCGCGGCCCAGCGATCAATGATATCTCCAAAGCGAGGATCACGGAGCCGGAGGTCATCGTAGGAGATTCTGCCGCTGCGAGTGAGTAACTGGAAGGTGAACTGCATCGGATCCAGGGCGAGGTAACGCTTGATCGTTTCAAAATACGCCTGGCTTTCCCTGGCAGCCTTCTGAAAGACCTCGACAACAGGTTTTCTTTCCAACTCGTATTCGTTCAGAGCTGTTTCGAGGTCTTGATGCTGTTCCAAAGCGCTTGCCAGCGCTATGGCATCCTCCATCGCCAATTTTGTGCCTGAGCCAATGGAAAAATGGGCTGTGTGTACAGAATCGCCCAGCAAGACTATATTCTGATGGTGCCAGTATTGTGTTTTGAGGGTAGGGAAGCTGATCCATTTCGAGTTGTTCGACAGCAGCGTGGCTCCATCCAGGTTATCGGTAAGAAGTTGCTGGCAGTAGGCCAGGCTTTCTGCTTCATCGGCTTTATCCAGTTCTGCTTTCAGCCAGGAAGTCTCATCACACTCGACGATGAAAGTACTGGTCGTGCCACTGAAAGGATAGGCATGGACCTGAAACAAGCCATGTTCATTCTCACGAAAAATGAAGGTGAAAGCATCAAGTACCTTATTAGCACCAAGCCAAATATACCTGGCCCCGCCAAATTCAATGTTGGGCTTGAAAATCGCCGTGTAGGTCTTGCGAACGATACTATTCAAACCATCAGCGGCAATGAGCAAATCATAGTCATCAAGCTCTACGAGATCATTTACCTCGCAACCAAATTTTAGAGTAATACCGAGTTCGTGGCAGCGATTTTGCAGGATATTCAGCAGTCGCTTGCGCGAGATGCTGGCAATTACGTGGCCTGCGCAACGGATCTTTTGACCGCGATAATACACATCAATAGCATCCCAGATCACGAAATGGTCGGTGATCTGCTCATATGTTTTATAATCGGCCCTTTGAAACGAAGCCAGCGTTCGATCGGAAAAGACAACGCCCCAGCCATAGGTGACATCTGCCGCGTTACGCTCGATGATAGTGATGTCATGCGAAGGATTGGCCTTTTTAATGAGCAGGCCGCTATAAAGTCCTGTCGGTCCTCCACCAAGGATAACTATTTTCATCCGGCTCTCCTGCCTAGTCTATTAAGTATATCAGCGAGTTGATCGAGTTGGGCAAGTCCGGCTACAGTAGGGAAGAGCACTAACTCATCGCATCCTGCCTCTTCATAGCCGCGAATGAATTGAGCCACGGCCTGAGGGCTTGTGAGAAGGCCAGCAGCGATTCTCTCAGCGAAAGGGCCGGTGAAAGCATAGTAATCCTTCAGATAGCGAAAGCCTGCTTCCCTGGTAGTATCATCACCGAGTGCAAAGTAGCCTTGCGCCCAGATCTGGGGCTTGCCTGGACGTTCGGCGTCGCTCCATGCGGCGAAGGCTTTGTCCGCTGCGCGGGCAAAGGTTCTAGGTGGACCGCCTCCATGCACATAGCCATCGGCATAACGCGCCATTCGAGCGTATCCCCGGTCGCTCAAGCCTCCTACTAGCAGGTCAGGGCCATGAGGACGAACCGTTTTCGGACCCACAGTGTTGTCTTCCCATAAAGAGCGCACGGTAGATAGCTGCTCCGAGAGTCGCTTTCCTCGCCCTCGATAGTCAACACCCGCGAAGTCATAATCCTCTTTGCGAGCGCCAACTGCCAGGCCCAAAACCAGTCTGCCGCCGGAAAGAGCGTCAAGAGAGGCTGCTGCTTTAGCCAGCATAGCGGTATTATGCAGAGGACCAATAATGATGGTAGTCGCTAGTTTGACACGATGAGTGACGCCTACAACCGCAGCCAAAGTTATCAGCGGATCATAACTGTCGTAGACGAGGCGATCAAGTACACCCAGGCTGGAGAAAGGCCCTTCATCGGCCCGGCAGGCCCATTCGATGATTAAGTGTCCCTTAGCGCCTGGAACAGTGCTGGGCAGTCCGACTCCGACTCGCATACATGCAACCTCTTTGTTACTTGAGCGTGAAATTGCTTACTTGGGCTAAGTATGCAACAAAGCTGATGGCTATTTCAAACGTTTTTAAGAAGCCTATACTTAAGGCGATGATGACGCTCTCTTTTTTGAGAAGATCTTACTGTTGTATTGGCGGCATCTGCTGAGGATACTGAGCGCCTGGTTCCTCATACTCCTGCTTAGGAGGAGGAGATTGTGGTGAATATCGATACTGTTGCCCACCTTCTTGATAGGTCCATTGCGTGGGCTGATATCCCTGTTCATATGGTTGATTAGGTTGCTGAGGAGATTGTGGTTGCTGGTAAGATTGGGATGGTTGATAGGGTTGTTGTGGCTGCTGTCGCATGAACCTTCTACCCCATGAGCCTCTACCTAATAACCCCAGAACAATTGCGGGAATTGCTACAATGACTATTGCCATTATTAACCATGCCCATATGTGCGTGAATACAAAGAGGATGAAAAACAGCAGAAGAAATATACCAAGGATACCGCCCCCTGGTCTCCCATATCTATACCTATAGGCCCGTCGAGCATCCTTATATGCATATTTTGCCGCTCGTCGATTAGCCTTATATGCGTATTTTGCTGCATGTCGAGCTTCTTTAGCGGCCCGACGTGCCTGCCTTGGGTCTCCGTACCACATGCTTTACTCCTCTTCATGAAGCCTGTCATGCACTTGAGACAGGGAGTGCCTTACCTGGTATTCTCTTCATTTTGCCTGATTGTATTATACAACAATAAGTGAAGAAGATTGACAAGTAGAACATCAGTTCTGTATACTATACACATGTTAGTGCAAACTCTCCCTGACACAATGACGAAACTCGCCCAGATGGGTGATGCGACAATTTATGAGCCTGCTGGTGACCAACCGCAGCAGGAACATCGTCGTGGAGCTTACCAGTCGCGCAGTCTTGCCGAATGCATCACGAATGTATCGACACCCAAGGGAAGCCTCCCTATTGTAAAGACTATGTTAACAACTGCTTGCGAACGTAATTGCTATTATTGTCCTTTCCGCGCTGGACGCAGCAAAATGAAGCGACTTACCTTTAGTCCAGATGAACTCGCGCAGGGCTTTGATACGCTTCAGCGTGCCGGCCAGGTGGAGGGTATGTTCCTGTCGTCTGGCATTATCAAGGGCAGTGTAACTACGCAAGACAAGATCATCGACACGGCAGAGATCGTGCGCAACCGCTATAACTATCGTGGCTACATTCACCTCAAGGTCATGCCAGGTGTGGAATATGAGCAGCTTTATCGCTTGATGCAACTGGCAGATCGTGTTTCGGTCAACCTGGAAGGCCCGACACAAGAACGTTTAGACGCATTGGCGCCAAAGAAAGATTTTCAGCGTGAACTTCTGAGTATGCTGCAATTGGCTGAACAGATACGACGTACTCACCCTTATGAAAAACTCGCCGGTACCGTGACACAGTTTGTTGTTGGTGCGGTGGGCGATACTGACCAGGAACTACTCTCGCTCAGCAACCGGCTCTATCGACAATATGGACTCACTCGTGCCTATTATTCTGGCTTCAGTCCAGTCATTCAAACTCCCTTTGAGAACCTGCCTGCTACCGATCCTCTGCGTGAGCATCGTTTGTATCAGGCCAGCTTCTTGCTGCGCGATTATGGCTGGAGGGTAGAGGATTTGCCTTTCATGAGTGATGGAAATATGCAACTCGAACTCGATCCCAAGCGGGCCTGGGCGGAAAGGTACCTACGAGAAGCTCCAATTGATATTATGAAGGCAAGCCGGAACCAATTATTGCGTATACCAGGTATTGGACCAGTGGGTGCCGATGCCATTTTGCGCGCACGCCGCCGTGGTCGTCTTACCGAACTCTCCCACCTACGTCAACCAACTACGGTAATTTTCGGGAGAACTTTAGACGCAACTCCTACAGGAACTTGCAGTCTCACAAACTCAAACCATGGCGCTCTCATCTGCGGCTTTCCCCAGAGAAAGACCTTCCAGCCTCGGTCAGACACGCCTTCTTGCCGCTCGACAACTCTAGCGTCCATAAAGGGAAACAAGTTCAACAGCGGCTGACAGCTCATCCTTGTTTTGTCTGCCACTTTCTGCCTGTTCATTGTTGTTGGCCAGAACGATGTCAACAACCAGTCTTTGTAGTTTACCACAAACATTAAAAACAGATTAAAAGCGTTGTTATTATGGCCGATCAAGATCGTTACTTAAAAAGGGACGTCTATTTTCATCAATATGCAAACGAAATCTACTGATCTAAAACTATCACATTGATCATTGTTAATCAGTGAATTTAACTGGAGCGAGGATAGGCTCAGTATGGACAAAATTCCGAGATTTAGCAGATCGAGGGGCTGAGATATGAGCAAATTTCAGGCATTTAGCAACCAGATATTTAGCAGATTGAGGAGCCTGGATCCCAGCATGCTTGCTCACAGGTGGCGGGAGCGCTGGGCCAGGATTCTTCTAGCCGCGGCAGTAGCTATTTTAGGGTTGACAGCACTAGTGGTTGTGCATGCTTCAAGAAGTGACCGTGCTCCTGTCACCTCGATCTCGACTCCCGCCGCCGTTATGTCCACAACTTCCACTCCGGCTTCCGTAGCTCCCGCCGCGGCCACCACACCGGACGCGACTTCGACGCCTTCACCAACAGCACAGACATACCCGACGAGAGGACCGAGCCCGACAGCTCCAACTCCAGCAGTCGCGCGAGGTTCTGGAGGCCCCCAGCCTCGGCCGACAAATTCGCCAGCAGTGGTACCTACGAAGGCGCCATCGCCGACTCCGCTTCCAACACCGACTCCGCTTCCAACACCGACTCCGGTTCCCACGCCAACTCCGGCTCAATCCAGCGGCAATACGGTAACGGTCTGGATTCAGGTGACGGACTCTTGCCAGCAGGCGCTATCGGGGGCTACTTTTAGCGTGAGTGGTCCTGGCATCAGCACCACAACTACACCTACCTCCGGCGGTAATCCAGTGAGTATCGGCAACTCCAATCCTGGAAACTGCCCGACCCAGCAAGGCAACTGCGTGGCTTTCTCCACCGGGTGTACAAGCGTCACGCTCAATATCCCCAGTTCCGGGACAGCAACCTACCAAATCGTTGTGGCGAGCACCGCGCCCGGCTTTGGCACTAACGCGAGCTATGCCATTTGCGAGGGTGGCAGTGATTGCCCTGGCGGCCCGGAAGTGGCCACTGTCCAGGTCGGTTCTGGCGGCTCTGTCTCCGCCACCACCCTCAATATCTATCCTGACGGCGTTTCGGTCACATACCCTACGAATAAAAGTGCCTACAGCGGCGCGAAGAGCGATCCAATCATGTTCCACGAATTTGGTATCGCCGCTAAGAGTACTGCTACTACCCAGTGTGATGGCGATTTTGATAACGACGACTTTTTGACCGGCAGTCGTGGCTCGCACTGCGACAGCGACAAGGGGAGTCGTGGTAGCTAACGCTTGTACAGGTCTCTAGCTTATTGTTCACTGGCAACGTATCCAGCGTGGTTGAATACTTTCGATAGGCTGATCGAACAACCCTGGTTGGCTCTCAAGATAGAGTGTTTCGCCAAACCATGATAACATGCTGATGTTCCTTTCCCCTCTGATGAGCAGTATTTCCCTGGTGAAATGCTTTCACCGGCAGCTTTCACTGAGGGGAGCATACCTGCGATAGGTCACGCCAGAGAACGGCAAGACTGATCATTTTGCTAATCATCATGCTTGCCTTTCAACGCATTTCATCAAACTATGCTGCGGCTACCGGCTGTTCCACTGACTGCCATGACAGTCAGCACTACTTGCTCTTGCAGCGTTCTTACCCAACAGGTATACTAGAACCGAGGAAATAGTGTTGGGTAAGAACCTGGTAGATCGGGATACTCTGTATCATTTCACGAGGGGGATGCGATGCCGAAAGTCCCCATGCGTACCCTGGCCTGGTCATCGGCGACAGAGACCTACGAACTCTACGAAACCCGCGGCCAATAGGCACTGCGAATTGTCCCTGACAGTTCTGAATGGTTTGCCTGGCTGGATCGGGTCTCTTCCTTTGCCTTCGTGGGCCAGAGCGACCACTTTACCGCACGCAAGGAAGCCAAACAACGTGGCGGCCGCTACTGGTCTGCCTACCTGGCAACGGATGAGCACCTCATCAAAAAGTACCTGGGCAAGAGCGCTGATCTCACCCTGGCACGGCTGGAGCACATCGCAGGGATGCTGCGCGCTCAGAGCGGAACTCACATTCCACCTCCCGTTACTCTAGCAGTAGACACGAACAGTGAGGTGGATGCCACCCAAGGTCCCGTGCTTGCCCAGCAACCTCATCCGCTCCACCCTCTTCTGCCAACCAAACTCCATGTGCCACGCCTGCGGACATCCCTGGTGCCGCGCTCTCACCTGACTGAGCGAATCCGGCAAGGGGCGGAGCGTGCACTCACCCTCGTGTCTGCGCCCGCTGGCTTTGGCAAAACCACTTTGCTTGCCCAATGGCTTGCCGAGAGCAGCCTGCCTACTGCCTGGCTCTCGTTGGAACCAGAGGACAATGACCCCACGCGCTTTCTCTCCTACCTGATTGCTGCCCTGCAAACCCTTGATGCACAGGTGGGAATATCGGCACTGGAGATGCTGCACACACCGCAGCCTGCGCCGCCTGAGACGGTGTTGGCTGTGCTGACCAATGACCTCGTGAAGCGTGGTGGAGGGGATGTTGCCCTCGTGGTGGATGACTACCATGTCATCACCTCCGAGTCCATTCAGCGTGGGATGACCTTCCTGCTGGAGCACCTGCCTCCGCGGTTGCACCTCCTCTTGGGAAGTCGCGTCGATCCCCCACTGCCATTAGCCCGGCTGCGGGCGCAGGGACAACTGACCGAGGTGCGAGCCGCCGACTTACGCTTTGGCACCGCCGAAGCGAACACGTTTCTGCAGCTAGTGATGGGGCTGGACCTGGAAGATGAGGCCGTCGCCACGCTGGAGCAGCGCACGGAGGGCTGGATTGCTGGGCTGCAACTGGCTGCCCTCTCGCTGCAAGGCAGAACTGATGTCTCCAGATTTCTCGTTGCCTTTAGCGGGAGTCATCGCTATGTGCTCGACTACTTGAGTGAAGAGGTGCTCGCGTGGCAGGACACCTCGGTGCAGCGGTTTCTCTTGCGCACCTGTATCTTGGAGCGCCTCAGTGGGCCACTCTGTGATGCGTTGACAGGTCAGGAGGGGAGCCAGGCCATGCTGGAAGCCCTCGAGAAAGCGAACCTGTTTGTGGTCGCCCTGGACGAGGAGCGGGGCTGGTACCGCTACCACCACCTGTTTGCCGAGGTGCTGCGCAGCCGCCTGCAGCAAAGGGAGCCTACGTTGCCATCCGTCTTGCATCGTCGTGCCAGCACCTGGTACGAGCAGCACGAGCTGCCTGCCGAAGCGGTGCAGCATGCGCTGCTTATGCCCGATTTTGAGCTGGCTGCCCGCTTGATCGAACCAATTGCGCTCCCGCTTGCGCTTACCGGCCAACTTTCCACACTGCTTGGCTGGCTGAACGTTCTGCCTGAGGCGCTGGTTCAGGCACACCCTCTCCTCTGTGTCTACCACGCGGGATCGCTGATGCTCACCAATCACTTAGAGATAGCCGAGGCGCGCCTGCAGGATGCCGAACGGGGTATCCAGGCGGAGATGCCTGCCGAGCAAGCCCGGACCATCAATGGCTGGGTGCTCGCCATGCGGGGGGCCATTGCTGGTTTCTCTGGTAATATGCTGTACGCGGCATCTCTCGCACGCCAGGCGCTCGAGCTGCTGCCGGAAACGGAGGTCATCCCACGTATGACAGCAACTCTGGCTGTGACCTTTGCCTACGAGGAGCATGGAGATGTGACGCTGGCCACCTAACAGGAGGTCGCAGCAGGTCACCCAGGGCGAAATGGTAGAAGAAGCTGCCGAATAAGGTCTGATGCCTCTCTGGCCCTGAGAGCGCCTGCTGCACCTGTTCATACGTGGCGGCGGCCTGGCGCAGCCTGCCTTGCAGAACATACAGCCGTGCCTGCAGGGTCCTGCTTCTCTCAACTGCAATCAAGTTGCCTGTGGCGCGTATCAAGGCATCCGCGGCTACGATCTCGCGTTCGCTGTCAGGGGTCACATCCCCGCTTGCCAGGTAGGCGTGGGCCGTGGTTACCAGCGCACCCATACGCAGGAACACCTCCGTTTCCGGCAACAGATCCAGCGCCTGGCGTGCCAGGGAGACCCCATGCATCGTCTCGCCCGCGAGATTGGCGATGCCCGCACGGATGGTGAGCACGTAGCTCCGGATGATCCGTGCTTGCTCGGCAGGTATCTCCGCCTGGATACCCCGTTCGGCATCCTGCAGGCGCGCCTCGGCCGCCTCCAACTGATTGGTGAACATCAGGTAGGATGCCTGCTGGACACACAGGAGAGGGCGCGCGCGTACCAGCGCTTCGGGAAGGACGTTCATCCACCCGCGCACCGTGTCCATCTGACCCTGGTGGAAGACCATAAGGAACGCGATCGGTTCGATTAAGCGGGCCGCGAGTTCGACATCGGGCACGGCCAGCGCGTGCTGCACTGCCTCGGCAGGCAGGTCTTGCTGCTCGTACCAGGCGCTGGCACGGCGATGTAATGTGGGGACCAATGCAGGCGAGGCCTGCTGCAGGTGGGTGCGCAGCACCTGGGCAAACAGGTGGTGGTAGCGGTACCAACGTCGCTCGTCATCAAGCGCGACCACAAACAGGTTCGCCCGCTCGAGCGCTTCCAGCATGGCCTGGCTCCCCTCTTGACCCGTCACCGCATTGCAGAGCGGTCCGCTGAGGCGCTCCAGGAGACAGGTGCGCAAGAGAAACTGCTGCACCGCAGCGGGTTGCCGCGCGAGGACCTCTTCACTCAGGTAGTCCAGCACATAGCGATGGCTGCCGCTGAAGGCAGCCAGAAACCCGGAGACATCGGCTCTGCCCTGCAGCGAGAGCGCGGCCAGTTGCAGCCCAGCAATCCAGCCTTCCGTGCGGCGCTCGAGAATGGCAATGGCTTCGGGGGGCAGGTTCAGCCCCATCACAGCCTGCAGAAATGTGTTCACTTCGGCGGCTTCAAAGCGCAAGTCACCAGTCCGGACCTCGCAGAGCTGCCCTTGTGCCCGCAGCCGGGCCAATGGGAGTGGGGGGTCGGTGCGAGCGGCCAGGATGAGGTGTAGCTGCGGGGGCAGGTGCTCTAGCAGAAATGTCATGCCGCGCTGAATGGGTTCGTCAGTAACGACGTGGTAATCATCGAGCACGAGGGCGAAGTCCCCTTCTTCACGGCCTGCGCACCTCAGCAATTCTTACCCAACAAGATTCTCTTGGTTGTTGTGCCTCGTGGCATTGAACATCAGACGCGAGCAGAGGAAGAAACGCACCTTCTCTTGATCGAGCCAACTGGGACGCCAAATACCGGAGATAAGGCAACAGCTACTCCACAGCAGTCCATCTAACCAGATAAAGGAGATGATCAATGGTTGTTGATGAGATGCTGGATGTTCCCCCACTCGATGCAGCCTGGGGACACGCCACGGCTCTCAAAGCTTCTCATCACTCGTAATAGGCTGGCGCTTTCTTGAGCGTTTGCCACTGCTGTCCATCATGGCCAAAGATGACCAGTGCCACGTGCTCACGCTCGACCAGCTCCAGGAGTTTGCGCGTGCTGGCGCGCAGTTGCTCCTCGTTGTCATCGGTAGGCCAGGCCCGGCGATCAGTGGTAAACAGGCGCTGCTGGACGACGGCATCGATCGCCAGCAACACCGTCCCTGTCCGCGGCAGGCGTACCAGAACCGACTGATGTCCAGGTGTATGCCCACTCGTCTCGATCAACGTTAGGCCGGGCAGGAGCTCGGTGTCTCCCTCAATCAGTCGATAACGCAGCGCTGGATGATCCCAGTGCGTGCGTGCGGCAGCAAAGCGCGCGTGCCCGCTGCGCGCCAGTTCATAGTGTTGGCGCTGGACGACGAGTTCCGCCTTTGTAAAGGCATCGTGATAGCCCGCGTGGTCCACGTCGAAATGGGTACAGATCAGCAGGTCGATGTCGTCAGGATGCAAATCAAGATCGGCGAGATGCTCCAGCACGTTTTTTTCATGTTCGGCTGGTGGGGTTCCAGGTGGTGGCGTGTAGTCCGCAGGCAGCCCGCTATCGATGAGAATGTTCTTCTCATCGCTGGTCTGAACTAGATAGCACCCCGACGACATAGCTAGCGTTTGCCCTGCTGCTAACGGGATGATCGTGGTACTCAACTGCATGAGGTAGAGTCGTTGTGGAGTTGCGTTGATCATGGTCATCAATCATCCTTCCTTTCTTGAGCACGAAATCACTCAATGGTGCTACTAGCATTGACAAACACACCTGGTAGCATCCCTCATAAACTCCTGTTCTTCTTCATTGAAGCGGGACGATGTCCACATGTTGCTCTGTACAGCAGATGCTCTTTCCGATCTTAGAAGAGGTTACCTGATTCTCTCCTGTTCCAGAATCTCCCTGATTTTTCGCTCCTCCCACTCCTTTCCCATGATACCACCAGCTCCATACACGAGGAAGGCATGCGCCGCGACTGCAACGCCCCATCCGAGGAGAGGCCAGTAGAACCACAGACTGGATGGATCCGTGAGCAGGTTGATGAGCAGCAGCAAAATGTTGACGAACACATAGACGCCGATATGGGTATAGAAGAGACGGAGTTGCTGGACTCGCGCTCGAGCTAGCTGGTAACGCTCCTGGTCATACATAGTATGTGCTTTCCTTTCGTCTTGAGTGAAACACCAAGAGGTGCGAACAAAGGATATCTGCACACCTCTGATAGGCCAAGTATAGCTGACGTGAACCACGTGCGAGAACGGCAGGACTGATCATTTTACTGAACACGCTACAGATCACGCTCACAACACAAGTGCAATCAGCACAATGATGCGAAAAATGATCAGGGATGCTCTTCTCTTTCCTCCCCCACTTCAGGCATACTTCCCTCTAAAAGGAACTGTAACGACGCTTTAGCCAGGAAAAGAACACAATCTTTCGGAAAGAGTATGTCGTATGAATACGCGCGTCGATGTTGAAGAGCATCTCGAAATGGACTCATTATTGCAGACGGCGGGAACGGAAACAGACATGCTTGCCCAGTGCGGCTTGAGTGCTGAAGAAATCGTGGCCTT
>WNEZ01000679.1_pt1 | contig 28636 bp, 30 predicted proteins | sample 5400521 | NCBI WGS metagenome assembly WNEZ01 (sample SAMN13153339, study PRJNA577476) | soil metagenome | isolation source: 120 cm saprolite under Douglas fir tree site 2 hole 1 replicate 1 | place: USA:California | collected 2015-04-18
GTCCCAAAGGGCATCCCGGCGTCCGCCGCGCGGTTGACGCTCTCGAAAGCGACGACCTGTTTGTCAGTGTCGTATCCATTGGAGAAACCGCCAAGGGGATTGCCCTTCTCAAGGAAAGCAAGAACAAACGCGACCTCCAGGCGTGGTTGCAGGCCCTCGAACGGTATTACGCCGACCGAATCCTACCCGTCGATCTCGAGACCAGTCATACTTGGGGAGAACTCACAGCCTCCGCGCAGAAAGCCGGTAAGATTGTCCCCGCAAGTGACGGCTTGATTGCCGCTACAGCGCGGCGTCACGGCCTTCACGTCATGACCAGGAATACCGAACACTTCGCGCCTACCGGTGTGTTGCTGATCAACCCGTGGACGGACCTAAGACCGTAGGCTGCGTACTTACCGCTCACGAGACTCAAAGCCACGATCACACTGTTTGCAGTTTGTGCCGAGCTATGCTTGGTCGTATGCCTGCTGCAAGCCTTTTATCCCAATCTTATTCATTTGAAGCATTGCGTTCATGACTCGTTTTGCTTTCGCAGGATCTTTGTCATGCAACAGTTTGCCTAAAATAGAGGGAATGACTTGCCAAGACAGGCCATATTTGTCTTTTAGCCAGCCGCATCTTCCTTTTTCTCCGCCTGCGGAGAGCTTTTCCCACAGCTCGTCTACTTCTTCCTGCGTCTCGCAATTTATGAAGAACGATACGGCCGGCGTGAAGGTGAATTGCGGGCCGCCGTTCAGCACCAAAAATTCTTGTCCCTCAAGTTGGAATCGATTGGCGCCCAAAATCTTTGAGTTCTTGAAAATAGAAACATAAAAATTCATGGCCTCTTCGGCTTTGCCGTCGAACCACAAAAATGGAGTGATTTTTTGCATATCGCTCTCCTTTTGGTACTAGCCTCGAGTGAAGAAAACGTGCCCGCTTCGTCCCGAAGAACGCGGGACGATGCGGCCGCTACAAAAACACTATGTTGTGGTGGCCGTTGCATTTGTAGCGGCCGCCCGCTTCTTGGGCGGGCAGCGGTTTGTTTTGCCGAGAACCAAACTGATCCACTACCTTCCTATTTATTTTCTGGCGCCAACATCTCCGCGAGCTTGTCGTAGCACTCTGCCGCGCCGTGCTCCATGCCGGATTTGATCACAGCGTCGCGAATCTCCCGCGACGCGTACTGCACCGTGATTGTGAACGTCGTCTTGCCATCCTCTTCGGAGAGGACCAGCGTGTTGAGCGACTCGCCCGGGTAGTCGTCGAACGACTCGCTGCTGACGAGGCGCTCCGGCGGCACGATCTCCTGGTACACGCCGCGCATCCCCATTTCTTTGCCGCCGGGGCCGCGCAGCACGGAGCGCCACGCGCCGCCCACCTTCAGATCGATCTCACAGACCACCAGCGACCAGCCTCGCGGTCCGAACCAACGCTTGAACAGTTCGGGCTTGGTCAAGGCGTCAAAGACTAATCTGCGCGGAGCATCGAAGACGCGCGTCATCACGATCTCCCGCTCCGTGGGCAGAGTTACTTTCAATGTTCCGGTGTTCTTCATCGGTGATCTCCCCTATCGTTTCGTGCGTCCACGTTTTTTCGTGTTGGTGCTAAGCTCGCCAGTCTTCAGTTCCTCAAGAACGGCATCCAGGCGCTGGAAGTTTTCCTCCCAAAGACGACGGAACCTCTCCAGCCAGAGCTCAAGCTCCTGGAGCGGCGCGGGCCGCAACGTATAAATTCGGCGCTGAGCGTCCACGCGCATGTCCACCAGTCCGGCGGCACTGAGCACCCGCAGATGTTTGGAAACTTGCGGTTGGCGGAGACCCAGCCGATGGACCATCTCCCCGACAGGCCGCGGTCCGTCACGGAGCAGTTCGACGATTTGAAAACGGTTCGGCTCGGCCAGCGCTCGGAGAGTTGCCATCATGGCGAGCCCGAATATGCCTCAACACGTATATTCTTGTCAAGGCATATTCGTACCACGGAATATATAAAACCGATTTTGCACCTGGGGGGTTCAAATGAGCGGGATCTGCCAAAAGCCAGTCGGAGTTCCCGACACGACCTCGTGCCCTCGCAGAAACAGAACGACAGCCGAGCCGGGATCATCCGCGGTCCGCACAACAACCAAACCATCGCCCTCGGGGCCCGCAGGGGGAGGTTTGGCCCAAATAATTTTCTGGATGGCCTGTTTGGGGACGCGCGCGACGACCGCGACGCGCCGATATTGGGCGTCGCAACGAAGTTGTCCGTTTGCCAAAATCACGATGCGGCGCGCCCCATCTTTTCCGACCAAGACATACGCTCTAGACTGGCCGAACGCAGAGAAAGCGCCTTGGATTTCTCCACTTGCCTGCCGGCCGGCATTCGTCAGCCAGGCCACGGCATCAGGGTCGAAATCAGCGGGTGTTGCGAGTCGATAGGTCTCAATCCCTGGGATTAAACGAGCTACTTCTGGTGCGACGTCTTGGAGGATTGACTTCTTTGCGGACGCTGATCCGGTACTCGCTTTATAGTATCTTGCAACGAACAGAAAAATAAGTCCTGCCAAAGCGAACATTGGCCAGCCAAGAAGGCGCCGGCGCCTCGGAATAAATTTGGCAATGTCCTCTTGGTCCAAGGGGAGCTCTGCTGCCTTCGAACCCATCGCCGCGATTGTCTTCGGCATGCCAGAAGATGAAGCGCCAGGGAGAGGTTGAAAAGAAGGATCAGCAGCCGATTCTGGCCGTGGAAGGAGCCTGCGATCAGCGGGGTCGCAATCACCGGAAGGAAAAGCAACACCCCAGAATTTATCTGACTCAGTCGCGAATTCAACGCCTACATGATTCACGCCCTGCCCTTTCGGTTTTATATTACGAACCCGGCAGCTTATTTGGTGCAGGGACTTGGGATTGGTTAAGAGCAGCTCTTGACCCAAATCAACATTTCTAGAAAGCTCCAGGAGCGCACCCAGGGGGCCTATTCGGAGGGTTTTGCCTTCGTCATAGGATGGTTCTCCGGGCGAGGAAACGAAGACGGGCATTTCAAAAGGCATACGTGGCGCACGCCGACTGGCCCTCTGAGCGGTGTCTGCGTTCACACTGGAGCTCACGCGCCTTGCGCCATCGTCCATAATTTCCGTCCATCCCTTTCGCTGCTTTGACAGCAACTTGGGCACGCCGCCCGTTGCCAGGTAGAGAACGATCTCATGTGACTGGAAACCTTCAGTAGATCAATTCGCGAGTCGAGACCATTCGGTAATCGGGGATGGAAGACGCTTGAGTGATACAACCGCTGCTGTAGTAGACGCCATTGCCACCGCCCCCCACAAGACCGAAAGTAGCTGCTCCGAGCGTGGACAACGGATTTCCAAGGGAATCGACCGTCTTAGCAACCAGCATCGCGCCGTCATATTCATTGGTCCCCCCGCCAACCGCCGCCGTGACGATGCCCTTGCCTACGACGAGGACGACCCCCCGCCATCCAACCGTGCCAGCAGGTGAGAAAGTGCCTGTCACGACCAGGATTCCGTATCCGGTGACCGCGCCACTCAGTGACAAGTCGCCGTTAACATAGATGATTTCCGGCGACGCAGCTGTACCAGGATTCGAGAGACCGCTCTGGTTGCCAGTAAGCACCTGGGTAGCATTTCCTTTAATGGTAGCCAGCAAATTCTGGAGAGAGCTTACCGATTGCTGGTTGGTAGGCATTGTGGCAGAGATATTCTCGACATCCGGAGCGGTGCCACTGCCGGTGTAGTGACTTTGAAAAATGCTGGGGAGGCCTGCGACCACTGGCGCGATGTCTGAAGTGTTCGGCACACCGATTGCCGGTCTCGCAGGTTGCGTAGCCGCACCCCCACAACCCGCATGGTCGGTGCCATCCATGTGAAATGGGTTCGAGTTGGGCCCAGTCATCGAATCGCCAGTCCCGTCCAAGGTTAATGCGGCGCCGAATGACAAGTTCAATGAATCTTGCGTCAGCTCGTACTGCAGCATCCGCCGAGTGCCGCTCGGCGTCACGGCCAGCGCGGTCAGCACGTAGACTTTAGTAGTTGCAGAGCAGGCGGCCGGCTGGGCAACTTCGTTCGTCCCGTTCCAGCAGACATAGTAGTTGGCATTAGCCGGCTTGCCGTCCACGTACATGAAATTCTGCGTTCCCCCCGACCATCCGGAAGCCGACTTGTTTATCTTTATAGTAATGCGCGCCCATTTGTAGCTTAGAACCGGATTCGCGGCATAGGTGGTACTGGCTGTAGAAACGGGAGTTTTGTACCATCCTGTAGTCGGTGGGACCTGGCCGCCGGAACAATCCACTTCCTTGCAGATCTCTTCGTCGAAGTATGGATTAGAGGTGCTCCATGGGGCCACTGTCTCGCTGCCGGTAGGATTGAGAATGTAAAGTACACCGCCGGCTGCGCCCGGCAACGCCGTGGGCAGGCTGGCGCTTAGTGTGATCCCGGAGCCCGCAGTGCTGCGCATGCGGTCACGTGCCTCCTCCAGCCCGGCCTTGGCGGCATAATATGCGGTCTGTTCGTCTCGGTAGTTACCGTTGACACTGGTCTCGGTATTGGCCATGTACATCATACTCAGGCCGACCGATGTCACGATCAGCAGAGCGATCAGAGCCATCACCAAGGCTATCCCTCGTTCATATTGATTTTTGCGATCCATGATTTTCCCCCGCATCATGTCGAAGAGTTCCCAGGTTATTCGGCGCCGTTCAGCAACTATTGGTTTGTCCGGTGGCGGCCAGCGAACAATTTACGATGGTGACCTGGCCGCTGAGCGTGGTTTCTGGCGCAAGCTGGGTCTTGGGATCCACGACTGCGGATTTTGTTTTGAGACGGATTTGGACTGTCTTGATGGTTGCCAGGGCCTGTCTGCCTGCAACCGTCGTCATGTCGGCAGAGATCACTGCGGTTCCTGATGCGGTGTAGCTCACGAAAATCGGATCCGCGGTGGTCCCGGCGCTCTGGACGTTCTCCACTTCGTTTGAGGGGTTTGGCGACGCGGTGGATTTATCGTAGGAGGTCCGTTGCAGACAAGGGCAGTTGTTACCGGAGGCCACGAGCTTGTAATCGACGACATCTACTTTGGCGTCCCCTTCCACGTCACCTTCGAATTTAATCTCACTGGGCCCGATGAAGATGATCCCCGCGGCAAGCTTGGGCTCGGCATAAATCGGCGATAGAGGGGCCGTAGTCCAACTTGCCGTATCAAACATCCGCTTGCTGGGGTAGCCGGTTGCGTGCGAGTCGCGCACGAACTGATCCACGAAATCTCTGGCCTCTTGAAAAATATCCACTTTCGCTTGCTCGGTCCGCGACCGCTGCAGTATCACCGCGATCTGGTCTACCACTGCTCCCACAACGATCGACATCAGAACCATGACGACCATAAGTTCGATAAGCGAGAAGCCATGCGAGCTCATCTTCGATTTTCGCGTCAGCCGTTTCATGGCCGCCTCATTAAAGCCCTACGATCGTTTTCAAGGAGACTGGAACGGCGAGGAAATTTGCATGCGTGTCAGTCCCGGTTGGCTTCGCCGCGACGGTGACCAGCTTGGCGTTGGTGCTAAGCGTCTTGATGTTCCAGCGAACATCGTAGAGCGCCTGGCGGTCTCCGGTGGAGGCCTGGCAACCGTAGTACGTCATCGAGTACCCGGTTACCGTAGCCTGCGTGAAATCAATGGCTCCCCCACTCAATGGGGCGCCGGCTCCGCTGCTGGAACCGGAAGTGTAGACGGAATGGCTGGCGGAAGAGCTGCTCGGATTGCAATCTATAATCGTCATGTTGGTAGCGGCGTTGGCGGGCACTGAGGCGATCATTTCGATGGTCATTTGCGACAAAATCGTGGCAGTGCTATCCATTTTGCTGCGGTTGTCGTTGGCCATGGCGGTCAAGATCAGCATCATCCCGGCCGGCAAGCCGACCAGCAGGATCAACGCCGCAAACAACATTTCCACCAGAGTAAAACCGCCCTCTGGATCCCGAACTGCATCGTTTCCATGATTAATTGTGTGTATAAGGTCTCTATTCGTTTCCGGCAGTTCAGTTTGTCCATTGGGAACCATTCCACCACCAAACCTTTGCGCGTCCCGCTGCCGTGATCGAAACCGCCGCCCAGCCATTTGCGCCAAATGCTCGAGAATCTTTGAAATAAAAGATGAAATTCACGTTGCTACCGCATGGGGTCGCTGCAGAGTTGCACGGAAGCCCCCGCGCGTTGTAGGAAATGTTCCCGCTTGTGGCGGTCCACCCGAGAGGGCCACCCGCTGCGTCCAGGTTTGTTGGTGCACCGGTCGCCCCTCCCGGCGCGGCGACTTGATTGGCGTTGCCACCGAACTGGATCATCGGTTCGTCGGAATCGAACGAGCCGTTGCCGTTAAGATCCACGTAGGCTCCGCTTCCGCTGGTCAGGTTGAACAAGACCGAATATGTAGCGTTCTTCTGGACGGCGGTAATGCGTGCCTGTTGTACCAGCCCGGCAAAATCAAAAGCCGTACCGCGTAGTTCAAGGTTAGCAATGACGGTGGTCGATTTTGGAATCGCGAATGCGGAGAAAATCATGACAAGAATTACAATTATCAATAACTCGACTAGAGAATAGCCGTCCAGCTTACTGTGCTCATAGGGTTGCATCTTTCTTAACCTTGCAACCTACGTATTCGATTGATAGGTAGGCAGTTGCAACCGCACGTAGATACGCGCCTTCCTGGACTTGGAGGGGGTATTAGCGGCTCGCAAGTGCGCATGGTGCCTCAATTTCGAGAATAGCTTTCTCCTTCTTGCAGTGGGCCCAGAATAGAAACGCTCGAATTGGGGTCCGTTAGTCACATCTTTTCAGTTGTTTCCGGCGAAATCTCCTTCAAGTAGAAGTATCGGCAGGAGGAGCGAATTCTTCAGCCGGTCGTCAACAATAAGGCCCCACAGACCCGTAATCAGTTAAAAATCCAGGACTTCGTGTTTGGATTCAGAATGGTACTCGTAAAAAACACGAAAGCGGTAAGGGGTCATACGGAGGCGATACCGGGAGAACAATATATAATCCTTGATCCTCCACGTAATCGGGGGGGCGTGGTCCAAGGGTTTTTCGCCTCTCAGGATGACCCGGGTTCATGTGTCTCGAATGGATGGTGTTCGACCGCAAGTTCAATGTATTGTTCGACATGCTGTCCAGCGTGGCAAGCCACAAAGGCGGCAGGCGAAAGCACCTCCGATCCCCTCCCCTATACTCCTGCTGCGTTCTCCGACTGAGACGAGGCTACGGATAAGGGCAGGCCAACGCAACCAATGGTTGACACCGCTCGCGGCGGCATGGTACGACGACAATGTCCTCCACTCTTCGCGATAATGGACAGGTGACCCCATGAAACGACAAAGCGGCAAATATCGACCAGCTGCGATTCTGATGATGCTCGCCATCGCAACGGCTCTGATTCTGGTGGGAACTGCCAGCTATTTGGGGGCGGCACAGGCAGCGCCCCAGCAGCCTATCGCGGCCGCAGCTAAAGTCATGCGCACGGACGATCTGCAGCGCTCCGCCAGACTTGATCATTACAAGCTGCTTGCCGACAGCGGCGCGGCCCGCGGCGAAAACATATACTTCTTTAAGTGTTGGATGTGCCACAACAAATATGCCAAGACCGGCCCCTATCTTAAGAGTCTTTATCAGCACGAAAGCTTGATGTCTGGTGACCCTGTCACGGATCAAAACGTGATTGCAAAAATCAAAGAGGGCGGGCCTGGGATGCCGGCGTTCCAAACCACTTTGTCCGATTCCGACATAGCTGACTTGGCGACCTATATCCGGGAAGGAAAGTGCTGCGTCGAAGGTGAAAATCCGCCGGCGAATCCGCTGTACCGCGCCGAGACACAGAAGTGGCCCGTTCAGAGCGGGCTTTCGGGTGGCGCCAAAGGAATGGTGCGGGTCGCCAGCGGCGACTCCCCGGAAGGGATTGGAGTGCAGTTGGTGGCGCCGAATGGCGTCCGTACGACTGTGTATACGAATGAAGCAGGACAGTATGAATTTCCCAAGATGCAGGCGGGAGCTTACACCTTGCGGATCCCTACGCCGCGCGAGTTCAAGCCCTACCGCGTGGATTCCGTCGAGATTAATGGAGCCACGAAGCTCGACGACATCGTGCTCGAGAGAGTTTCCGCATCCGACGGTCTGCCTCCAACACCTGAGATTGAAACTCAGCTGAGTGGCGCGGAGTTGTTGTGGAACGTGCCAGGCACAGGCGAAGAGAAAGCGCTATTTCAAAAGAATTGTTCTGCCTGCCATTCCTGGCAGCAGGTATTTAGAAACCGGTATGATGAACACAGTTGGAATCTGATCGTTGACCGAATGACGCACTACTCCGGCACTTCGCTCGTGATTCGTATTAAGGGGACAAGTTCGACGGGAGGTGGAAACAATTCCGTTTCGCGCCAGGACGGAACCTCGGATGAAGAAGCCAACACTCTCACCAAGTGGCTGGCGAGAATTCGCGGTCCGGAAGCGAAGGATGGCCCGCTACGCGTATTCCCCCGTCCACGAGGGGAAGCCACGCGGGTAGTCATCACCGAATACCAACTGCCGCAAGAATTGCTTGCCCTTCACGATGTGCAAGGCGATTCAAAGGGCAATATGTGGTTTAGCAGCCACAAGACACAGGTCGTCGGCCAACTGGATCCCCGCACGGGAATCGTGAAGGAGTACACGATTCCGCTGACGCCCGGCGCGATGCCCGGGACTCATGCGGTCAAGGTAGACAAGAACGACACAGTTTGGTTTTCCGAAAACTGGGGACACAATCTGAACAAGCTGGATCCCCAAACGGGAAAGGTCACGCAAGCGCACATCGAGGACGCCGTTCCCGTGAATGCCCCCGGTTTTGGTAATTTCGCAATGACTCCCGATGGCTTCGTCTGGGATAGCCGGGACGATCACGTGCGGAAGATTGATCCCGAAACAGGCAAGATTGTGCAGCGATACCCCCTCCAAGTTAGCTTCAGCTATGACAGCCTGATTTCCAATGATGGCAATTACTGGGGAGGCGGCGGGCTGCCCGCTTGGGGAAATACGGTAGAGCGTCTGGACCTTCGGACAGGAGAATGGCTGAAACAAAACACTGGGGCTCACATGGCCACCGCCAAAAGAGGAGGATTCGATCCCTACGGAAATCCCTGGTTTGGCGGTGGTGATGGCGCACTCGTCGAGCTGAATGCCAAGACAGGCCACATTGATGAGTATTGGCCTCCGACGGCTCCCAGCCCGCTTACTGATTTTTACGAAGCGATGCCTGACAAAAATGGCGAGGTGTGGGCGGGAGTATTGCACGGACGACAGATGGTGAGACTGGATCCTAAGACGGGACGGTGGATCGTCTATCAGATGCCGGAACCTTTTTCATACGATCGCAGGACGTTTATCGACAGTTCCACAAAGCCAGTTACCGTTTGGTATGTCGATTACAACGGATACCTTGTCCGGGTTCAACCCCTGACTTAGGACGGCGCAACCGAATTGCTCACGGAGTTCCCGAACTCGCTCTGAATTGAACGCGCGCAATTTTATTCGTCCGGTCGTATGGCAGCCAGACCGTCGGCGGGTTTGTGCTGCTATCGACTTGGATGTGGCGAATCTCCGTGCCGCGGGTTGGCAGCTCGAATTCCGTGAATTTCTCGGTCGCAGGATCAAATCTAGCGATTCTGTCTGAATTCAGCATGGTAATCCACACTCTATGATTCTTATCGACCGTGGCCCCGTAGGGCTGGCTATATCGATGAGGCAGCGGATATTCGGTGACTTTCTTCGTGCGCGCGTCGATTTTCGCAAGCCGGTCCGCGAAAAATTCGCACACCCAAACCGTATCCGTCCCCCGATCGGTCACCGATCGGCGCGGTCCTTTTTCCAGCGGCGTCGCGGTATTAGGCGTGAGGCTGAGATTTGCCGATATTTCGCGGTCTTTGTCGGTGACCTCGAAACCCTGCGAAACTACCGGGTCCAGGAGCACGTTGTCGATCTTGCCTGCATTGGCGTCGACGTGCGCCATGCGGTTTCCGCCCGGCTGGGAAACCCAGACATTGCCTTCTTCGTCGGCCGCGAGGTCATAATTTGCTTTCCCAGGAGCAGCCGAATAGTTCGTATATTTTCCGGTGAGGGGATCCAATTTGAAAGCTCCCTCGCGGTGCGGAGACCACACATTCCCCTTCGGGTCAAGCGTTATGAAATCGCCTGAGGGTGGGATGCCTTCTGGCCGGGGATATCTGATGAACTTGCCGGTTTCCGGATCGAACTTCGTCGGACTCCCTTCCGTTCCGTTGGCGAACCAAATGTTGCCCTGTCGATCGAAGACTAAAGCATGCGAACTTTCCGCCGCGTTGGCCGCGTCCGCCAGCTTGTAATCGGTAACTCGCCCCGTGCGAGGGTCTAGTTTTCCCAGCGTCCGCTCGGGTGTTGCGTCGTCAGCAAACCAAACATATCCACCCTTGTCGACAGCGACATCGTGAGCGGCTCGCCCATCGTATCGGGACGGAGTTCCCTCAGACCAGTCCGTGCCGTTATGCTTCATGGTCCAACCACTGGGCATATCGGCGCGCGGCAAATCATATTCGGTCACCACGATTTGGGCCGCTTCGCCCGTGGGCCGCGGCAGCAGCTTATAAATGAGAGGAGAATCTCCGGGGCCGCGGACTCGCCCCAAATATTCCGCCAACTCATCCTTGTAAGCATGAATGACGGCGTCCGGGGTTTTTCCTTCAGGTGCATACCCGATGGACAACATGGTTTGCATCAAGTTCATGACGGCGCCCCAACCAGCGGCGTCAAACCGGTTTTGCAACAGAAAACTGACTTGATGGCATCCGGTGCAGTTGTTGATGAATATCGTTTTCATTCGCCGGTCGTTCGGAGTGTCCTCGGGCAAACTGGAAACCCATTCTGTCCCGGAGAGTTGCTTATGGAAATCAGAGAGGGTAGGAAGCGTTAAATCAATTTGCTTCTTGCCTCCGCCTGCGAGTCCAGCCTCCGCCGTGGCAGTTTCAAAACCGACGGCCTGCGCCCAAATCTTGTACTGGCCGCTGCTCACGCCAGGAAAGAAATATCGCCCGCTCTGATCCGTGTACACAGTGGTGGTGAAAGTTTCGCCAGCGTTCCGGGCGGAGACGCCAACGCCCTCCAGCGGCTTCCCTTCCGAAGACTTTACCGTCCCCGACAAGATAGCTGTAGCGAGAGCGGACTGCGCAAGAATATCCTGCGCCAGGCAGCAGATTCCAATCGTCAGAATGACGGAAAAAAGCAGAGAATGAGCCTTTATTCGCGGCACGAACGCCTCCTCTGATCTACGACCGATCTTGTAGGCTGCGGAAAAAGTGCTATTGCTTGTCATTCCAATCCCGCAAGGCGGGATTGGAATGACACCATTTGGAGCTTCTCCGCAACCTGCTACAGAGTCTTCAAATACGCGATCAGATCATCCACTTCTTTGGTTTCCAAACCATACTGGAAGCCCGGCATGTTCGGACTGCCTTTCAGGATAGATCCTCTCAGCAATTTCAGCTTGTCTGGGCCAGCTTCCTTGAATAATCCACTCAGATCCGGTCCAATGACCGGCGGAGATCCAAACTTAAGTTTTCTCGGCAGATGACAGAGCGAACAACGCTGCCGAAACAAATTTTCCCCGCGCGTTTCTTGCTCACTCAACTTCGCGGGGCTGGACGGAGCCGTGGCAGGCGCGTTCTGCGCCAGCAGGGGCTCAGGTCCTCGCGGGCAAAACATTGCGAGGCCGAGGATGCTTGCCAGTGCGACAACGGAAGCCTTGATTCTCGGCATAGACCTTTCCAAATCCGCGAACCAAAGAATGCGAATTCGCTCTCATCAACCGGGTGTGTAAAAGGGTCTTGCCTGCCCGTTCTTCTGTACCGCCTGGGCGAGCGTGTGTCAAGAAATAAACATGAAATTAGGTTGGATTCTCGAGGCGTATCATTACAATCTAAATTTGGGTGCAGGATTAGCACTTTGCGCTATACTTTCGCTTAGGCGCTCCCCGGCGCCAATTCTTTCCGCCGATAAGGTTGTCAAATCATGCGGCTCATCGGATTGCAGCGAGTCCTGACCATGAACACTTCTCCTTGGAGATCACCATGAAAAGAATCCTGTATGCCGGTCTTTTGGCGCTTCTGGTTGCGCCCTTGGGATACGCCGCCCCAGGAGGCAACATTTCCGGAGCGATCACTGGCCCGGATGGCGCTCCCTTCAGAGCCGCGTTTGTTCGAGCTCAAAATGTGCAGACCAAGATGACGATGATGGTTTTGTCCGACAACCAGGGGAAATTTTCGACGGACAAACTCCCCGCCGGGACGTATGAGGTGTGGGCGACCGCAACAGGATATAGGAGCGACCCCGCGAAGCGCGCCAACGTCAATTTGCGAGAGGATCAGGCCGCTACGGTTGACCTCACGATGCAGAAGGCTTCGGTGCAGTGGAGCCAGTTAACGAAATATCAAGGCGGAGTGTTATTGCCCGATGGCAAAGGGAAAGATGTGGTGCTCCAACAGTGTTTCAATTGCCACGCGATGAGCAAAATTGGTGTAGAGGGACGCGATCGCGACGGCTGGCTGGAAGCGATCGAACACATGCGGCAGGTAGGAGTGGCTAACATTAAGCCTGATGTGGCGGACCAGGTTGCAGAGTATCTCGACAAGATTTTTGGGCCGGATTCCGAGGTGCCGAAATCACCGGCTCAATTGCCGCAATATCAGAAAGTCAAGCAGGAGCGCGATTACTTCAGCGACGACGCTCTGAATATTGTTTACGTGGATTATCAGTTGACCGGGGAACCCAAGGACCGTCCAGGCACTGGAAAGCCCGACAAAGATGGAAATATCTGGATGGAAATGGGCGGCGGATTGTCGAAGCTCGATCCCGCAACCGGCGAGCTCCATACGTGGAGATTACCGGATCCGACCCGCCCCTTCATCCATGAAATTTTGCCCACGCCGGACGGTTCCGTTTGGCTCACCATCGAAGCGCAAAATAAGCTGGCGAAATTCGATACGCGCACCGAAAAATTTGAGGTCTATGGGCAGAATTATGACGGCCCGCAGGTGCCTGAGATGGAACCAAACGCACCTTGGCCCAGCTTGCGTTACACCGCGGGAGGTCAAACCGGAGCTCCTCGCAGGCACACGGCCGTCGCCGATTTTCAGGGGAATATCTGGAGCTCGGGCCGTCCGCTGAGCAAATTCGATATAGAGACGAAAAAGTTTACGTTCTTCCCCGACGTACCAGATACTTATGGGATTACTGTCGATCAGGAAGGAAATGTCTGGTTCGCTGAATTCAATTCGAGGGACCACCATAGCATCGGCAAGGTAGACGTGAAAACAAACAAGATCACGAAATGGAATCCGCCAAGCTCCGATTCCCGGCCCCGGCGGCTGAAAATTGATTCTCAAGGGATGGTGTGGTTCGGTGATTACTTTGGCGCAAATCTGACGAGGTTCGATCCCAGAACACAAACCTTCAAGGAATTCAAGCTGCCCGGACCGATGCCGACGCCCTATGGAATGGGGATCGACCACAATGACAACATTTGGTACGCATCCATGTACACCGATGTGATTGGAAAGCTGGATCCCAAGACGGGCAAGGTCACCGAGTACCCTTCCCCTTATGGGGAGCGCGGTACAAGGGATATGTTTGAGGATTCTCAGGGAAGAATCTGGTACGGCGCCCAACCGTATATGAGGCTTGGGTATGTCCGGCCGCGAACGCCGTCGCAAAAATCAGTTGCGCAAAAGTGAATTTTCTCGAGATGCTGGGGGATTTTGGCATTGACACGCCATGAATGCCAGTGGAATATTCTCGCCAATTCCAGAGGTGTACTATGAAATTTAGGGCCTTGCCGTTGTTCGCTTTGGCTGTTGGACTTGTCGCGGTTTCAACTCCCATCTTCGCGCACCACGGGGCGTCCGCGTACGACACGAAGAAATTGACTACCCTGAAAGGCACGGTAACGGATTGGCAATTCATGAATCCGCATTCTGAAATATTTTTAGAGGTAAAGGGCGCCGATGGCAAAGTCGAAAAATGGTCTGCCGAGGCCGCCAGCATGGTCACCATGTCGCGGCTTGGCTGGACCAAAACTTTATTTAAACCCGGAGACCAAATCACGATCGTGGGGAATCGCGCGAAAAACGGTTCGCCCACTATGCGTCTCAGCAAGGTCGTGTTGGCCAACGGCAAAGAGTTCGCCGTCCAGCGTGGCGAGGACTACGCGGATCAATGAGGAGACGTTTGGGGACGACAGTACGAGAGTGTCTGTAACAATCATCGTCTGAAGCGCTTTTGTAGCGTCGGCCTTTAGGCCGACACTGTACGTTTGAGCACTTGCCCGTCCCGCGTGCGGGACGGGCGCTTCAGAGAACAAGACCTGGCTGCAATATGTTCTCAGATAAAATTTAACACTCTGGCAAAAAAGATCCGAAGCTTACTCGAAGGCTGGAATCCGAACCACAAGAGGAGTTTCGATATGCGCAATCGATTAGCAGGTTCGATCCTTGCGGTGGTGGCGGCGCTTGCCTGCCCGTCCGTCGGACACACTCAGACCGCTGAGAAGTCCGGAGCTGCAAAAACCCAGAAGGCAGCCCCGGCAACGGACCTCACGGGAGTCTGGAGGAGATCGCGGCGCGCTCCCGACAAGGCTCGCAAGTACACTATTTATGAGCTCGCATTTTCTTTCACCAACGAGAAACCTCCGATGACGCCTTGGGCAGAAGCGAAATTCAAGACCGCCAAGCCTAACGTTGGACCCAACGCAGTCACCTTGACGGAAACGAATGACCCGATTACCAACTGTTTCCCGCCAGGCGTACCGCGGATCTATCTGATACGCGGCGAGCCGGTGGAGATCATGCAGACCCCCGGCCGCGTGGTCATGCTCTATGAGTACGATCACTTTGTGCGCGAGATCTACACCGATGGTCGCCAGCATCCCAAGGATTTGCCTGCCACATGGATGGGAGACTCGATTGGCAAGTGGGCAGGAGACACTCTCGTCGTGGACACGGTCGGATTTAACGATAAGACCTGGCTTGATAACGAGGGCCATCCGCACAGCGAAGACCTGCACGTTGTGGAGCGCATAAAGCGCGCAAGTCACGACACCTTGACAATCGAAATTACGATCGACGATCCGAAGGCCTACACGAAGCCCTGGGGCGGGCACATGATCTTCGAGTTGAAACCGGACTGGAACCTTGGGGAAATGGTGTGCGAGGACAACGTCAATTTCTCCGACTTGCAAAAAAAGACAGAGGGCGGGAGGTAGGCCGCAGCCGATGCAAAAGTAGTTTTCTGCTGATTCTCACGCTGATGTGTTAGGATCCAAAGCCCCGCGTGATGCGTGTCCATACCAAAAAATTTGTAGAGAAACTGTCATTGATCTGCCAAGTAGAAGTAGCCGACCCTGTCGTTCGAGGGGCTGCCGTACCACAGGCGTCCCTGATCATCGGGAAAGAATTCTCGGAGGGTGTTTTCTGAATGCGGGTAGGGATATTCGATCACCTTCCCGGTTTTTGGATCGAGGCACCCAAGCTCATCCATGTAATACGATGCGTACCAAATTCTATCGCTCTTATCGACGCCGAGAGCATACGGGCTCGGCCGCGCGCCAGGGAGTTGATATTCCTTAAAGGTTTCGCTTTTCGGATCGAAATGGGCGACCTTGCCTGAAAAATACTCCCCAAACCATACGCTTCCATCGGAGCCGACTTGGATGCGTCGCGGCTCACCTTTGGTCGGCGGAGCCCATCCTTTTTCTTCTCCCTTACTGTTCACTCTGTAAAGTTTCCCATCATCTCTGAGCCCACCGGCCCAGACGTTGTCATCCCTATCGATGACGATCCCATAAAAGCTGCCGGTGTCGGCCGGGAACCCGGTGAATTTATGTGTTTCTGGATCGAAACGATTGAGGGGGTTACCCGTACTCCACACCATTCCTTTCGAATCAACGCGAATGGTGTGCGTGCTTCCGCCCGGAGGAGCCTCATACTCGGTAACCTGTTTCGTCTTGGGATCCAATCGTCCGATTTTGTTCTTAAATTGCTCGGAAAACCACACGGTGCCATCCGGTGCAGGAACCGCTGAATGAATACGGAGGACATCGGGGCTGGATACAGGAAAGTCCTCAAGCTCGCCGGTCTTCGGGTCCAACCTCGCGATTTTATTCACGGGTCCGTTATAGGGAATCCACACGTTTCCATTTTTGTCGGGAACTGCACTCCAGGGAAACTTCCCGCCCACTTCGTATTCGACGTAAACAATCCTCATGGCATCGCTACTGAACGACTGCACTACCTTTTGGTATCCCGGCACATCCGCGGGCGATTTCGGGAGCGTTGAATCTTCTCCAAAAACGCTGTTCAGATACGACGCTATCTCGCCAGCTTCCTGGTCGTTGATCCTTACTCGCATTGTGGTTCGCATGTACTCGACTCGATCTCGCCAGCCAGCCTCGTCGCGAACTGTAGAAGCGATGCGGGTCTGAATTCCGTGGCAAGCAGCGCAGGTGGCGGTGGGTTGTCCTGGTTGCGGCGTGAACAGAGCTCCTTTGCCTTTTCCCGCCGGCAAGAGTTGGTCCGCCTGATAAAGGGAAATGTCGGTCCAATGCACTCTCCCCTTCTGGAGCGTAAATTCGAACGAGGCTGACTGGTCGGCGGCCAGGGTCACGCCGGAACGCGGCTGCGCTTGGTAGCCGACGGCCCTGATTCGCAACTCATACTCGCCGGCAGGTAAATTCGGTATCCGGTACTGGCCATCCTTGCGGGACAAAACACTAACCGTGATCTTAGTCTTCGCATTTCGAGCCTGGACAAACGCTCCCTCGAATGGCGCACCGTCGGGCCCCTTGACGGAACCCGTGACCTCGGCACAATAAGCGAGCGAGGTCGCGCAGAAAATCACACCCAGCAACGTGGCAATTCTTTTCAGCATCTGCATTGTCATGGCCCTCCGTTTAGTTCCGTTGGAGCCAAAAGTCCCGCCCATCACGTTATTATTTGTGCGGTCCATAGTCTTTGTGGTGTCCGTTGCGTGAGTTGGTGACAGTGAAACCGCCGTCGGGACGGGCCGCCACCTCAACGTAATACACCGTTCCTTCGTCCGGGACGCCTGTCGCGGGCGTACCGCCAACCCCCAGATTGGCGATGAACTGCTCGGGGGAATTGTGGTCGCCGGCGTCAACCGCGTAATGCAATTGCCAGAGGTTTTCCAATCCAGGAGATTTCTTGAGCGTTTCGAAAGTAGCAATCGCTCCACCTTTTTTCGCGCCGTTGTCCATCACGGCCACGCGCGGACGCATTGCTTGTACCAACATCGGAAGGCTGGAAATGTCCTGTCCGTGATGAGAGACGACATACAGGTCGATCGTGCCCACGAGGTTGTTGGGGCAGGCCAGGTCATGTTCCTTGTTCCACGTCAGATCGCCAAAATCGACCATGCGAAATTTTCCCAGAGAGATGACCATCCCGACGGATTGCTTATTCTCGCCGGCGACAAGCGGCTCTTTCGTTTCATCCCGCGGCTTGAATTCAGCGCACAGAGGATTGGCGGCCCCTGCGCCAGGCAACGGTTTGGCGATGGTTTCGGCGGCAGCGGACACAATCTGGAAATCGGCGCCTTTAATCGGAAGGTGGTCGCCGAGCTTGGCGAGAATATGCTGGCCTTTGTCGCGCACGGTAAGATAGGCCGCGTAGTTTTTGGGAACGCTCAAACTTTCTTCCGCGCTGGGCCCGTGATCGACGAAGTTGCGAATCGGAATCCTGGCGGCGAGATCAACCACTCCTCCAACATGGTCGCCGTGATAGTGCGTGGTCACCAGGTAGTCGATCTGCGTGATGCCGGCCTGTTTCGCGACACCGGCAATGCGGTCGGCATCACGCGCGCCGGCCCAGCCGGTATCGACCAACAGCGATTGTCCGGAGGGCGTGACAAACAGAGTTGACTGCCCGCCCTCGACATCAATGAAATAAACGTCCAATCCCTTGCGCGCTTGCGCCCAGGCAATCGCACATGACAGTGCTACTGCGGCAACGGCTAGAAACGGCAGCGTTTTACGCATCATGTCTCCTAATTTTCGAGCCACCCAAACCAGGAATTCCAATCGATTCTTAACGGATGGGCGGAGTCTATCAGCGCGTTCAGGAGTGCGCAAGACCGTGCCGGGCCGCATACGTTGTGGCCAGGCCGGACGGAAGGACAGAAAACAACCGGGCGTCCCGCACAATGACGCCTCTGGACCTGCACGGGAGCCCAAAAGCGGATGTGGGCTGGGGGAACTGAAATGTTTCTTGGGGCCTCGGGCGCGGTATACCCAGATTGCTTTTCGGTAAGCACGGATTTTTGCTTGTCAGCCGTTGCGCTATCCGGGTAATCTCGCGGTCATGCCAATCAGATATTTTGGGAGACGTGTCCTTGGTGCGGGAATATTGGCGACGGCCCTATTTCTCATGTGCCACGGCGCGGCCGCGCACGACATCCCGGTTGACGTGACCGTTCAAACGCTCGTCAAGCCTGCGGCTGAACAGTTGCATTTACTCATACGCGTGCCGCTGAAAGCGATGCGCGACGTCGAGTTCCCAGAGCGTGGTCAAGGTTATCTGGATCTCGACCGAATCGACGTTTCACTTCGTGAAGCGGCGACACTCTGGATCGCTAACGAGATTGAGATTTACGAAGGCGATGCGCGCCTACCGAAACCACGGGTCGTCGAAACCCGCGTATCGCTCGAATCCGATCGGTCCTTCACCTCCTACGATGCGGCGTTGGCGCATGTTACCGGAGCGCGCCTCCCAAGCAATACCCAAGTCTTTTGGGATCAGGCAATGCTCGACGTGCTGTTCGAGTATCCGATTCACTCGGACCAATCCCGGTTTTCGATCCATCCAGGGCTCGGCCGGCTGGGCGAGCGCGTGGTCATCGTTCTTCGGTTTCAGCCGCCCAACGGGTCCGTGCGCGCGTTTGAGTTTATAGGTGATCCCGGGCTGGTTCGACTCGATCCCAGTTGGCGCCAGGCGGCCCTGCGCTTCGTTGAATTGGGGTTCTTTCACATTCTGGATGGAACCGATCACCTGCTATTCCTGTTTTGTCTGGTGATCCCGTTTCGGCGTTTTCGCGCACTCATTCCTGTGGTGACCGCGTTCACGGTCGCGCACTCGATCACGCTGATCGCGTCCGCTTATAACCTCGCACCGAACTCATTATGGTTTCCACCGCTGATCGAAACTCTGATCGCGATTTCCATCTTATACATGGCGCTCGAGAACATCGTGGGAGTGACGAAGGTGCAGCGGAGATGGATGGTTGCGTTCGGGTTCGGCCTCGTGCACGGATTTGGTTTCTCATTCGCTCTTCGGGAGACGATGCAGTTCGCCGGATCCCACCTGCTGACTTCGCTGCTCTCGTTCAATGTAGGCGTCGAGCTTGGGCAGATTCTAATGCTCGCGCTATTTATTCCCGCGTTGGAGCTCCTGTTCCGGTTTGTCGTTGCGGAACGCGTCGGAACGATTATCCTGTCGGCGCTCGTGGCGCACACAGCCTGGCATTGGACTACTGACCGTACAAATATCTTGCGCCAGTATCGATTCCAATGGCCGATAGTGAACGTTGCTCTGCTCGCGATGGCCATGCGTTGGATGATGGTGCTCGTGATCCTGGCAGGTTTGATCTGGCTGTTATTGGGGCCGCTCCGCGACCGGATTGACCGCGACACCGCGCGCAAAGTTTGGTCTGCGTTGCGACCCCGGCGATCACCACCATTGGCGTAGAGACAAGAAATAAAATCACCTGGATCTATTTGCTGGGTTTCTTGGTTGCCTTCTTGTTGAGGTCAAGGAAGCTGGCGTTGTCCTCGCAGACATGCTCCATAATCTTCCAGTCCGTCCTCAACTGGAAGTTTAGCTTTGCCCCCCAGGGCTTGGTATACGCCTTCGGGTCGTCAATCGTGAGGTCGATCTCCAAGGAGTCATGGCCAACGCGCCGGATGCGCTCCGTGAGGTGCATGGCGTCACTGTGCGGATAACCTTCCCGATCGAGCGTGGTCTTGCCGTTAAAACTGACCGTATCGGTGACGAGTGTATCTCCCTCCCACTTCCCGACTGAGTCTCCCATCCATAGCGGCCCCACGTCCTTGTCATGCGGGCGCCCATCCGTGTAGATTCGGCGCACGAAGTGATCGAACTCGAAGAGCATGATCACCTGACCAGGAATCTGAACGATCTGCACGGGAAAGTTGAGTAGATAGATTCGTGGCACACCAGGCGGAAAGCAACTGAAAATCGGATCGCTCAAAACATTGCTTGGGCTGGATCCGCGATATATGGAATTCGCAGCCTTGAATTTCGCCTCTGCCCAAGGCGTCATCGGAGAGATCACTTTGCCAAAATCAATATTTATTGCGGAATGACTCGGATCTCGCAATCTTATCCAGAGTCCAGACAAGTCTGGTGCGGGAGCCGCAGCCTGGGCCATTCCCGTCCCCGGCTGCTCAGCGGTCTGAGCGAATATTAGGGGCGAGAAGGCGAGAGCTGCGACGAGCGCAAGAGCCGTCTCCCTCATGCGACGACGCATTTTGAAACTTCTCCTGACCAGTTGTGCGTCCGCCTTATGCTCATCGGGACGAACAATCATTAATCCTGTAACGAATTGGGATCGAGTTCTTGGCCGTTGGACAACACAACTTTCTGCAGACGCAAGGTATAAGAGCCGTTTTTGGCACGATAGCCAATGACAGTGATTTGGTCCCCCGGCTTGATCATTTCTTTGCTCCATCCATGCCGCGACAGAACGTTCGGACTATTGGCTTCGCCAAGCCATTTTTCGATCTTGCCCTTGTCGTCTTTCACCTCGACTGTAATTTCTACATGAGGATTGATGAACTGAAACTCCGTGACCGTACCCTTGACGGTCGTCAATTTTGCCGTTTCATATGCCGCCGTTCCATGGTGTGCGAACACAGGGCCTGACACCATGAAAAGTCCGGCTAGGGCAGCGAACAAAGCGAATCGACATTTTCTCACGAGGAATCTCCACCGCAAATTAAACACATGATCGCCCGACCGGTCACGATAAACTGTCAACTGCATCGGCGCCTAATGCCTATATCATTGCCATATCTCGTGTGTCAAAGCCGGTGTGACACATCTTGTTCAATCAGGATCAACATTCAAGGGCGCTGTGTTATCGCCTTTCGAGTGGTGTGCATCGATTTCAGCCTTTAGAACGGCCTCTAATCGAATACGGCTGTCTTTTTCCCGTAGGGGAGGACCCGAAATCCGAGGTGCAGGTGAACCGCGCGTGCCAACACGACTCTTTCCAGATCGCGGCCTTTGCGGATGAGATCATCGACCGAATCACGGTGGCTGATTCGCACAATGTCCTGTTCGATGATGGGCCCGTCGTCCAATTGTTCCGTGACGTAGTGACTCGTGGCGCCAATGAGCTTGACGCCGCGGTCATACGCTTGATGATAGGGGCGCGATCCGATAAACGCCGGCAGAAACGAATGGTGAATATTAATGATCCGGTTGGGATATCTGCCTGCGAACTCCGGGCCCAGGACCTGCATGTACCGGGCCAGCACAACCAGATCGATCTGATGGCTTGCCAGCAACTCCAGTTCTTTTTTCTCCTGTTCCTGCTTATTTTCCGGGCGGATAGGACATACGTGGAACGGAATGCCAAATCGTTCCGGTACGGTTTGCAGGTCCGGATGGTTACTGATCACCAGCGAAATGCTTCCCGGCAATTCTCCCGATACGTTCCGAAGCAGCAGGTCGTACAAACAGTGGTTATACTTCGAGACCATAATGGCGATTCGCTGTACTGCCTGTGAAAAATGGAGCCGCCACTGCATCTTCAACCGTTCCGCGAGCGGCGCAAATCTGGGGGCGATTTCGGCGCGAGGAATCTCGAAATCGTCCAATTCCCATTCCACGCGCATTAGGAACAATCCGGTTTCGGCATCGATGTGATGGTCCGCATGCACGATGTTCCCATTGTTCTGATAAAGGAATTCTGAAATCTGCGCCACGAGGCCCTTCTGATCAGGGCAACTGATGAGCAATATGGCGGTAGGTCGTGTGGTCACGGTCGGGTGGCGTCGTAGGCGCGATTTAGCATACAACAAATTTGGCGACTTTCTGCGCACTCTCGCCCGCAACTTCTCCGCGCGGGCCGTGTTTATATTGGGAGAGGGAAAATCAGGTATCGGGTGGGTCGCCCTCAGCAATTGCAGCAGGTAAAAAAGGAGATCGAAATGAGACGGTTGAATTGCGTCCAAATTCTCTTGCTGTCGCTTCCGTTGGCCTTCGTGGCCGGATGCGGCAACGGTTCGTCCGTGGGATCTGGGTCTCAGCAGCAGTCCGCGTCAATTTTTACGATGGCCACCGACGCGTCCTTGCCTAGCGTTGTGTCATGCCAACTGACGGTTAACAGCGTGACGCTCGCGAACGGGTCGACGAACGTCAGCGTGCTCTCCGCGCCAGTGCTGATTGACTTCGCGAAATTGAACGGCCTTCATGACCTCATCGATCTGAATTCCGTTCCCACAGGAACCTATACGTCAGCGACACTTACTCTCGGCACAACGGCGTCGATCGGCTATATCAACACCGCGACAACGCCCCCCTCCGTCGGCACTCAGACCGGAAATTTATCGCAGACCGTCGTGACCGTTCCCCTCGCCAAGCCTTTCGTGCTGAATTCCGCGGATTTGGTCGGGTTGCGCATGGAGTTCGACATCCGGCAATCGCTCGCGGTCGACGGCAGCGGACAAATCACCGGCGCGGTGAACCCCACGTTCCACATGCAGTTGCTGAATGCGGCCGACGCGAATGTCTCGATCGACGACTTCCGCGGGGGCTATGTGGGCGCCGCGGGCAACAACTCCTTCGTGATGCAAGGCCCGCTCGGGCGGCAGTGGACCGTCACGGCCAACAACAACACCCAGTTTGACACGGGCGACCAGGTGGCCTCGTTCACAACGAACAGCATCGTGGACGTTTCGGGACAGCTTAATCCCGTCACCCACGCCATCGATGCCTCGGAAATCTCACTTGTCTCGACCGACAAATTTCTGATGGGCGGGTTACTGACCGACGTCCGGCTCCCATCGGGTGCGGCCACGGCGGCGGACTTATACGTTCGATCGGAACTGCCGGCCATTTCAGGCATCAATCCCGGCCAAATCACCACCCTGACTCTGAACGGCTCGGAGGTTTACGCGATCGCGAATCTGCCCATATCGCTGACGACGATCGTCTTCAATAATTTTTCGCTCGCGGCCGGGCAACATGTAGCCGTGGGCGGCGTGGTGAACACCGTTTCCGGTGTGACCACACTCACCCCGCACCGGGTCATACTCGCGCGTCAAGGGCAGGCGGGCACGTGGGTTCCCGGCAGCACACTGACTACGGCGGGGAATAACGGCAGCTTTCAATTGACGGACGACTCGACCGCTGGCGTCTTGCTTCCAACTCCGCTCACCGTGTTGACCACAAGCTTCACGAGTTTCGTCAATTTGAATGGTGGCCTGTCGGCCCTTTCCGGAACGACGGCGATTCCGCTCCGAGTTGTCGGCCTCGTGCTCATCGACTCGAATGATCCCTACACGCACAGCCGTCGTCCAGTGATGGTCGCTCGCTTCGTCGAGCAGATCACCCCGTAGACGGAAGCGAAACTCATGCGCTAACGCCACGGCTCCGCCTCCAACAGGGCGGAGCCGTAGCATTTTTGTAGCTAAAGGCCATCTCATAAATAGGCTTTGTAGGTAGCGGCTTCTGCCGCGACATCAAAACGCCAATAAAAACTGGGCTTTAGCCCCTGAAGCGTGAATCACCTTACGCGTGCGGGGATTTATGAGACAAGTTCTAGTCTAGTGGGGATGGAAATCGCGGAAAAAAAAGGGTCAAAAGACTTGGTCAGACCGGGACGGGCGTTTGTTCTTTCGTCATCGACGGGCTGATGAAAAAACTGCAACATATCTACCTACGCTTTCGCGTTTTGAGACGCTTCGATCCATTTCCCCTGCGCCTTGACGATCAACTCGATGACTTCGCGCACCGCGCCATCGCCGCCCGAACGCGATGCGACGTAGTGCGCGGCGCGTTTCACCTCGCGCGCGGCATTCGCCACTGCAACCGCAAGGCCGGCGCGCTGCAATAAAGGAAGGTCGGGGAGATCGTCGCCAATGTAGGCAACTTCTCGATCGCTCGCGCCTGTCGCTCGCAAAATTTCTTCATACGCACCGAGCTTCGTAGCGCGCCCTTGATACACAAATTCAATTTCGCATTCCCGAGCTCGCTGCGCGACCGCGGACGATTCCCTGCCCGTGATGAGTCCCGTACGCAGCCCGGCAGCCCGCGCCAGTTTCAATCCCGCGCCATCATACGCGCTGAATCCCTTGATTTCGCTGGCCGTGCCGTCTCTCCGTGAAAGCAGCCAGATGCGGCCATCAGTGAGCACGCCGTCCACGTCCATCAACAGAACGCGAATTTTTTTCGCCCGCGCCGCGACGGCGGGCGCCACTTTCGCCGCAATAGGTTTTCGCTTCATGGGGGCCAACATCCCTCCAGGTTCTTACCCGACCATCCGAACAACTCTCGCGGCTGGGCCGGCTCATGACTGCTGCAGAGCTACTTCGCCGACACAATGGGCGCCCGCAAAGGACGCCCGGGGAATACGCCGTCGACAAGCTTGCCGTCCTTCACCACCAACGTCCCATTCACGAAGACGAACTGTATCCCCTCCGAATACTGCATCGGCTGCTCATACGTTGCCTTGTCCAGGACCTTGCTTGGATCGAATACAGTAATATCTGCATCGGCTCCAATGCGAATGCGGCCTTTGTCGCGGAAGACCGGTGCATGTTTCTCCAGCCTTTTCGCGGGCATCAACGTCATCTTGCGCAGCGCGTCCATCAGCGATAGCGCTTTTTCCTCACGCACATATTCCCCAAGGACACGCGCGTACGTGCCCGCCGTGCGCGGATGGCCTTTCCCTGCAATCAGGATGCCGTCACTCGCGATCATGGTCAGCGGGTCGGCTATGGCGGCGCGGACCATTTCCGGCGTGGTCGTAGGTAGAATGGCGAGCCCGTTGGTCTTCCGATACCGCAGGAAGGATTCGCGCGTCAGGTGCTCGCCGGTTTCAGGCCAGAGCAGCGACGCGAAGTAGCTGTCAGGCGCGTTTTCTTTGTTATCGAACAGCGCTGAATGGAGCTCGGTCATGCCGTGGTCGTAAGGGTATGCTTCGGTTGTCACGTCCAGCCCGCGGGCGCGCACTCCGCGGATCATATCGAGTTCATGGACCACATTGGATCCACCTGTGCTTTGGATATGAACGATGTGGAGCGGCGCGCCCGTCGCGACCGCGTCGGAAAGTACTTCCTGGAACCCCGTAAGGTTTCCCTCTTCGGCCGGAGTACTTCCACGGATATGCACGTGGATGGAGGCGCCGTACCGTGCGGCAATCTGAAACACCTCGTAGATTTCCCAATTGGTGGCAGCGGCCGTATAGGCGGGGCCGAGCCCGACCGCTAGAGCGCCCCGATGCAATCCTTTCTCGATCCCTGCCTGGATCTGATCTAGCTCCGTGGCAGTGGCTTGACGGTGTGCGGCGTCGCCGCTGGGCAACAAGCCTCCGGGATCGTGCATCACCGCCATGCGAACCGGAATGTGACCAACGCTGGCGCCAAAATTAATCAGAGCGTTTTTCCCGCGCGCGTCGTACCAGGAATCCACATCCGCGACACCCACCTCAAGTTCCAGTGATGTTGTAACTCCATCTGCGGCTTTGACTTTATCGTTCTCAGCATCCTGGCCATGTTGGTGGAGATCAATAAATCCCGGGGCGACGACCAGGTTCTTTGCATCAATTATGGTCTTGCCGACGAGGGGCCCTCTGGAGATCGCTCGAATTTTTCCTGCGAGTATGCCTACATTGCGCACGGCGTCGAGACCTGACTCCGGGTCCATTACGCGTCCGTTTACAATCACCACGTCATAGTTGCCTTGGGCAAAGATTGGCGCAGAAACTGCGGCTGAACAAAGCAGCAAAGTTGCGGCAACGAGAATCGCCTTGGCATTGGCCGAAAGTTTCATTGGTGACCTCCCAGAACTGCTTAGACCCTCTGTTGGGAACTCCAAGCCATCTCATAATTAATATTTGTGGGTCGCGGCTTCAGCCGCGACATCAACGAGCCAATAAAAACTGGGCTTTAGCCCCTGAAGCATGAATCACCCTACGCCCGGGGAGATTTAACGGAATGCCCTCTTGATCAAAAAAGCTCCAGCGTCCACAGATCATGCAAGTGCACCACGCCGAGCGGCCGCCTGTCCGCATCGACGACCACCAACGAAGTGATTTTTCGCTCTTCCATCATCCGCAGCGCGGAGCCCGCCAGTTCACCAGGTGCGATGGTCTGCGGATTCCGGGTCACGCAATCACTTACCGACAAGTCCAGCGTTGCGGCCCCGCGCTGCTGCATCAGTCGGCGGAGATCGCCGTCAGTAAGGATTCCGGCGAGGCGCCCTTCGGCGTCCACGACCGTCGTCATGCCGAGACCCTTTTTGCTCATTTCGTAGATTACGTCCGGCATTTTCGCCGTGGCAACTACGCGCGGCATGGCTTCGCCCGCATGCATCAGGTTTTCCGCGCGCAAAAGTTTCTTGCCGAGCCGCCCTCCCGGATGCAGCGCGGCAAAATCGCCGGGACTGAACCCGCGGCGCTCAAGGAGCGCGACCGCGAGCGCGTCGCCCATGGCCATGGTCGCGGTGGTCGAGGCCGTCGGCGCCAAATTGAGCGAGCACGCTTCTTCCTTCACACTGACGTCGAGCACAACGTCGCTTGCCGAGGCGATCGTCGAGCGCGGATGGCCAGTGAGAGTCACCATGCGCAAACCCAAGCGCTTGATCGTCTCGAGCAACGCGATGATTTCTTCGGTCTCGCCGCCGTAACTTACCGCCAGCACGGCATCGTTTCGCATGAGCATGCCCAGGTCTCCGTGGACCGCCTCGGCGGGATGGAGAAATACCGACGGCGTTCCCGTGCTCGAAAATGTCGCCGCAATTTTCCTTCCGATCAGTCCCGACTTGCCCATGCCGGTGACGACCACGCGGCCTTTGCACGCAATCAAAAGCTCCACGGCCTGCTCGAAGCGCGCGTCGAGCCGCAGCAGCATCTCCCCGAGCGCCTCGGCTTCAATCCGCAAAACGCGCCTCGCGGTTTCGAGACTCACTGCACGCTCCAGCCACGAACCAGCGCGGCAATTTGTGTGAGCTTCCCCAGCAGGGCCGGCAATTCGGCGAGCGGCAAAGCGTTGGTTCCATCCGAAAGCGCCTTGGCCGGGTTCTCATGAACTTCGAGAAAAATACCGTCCACGCCGACGGCTGTTCCCGCGCGGGCCAGCGGTTCAATAAATTCCGGCTGCCCTCCGCTCGACTTCCCCTCCCCGCCCGGCAGCTGCACCGAGTGCGTTACGTCGAAAACAACCGGGCAGCCCGTCTTGCGCAGAATGGGAAAAGAGCGCATGTCGACAACAAGATTTTGATAGAATCTGCAACACGTCGGCGACTTCGGCGGCAGCAGCCGCGTGAGACACCTCGTGGATATCGGTCAGAATGGGGAGCCCGAAGCGCTGCTTGATTTTTTGCAGAATGCGCAACCCCTCCTTGAGCCCCGGCCCTCGAAACGATTGCTCCGAGGAACGGTTTGCTTTGTCGTACGACGCCTTAAACACGAGGGGCATCTTCGCGTGCGAGGCGATTTCCGCAAGCCGCTCGGCCATCATGACCGCATGAGCTTCGCTTTCAATCACGCACGGTCCGGCAATCAAGACCAGCGGCTGGTTTCCGCCAATGCGGAAGTTTCCAATCGATATTTCACGCGCTGGATGCATCCGTGTTCTCTGTTAATCGCGAACGCGGTTCATAGCCTATGCGGGACAGCAAAGATTTGCAACGGGAGTCACCGCCATGCAGCAGGTCAGCTTCCGATAAGAAGGACTTGGCTCATAGGCGTATGAATCGAAGCAAGTCCCGCCATTGGTCAATCCGCTGGAGCTATACTGCTGCATCCGAACGAATAATGGTTGTAACTCATGGCCGGGAAGGCGGCGGGTGGGACATCTTGGCTCCTGAATCGGAACAACCCTTCGGTATTCGAGTCCTAATGTGGATAAGTCTTTTCACGAGTCTCTTTGCACTAATGGATTTGGTTTCCAGTATTCATCCACTTTACCTGCCCCGCTATAATTTCCCAGAGACTCCGGCTCACCGGGCAATCTCAATTGTCATTGGACTCTCGTACGCACCTCTCTTCTATGGTATCCGTCGAAGGTTGGCGGTCGCTTGGAAATTCGGCTGGGTTGTTCTGATCGCGAGTTTCTCGTCGCTTATCGTTGAGGCCTTGGCATCTCTAAAGCAAATACCGCAGTCTGGCGGCTGGATCGCTTCGGCTGTCGTGACGATCGGTTTCGCTGCCGTTGCGATCTATTGGGGCAGTTGGTGGAAGCGCCAGAAGAGCTATTTTATTCAGCCCGGCCTGTAGCGGGTGCTTGTGGACTACAAACCGTGGCTCGGGGAGCGGCCAAGCCCTGAGAAACGGTGCCGGTAACTGGCCCAATGCCAACGGC
>WNEZ01001676.1_pt1 | contig 28539 bp, 26 predicted proteins | sample 5400521 | NCBI WGS metagenome assembly WNEZ01 (sample SAMN13153339, study PRJNA577476) | soil metagenome | isolation source: 120 cm saprolite under Douglas fir tree site 2 hole 1 replicate 1 | place: USA:California | collected 2015-04-18
CGGCGCTTCGCGGCTAAGACTAACGTCAGGGAGGCGCGGACAGCTAGTTAAGGAAGTACTGCCGGTACAACGTGTCCCTCTGTGCGGGACGGAAGCCGGCATCGCGGATGATGCGGCGGAGCTCTTCTTCGGTGGTGCAGTTGGTCACGCCGGCGGCGCGGACGACGTTCTCTTCGAGCATGACTGAGCCGACATCGTTGCCGCCGAAGCGGAGGCCCATCTGGCAGACTTTCAGGCCCTGGGTCACCCAGCTCGATTGCACGTTGAGGAAGTTCGACAGATACAGGCGCGAGATGGCGAGGACTTTCAGATAGTCGACGGCGGTGGCCTCGTCCCAGTGACGGCCACCGAGCGCGGTGTTTTGCGGCTGGAAGCTCCACGGGATAAACGCGGTGAATCCGCCGGTTTCCTCCTGCAGGTCGTACAGTTGCTGGAGGTGGTTGATGCGGTGCTCGTAGTTCTCGCCGACGCCGAACATCATGGTCGCGGTGGTGCGCATGCCGAGCAGGTGCGCGGTGCGGTGGACATTAATCCAATCATCCGTGAGGCACTTTAAGCGGGCGATTTTGTAGCGGACTTCGTCGTCGAGAATCTCGGCGCCGCCGCCGGGGATGGAATCGAGTCCCGCGTCGCGCAGACGGAGAATCGTGTCGCGGATGCTGAGGCTGCTGTATTCGGCGATGGCAATGATCTCGGAAGCGGAGTAGCAGTGCAGGTGAACTTTGGGAAAGCGCTGCTTGATTCCGCGCAGCATCTTCTCGTGCCAGTCGATCTTCAGGTCGGGATGGAGGCCTCCCTGCATCAGGACGCCGGTGCCTCCCAGTTCTACGGTCTCGCGGATCTTGTCGTAGATGGTGTCGAACTCGAGGATGTAGCCTTCCTTCGCGGCGGGTCCCTTGAGCGGGCGGTAGAAGGCGCAGAAGGTGCAATACTCGGTGCAGAAGTTGGTGTAGTTGATGTTGCGGTCGATGATGTAGGTGACAACGCCTTCGGGATGCAGTTGGCGGCGGACGGTGTCGGCTTCCATCCCGATCCCGATCAGGTCGTCGGAGTGGAACATCTCCAAGGCTTGGGATTTGGTTAGGGACATGCTTCTGGCTCGATTCAATTCTAATGGAGAGCGGCTGGTTGTCCAAATGCGAAGGGCTGATTAACCACCAAGGACACGAAGTCGCACGAAGGAAAGCCCAAGAATTCATTCCTTTGTGTACCTTAGTGCCCTTTGTGGTTGATGAATTTAGGATGCGGCTGACGCGCGTTTGTAGCGGACGTATTGAACCAGCGTCAGGATGGCGCCCAGGCAGGCTAGAGCAATCAGGATGGTTAGAGCCGGCTTGTAGTATCGAGAGAAGAAACGAACGATATGGTTTCCGTAGAGGGCTCCCAGGCCGGCGACTATGGTGTAGCGGACCATGCGGCCCAGGGCCAGCGCTGCGAGGAATTTCTTTCGGTCGTACTGTAGCGCGCCCGCGGCCAGCAGAAATGGCACAAAGGGGAATGGAGGAGGCAGGAGCGCGGGTACTGCGACCGCCCAGAATCCCCAGCGCTCGAACGTCTGGTACACCTTCTCCGCCCTCTTCCTGGAGAGCTTGCGCTCCATGGCGCGCTTGCCGCCCTTGCGAGCGAGGCTATAAGTAATGTAGCCGCCGATGACCGCGCCCAGGGTCGCCATCACGGCATAGTACGGCCAGGGTTCGCGATGGCGGGCGGCCAGCCAGATGGTGAGGACGTCCATGCTGCCGGTCAGTGGGACTACGGAATTGTCGGCGATTCCCAGCAAGACCAGTCCGGGGCCGCCGAGGCGGCGCAGCCTTTGCCAGATCGTAACCGCGAGTAACAGATCAACGTGCAGCACCATGCGGGTTGGGCCAGTCTACAACAGCGCCACTACTTCTTTTCTGCTGGCAATTGCTAACTAGCGATAACATGTCTCGGAAATCAGGTCTCGGAAATCAGGTCTCAGAAAACATGACTCAGCCTGAAGCGTTTGCCCGGTATCCCAGCCTGCAGGGTGTCGTGGTGTTGGTCACCGGCGGAGGCTCCGGCATTGGGGCGGCGATTGTGGAGCAGTTTGCGCTTCAGGGGGCGAGGGTTGCATTTCTCGATGTAGCCGACGAAGCCTCGTCCAGGCTGGTTGCGGATCTCAGGGCTCGATGCCTGCATCCGCCGGTTTTTTTGCGTTGCGATCTGACGGATATTGCGGCACTGAAAGCGGCGGTTTCCAGAGTTGACGCACAACTCGGGCCCGTGCGGGTTCTGGTGAACAATGCTGCCAGCGATGACCGGCATGCTTTTGCAAACGTCACGCCGGAATACTGGGATGAGCGGATGGCGGTCAACCTGCGACATCAGTTCTTCACCATTCAAGCCGTGGCGCCGGGTATGGCCGCGGCCGGCGGCGGCTCAGTCATCAATATGAGTTCCATCGCCTGGATGATTCCATCCACCGGCTTGCCGGCATATATCACGGCCAAGGCTGGAATCGTTGGCCTCACGCGCACGCTCGCGCGAGAACTTGGCGAGGCCAACATCCGGGTCAACTGTGTGCTGCCGGGGGCGATTATGACCGAACGCCAGCGGCGGTTGTGGATGACTCCGGACTATCTCGCCGAAATCATGCAGCGCCAGAGCCTGAAGCGTGAACTCATGCCGGAGGAGGTCGCGCGACTGGTATTGTTTCTTGCCGCGGATGATAGCGCGGGGATCACAAATCAGAGCTACGTGATCGATGGTGGCTGGGTATGACTTGCAGTTCAGCAGCGCTGGGACTCTAACTCACGAAGACTTTTGCGGCTTCCAGAAAGTTCAGTTCCGGTGCAGATGGCAGAGCGCCGATTTCAGTGGCGTAGCGATAGAAGAGCTGCAGGCCTTCCACGCATCCGGCATCGAGATCGTAGTGAATGTTGTGGGAAAGGTACGCGTGCACGTCTGCCTCGCTGATACCTACTCGCGGCGACCATTCGCGGGCGATCTGGTTGAGACTTGCCGGCTCGAGACCGCGATCCCGGGATTGCTGGAAGATACCCGCCAAGTCGGGCACGGGCGCAGCTTCGCGCAACGCTTTCTCGCGGACGGCCCAGAAAGCGAAGACAAAGGGCTTGCCAGTATGGCAGATCCACTCCTCGGCAAGATCGAGCGTGAAATATCGCGAGCGATTAATCTGCAGCGCGGGATCACCGATGACTAATCCGGCGTCATGCGCAGCCAGCATGGCATCGATGTTGGGAGCCATTGGGGTGAACGTTCTTCCACCGCCCAGCCATTTTTCGAACAGGATTTTCGTCAGCGCGACCGACGTCATCGAGGACGTATCGAGGGCAACGGTCCGAATCTTCTCGACTGGAACCTTGCTGACCAGCAGGATCGATCGCACGGCACGGCGTGAAGCGATCGCCACGCCCGGCAGGACTCGCAGCCCCGGAATCACTGCATAGGCTGCAGAGGGAATGATCCCAATATCGGCGTCCGCAGCTTCAAGGGCCCGGGCGCAGGCCGAAGGCAGGGTGTAAGCAATGTCGAACTGGCGGCCCGCTTCGCCGTGTTCGAAATCCCACATCAGAGGAGCGGTATTCAGGTAGGAAATGGCCGAGATGCGCAGGCGTCTCATCGCTTTCCCGATTTTACTCGGATTTTAACGAGGGGTGTGACGCCTTACCTTGACATCGCTTTCCGCCGGTGGTTACAGTCCGCGCAGTACGTCCTCGGACCGGAGTTTCAGCTTTGCCCAACCTAGTGGCCGCGTCGCCGACCGCTTCACACATCCTCGAGTGGCTCGCCATCGCGCTGACGCCGGGACTTGGGCCGACGCGGGCACGGAAGTTAGTGGATCATTTCGGGAGCGCCGACGCCGTGTTTCGCGCTTCACTCACGGAACTGGAAAGCACGGGAATTAAGGCGGTCTCGGCGCAGGCGCTGGCCACGGGAAAGTCGGCCGAACGGGCGCGGGAAGAAATTGCGCGCGCGACCCCGGCGGACGTGACCCTGGTCTCGCTGGACGATCCGTCCTACCCCCCACGTCTGAAAGAGATTTACGACCCGCCCCTCGTCCTCTATGTTCGCGGGAATCCCGAAGTGTTGACGCAACCGGGCATCGCCATGGTCGGCACCCGCCATCCGACGCCCTACGGCTTGGGGATGGCAGAGCGTTTGGCATGCGATCTGGCGGTACAAGGACTGGTTATCGTTAGTGGCATGGCGCGCGGGGTCGACACCGCCAGCCACCGGGGCGCGATTTCTGCAAAAGGCAAGACCATCGCCGTTTTCGGCACTGGAGTCGACGTCATCTATCCCAAGGAAAACTCGCGCCTATCCGAGCAGATTGTCGCGCTCGGCGGAGCCCTGATCTCCGAGTTCCCTCTCGGCACCTTTGCCGCGCCGCAGAATTTTCCCATTCGCAACCGGATTATCAGCGGCATGTCCGTGGGCGTACTCGTGGTGGAAGCCGCCGAATATTCTGGGACGCGCATCACCGCGCGCTGCGCTCTCGAGCAGAATCGTGACGTCTTCGCCGTGCCCGGCAACGTCACCAACAAGAATTCCTGGGGACCGAACACGCTCATCAAACAGGGCGCAAAGCTGGTTGCCACCTGGGAAGACGTTTGGGAAGATCTCCCACAGGAAGTACGACTTAAGCTCACTCCGCCCGCCAGCCCTGAATCCGCGGACGGTTCCTCTGCATCTCTATTTCCGGACGAAGGGCTTCCTCCTCACGAAAAGCGAATCCTGAGCCTGCTGAAAGCCGACGAAGCCACCCACATCGATGAAATTGTGGAGAAGCTGGAGACGGAACTGTCGTCTTCAGAAATCTTCGCAGCGCTGTTCGAGCTGGAGCTTTCCGGCAAAGTGCGGCAGATGCCGGGAAAGAATTTTGTGAAGAGCTTCTAGCTGCTAGCTCCTAGCTTCTAGCCGAACCGGAAAGGATGGATCCCCGGATGGAAGACTTCAAAGATCTGAAGGTCTGGACGAAGGCGCACCAGTTGACACTCGTTCTTTACCAACAAACTCGTTTCTTTCCAAAAGACGAGATTTACGGCTTGACCAGCCAGATCCGAAGGGCCTCCGCCTCAATTGGAGCCAATATTGCCGAAGGGTGTGGCAGGCGATCAGATCCGGAGTTGAGACGGTTTGTTCAGATTGCACGAGGCTCGGCAAATGAGTTGGAGTATCACCTCCTGCTGGCAAGAGACTTACAGTTTGTGACGGCCGACGAGTTCAAGGATTTGGAAGCAAGAATTCTAGAGATCCAACGAATGCTGGCCTCCTTAGTTGAGCGATTGCAGCGCCCGGTTTTGGCTAGAAGCTAGGAGCTAGAAGCTAGAAGCTTGCTCGCGGTAACTTGTTCGCCGCTTGACATTCGTGCTAGCTTCGAAAAACGTATAGGAAGAATAGAGGGACCATTGGCCAAAGGTTTAGTCATTGTCGAATCGCCTGCCAAGGCGAAAACAATTCAGAAATATCTGGGAAAGGATTTCACCGTTGAGGCCTCGCTGGGGCATGTGAAGGATCTGCCCAAGAGCACGCTGGGCGTGGATACCAACAACGATTTCGAGACCGACTACATCGTTATTCCCGGCAAAGAGAAGGTTGTCCTCCGGCTGAAGAAGCTGGCGGCGGCGGCGGACAACATCTATCTTGCGCCTGACCCGGACCGCGAAGGCGAAGCCATTGCCGCGCATCTGGCGTCTGAACTCGGCGAGAACGGTGGGCGAAAAAAGAAACCTAAGAAACTAAAAAAGGGAGAGATCGAGCCGCCTCCGCGGATTCAGCGCGTCACCTTCAACGAGATCACCAAGCGCGCCGTCCAGGCTGCGTTCGAGCATCCTCGCCAGATCGATCAGAATCTGGTTGACGCGCAACAGGCTCGCCGCGTACTGGACCGCCTGGTCGGCTACCAGGTTTCGCCGCTGCTATGGGATAAGGTGCGCCGGGGACTTTCTGCTGGACGCGTGCAGACGGTCGCCCTGCGCTTAATCGTCGAGCGTGAACGCGAAATCAAGGCCTTCCAGAAAGTTGAATACTGGACCATCGACGCGCACCTGGCCGCCAGCAAACCTCCCGCATTCGACGCGCGCTTCGTGGGCAAGGGCGAGGAGAAGATTGAAGTCCCGAATGCCGAGGAAGCGGAAAAGATCCGCGCTGCGCTGGAGAAGGCCGAGTGGGCTGTCCGGTCTGTCGACAAGAAAGAACGCCGGCGCAATGCAGCGGCCCCCTTCACCACCAGCAAGTTGCAGCAGGACTCCTCGCGTAAGCTACGTTTCAGCGTGAAGCGCACCATGATGATCGCGCAACGCCTGTACGAAGGCGTTGAACTCGGCGAAGAGGGCTCGGTCGGATTGATCACCTACATGCGTACCGACTCGACCCGGGTTGCGCCCGAGGCGATTCAGGAAGTGCGCGAATACGTTGGCAAGGAATACGGCGCACCGTACCTGCCCGAGCAGCCGAATACATATAAGGAGAAGAAGGAGGCGCAGGCAGCGCACGAAGCCATTCGCCCGACGTCGGCGATGCGTCATCCCGACCAGGTCAAGCAATACTTAAAAGAAGATGAGTTCAAGGTCTACAAGTTGATCTGGCAGCGCTTTGTGGCCTCGCAGATCACCCCCGCGGTTTTCGATCAGACCACGGTCGACATCGACGCGAAAAATGGAAATGAGATTTTCTGGTTCCGCGTGACCGGATCCGTGCTCAAGTTCGACGGCTTCCTGAGAGTTTACGAGGAGTCCAAAGAAGGTAAGGACGAAGAAGACGAGGAACTGAAGCACAAGCTTCCGGCTCTCGAAGCCGGACAGAAGCTCACGCTGCGAGAACTGAAGCCGGAGCAGCACTTCACCGAGCCGCCGCCACGCTACAACGAAGCATCGCTGGTGAAGGAACTGGAAGAGCGCGGCATCGGCCGTCCTTCAACCTATTCCGCGATTCTGTCGACGATTCAGGAACGGCAATACGTGCAGAAGCTGGGTGGAAAATTTACCCCCACGGAGATTGGACTGGTGGTGACCGATCTGCTGGTCGAGAATTTCCGTGACATCTTCGATGTGCAGTACACCGCCCGCCTGGAAGAAGAACTCGACGAGATCGAAGAAGGCAAGGAGAAGTGGACCGACGCTCTCGCTGACTTCTACAAGAAGTTCCAGAAGGACCTCAAATATGCCGAAAAGCATATGGAGAACATCAAGCGGATGGAGAAGCCCACAGACGAGAAGTGTGAGAAGTGTGGCGCGCCGCTGGTGATCAAGTGGGGCAGGCACGGGTCTTTCTACGCTTGCAGCACTTACGACAAGGAAGATCCGAACACTTGCACGTTCACGAAAGAGAATCCTATCAATCTCCCCGACCTCGACTCAGCCGACATTCAGGAGACTACGCAGGAGGAATACTGCGAAAACTGCGGGCGCGTGATGGTGCTGAAACGCGGGCGCTTCGGGCAGTTCATGGCGTGCACGGGGTATCCCGATTGCAAGACGACGCGGCGTCTCGATCAAGGCAAGAAAGTTCCCGACATTCCGCTCGACGAGCTTTGCCCGAAGTGCGGGCGCAATATGATGATCCGGCACGGGCGCTTTGGCGAGTTCACGGCGTGCAGCGGGTATCCCGAGTGCAAGTACGTGAAGCAGAACTTCATCGGCGTGAAGTGTCCTGAATGCAAGGACGGCGAACTGGTCGAGAAGCGCGCGCGCAAAGGCAACACCTTCTACGGATGCGGCAATTATCCGAAGTGCAAGTTCACTTCGGCGCACAAGCCGATTCCCGAGAAGTGTCCCAGTTGCGGCAGCGAGTATCTGGTTGAGAAAAATCTGAAGGCCGGTCCGGTAATCGCTTGTCCTAATAAGGAGTGCGACTATGAGCGTCCGGCGCCACAGCCGGAAGCGGCGGCGACTTCGGCGTAGAGTAGGCTAAAGGAAATTATCTGCTCTTTGCTGTCTAAACCCACAGGTGTCTATCTAAAAGCCACGGAGGAAAAGTGATGGCCAAGAAGCCGACTGTAGCCGACGCTCAACTGATTCTCCAACTCTACGATCTGCGCCGCGAAGCTGAAATGCGCAAGGCGCGTAATTGGTGGGTCGCCGAATTCTTTCCCGAGAGTGCCGAAGACCTCCAGAAAGTTTCCGGAGCAATGGGATCCCAGGAGAACAACTGGTTTCGGCAGGTGCTGGGTTACTGGGGGATGGCAGCGTCATTCGTACTTCAAGGCGTGTTGAGCGAAGAGTTGTTCCTGCAGCCGGCTTGCAGCGGCGAGATGTTCCTGATTTTTGCAAAGGTCCAGCCCTTGCTGAAAGAATGGCGCGAGAAAATGGGAGACCCGCAGATCATGCGCAATGTCGAACTGGTCGCTACGCGCACGAAGTTTGGGCGCGAGCGCCTGCAGTTCCTGGCCAAGCGCGTGGAAATGATGCGGCAGAAAACGGCCGAGCGTAAAGCCAGCTAGAGAGCATTCCTCCGCGTCGGCATCCGCACTCTGTTATCCTAATCGGCTGTGCGGATGATCTGGTGGTTCCTGATCCTGGGTGTGAGTACGCTGGTCGTGGTGTGCGTTGCAATCGCCCTTTACATGCGCTTGAGGCGTCATTTGCAGCGAGCCCATGCGGCCCATGAAGGAACCCTTAGCGAAGTGGAACGCGAGCGTCACTCGGGAACGATCGAACACTGATGCACGCTCCGCGCACGCGGAGATTTCCCCATGTCAAAATCGGCAATTCAAACTCTAGCTTCACCGCAGGAACGCGTCCTTGATGCGGCGCGGCAAGTCGCGCTGGTCGTAGGCGCCAGCTTGTTCGTGGCCTTGTGTGCGCGCGTCACGATGCCATTGCCTTTCACCCCGGTGCCTTTAACCGTACAGAACTTTGCAGTGATTCTCGTAGGCCTGCTTCTCGGCAGCAGGCGCGGCTTTGCAGCTCTCGCTCTCTACCTGGCAGAAGGCGCGATGGGGATGCCGGTCTTCAATCCGACCGGTCCCGGCGGAATCGCTCAGTTGCACGCAGCCACCGGCGGCTATTTAATGGTCTATCCTCTGGTTGCATTCCTGGCTGGATTCATCTTTGAGCGTGGGGCTAAGACCTTCGCTCGCGCCGCCGTTGCTGGCTTGCTAGGCGAGATTCTCCTGTTCGCGGGAGGCTTGAGCTGGCTGTATGTCATCTTCCATTCGCTCAGGACCGCCGCCTATCTCGGCCTGTACTGGTTCGTCGCCGCGGAAGTCATCAAGGTGATGTTCGCGGCTGCGATCGCGGTCCGCTGGCGCCGCAGCGCAAAGTCTGAGTCAACATAAAACCCTTCGCAGACAAAGTCGGAGTCTCTATATCATGATCCCGGTTTCCGAACAAACAACGAAGCATTCATCCCATACAGCAACTGCCGACGTGCACGAGATTACGGTCGCGCACAGCCCCGACTCCGATGACGCATTCATGTTTTACGGGCTCGCTACCAATAAGGTTCGCGTGCCCGGACTGAAGTTCTCGCATACGCTCTGCGACATCCAGACGCTCAATCAGAAAGCGCACGATGGCATCTACGACGTGACCGCTATTTCTTTTCATGCGTATCCCTACATTCAGGATAAATATGCGCTGATGGCCTGCGGCGGCAGCGTGGGCGAGGGTTACGGGCCCATGGTAGTTTCGCCGCGCGCCTTCACCGAGAGCGAAATCAAGAAAAAGCGGATCGCGGTTCCGGGCACACTGACCACGGCGTACCTGGCGCTGCAACTCTTCGCGCCGGGAATCGAGACGGAAGTCGTTCCCTTCGACCAGATCATTCCGCAGGTGCTGGAAGGAAAATACGAAGCCGGGTTGATCATCCACGAAGGCCAGTTGACGTATGACAAATCCGGACTGCACCGCGTTGTGGATCTTGGCAGGTGGTGGCAGAAAGTCACCGGCTTGCCGCTTCCGCTAGGAGGCAATGCGATTCGGCGCGCCCTCGGCCCGAACCTGATGTCGGCCGTCACCGGCGCCCTGCGCGAGAGCATCCAGTACGGACTCGAGCACCGTGAGGAAGCGTTGTCGTATGCCATGCAGTTCGCGCGCGATCTCGACGTGCAATCCGCCGACAAGTTCATCGGCATGTACGTGAACGAGCGCACCCTCGACTACGGCCCCGATGGGCGAGAGGCTGTCCGCCGCCTGCTAGACATGGGACACAAGGCCGGCATCATCGGTCCGGAAGCGCGCGTGGATTGGGTCTGAGCTTCTAGCTTCTAGCTTCTAGCTTGTGGCGCTGGCCTGTTCTTACATCTGCTTTGTCATCCCGAGCAACGCGAGGGCTGACAAGCGAAAGCGATCTCGCCGCCTGCTTCAACCGGGAGAATCTCCCAACCCTGTTTAGCTAGAAGCTAGCAGCTAGGAGCTAGAAGCTTGTCCTCGCAAACGCTGCTGATCGACGCCGACGACACGCTCTGGGAAAACAACATCTACTTTGAGCGAGCGATCGCCCGGTTCATCTCGTTTCTCAATCATCACGAGTTCACTCCCGAGCAGGTACGCGAGGTGCTCAATGACGTCGAGCGCGAATGCATCGTCAAGCACGGATACGGGCTGCACAGTTTCGCGCACGCGCTGGTCGACACCTTCGAGCGGCTGAGCGTTCGTCCCATCACTCCTGCGTCGCACGCGCAGATCAATAGCTTTGCGCATACCGTCGCCGACCACCCCGTAGAGTTCCTCCCTGAGGTCCCCGAGACCTTGCAGTATCTGGCCAAGCGGCATCACCTGATCCTCATGACCAAGGGAGCGATCGTCGAGCAAACGGGGAAGGTCGAGCGCTCAGGATTGAAGGAGCATTTCGCTGCGGTCGAAATCGTCGCGGAGAAAGACGCAGCCTGTTACGCCGCGACGGTTGAGAAATACGGCCTCTCCCCCAACTCCACGTGGATGGTGGGCAACAGTCCCAGGTCCGACATCAATCCCGCGCTGGCTGCGGGATTGCACGCGGTTTTCGTGCCGCACGGCGATACCTGGATTCTGGAACACGAAGAGGTGGCCAAGGCCAACCCGCCTCAAAAATTGCTGATCGTAGGCAGTTTCGCCGAGTTGCGCGAACACTTCTGAGAGATGGGGACAGCTCGCAGCGCATGATCATAATCCGGCCGCCCTTTCCAGTTGCTCGAAGATCGGAGTCGTGTGAAAGCCAAACTCGCTCTCAAATCGGCTCGAGTCAAGACGACGCGGATTCCCAACCGCTTCCAGGTCTCCCAACTTCACGCGGATCTTCGGATTTACCAATTCGATCTGACGCTTCAACTCTGAAACCGCCACTGACTCGCAGGGCGCGTTGTAGATCATGTGTGAAGGCTGCGGTGCACGCAGCAACAGCAAAAACATTCTCGCAACGTCCTCCACGTGCAGCAACAGGATCCGTTCAGTGCCTACAAACGGCAGCGACAGTTCCACCGGCGTCGCGGTTTGTAATCTTTCGAAAATCTCGCTCCTCCACCCGGATGTGGCCGAACGCGCGCCCGCCCCGACTACGCGCCCCATACGCAAGCTGACGAACTCCAGACGGTTGCTGGCGGCGTAAGCCTCTCCCAATCTCTCCACGTAGATTTTGGCCGCGCCGTACAGGTCGTCGGGAGCCGCTCGATGCGTTTCCGCAACATGCTCGTCATGTGGCCAGCTGCCATAGACACTCAACGAACTCCCAAATATCATCCGCCGCGCACCGAACCGGCTCGCCATCTGTAGCAAGTTCACGCTGCCTTGAATGTTGACCTGCGTCGCCAGCCGCGGGTCATCCTGCGCCGCAGTAGGCAGGACTGCCGCCAAATGCACGACGGTATCGATTCCCTCCGCGTCGAAAACACTTCGCACCTGCGCCGCATCGCTGATGTTGCACTGGATCTCTTTACCCACTGCACCCACCGCCTCATCGGCTCCCGCTCGGTCCAGTGCGAGCACGCGATAACCTTCACGCAGTAAAAGACTACATACGGCGCGGCCAATGAATCCGCGGCTTCCCGTGACGAGCACCGCACGACTTTTCTCAGATTCCATGGCCTTCTTGTGGCGGAACCACCCTCGCCAACCTGTTTTCATTCTTGCCACGACAGCATCAAACTAACCAATACGCGCTTATCGCGTGGTTCTATCGCCGCATGTTACGCTCAATTTGCTCTGGGTTCTCGCACGCACTTCGTCCGTGGCGGTGCAGACCTCAAATTTCCGGCGACTGTTGCGCACAGTCGAAGCGCTCTCCGAACTCGGCCCCGCACTCACGGCCGAGCGCGAGTTCTCGGAGACTTCGCGCCTCATGCTCTCCGCCATTATGGAGGCGGCGGGCGCACGCGAAGGCGCGCTTCTGCTCTTCAACGATAAGCCTGCCATGCTGACCTCTGCGGCGGCCCAGGGATTCGCCCTGATGCCCGATCCCGCGTTCATTCCTCTCCTTCCCAAACATGTCCACGCGCTCAGCGCTGCCCGCGGACCCGTCGTGTTGAACGCGTCCACGTATTCGGCCTTTCTCAGCTCCAACGGCAACGTTGCGCCGGAACTTTTCAAGTGTCTCGCGCCGCTCAAGGCCGCAGGCAAACTCGCGGGAGTCGTAGCGCTGGGGCGCCGCCCCGGCGATGCTCAATACGAAGACGACGAACTCGACGCCATGGAGTTGTTGTGCAGCTACATCGCGCTGGCGGTTCACAATCATGCGCTCACCCAAACCATCGCGCAGCGCGTTTCCGAAAACCTGCGCCTGATGGCCTCGCTGCACGGCTTCTACGATAACGCCCTTGAAGCCTTCGCCACCGCCATCGACGTGAAGCACGTGAACATTCATGGCCACTCCCTGCGGGTGGGACGCTATGCCGCCGCCATCGGAGAAGCCATGGGCATGGAACCGGGCGAAGTTGCCGCCCTCCGCAGCGCGGGATATCTGCATGACATCGGCAAGGTCGCCGTCGACCGCCGACTCTTCGGCAAGCCCGGGGTGCTCGACCCTGAAGAGTTTCGCGAGATGGCGGATCACACCGTCGTCGGACATCAGATCGTAAGCAGCGTTCAGTTTCCCTGGCCGAAGATTCCCGAGACGGTTCGGTGGCATCACGAGCGCAGTGACGGAACCGGTTATCCGGACCAACTCTCGATCAACGATTTGCCCATGGCGGTTCGTATCGTAGGACTCGCCGACAGCTTCGACGCCATGACGACCATCCGTCCCTACCGCGAACCGCTCTCGGTGGGCAGCGCTCTGACCGACCTGGTGCGCCTGTCCCCGCAGAAGTACGATCCCAACGTGGTGCAAGCGCTCCTGATCCAGGTGCGACGGGATGCGGTGGGCAGCAACCGTACGCCGTTGCTGGCCGACCGCATGTCGGTCAACATTGCCGCCGGAGACATCGACCAGCTCGCCGCCACATTGCAGCACAAGGTGTCGCGCGCGAAGGCGTATTCGATTTAGCCACAAGCTATTGGTTATTGCCTTTGGACTTCCGGCTTTCCGGGGAAGGTCTTCACCGCGGTGGTCCGTCCGCCCCCAATACTTTCATTCGCCGCTTTATGGTTTGCGGGCGGCAACTTATTCTTCCACTCCGGGTTGATACTGAGAAGAATTTGAATAGTTGCTGGATACGGTGGTTATGCGGCCATTCTCTCCGAAGCTCGTACTGTTGCTGTTGTGCTTGAGCTTGCCGTTCGCCGTCCCCACCGTACTGGCAAAGAAAAAACAGCTCCCCGCCAGTTCTGGATCGACCGAACACCGGCGCGCCGTGCATGCGCTCAATCGCATCACCTTTGGCCCCCGTCCTGGGGACGTTCAGCAGGTCGAGGCCGTGGGAGTCGACCACTGGATTGATTTGCAACTTCATCCCGAAAAGATCAAAGACAGTAGATTGGAGTCTCGTCTCGCACCCTTCCGCACGCTCCGCATGAGTGCGAAGGAACTCGCCGAGGATTTCCCCGACGGACAAACAATCCGGCAAGTCATGGACGGGAAACAATCCATGCCGTCCGACCCAGCGAAGCGCGCAGTGTACCAGGTCCTGACTGCGCGCCTTCAAGAGAGAAAGGAACGCAAAGCCGAGGCCGCAAACAATGCCGGAACCGCTACGATTCGTGCCCTCAACCCAGCGTCGGGAAACAGCGCGCCAATTTCTGCGGACAACCCGATGGCCGCAGAACCAGGCGCCGAAGGTTCCATGAAGCGGCCAGCCTACAACAATGCCATGAACGCGACATCGCTTGCGGAGAATGAATCCACGTCAAGCAGCACGCCCAGCAGCGATGGTTCGATGGCCTCCCCCACCAACGCGAAAACTCCAGCGGCCTACGATCCCGAAGCCCGCCGTCGCGAAGGACATCTGTACGCCGACCTCAATATCCAGCAACTGTCCAATCTTCCTCCTGCGGAGCGCTTCAAGAAAGTTCTCTCCATGCCAGCCGACCAGCAAGTCGCCCTTGCCAACTCGCTGCGAGGAGGCAAGGCGCAGGAGTTCGTCGAGGGGATGGACCCCAGGCAGAAAGAAACGATCCTGGCGATGAGCAATCCCCAGGCTGTAGTTGTCGAAGAGTTAGCTCAAGCCAAATTGCTACGGGCTATTTACAGCGAGCGCCAGCTGGAAGAAGTGATGACTGATTTCTGGTTTAATCACTTCAACGTCTTTGTCGGGAAGGGCACGGATCGCCTGCTGCTCACCAGCTATGAACAGGATGTCATCCGTCCTCGCGCCTTGGGCAAATTCGAAGATCTGCTCCTCGCTACCGCGAAGAGTCCCGCGATGCTTTTCTATCTCGACAACTGGTTGAGCGTCGGTCCGAACTCGGCACAAGCGCTTGGTGTGCCCGCCAGACCCATGCGGCGCTATGGGCCGTACGGCCGCTATCCGCGGCGTTTTCCGCCGCCGAGTGCGAAATCCAGGCGCAAGCAGAACAGCGGCCTGAATGAAAACTATGGCCGCGAGTTGCTGGAGCTGCACACGTTGAGCGTGAATGGCGGCTACTCGCAGCGCGATGTCACCGAGGTTGCCAAGGTCTTCACCGGCTGGACCATCGACAAGCCCAACCAAGGCGGAGGCTTCCTCTATGATCCGCTCATGCACGAACCGGGACCGAAGTTTGTGCTCGGCCATCGCATTAAACCTAAAGGCGAGGACGAAGGCCGCGAAGTGCTTCATCGGCTCGGCACGAATCCGGAGACAGCGCACTTCATATCGCTGAAACTGGCGCAGCGCTTCGTGTCCGACGATCCTCCGCCGGCTCTGGTCGATCGCATGGCCAAAACATTCCTAAAGAAAAAGGGGGACATCCGCGAAGTCTTGACGACGCTCTTCCACTCTCCCGAGTTCTGGTCCGACGACGCGCATCGTGCCAAAGTGAAAACTCCTTTGGAGTTTGTGACTTCGGCCGCTCGCGCCACCGGCGCCGAGGTCGAGGACGCACTTCCCCTGGTTCGCCAGTTGAACAACATGGGCATGCCGCTCTACGGAGCGCAGCCGCCCACCGGCTATTCGATGAAGGCGGAAACGTGGGTGAATTCGTCCGCGCTGCTGAACCGCATGAATTTCGCTGTATCGCTGGCTGCCGGGAAAGTTCGAGGCGTGAAAGTGGATGCGATCCAGATCGCAGGTGAGAATTCGCCACCGCCTGACTCGTTGTCGACGCTATCGATAATGGAAAACCGCCTGCTCGCTGGCGACGTGTCGCGGCAAACGCACGAGTCGATCGTGGCCCAGATCGAAGGTGCCGGAAAGAACACGACTTCGGCCGGAGAAAAGGAAGCCCAGCGCAAGCCCACCGAATCGGCTCGTGCTCCCGATGCCGTCACGATCGCGGGATTGCTCTTGGGCTCGCCGGAGTTTCAGAGAAGATAGCTGCTAGCTGCTAGCTCCTAGCCAAGACCGGACGCGGCGGTGAACCGAGGGTAGAACTGGAATATGCAGGGGGAACGTTTGGACCATGAAGCTGGTTCGATGCACAGAGCTAGGAGCTAGCAGCTAGGAGCTGATGTCGTGCCCATAACTCGTCGCATTTTTCTTCGTGACTCTGCGCTCGCGGTCGTGGGCACTGCCGCGATCCCGTCGTTTCTTGCCCGCGCCGCCTACGGAGCAGCAGAAACAGGTTCACGCACAAAGCGCCTGGTCGTGATCTTCCAGCGTGGCGCGGCGGACGGGCTGAACATCGTGGTTCCACACAGTGAGCCGCAGTACTACGCGATGCGTCCGAGCATCAATATCCCGCGCAAGGCGGTGATCGATCTCGACGGATTCTTCGGCCTGCATCCGTCCCTCGCGCCATTTCAACCGCTCTGGCAACAGCGTCATCTGGCCATTGTGCACGCAGCGGGTTCGCCCGATCCCACACGCTCGCACTTCGACGCGCAGGATTTCATGGAATCCGGCACGCCGGGCCTGAAGGCCACAGACGATGGCTGGCTCAACCGCTCACTTCACTCGACAGCGCAGTCGGCACCCAAGTCGCCGTTCCGTGGCATCGCGCTCGGTCCGTCGCTTCCGCGCATTTTGAGCGGCTCTGAGCCTGCGGTCGCGATGAATAACATCAACGACTTCTCGGTCGGAGGACGTGGCGCCAAACCTTCCCCGGCGGCCACCGCATTCCAGGCCATGTACGACCACTCGGCTGACACGGTGCTGCACACCACCGGGGAAGAAACCTTCGACGCGGTGAAGATGCTGAAGGCGGCCGATCCCGGCAAGTACAAGCCGGCGTCGGGAGCAAATTATCCGAGAGGACGCTTCGGCGACAGCCTGCGCCAGCTCGCGCAGCTGATTAAAGCAAACCTCGGCGTGCAGGTCGCCTTCGCCGATATCGGCGGTTGGGATCATCACGTGAACGAAGGCTCGACCGAAGGTCAGATCGCGAATGTGCTCAGCGACTTCTCACAATCCCTGGCGGCCTTCTGGACCGATCTCGGCGATCTCGGCGAGGATACAGTGATCGTCACCATGTCGGAGTTCGGACGCACCGCCCGCGAAAATGGCAACCGCGGCACCGACCACGGCCATGCCAATGTGATGTTCGTGCTCGGCGGCCCGGTCAAGGGAGGGAGAGTCTACGGACGCTGGCCCGGCCTCGAGCAGTCCCAGCTCTACGAAGGCCGCGACCTGGCTCTGACCACGGACTTCCGCCAGGTGATCGGCGAAGCCGTCGCGAGACACATGGGGAATGAAAATCTGAGTGCAGTATTTCCGGGATACGAAAACCAGGCCGGGAAATTCCTAAGACTTCTGGGATAAGGACTCTCCCAGCGCAATCAGACTTCTACCAGCACGTCCCCGTTTTCAATCTTCAGCGCATACACCGCGACCTTCGCATTGGGGTTGTGCGCCGCCTCCCCAGTGGCGGGATTCCACTGCCAGCCGTGCCAGGGGCACACGACTTTGCCGCCCTCGATCATTCCCTGTCCCAGCGGGCCGCCACGGTGCAGGCAGACGTTATCCATCGCGCTGTAATTTCCGTTGACGTTGGCGATACAGATGGTCTTGTCGCCGCAGGGAAATTCCCTGGCTTCGTTGACGGCGGGAAGTTCGGATTGGGTGGTTAGTTTGGTGAAGTTCGACATGCGCTCGTGCCTTTGGAGAGATGTTGCCGAGCTCTGGTCGGCCGGACAGCCGAGGCGGCTGTCCCCACATGGGCTGTTCCGCTGACAGCTGATAGCTGACAGCTTACTTCGGCTGCAGCGTCTGCGCGATCATCACCTGCCGCTTGAAGTTCTCCACCATGTTCGGATCGAGGCGGACTTCGGTGGGCTTCTTCGCCAGCGTCATAGTATCGATCTTGTCCTGCAGCTTGAGCAGCGCGTAAAAAAGATTCTCGGGACGCGGCGGGCATCCAGTCACGTAAACATCCACGGGAACAATTTTGTCCACTCCCTGCAGCACCGCATAGGTATTAAACGGGCCGCCCACCGACGAGCATGCGCCCATCGAGATCACCCACTTTGGGTCGGGCATCTGGTCGTAGATGCGCTTCACCACCGGCGCCATCTTCAAAGTTACGGTGCCGGCAACGATCATCAGGTCGCTCTGGCGTGGGCTGGGACGAAACACTTCCGAACCAAAGCGCGCGATGTCGAAGCGGGCAGTGGAAGACGCGATCATCTCGATCGCGCAGCAGGCCAAGCCGAAGGTCATCGGCCACACCGCCGACTTGCGCGCCCAGTTAAAGACGTAGTCAACCGTGCTGATCATGAAATTCTTTTCGAACTTGTTTTGCAGCCAGCCCATGAATGGTCCTCGGAGAAGCTATTGGCAGGATAGGTAACGCGGAGATCGCTGTCAATCGTGCGTACGGGTCGCCTAGTCCGCGGTTGCACCCCTGTCGGCTGCGCGCTGCTGGCTTTCCACTTTTCAACGCAAGGCTACGCTCCCCGTTCCGCTAGGTGCTTACGATCTCCCTTGGAATCCTGTGCAACCTCGGTGATGCCCGACAGCACGATCGGCTCCCGGTCGGGAAACTCGACGACCAGCGACAATTGCCCGCCCATGGCGCGGATATAATCGCGCAGAGTCGAGATCAGCAGATCGCTACGCCGTTCAATCTTCGAAACTCCTTCCTGTCCGATGCGTAGGGATTTCGCAACCCTCTGCTGTGTAAGCCGGCACGCCTGCCGCAGCTGCCGGAGCGTCATTTCCTCGGCCACGAGCTCAGCGGCGCGAGCTTTGACTTTCTTCCGCTGTGCCGGGCTGAGTTTGCGGATAATGGCGTTTACGTTTGTGGACATTGCTCTACTTCCTTTCCTTCTGCTTCAATCCGCGATCAGGTGCTTATAGAATTTCTTCTCACTCACGCCTGACTTATCGCCCGCCACAACCAGAATTGCCTTGCGTTTCGGGTCGAATGCGAAAGCTACCCGCCATTCACCATCAGCCGCACTGAAGCGCAGCTCTTTACATATTTGGGTGGCGGGAACCGTTGAGCGTATCGACGCGAGGCCTGCCCAACTGCGGCCCGAATTGCTGCAGCAGGCGCGCGAGGGCGAGAATTTCGATTCGTACGTCCTCATGCAGCTCGTTGAACTCCGGCTCGAATTCATCACCGATCTCAACGGTCCAAGACACAGTCATAGTATGCCTTGTAATGCATATGTCGTCAAGTGCATTATTCTCCGCGATTTCCACGAAATTTGCGATCGACGAGGAAAACGCATCCCTGACTGACAACGCGCAGCGTATACTTCCCCAACAAACAGTCCGCCGGGTCCGCGCAAGACAGAGCACGGGCAAGAACGGAGATCGGGGATTACAACATGAACATAAAAAGCAGGCTGCTGGTCGGAATACTCACCGCATTGGCGATGATGGCCCTTACGTACGCGCTTCCCAGAGGAGGTGCGCTACGCGACGCAGCGTTGGTGCAGTTTCCAATGACCGTAGGGATATGGGCGATCTTCGTTTTGCTGTTCGTGAAACTGAAATAGGAAGAAAGCGTCCCTGTCCTTCCGACGCCAGCCCGTCCACGTCGAGGCAAAGAGATTTCCGTTCGTGCTCCCAAGGCAACGCGGCTTCGATTTATGCCAATCCTGGTGTGCGCTTATGCAGATCGAGATTGTCCAGGGCGATATCACGCAGCAGCCTGACATGGATGCCATCGTCAATGCCGCCAATACTGAGTTGATCCTGGGCGCAGGCGTGGCAGGAGCGATCTTGCGTCGTGGTGGAGCGGAGATAGACCGCGAAGGTCAGGCCAAGGGTCCGATCAAGCTCGGCGAGGCCGCGGTCACGGCGGCAGGACGCCTGCCGAACAAGTATGTGATTCACGCAGCCGCTATGGGGTATCGCCGGGAGGATGCCCTCGTGCCCAAGCGCGAAGGTTCGCTGTCCAGCGCGGCGATCATTCGCGATGCCACGAAGAATAGCTTGCGGCGAGCCGAAGAACTCAAGCTGCACAGCATCGCCTTCCCTGCCCTGGCGACTGGCGTGGGCGCCTTTCCCGTGGACGAGTGCGCCGAGACGATGATTGGCGCGGTGCGCGAGTATGACAGGGAACATCCGCACAGTTCCGTAAAGCTGGTGCGGTTCGTGCTCTTTGGGGAGCCGGACCATAAGACGTTTGCGAGGGCGATGGACCGTTGGAAAGAGGGACGATAGCGCCACGAGACATGTGGGGACAGCCGCCCCCGGCTGTCCGGCCGGGAAACGCCCGGCTGCTCTCACATCCGCCAAGTTGCTCGCGCATCCCTCGTGAGCTACAAATAGAACCATCCATGGAATCACGACCTGTGGCGGCTTTCGACGGCAAACGTGCGTCTAGCCGTCTCCTCGACGTGTGGGCTCGAATCCGGACTTCGACATTCTGGCTGGTCCTCATCGCCCTCCTTCTTCGCGTGAGCTGGATCATCATCGGACACACCTACAAAATCACGACCACCGACAATAACTTCGGCTTCGGCTGGGAGATGGGACGCATCGGGGCCGCGATCGCATCGGGACGGGGATTCAGCGATCCCTTCGGTCCGCCGACCGGCACGACTGCCTGGGAGCCGCCGCTTTATCCGTACCTGGTCGCGGGCGTGTTCAAAGTGTTTGGGATTTATTCGAAGGCATCCGCGTTCGTGCTGCTGGCGATCAACAGTGTGTTCTCGGCGCTGACGTGCATTCCGATTTTCCTGATCGGTCGCCGGACGTTCTCAGAAAAAGTCGCGGTCGGCGCAGCCTGGACCTGGGCGCTTCTTCCCTACGTGATGTTTTGGTGTACCAAGTGGATATGGGAAACGAGTTTGTCCGCCTTGCTCCTAGCGGTCATCTTCTGGATAACGCTGACCCTAGAAGATCGCGACAGCCTGATCCCCTGGATCGAATTCGGCCTGCTCTGGGGAGTCGCAGCGCTGACCAGCACGTCGCTCCTGTCGTTTTTGCCGGCATCAGGGTTGTGGGCCTGGTATCACCGGGCGAAGCGGCAGAAACCATCGTTAGCCGGCGTTGTGCTGGCTTCGGTTGTCTTTTTCGCATGCATCACGCCGTGGCTGGCGCGCAATTACCAGGTCTTCGGCAAGTTCATCTTCATTCGAGACAATTTTGGCGCTGAACTGCGCCTGGGAAACGGCAAAGGCGCCGACGGCACATGGATGGAATACCTGCATCCCACGCAGGATCTCTATGCCATGCGGCAATACCAGAGCATGGGCGAACTGCCCTACATCGCAATGCGAAAGCAGCAGGCAATGGACTACATCCGGTCGGACTATGCGCGCTTTGTTGGCCTCTGCGTAAAGCGGTTTGTCTACTTCTGGGCGGGGGCGCCGCGTCCAGCACAAAACTGGTGGTCGGCACAGCTGAAGAACTCGCTGTTCCTGGCGTCTTCGGTGCTCATGTTCTGGGCCTTGGGACGGGCCTTGCGACAGCGCAAGCCGGGGGCTTGGCTGTTCTTCTGGCTGATCCTTTCCTACACGGCTATTTACTACGTGGTATTTCCGAATCCGCGCTATCGGCATCCCATCGAGCCGGAGATCACGATTCTCGCCGTGTATCTGGTAACGGAAGCACGAAGGAAAAAGCATTTGTCATCCTGACCCTGAGTTAGTCGAAGGGGAAGGACCTATGCACTCTCTCGTCAGCGGCAGAATGCATAGGTTCTTCGCTTCGCTCAGAATGACAGGCGCGGAGCGGTTTTTCAGCTCGATAACTACTGCCTCTCAAGTTCAATGTTGAGCACCGGCTAAGGGCCTTTCGGCCTCCCAGCGTCGAAGTTCGCCCCTTCCCCGTGGGCACAACAAAGTAATCCCCGTTTAAGTCGTTGATCAGATTGCGCTTCATCCTCATCTGCCAGGGAACATCATCGAGGTAATGTGCGTATCCATGAGCATGGGAACAATGGAGTGTGGGAATAATGGCCGAATTCGCGTCTCACCAATCCCGCGTGACTCCGTCTAACTTCTTGAAATGGAGGAAGTCATGAACCGCCGACGTGATTTTGCCACCTGGTTGGGCGCAGTTCTCGGGACCATTTGCGCACTGTTCGTTCTCGCTTTGGGGGCACACGCTTCCGATCATCGTGGGGCACTGACCGAGGAATTCCATCAGACATACTCGCTCACACCCGACGGACGCATTGAGCTCGACAACATTAACGGCCCGGTTCACATCTCCAGCTGGGAGCGGAATGAAGTGAAAGTCGACGCCATCAAGAGCGCCGACACCAAGGAGCGGCTCGAAGAAGCGAAGATTGAGGTCGATGCGGGCAAGGAGTATGTCTCCATACGCACCCGCTATCCGAACCACGACCAGACCTGGAACTGGGGCTCGCACAACAATCCGGCCAGCGTTGAATACACAGTTACGGTCCCTCGCGGCGCGCGGCTGGACGAAATCAAGCTGATCAATGGATCGCTCGATGTGACGGGAGTGACTGGAGAAGTGCGCGCCTCGTGCATCAACGGAAGGCTGGAGGCGCACAACCTCGCTGGACGCGCGCACTTATCCACCATCAACGGCCGGCTGGACGCCCGCTTTGACCAGCTTGCCGGATCGCCGGTGGAGTTGAATTCGGTGAACGGTTCGGTCGAGGTGACGATTCCCTCGGACTCCAAGGCCGAGATTGACGCCAGCACGGTCTCAGGTGGGATCAATAACGACTTCGGCCTGCATGTTAACAATCATCGCTTCGTGGGACACGACCTTCGCGGCCAACTCGCCGGAGGAGGCACGCGGATCGAATTGAAGAATGTGAATGGCAGGATCGAAGTGCATCATGCGCAGGATGGGCGCGCGCTTAGTCCGGTCAAGGACTTGAACCACCGTGACCACGATAAGGACGATGATGACGACAGCGAGATCTAAGATCGTCGACCTCACTGGCTGAAGTCAGGGCGTCGGCTCGCCTTATGCAGAATCATAGAGTTACAAGAAGCCTTGCGTTTTGAATGAGCAACTTAGCCGTAAGTTATTGATTTCAACCCGTACGTCGTATCGAGCCAAAGACGTTGGGATCGACGCGTAGGATGCACGCTAGGGCCTCTGGCGTGGCCGTACGGGGGCGCGAGCTTCGCTGGAGGACCCAGAGGTCACCCTGCAATTCGGACGGGGCTAGAATCGGCTCTAATCGAAGAATAAGCTTAAAGCTAATGATGTATGTACATTGCTGCATTTACGCTTAGTAAATGGCGTACCCCGGAGCCGGCGTCCGTAGGTCTGGCTTCGTGGCCATCAAGAGCAACGCTCCCTCGCGCTTAAAGGCTCGTAGATCGTCCAGACTGTTGAAAGACTTCGTCTTGTAGTCGTCCGGGGTGGGAGTGTCGTCCGGGATGCGGCGGGCTTCCACATTCTCGAAGGCGTGCTTTTTCAACAGCTCGAGGTATTCGGCGGCCAACCGTACGTGCACGGGAACTTTCAGCTTGTCCACCCACTGCAGAGAATACTGGTTGTCCTTGTAGAGATTGATCAGGATGAACAGCCTGCCCCGCGGCGCCATCACGCGGAATAGTTCCATGAGCGCTCGATCCTGATCGGGATAGTAGTAGAACGATTCGACTGACAGCACTTTGTCGAAAAAGTTCTCTTCCCAGGGAATCTGCTGTGCCGATCCCCAGACGTACAGAATGTTTTCGAAATCCTTCGAAGCCTGGCGGGCCTGGCGGACCATCTCGTCGGAAACGTCGACGCCGACGACCTGGCCGAAACCTTCCGGCCCGTCTCCCACAAGCCGCGCCAGCAGCCGCGTGGCCCATCCCGAGCCGCATCCCAAGTCGAGCACACGCTCGCCCGGACGAAGAGCCATCAGGCGAATCGTCTTCTCGGTGATGTCGAGATGATGGCGCTCCATCTTCTCGCCTTCACCTTCGGCGGCCCAGCGGTTGAATTCGTGCTGTAACTTCTCGTCAGGAGTTTGAGGTCTGTCAGGCAAATGGGGTTCCTTCGTGAACCTTGGTGTCCTTGGTGGTTCACGTACTTGTAATTCTATAACCACCAAGGACACGAAGTATCACGAAGGCGCAAACCCAAAGACGTCAATGCCGACTTGTGCTACAGTTTTTCTCTTCATGGCGACGCACCCTCAGAATCCATCACCCGAGTCCGCACCGCTGTACTGCCCGAACTGCGCGGAGGAAGTGTCCGATCCGCTGACTTGTGGAGACTGTTCCTCGGTCATCTGCCGCCGGTGCGGCACTGCGCTTGAGTCCGCCGACGAACTCGGAATGGGATAATGGAATCGACCACAGTCGCCTCGGCCACTGAAAGTCAATCTTCCTCACAACAGCCTACCTTGGTTCGCGGCCTCAGCCTGCTGGACTCGGTGCTGCTGCTGGTCAGCGGGATTATCGGCTCATCGATTTTTCTGACTGCCAAGGATATTGCCGGACCCCTGCCGCAACCCATGCTGTTTCTGCTGGTGTGGGTAATTGGCGGCGTGGTCTCGTTGTTCGGATGCGTCGCCTTTGCCGAGCTGGGATCGATGTTCCCCGAGTCCGGCGGTCAATACATCTATTTACGCGAAGCCTACGGCGATCTGGTGGCGTTTCTCTATGGATGGATGCTGTTCACCGTGGCGAACGGGGGCACGATTGCCGCGCTCTCGGTCGCGTCGGCAGCTTACACCGGGCAAGTCTTCCCGATCGTGTCGCAACAGCACACTGTCTTTTCGATCGCCGGCGTCACCGTCACTCGCGCGCATCTGCTTGGCCTATTACTGATTGCCATCCTCACCTACGTCAACGTGGTGGGATTACGATGGGGAGCATTGCTGCAGAACATCTCCACGTGGACGAAGTTCATTGCCATGGCAGCCTTTGTGGTTTTGGGATTTGCCATCGGCAAAGGCGACTGGTCCCACTTCAGCGCGCACGGCGTGGGGCTGACCATGGGACTGAGCCCGGGTGCGTTGATCTCCGCCTTCGGGGTCGGGTTGATCGCTGTGTATTTTGCGTACGACGGATGGGTCTACATCACATGGGTTGCGGGCGAGGTCAAAGAGCCGCGCCGCAATGTGCCGCTGGCAATGGTTCTGGGCGTGCTCGCCGTGGGCGCGATCTATTTGGCCATGAACGTAACTTACATGTACGCCTTGCCGCTGAAGGAGATCGCTGCGCATGAGACTATCGCCCATGCTGCCGCAGCGGCATTGTTTTCTCCTGGTGCCGCCGTGTGGCTGTCGCTCATGATCGCGGTTTCGTGCTTCAGCGCCGCGGCCACCTGCACGCTGTCGGGCGCGCGAGTTTGTCTCGCCATGGCGCAGGATGGCGTCTTCTTCAAGCGCATGGCGGTGATTCATCCCAGGTGGCGCACCCCGGCATTCGGCCTGATCGGGCAGGGCCTTTGGGCCGGCGCGCTCACGCTCAGCGGACGCTACGACCAGCTTTACACCTATGTCATCTACGGCATGGTGTTGTCATACACCCTGACTGTAATTGGCTTGTTTGTTTTGCGCTGGAAGCGTCCAGACATTCCACGTCCTTACCGTTGTACGGGATATCCATGGCTGCCGGGAATTTATGTGCTGATGGGAACCGCGTGGACGCTGAACACGATCTTCACGCGTCCCAAGGAAGCGCTTGCGGGAACCCTCATCGTGCTGATTGGCGTGCCGGGATATCTGTACTGGAAGCGCAGCCACCGGAAGGCTAATTGAGGTTATGTGGGGACAGCCGCCCTCGGCTGTCCAGCGAGCGAAGCTCGCTTTCAGCTGTGGCTGGTAAGTTCAAAGGCAGCCGGGCTTCGCCCGGCGGACAGCCGAGGGCGGCTGTCCCCACATAACCTTCACACTGGCGTGGCCGTCTTCCGCGGAGGATTGAAGAACGGCAGCGTGGTGACCTTCACATTCGTCTTCAGACGCACGGCTTCGATCGTGATCTCCATCTGCAACTGGTTTCCCGGCTTCGAATGCTCGGTCTCGATGCTCGCCAGAGCAATCATTTTCTTCAGGATGGGCGACCAGCTTGTCGTCGTTGCCTTGCCCACCTGCTGCTCTCCCGAATAAACCGGAACCGCAACGCGCGAAGCCTGGCTGGGCGCGGCGGGCGTCAAACCGTAGCGTTCGTAGAGAGCTTCCACGTCGGTCCAATCGACTTCCAGGCCGACGAGTTGACGCGGGACGCCATTCTTCGCATCCTGCTCCAGCGCGCGCTTGCCGATGAAGTTCTCTTTTTCCAGGTGGACCATCTTGGCGAAGCCCAGCTCATACGGTGAAAACTTTTGCGTGGGAATCAAAGCTTTCTTTGAACTGGTGTAGTCGACCTCAATCAAGAGCAGGCCGGCTTCAACGCGAGCCACATCGAGCGCCAGCATGCCGGTGGCGTGCAGGTCGAACTGCCTGCCCTTTTCGGTAAGAGCATCCCAGACTTTCACGGCGTCATTCCAGGGAACCCAGATTTCGTATCCCAGATCGCCGGTGTAGCCGGTGCGGGATATGTCCACGGGAACGCCGGCAATTTTTCCGTGCGTGACGCGGAAATACTTCAGATTGGCGACATCGGCTTCGGCCACGGTCTTCAGCAGCTTGCCCGATGTTGGCCCCTGCAGCGCCAGCGCGGCGACTTTCTCGGAGATATCTTCGATCTGCACATTGAGGTTGAGGCCGTTTTGCCGGAACCAGCGCAAGCTGGGATCGGCCGCGGTCCAGCGATAGACATTTTCTTCGAGCCGAGAGACGGTGCCGTCGTCGATGACCTTTCCCTGTTCGTCGCACCAGCAGCAGTAGATGACCTGTCCCACCTTGACCTTGTTGATGTCGCGCGTGATCACGCGGTTCACCAGCTTGGTCGCGTCTTTGCCGGTGATCAGATATTTGTAGAGCGGCGTGATATCGATCAGCGCCGCGGCGTTGCGGATGGCGTTGTACTCGTGCTCGTGGTGAACTTCGTACACGCTGACCGTGTAGTAGCCCGACCATTCGCGGTAGTTCAGGCTTTGGCAGAGCGGGAAGGTTCTCTCGTGAAATGCGGTTCCGATGGGCAATGGAGTGGCCTCGAACAGTTTGATCTCGAAGCTGGATTATATGCATGCGTTTGGCTGAGCGGCAAATTTCGGAGGTTAGTCGAGGTTCAGGCAGAGTCGTGGCCACCGGCAGCATATGCGCGGGAGATCCTTCCCTCCGCCTGAAAAACAGCTGCGGTCAGGATGACGCTACCGGTACAGAGGCTGACGGCAGGAACTGATTACTAGAACAAAACGAAGGGCCACCACGAAGGCGTCATCCCGAAGCCCCGCGCTTTCACCAGCGGGGCGAGGGATCTCCCACAGGGAATTCATGTCCATCCATCACAGACGCCTTGATCGCGTGGGAGTAAAAGGGAAATATGCGACCGCCAAAACAATTCTTCGTATATATCATGAGCAACGACCCAAAGTTCGCCGTCCTCTACACCGGCATCGCCGGCGATTTGACGCGGCGCGTATGGCAGCATAAGAACAGGATCGCGCCTGGTTTCACCAGCCGCTACAACTTAACCCGACTCGTCTACTACGAGCGGTTCTTCTATCCGGACGCTGCTATTAATCGCGAGAAGGAGATCAAAGGCTGGCGACGCAGCAAGAAGATCAAGCTCATCGAGTCGATGAACCCACGCTGGGATGACTTGGCGGAAGATTGGCAGAAGTTGTACAAACCTGCGCCTGGTTCCGATCGCAGGGAGATCCCTCGCCCCGCTGGTGAAAGCGCGGGGCTTCGGGATGACGCCGTTGATGAGGGGACCGAATACATATTGGAAGACCACGTCTTAGCACGCTCGACGGCACGTGGGCACACATCAGCCATCGCTCGCAATAGTGGAGACAAAACTCCACGTTCCCGATAGAATAGCCATTCACCTTCGGTCCACTATGCGCTCAATCCTGCCATCGTTGTGGAGTGTTCTTCGTAGCTGGACTGTTCTTCCCAGCGGCCTCTAGTCTTTTTCGCTCATCCGGCGCTGCCTTGGTTTCGATAACCTGCGCACCGCACCTGCTACAATCCGTGCGATTTCAAGTTTGAAGGCGAATATGGCTGCTTCTGATCAACTTAGCTCGATCAAATCCTCGATCAAATCGAAGTACGACGTGATCGTCATCGGCGGAGGCCACAACGGGCTGGTCAATGCCGCTTATCTTGCGCGCGCCGGCAAGAAGGTGCTGGTGCTCGAGCGCCGCCACGTGCTCGGTGGAGCGGCTTGCACGGAAGAAATTGTTCCGGGGTTCAAGTTTTCCGTCTGCTCCTACGTGGTCTCGCTGCTGCGGCCCGAGATCATTCGCGACCTTGATCTGCCCCGCCATGGTCTGGAGATTCTTCCGCTTGACGGGACGTTCACGCCCATGCCCAGCGGCGACTACCTGTGGCGTGTGAACGATCATGGCAAGACGCACCGTGAGATCGCGCGCCACTCGCGGGTTGACGCGGAAGCCTACGACGAATTCGGCAAGGCGATGCAGGCCATGTGCCGCTTCGTGAAACCGATTCTCAGCATGGTGCCTCCCGACCCTCATACGCTGAATCCCCGCGAGCTGCTGAAACTTCTGTTCGTCGGACGGCGTTTCCAGGCGATGTCGAGCGAGGACAAGTACAACCAGGTACAGCTCATGACCATGAGCGCCATTGATTTTCTCGATCAGTGGTTCGAGACCGATGTGCTCAAGGCGACGATGTCGGCCTCCGGAATCATCGGCACTTTCCTGGGTGTGCGTTCACCGGGGAC
>WNEZ01000738.1_pt1 | contig 28538 bp, 31 predicted proteins | sample 5400521 | NCBI WGS metagenome assembly WNEZ01 (sample SAMN13153339, study PRJNA577476) | soil metagenome | isolation source: 120 cm saprolite under Douglas fir tree site 2 hole 1 replicate 1 | place: USA:California | collected 2015-04-18
TCAGCTTCAGAGACGTTCATAGCGAGGATCGGCCTGATCGGTATCTGCCCATAGCCATCCGAGACCACGGTCGCCTGGAAGTCGCCGATCTTGAAGCGATAGAAGCCATCGCCGTTTAGGGGTTCAGCGCCGGCTTGACTGGCGCTCTCCGCCCGGGCTGAGGCAGGGGTGAGCATCGGCGTTGCCGCTGCAGCAATGGCCAGGCCGGCGCCAGCGCGCAATACACTGCGACGGGTTAGGATCGTCGGGGGCTTAATCATACCTATCTCCAGGTTTCTCCAGGTTGAAGGCCTGCGTACCAGCGCGGAGGCGGTAGCGTTCGCGAAAGATGTAAAACACGATGTCATTTACAATTGTCTTTTTCAACTTACTTTAACAAAATGTCAAGCCAGCGTGCTATTCCTGCTCGCTTACTTGCATGAGGCGCCTCGTATTTCGACTAATTTATTGAATTAGCGCGCCATATTGAACCTCCAGGCTTCTCTATTGGATCCAGTCGAGAGCCCACATATCCACCGCGATAGTCGATTGCAAACGTAATCGTGATGTATTAGCTTAGAGCCATTGGCGGCAACGATTCGAGGAGCAAGCTTTGGGCGTGTCGAGAGAACAGGCTGCGGAAAACCGCCGCGCAATTGTTGCCGCGGCGACGCAGCTATTCAGAGAACGCGGAGTGGAGGCCGTCGGGCTGAACGAACTGATGAAGCATGCCGGCTTTACGCAAGGTGGCTTCTACAACCACTTTGAGTCGAAGGCCGACCTGGTGGCCGAGGTACTTGCTTCGGCAATCGCCGAGGGGAATGCCGAGTTCGTCAAAATGGCAAGGGCTCCCGTCGATGAGTCCACCACTGCTCTTCGGCACTACATAAACTGGTATCTGTCGCAGGCCCACCGCGACAACATCGATCACGGCTGTCCCGTCACCGGATTTGCTGGCGATGCCCCTCGCTTGGGTGCCGGAGCACAGTCGCACTTCGCCGGCGGATTGGACGATCAGATAACGATCCTGGCTGGACTGATCGCCGAGAGTGGATCTTTGGCTGCGGCAGGCGAGCGTAGGACGTTACGCGAACGGGCAATCAGCTTGCATTGCGAAATGCTGGGTGCGCTGGTCCTGTCACGGTCTGTCGCGCAGGCTGCGCCAGCGCTTTCGAACGAGATTCTGGAGAACGTTCACCGACACGTGCTCGCGTCTCTCGATGAGCGCTCGAGCCAGGCTCCCAAACCGCGAAAGAAACACTAGGCAGACCTCGTCCCGTGCGAGTGCTCCTGAATACGGCGATCATCGAGCACGAACTAATTGCAGGCTAAGTGCATGGATCCCAATGCAAACGAAGGCGTTTCCGCTTTCTCTGGTCTTAAGTACTTCAGAGCGCTCATGGAGGGTTCCATTGCGCGTTCGGCGATGCTCGAGCTTTTCGATATCAACATCGAGGCTGCTGAGCCTGGGCTCGTCGTGCTCACCGCGATACCGACGGCAGAGCACTACAATCCCTTGGGATTCGTCCATGGTGGCTACGCGGCCGTCCTGCTCGATACCTGTATGGCAGCAGCCATCGTAACTTCGCTCGAGCCAGGCCTCTCGCCTGTCACGCTCGAATACAAGATTAACTTCACAAGACCGATGTCCGCCGATACCGGGGTCGTCCGCGGGGAGGGCAAGACGCTGCATGTCGGTCGGCAGATGGCCATCGGCGAAGGCAGATTGCTCGACGCGAAGGGTAGGCTTCTCGCCCACGGGACGACCACCTGCCATGTCGTGCGGCAAGGGGTTTCCTGAGGGATGTTTATGCAACTACGGCCGAGCTACCAGTCCGACGTTCGAACTGGGCCGTGGGCGAAACGGCTTGCTGGCTGGTCCGCGCCGCGCCTTCCGCTGATCAAACTTGACCTCGGCCACCATCGACGAATAGTTCGATGCCGGTGACAAAGCTGGAATCGTCGGAGGCCAGGAATACCGCTGCCTTGGCGACTTCGTCCGGTTCTCCCATGCGTCCCATCGGTATGGTGGCTAGGATCCTCGCAATGGCTTCCGGTGGTTGTAGATCGACCAGGGGCGTCTTAGGACGTTCGAGCGAATGCGGCGGTCCTTCAGCTCCATGGTCCAGGCTCGCACCAGGTTGCGAACCGCAGCCTTGGTCGCGCCGTAGGTGCCGAAGGCAGGCGTGCCTTTGACGCTCGCGACGGAGCCGACGAGAATGATCGACCCGCCGTCGTTCATCAGGGGCAAGGCCTTTTGTACCGTGAACAGCGTGCCCTTCACGTTGAGATCGAAAAGCTTGTCGAAATACTCCTCGGTGAGGCTTGCCAAGGGAGCGAATTCGCCGATGCCGGCATTGGCGACCAGGACATCGATCTTCCCCTTTTCCCTCACGGTCTCGTAGAGGTTATCGAGGTCCTGCAGTTTGGAGACATCCCCCCGAACACCTACGACGTTGCTGCCGATGGCCTTTACGGCCTCGTCGAGCTCCTTTTGGCGGCGGCCCGTTATGAAGACGTAGGCGCCTTCGTCAACGAACCGCTTCGCCGTGGCGAAGCCTATTCCCGTTGTGCCGCCGGTGACCACGGCCACCTTTTCCTGCAACTTACCCATCATCGTCACTCGTTTTGCTGATGAACTGTGTCGCCGCGGCGCCTTGCGGCCCGGATGGCCGGCTACTTTCTTCGATTTTGAGTAGTCGAATTCTGCGACCGTCCCCGCGAGTGTTCAGGACGGGTTGGGCCGTTATGCCTCGTTCCTTCTGATGCTCACGGGCTCGGAGCCTGCTCCTCGATCCATGCTCCGATCGCCGCCGCCGCGTCGCCGTAAAAAGTCCGGTAGAGATCTTCGGCGACGAATCCGATATGCGGCGTCGCCAACAGGTTCTCGAGGGATCGGAACGGGTGCTTAGTCGGCAAGGGCTCGGTATCGAAAACGTCGACCGCCGCTCCCGCGATGGCCCGTGCGCGCAAGACCTCGATGAGCGCTTGCTCGTCGACGATCGGGCCGCGCGACGTGTTGATTAACCTTGCCGTCGGCTTCATGAGCGCCAACTCAGCGGCGCCAACGAGACCGCGGGTGCGCTCGCTCAGGATGAGGTGGATGGTCACAATATCCGCCCGCCGAAAAAGCTCGTCCTTCGTCACGAGTTCGGCGCCCGCGGCCGCCGCCGTTCCCGCGGTCAAATTCTGGCTCCAGGCAATGATCTTCATGCCAAACGCGCGGCCGATCCTCGCGACCTGGCCGCCGACGTTTCCGAGACCCAAGACCCCAAGGACTCTGCCGTCGAGTTCGTGGCCGACCGAGGTTTGCCAGCCGCCTGCTCGGATCGAGTCGCTTTCTCCGACGAGATGACGGGCGCTGGCCAGGATCAGCGCCCAGGTCAATTCGATCGTCGGCGTCGATCTGTAGCCCGCGTTGGCGACTAAAATGCCCCGCTCGTTCGCGGCGGCCATATTCGATGGAGATGTTGCGCGGGCCCGTCGAAGCAATGAACCTCAGCCGCGGCAGACGTTCGATGATGTCGCGGCGCAAGGGCGTGCGCTCGCGCATGACGCAAATAGCGTCGAACGGCAGGAGCCTTTCGATTAATGCGTCGGTTTGGTCGATATGATCGTTGAAGACTGTGATGTCTGCCTTTTTGACGACCGCGGACCAATCGGCGATGCTCAGCGCGACGTTCTGGTAGTCATCTAGGATTGCGATCTTCACTACTTGCCTCGGCTTCGTTGGAACAGGCCGCAGAACTCGCGGGTTCGAGCGCTGCGTGTCAGGGAGCTCTCTCGGTCTCGGCGGCCGCAAGGGGTCCGTCTAGGAAGATCCGCCCATGGGTCACAAAGAGTTCCGGAAACTGAAATAACGAACCGTGCCCAGCATCCGGATAGACAATTAGTTGAGCGTCGGGAATTTTCTGGGAGAGCGTGAACGAATTGATGGTCGGAACCATGATGTCGTTATGGCCGTTCACGACAAGCGTGGGTTGGGTGATGGCTTTGAGTTCCGCGAACCTCTCGCCGCGGGGCTGACGCCATTCGGTGATCGCCAACCGTTGCGCCGCCATCGTTTGTGCCGATGTCGATACGTCGACGTCTTCCTTCCGCGCATGCCGTCGCGCCCAGAACATCTTGCCGGCCGACTGGCTCCTCTCCGACGGGCGAAAGAACAGATAAAGGAATGCCTCGAGTGGGGCTTGCCCGGTCTTTGGATCGGTCAAGCTGCCGTACTCGGCGTATTTCGGGTCTTGCGGTGGTTCGCCCGCTCGCGGCCCGGTGCCGACGAGAATGAGACGGCGGATCAGCCCGGGATGCCGTATTGTAAGCGTCTGCGCGATATATCCTCCGATCGAGAAGCCCAGCAGATCGATCTGCGAAAGTCCAAGCGCCCCAACGAAATCGGCGGCGTGCTCCGCCATCGCATCGATCGTGTCCGGCGTCTCGCCGCTCGACGAGGCGACCCCCGCATTGTCGAACAGAATGACCGGCCGATTTTTCGCAAAGCCGTCGGTGACCGCCGGATCCCAATGATCCATTCCGCGCCGAAAATGCTGCATGAAAAGCAGCGGCGTTCCCCCTTCCTGCCCGAACCGGCGGTAGGCGAAGCGAATCCCGTTGGCTTCAACGAACTGCGTGGGGGCCGTGACGTGCTGGTATGTCATATTCGATCGTTCCTGTTCTGCGCTCGCTCGTACGCATCGTGAATCTCCTCGGATTGCATCAGTTGCGTGGACCGAGCTGAGAAATCGGTTGGTCTACCAGTGGTAGAGTCCATCACGACGACAGGCAGGTTTCTAAGAAAGATCGGCTACCGATACTCCTTACGCGGGATCATCCATGTTGAAACCGTCTGCCAAAGGCCATCGCCAAACTTCCGTTGATACGCGATAAAGTCGGCATCTTCGCCGTGCACGAGTTCATAGCGATGAGACTTGATTGAATGTTTGATCTGTTTCATCATTGAAATTCTCCTCAACAGTAATTTGAGTAGCTGTTGAGTTAGTCGCACGTCTTCGACGATCAATAGCATGATGGTCGTCATATACTCACGTTATCGAGAGGTGACCGAACAGGAACATCATCGCCGGAACCATGCGCATTGACCAACGAAGCGCAGGATGAGGTGAATTTTGCAGAGTTAGGGATGGTGACGCCTGTCGAGGTGGGCGCGGGGCCGGCAAAAGACCGGCCGAATAGCGGCCGATATGGACACTTTTGGCTATCTTGATGGCCGCATCGCTTACCTAGAGAGGCGGATTGCAACGCTCGAAAGCAGCGACCGCTGCACGGTATCGCCAAAAGCGCAGGGAGATTGAGCCCTAGCGATGGCATTCCCCGCCCTTCTGCATTGACGGTTTCGTAGAGTCGATCAAGGTCAGCCAGCTTGGAGACGTCTCCCTGGACACCGGTAACATTGTCCCCAATGGCTTTCGCCGCCTCGTCGAGCTCCTTCTGGCGACGGCCTGTGATGAAGACGTATTCCCTCTCCTCGACGAAGAGCTTGGCCGCAGCGAAGTCTATTACTGGAGGACTATCAGCAATGACCGCCGCTTTTCCTTGTGGTAGTCTAAAGTCGTTGCTCCTGCCGAATGTCCTTCCGGCGCAGTACGACCAGGTTCAAGACGTGCACCAGCACGGCCTCGTCGTCCTGGTTCAGGGTGGTCGTTCGGAGCTTGATCAGGCCCTGCTCCGGACGCGACTTTGACGGTCGCACCTCGAGCACCTCGCACTCGACGCGCAACTCGTCGCCGGGGCGCACCGGCCGGGGCCAGCGGCACTCGTCGAGGCCAACGCCCACGAATCCTCCAGCTGGCTGAAGTTCGTCCTCAATCAGCAGCCGCATCGTCACGGCAGTGGTGTGCCAGCCGCTGGCGGTCAGTCCACCGAAAATCGAGCGGCGCGCCGCGGCTTCATCCAGATGGAAGGGCTGCGGGTCGAACTCCGCAGCAAAAGCGAGGGCCCGTTCCCCGTCGATGTGCAGCCGCCCCGAACCGAACGTCTGCCCCACTGCAAAATCTTCCAGGTAGCGCTCGCTTAACTGATTCATGATTCAACTCCAGTTTTAGACGATGGTTTCGAGCGGAGCGATGAACCCGCTACTTGCTCTCGATTAGCTTGACGATCGCATGCAGCAGCCGGTTGGCGGGCGTCGCGATACCCAGCGCTTCGCCACGCCGCACGATCAACCCGTTCAGATGATTGATCTCGCTGCGCTTGCCGCGCGCCAGATCCTGCGCGGTCGATGCGTACTGGCCTGCCGCCGTCTCGGCAATTTTGCGGACGGCCACATCGACATCGCCTGGAATCGTCACGCCATCCGCTTTCGCAACGGCCACGCATTCATCGACGAGGTCGCGCATGACAACGGTTACACCCTCACCTTTCACGAGCCGGCCGTACGGCAATTGTGTAATTGCCGATAGCGCGTTGTACGCGCAATTCAGGATTAGCTTCGCCCACAACGCGCCGCGCACGTTGTCGGAAATATCGGTCGGCACGCCGGCTGCGATCAGAGCGCGCGCGATGTCATCGCTGGCCTTCGACTGCTCGATGACCAGTTCGCCGCGACCATGATGCCTGACATGCCCCGGCCCGGCCATTTCGGTCCCGACATACACGGCGGCTGCGACCACTTCCTGTTGCAGCAGCGCGCGCAGTCGGTCCGCGTTTTCGACGCCGTTTTGCAACGACAGCACCAACGCATCCGGCGCAAGATGCGGCTTGATGGCAGCCGCACCGCTTTCGGTGTCGGTGGACTTCACGCAAAAGAGCACGAGCTGCGCGCCCTGTACCGCGCTCCCTTCGGTGCTGGCAGAGACGCGAATGTGTTCGTCGAAGGTTTGCGTTTCGAGCCTGAGCCCCTGACGCTCGACCGCCTCGACGTGTTGAGGGCGCCCAATTAGCACCACATCGTGTCCGGCGCGCGCCAGCTTGAAGCCATAGTAGCAGCCAACTGCACCCGCACCCATGACCGCGATTTTCATAAGCGACGTTCCCTGCCGATCAGCCCGCCAAGACGACTTTGCCAAACGGCCGATCCTCGATCAGATGACGCAAGGCTTCGCCCGCCTCGCCGAAGCGATAGACCCGCTCGACGATCGGCTTGACGGATCCGCTGACCATCAGTGGCATGATGTCCCGCCACGCTGCGGCGATCGCCGTCGGCGATTGGGCGAACAGAGAGAAGCCGGCCATCCGCGCGCGCTTCCAGATCAGATCGGTCACGTCGATCGTGGTTTTGCGTCCGGCGGAATAGCCCAACGTGATCAGGACACCGCCGAGGCCAAGGCTGCTCAACGCCTCACTGGTCACGGCTCCGCCGATGCTCTCGATGACGATATCGACGCCCTCGCCCGCCGTTGTTCGGCGAACCCCCTGGCCAGGCCTTCTGCGGATAGGTCGACCACGTCTTCGAAGCCAAGTTCGCTCGCCTTGGCGGCTTTCGCCGCGCTGCCGGCGGTCGAAATCACCTTGCCAGCGCCCTGCGCCCGCGCGAGCTGATAGGTCGCGTTGCCAACCGACCCGCCGATCCCTGGAGCCAGCACCGTCATGCCTGGCTTGAATCCGGCCAGCGTCAGCGTGACCTGCGCCGTCAGATAGGCGACTGGAACGCTGGACGCGACGACGTCGTCGATCGCGTCCGGCACGAGTGCTAGATGTTCAGGTCTCACCAGCAGCCATTCTTGCCACGCGCCATTCTCACCGACGCCGTAGGGTCCCGTGAACATCACGCGGCTTCCCACTGCGAGCCCGGAGTCACCGGCGTCCTCAATGACACCGGCGCCCTCGTTGCCGAGCACCAGCGGCGCCTTGGCTCGAGGATGTCCACCCGACAGGACCGTGTATTCGAGCGGCGTGACGCCGGCGGCCGTCACGCGAACCAGCACCCTGTCCTTCGCCGGTTGCGGCTTAGGGAATTCGGTCTGCCGCAGCCCGCCATAGCCCGAGAAGGTCTCCGCCTCGATCGCCCGCATCGGCATTCTCCATAAAGTGACAGACCTGTATGTAACTTGACATATTACTGACAGGTCTGTCACTTTGTCAACCAAGAAGCCGGAACGAGAGGAGCTTGCGGATATGAAGGCAGGAGCCCGACCCCGGCGGGGCGCCCCGCCAAAGGGCGAAGTGAGCGCCCGCGAGCGCATCCTTGCGACGGCAAGCGAGTTGTTCTACCGCGAGGGCATCCGCGCCATCGGCGTCGACACGGTCGTCGAGCGATCCGGCGTGTCGAAGACGAGCCTCTATCGCCTGTTTGAATCTAAGGACGCTTTGATCGCCGCCTTCGCCGCCGAACAGGATCGGTCGTTCTGGGCATGGTGGGATCACATTGAGGAGCAGCACGCTGATGATCCGAGTGTTTTGCTGGACGCGCTGCTATCTGGGATCGCGATGCGGATCGGGCGCCCCGCCTATCGCGGCTGTCCGTTCCTCAATCTGACGACGGAGTTTCCCGACCAGAACCATCCCGGCCGGGTCGTCGCCCGGGGCAACAAGGAGGAAATGCGGGCAAGGCTCGCGACCATCGTTGCCAAGCTTGGCGCCGCCGATCCCAACCGTGTTGCGTCCCAATTAGCGCTGATCATCAACGGCGCGTACGCCACCGGCCTCATCGCAGAACCGGCTGATCTCAGGGGCGACCTCGTCGATGCCGCCCGGAAGCTGTTGGCCTAGTGGTCCGATCTTGCGTGCATGTGGTCCAGGCTAATATCAAATTGTGGATCGGTCTTCCATCTTCGCTACGTAATCGCTGCGGCCGAGTTTGGAAGCTTTCGGCACCGCCGCGGCGCGCCGCATGCGAGAGTCCACCACTGGCCGAACACTTTGAGTGTAAATAAGCGTCCAAGATTGCCCCCACCATCGCTTGGTAGATTGCTTGCGGGTGGGGTCATCAGCTGGCTGTGGATGCACGTCGCCGCCTGAGCCAGGCGTCAAGCGGAAATTTTAATTGCCGCCCGTCGATCGCCTTACGAACTCAGATCGGTCGAGAAAGCGAGCTCCTTTTGCGAACGCAAAAGTGCGAGACGTTCGACCAGCGAAGCCTCAATATGCTGATACGCATCGCTTCCCAGTACCAATCTCCGCGGACCCGGCTTGAGTTCGCAGGAAGCAATCATGGCTTGCGCCATCTTGACCGGATCACCGATGAGAATCCTTTCGCCATGAAGCGCAATCGCGCGACGGAAATCGCCTACAGGCGCGTCCTCATAGATTTCCATGGGAGTGGTGTCGTCTGACGAACTCGCGATGTTGGTTCTGGCAGTGTCCGGTTCGACCAGCGTGACTTCGATACCGACCTTCGCGATTTCCGGAATGACCCCCTCAAAGAATCCTTCAATACCCCATTTCGTTGTCGCATAGACACTCATGCCAGGATAGGCCATCTGACTCTGCTCGCTCGAGATTTGCAGAATTCGGCCACCGCCCTGCTTGCGCATGTGAGGAATAACAGCTTTCGCGAATAGAATGCTTCCCAAGAGATTCGTATCAAGCAGGCACTCAATCCTTGGCAGCTCTGCTTCTTCCGCTGCGCCGACCATGATGTATCCGCGTTGCTGACCGCGAAATCGATCTTGCCAAACGCGTCAAATGCTTCATCGACGACCGATACGATCTCCTTCGGGCTTGTGACATCGAGGATCGAGACACGAAGGCGATTTCCAAACCTCTCTTTGAGATCGTCCAATGCCGAACGCTTTCGCACCGTAGCCGCGACATTGTCTCCCCGTTCAAGCGCGAGTTCGGTCAAAGTACGGCCAAAGCCGCTGCTCGTTCCCGTAATCAGCCAGCCGTTTGCCACTTCAGAACTCCTTTTTCAAGTTGACGGGTGGTGAACGAACCCCTTCTTCGGGGCTCCCTGCGACCCGCTTTGATGAAGCCGCGGTCTAGGCTGGATAAGCGGTTGAAAGCATCCGGGGAAAGCTGCTTTCCATCCTAAGCTCCCCTGCCATCCTGTCTGCCGATCACGCAGCGCCATGCCGCAAGGCGCTCGGTCGGATGCTGCTTCATCCACTCGGCGAGCTGCGGCGCGCCCATCAGGCAGGACTGCATCGAGACGTCAGCGAAGTCCGAGGTGGTGACGGTCTGCTCGTGGCAATTTGCCGGAGAGGAGAGACTGCAGAGCACGGCGATGATCTTGATCACGACAGGAGAGCCCCGTCGCTGCGATAGGCATTGGCGCCGCTGACCGAATGACTTACCGGCGCCTTGTCCTGCTGCTCGCCGACCGGATCAGTCGGCGGGAAGATGCTGTCATATATCGCGCGGGCTTCTCGAATTAGACGGGCTCGCTCGCGCTCAGACTTTGGGATAAATCGAATAACCTCGCCCATATTCGCTCCAAGTTTTAGTTCGAGAATGAGTCCGCTATTAAATTACGAATATCATTCCATGGATTGATTTGGGACTTCCGCGCCAACTTTGAAGCTCTGCAGGCGGTAACGAATGAATAAAAAACTCGTGACTGGGCCGGGCGCCGGGCATCCCAACGTCCCCCAGGCATTTCTTCCTGCGGTTCGGTCTCCCTACCCTCCGCTCGCGGACGACTTCAGATCTCGCTAAAGTCCGAGCGATAAAAATCAGGCGAGGGATCTACAATTAGAGCAGTTTCTGACAAGCGCTCTCTACCCGAACGCCCCATATGTCCGATCTGCTCGGTTTGGTTTGTGCGGCCATGGCATTTCTCCTCTTCGAGACAATTGCGGGCTGGTGGAGCACATTGGAGGCCGAGCTTCCGCGGCGAACCGGCAACACATGATCGAAGCGGATAGCGACATCCTGCAGCATTGGCTCTAGATTGTTCGTCGAAAGTCCGACGTCGATGACGTTTTTTGCAAGTTGCATCTGCCGACCGTTATTCGAACGATGTACCCGCTAGTTTCTCGGAAACATCCCAAAGTCTGGCGGCCGCTGCCGCGTCTCGCGCCTGTGGCATGATCAGTGCGGGCGCCGGCGCCCCTCGCAGCTCGCCAATTCCTCCGGGTCCGTAATAGGCACCCGGCCTTGCCTCCGCGCTCGTCGCCGCGAACAGGATCGGTCGGGCGCCGTCCGCCGCGGAATGAGCGAAGAATGGAGCGGCGAAATCGGTCGCAAGCGAAAGAAGACCGCCCGGACCGCTCGCGAACAGGCCGGTTCGGGCAAATCCCGGATGGGCCGCGTTACTGGTCAGGTTCCAGCCTGCCGCGTCGCTTCGACGTTGCAGGTCAAGCGCGAACATCAACGTCGCGAGCTTCGATTGCCCATATGCCTTCCATGGCGAGTACACGCGTGCGCCCTGCAGATCATCGAAATCGATCAACCCGGTTCGGTGCGCCAGGCTGCTGACGTTGACAACTCTTGGTCCGCTTGCCCGGCGCAACAGCGGCATCAGCCGGGCCGTGAGAGCGAAGTGACCCAGATAGTTTGTTCCAAACTGCATCTCAAAGCCATCCGCCGTGGTTTGCCAGCGGGGCAGGGCCATGACGCCCGCATTGTTTATCAGGAGATCAACCGAATGCCGGGCGTGCATCCGCTGCGCGAAATCGGCGACCGATGCAAGGCTGGCGAAATCGAGATGTTCGTAGCTTACCTTGGCGGCGGTGACTTCGCGGCTGATCTTCTCGATAGCCGACCGCCCCTTCCGATCGTCACGACCGGTCAGAATGACGTCCGAACCGGCCTTGGCCAGGGCCAAGGCCGTCTCATAACCGAGACCGCCCGTGGCCCCCCGTGACAACGGCCGTTCTGCCGAGCTGCGAAGGGATTTCGGCCTGTGTCGAACCAGCCATGAAAGAACCTGTTCAAGGGATCAAATCACTTCGCAAGCCCAACGTTACTTCCGAACCAGCGGGATCTGCAGGTTGGTGGGGCGGTTCTGCTCCGTATCAAAGCCGCGGCCGTCGATATTGCGGGCGCCCCAGAACAGCAGGTCGCCTCTGAGGTAGACGAGGTCGTACTCCATGAAATTCGTCCCTTCCTTGAGAGCGAAGGGAGCGAAGGCCTTTCCAAATATGCTCTGAGGCGAGTTGACCACCCAAGGGGCGTATCCTGCCGACGCGACCTTGTTGAGTACATCAGCAAATCCCTGCGCGAGCGGAGTGACCTCGTAGCTCTCATCAGCAATGAAGTCGACCTTCTGCGCGCCCGGTGCGATCGGATGGGGGCCCTGCCACAGAATGTTCCCGCCGATCTTGATCCGCGCCAGCGGCACGGCACCGTAAGGGTCGGCCGAGTTGACGATCTCGAGCTCGAATCGATCGGACGGCAAGTATTTGAAAGCGCGCTTGAGATAGAACGGCTTGAGCGAGCCGTCCGGATTCTTGCTCGGCCGCACCTCCGGAGTGATGCTCTCCCAGTTTCCGAGCATCGCCTCTTTGACTTTCGCTACGTCTGCTTCCATGGCGCTTGTCCTCGGTTGATTGTTGGGAGACTGCGCCGCGGCTCCGCCAGATCCTGTCATCAGCAGAAGGAGTAACAGCGACGCTCTGATGGTTTTACGCATGCGGACGCTCCAATAGGGGTAACGCGCTGGCCGCAGGCCGCTTGAACGGCGCTAACGGACGAGCGCATGACATCGAGGCCGCGATAGGCTCTGCCTGCCTGCCAGGCAGACCCCGCGCGCAGTGCTTTTTGGTATAGAGATCGCTGGTCGGCTAGAAAAAGACTTTGTAAGCTGGGCCCATGCCTACGAGACATGGGAGATTGTGATGGAGCTCCGGCATCTCCGCTACTTCGTCGCCGTGGCTGATGCAGGCAGTTTGACCGTCGCCGCTGAGCAAAAGCTCCACACCTCCCAGCCATCTCTCAGCCGGCAAATCCGGGATCTCGAACAGGAAGTCGGCGTTCAATTGATGACTCGCAGCGCTCACGGCGTTGAGCTGACGTCGGCCGGCAAGGCTTTTCTGGAACATGCACGCATGGCGCTGCTTCAAGCGGAGGCAGCAAAAGAAGCAGCGCTGCGCGCAGCTCAGCCGGCGAGACCGACATTCGCCCTTGGCTTTTTGTCGGGGGCTGAAATCGGTTTGTTGCCCGAGGTGAACCGCGTCCTTCGTGACGAGTTTCCGGGCATCGAAATCCGCCTGTCGAGTGATTACTCCCCTGTGCTCGCCAAAGCCTTGATCAGGCGCAAACTTGATGCAGCTTTCATGCGGCCGGAAGAGCACATGGGAGATTTGGTCTGCAGGCGCGTGCGTACGGACCCGCTAATTTTTGTGTTTCCGAGCGACCATCGCTTGGCATCGCAAGCAGCCATCGCGCCGGAAGAGATCGTGAACGAAACTTTCTACCTTCCGTCCAAAGCCGCCCCTGCAGTCCGCCGCGCCGTTTTGGAGTATTTCAACCGGGCCGGTATCGATCTCAAGCCGGAACATGAAGTGCACAATGTCGTCCATGCAATATCAATGATCACATCGACGCGCGCGGTGATGCTGTTACCGGCTTACACAAAGCGGTATCTGCCCGAGTCAATAACCACCCGTCCAGTGAAGGGAGAAGTGCCCACACTTGACCTGATCATCGCGTACCATAAGGCAAACAATTCCCCGATCTTGAGGCTGCTTCTCTCCCGCGTCGGCAAGCTCGTTGGGGCAGCATCCTAGGTATGCTTGCGTCGGACGCCGATCCTCGCAATTGCAATAATATCCGCTCGAACGCACCAGCGGCTCTCAAAAAATTGGGCCCGGCGGCGGCGAGGACCTTTCAACATAATCGGCCGCAGGCTTCCCTTTCAACGTTCTAAGTATGACGGGCCTCTTCAATCAGCCAGTCCCGGAAGGCCACCAAGGCTGGGTTGGACTCCGAAGCAACCGGGTAAACCGCATAGTGGCAATAGGAAACGCGCAAGCTGTGTTCGGACAGTCGAACCAGCTTTCCCGCCAGAATATCCGACCGCTTGACCGACAGTCGCCCGAGCGCAATGCCCTGTCCGGTCACCGCGGCCTCCATCAGCGCATTCGTGTCGGTAAAGGAGGTGCCTGCGATATCACGATCAAGCTTCAGGCCAGCAGACCTGAACCAGGCGCGCCACGACAAGTTACGGTCGATCAGCAGCGGCGCCGATAATATCGATGCGGGATCTTTCGGCAGACGGCCGTCGTTGAGGCTGGGGCTACAGACCGGAAAGAACTCTTCATGGAGAAGCTTGATGGCCCGGAGCCCCTTCCAATCGCCCGTCCCGAACCGGATGGCGATGTCGACGCCGTCCGATTTGAAATTGGCCAGCGACTGACTGGTCTTGATGTGCAGATTGATGCGCGGAAACCGGGCCTTGAAACGAGAAAGGCGAGGAACCAGCCAGCGGGCCGCCATGACCGGTAGCAGGCTTACGGTAATTTCTGCGTCGGTCCGACGTGTCTGGATGCTGCCGAGTGCCGCACCCAATTCCGAGAAAGCGCTTTTGACACCCGCCTGCAGTCTAAGTCCGCTTGACGTGAGCACCATTCGGTTGCCCTGCCGCTCGAAAAGCGTAAGGCCCAGCTCTTCTTCCAACTGTCTCAAACGCTGGCTGACGGCGCTGTGCGTCACGTGCAATTCGCGCGCCGCTTCGGAGTAGCTGCCCATGGCGGCAAGCCACCTCGAACACCCGCAAGGTCTCCAGCGGCGGTAATCTTGCCATTCGCAGGTTGTTAGAAGCGCTAACAGGCGTTGTCAAATCTTATCGTTCGATGCGCGGCCTTGTCGGAAGTAATCGACAGATCCGAGATGGAGCACCCGCCATGCAAGCCTCCCACGTCATGTCATGCCAAACCGACGAACTTTCACGATCCGAAAAGTGCAGCCAGGAATCGCGCGATGCTCGCGCCGGATTTTCCGGAATCACTGCGCCGGCCATCGAAAGCCGCCGGCACAAGGAAGCGAGCCGGCAGTCTGGCGGCCAACCCGCTGATCTTGACTCCCACTCCCGCATGCTGCTGGAGAAACCGATCGCGCCCATGATCATGCGGCTCGCGATACCCAATGCCACCGTCATGGCCGTTTATGTCCTTATCGGATTGCTCGAAGTCTATTTTGTATCGCGACTGGGACTAGATGCTCTTGCCGGTGTCGCGCCGGTTTTTCCGCTCGTTTCGCTGGTGGCCTCCATCGCCCAGGGCGCGATCGGCGGCGGCATCGTCACGACCGTCGCACGCGCCCTTGGGACCGGTCGGATCAGCGACGCAAGTGAGTACGCGTGGTACGCTGTAGCCCTGAGTATTCCGTTGGGCCTCGCAACGACCGCCGCCATGGTTGCGTTGGGTCCAAGCCTCTACGGTTATATGGGCATCTCTGGAAATGCTCTCGCGATCGCCCTCTCCTATTCGTCCACCATTTTCGCGGGCGCCACGCTGATCTGGATGTTCAACCTCTTGATGGCGGTGGTTCGTGGCACTGGCAACTTGCGAGTTCCGGTGATCGTGGTCGGTAGCGGAGCTCTGATCCTTGTCCCGCTTTCGCCGGCACTGATCTTTGGCGCCTTTGGCTATCCAGGGCTTGGTCCCTCGGGCGGCGCGGTCGCGATGCTCGTGTACTATGCCTTGGGAACGCTTGCCTACGCAGCCTATCTTTGGGGCCGGTTCGGCGTCCTTAAGCCGTCATTTCATGTGCCAAAACTCTCCCTCGCCCCAGCGCTCGCGATTCTCCGTGTCGGCGGAATGTCGGCCATCGTCTCAGCCAGCACTAACCTGACGCTCGCGATCGTCACGGCCTATGTGGCAATGGGCGGGATCGAGGCTTTAGCCGGCTATAGTGCGGGCTCGCGGCTCGAGTTTCTTTTGGTGCCCCTTGCCTACGGCGTCGGCGGTCCGGTCGGAATCGTGGTGAGCGCGAACCTCGGCGCCGGCAAGATCGAACGAGCCGTAAGGGCGTCCTGGGTTGGTGTGCTGATGGCCTGCAGCTTGACCGAATTGATCGGACTGGCCGCGGCTGCCTTTCCGAAGCTGTGGATCGGAATATTCAGCCAGGATCCGTCCGTGCTGCAGGTCGGTGCAGAATATCTGCACCGCGTCGGGCCGTTTTTTGGATTCTTTGGGCTCGGCTATGTTCTTTATTGCGTCGGACAAGCGACCAGGCGGATGGAAGCCTCGGTCTTCGCCGCTCTGCTCAGGGCCGCCATCGCGGTGCTCGGAGGCTATGTGGTGGTCTGGTTAAAGGCCGACGTCACATGGAATTTCGTTGCCGTGGCGTTGGGAATGGTTGCTTTCGGTCTATTTGCATTGCCACCGCTAATTAACCGGTCCGGTTATGAGTGACACTCAATGGAGGTCTGCTTGTCTGTCGGAGCCCCAATGTCTCATCGTATCGTCAACACGAGCGGCGCAGCGATTCAGGTCACGGAAAACGGTGCTGGCGAGCCATCGCTGTTCACGTAGCCGCACGCCGGGTTCAAACCGGGGACCCGCAACACCCGATTCTTACGATTGGTTGAGAGACGAATTCAGTAACCCTCAATGCCCTACGGTTTCGACCAACCCAGCTGCGACATCGCGCGCGCATTCTTCAAGGTCCTGTATCGCGCGCCGCCGGTCAGCTCGGCGTCTCACGAGAGCGGTATCTACGGGAGGAACGCCGATCTCGATAAATCTGATGCGGGGATTGGAATAGTAGTGCTCCGCTCGCGCACCCACGATGACGACGGCCTCGCCGGATTCGACGACCGCAAGACATTCCCGGATCGTTGTTACGACTGGCCCTCGCGCGATCGGCCGTCCCGAAGGAGTGTGGTCAGGGAAATGGATCGCTGCCCACGCCCCCAACTGATGATTGTCGGGCAATGTCGGCAAGGTCTCGAGCGCGAGCTCCTCCGGATCGATCAAGTCTCTGTCTGACAGTCGGTGATCGGCAGGCACCACCAGCTTCTTCTTCTCCTCAAGCAGGACCGTGCATTGCACCAAGCCGTCATGGGAAAGCGGAAGTCTGCAGAACGCCGCATCTACCTTGCCCACCGAAACCGCCTCAAACTGGTCCAGCAACGAAAGTTCCGCCCATTCGACATCGATATGGAATTTGCTCCTGAGATGCCTGACAAATGGTAAGGTCAATTCATAAAGTCCGCCACCGAGGAAGCCGATCCTCAGCCGGTTTGCCTGACCAAGGGCGGTTCTCCGGCAATCGTCCAGCGTGGCGCGGAGAACCAGAGCGGCGGGTTCTACGCCGAGACGAAATTTCTCACCAAGGGGCGTCAGTTGAACGCGTCTGCTCGTTCGTACGAGCAATTGTCCTCCCACTTCGTGATCCAGGGAGCGTATCGCTTCCGAGACGGAGGACTGGGCGAGAGAGAGTCTCCGCGCCGCCTTTCCAAAATGTAAATCTGTTGCGACCGCCAGGAAGCAATCGATCTGCCGTAGCTCCACGCTCGTCCTCTCGCAAACGATCAATCGGCCTCTCCGATTGGAGGCAAGCGTACGCCTCGGGAATGGGGAGCCGCAATATGGATGACCCGCGGTGCGGTCGAAATCGCGTTTCGCGCATAGCCGCCCATGTTCGCCGGAGGCTTGGCCGCGAGAGCCGATCAATCGGAAATGCCGATCGAATACATACCAATCGACGCTTGATAGGAAGGCCAGCAACGAAAACATCAGGAAGGAGCTAGGCGACCAGCAGAGAGAAAATGCACCATGGGTAAATTGCAGGGGAAAGTGGCTGTCATTACTGGCGGTACTCAAGGTATCGGCCTCGCCACGGCAAAACTCTTCGCCAGTGAGGGTGCTCACGTTTTCATTACTGGCCGTCGTCAGAAGGAACTTGAAGAAGCCGTCGCGTCAATCGGCAGCAACGTAACCGGCGTTCAAGGCGACGTCGTGAACCTGGCCGAGCTTGATCGTATCTACGAGAACGTCAAGGCGAAGGGCCGAATTGATATCCTCTTCGCCAATGTCGGACTGGGCGGATTTGTCCCGTTGGGAAGCATCACCGAGGAGTATTACGACAAGACCTTCGACACGAACGTCAAGGGGCTGCTCTTCACCGTCCAGAAGGCGCTCCCGTTTCTGAACGATGGTGCTTCCATCATTCTGACCGGTTCGGCCGCGGCCGCCAAGGGCACCCCCAGCTTCGGCGTCTACGCCGCGAGCAAAGCGGCTGTTCGCTCATTGGTGCGAACCTGGACCGCGGAACTGAAGGACCGGCGCATCCGCTCAAACGTTCTTAGCCCTGGACCTGTCGTTACGCCGCAGGTGGCGCTCCAGCCGCCTGAAGCCATCGCGCGCATCGTGTCCACCGTCCCCATGGGCCGCATGGCGGAGCCCGAAGAGATCGCCAAGGTCGCGCTCTTTCTGGGCTCGGATGACTCCGGCTTCGTCACGGGGATCGAACTGTTCGCCGATGGCGGCAGAGCGCAAGTCTAACAGTTCGTGAAAGTTGCCGATGCGGCGGCCTAGGCACTTCACGCATGGCAGTCCGTTGCGATCGACTGCAGGGATACAGGAGGTAAGCGATATGCCCGCACCCTACACTGGCGGATGCCAATGCGGCTCCGTGCGTTATGTATTGACGACGAAACCAATATGCTTGGGCGCCTGCCACTGCAAGGAATGCCAGCGCCAATCCGGCAGCGCCTTCGGCATGTTCATGCCGGTGAAGAAGGACAGCCTGACGGTGACCGGCCCGACGAAGCAAGTTACGCGTATGGCTGACAGTGCCAACGAGGTTACGGGCGTGTTCTGTCCGGAGTGCGGAGTCCGCATCTATCATGTTCTGAAGTCCGCACGGGACGTGGTTTCCCTCAAACCCGGCACTCTTGATGACACAAGTTGGCTCCGACCAGAACTCTTCATTTGGATGAAGAGTGCGCAGGTCTGGGTTCCTATTCCCAACGACGTCAAAGCGCTTGAGGGACAAACTTAGGGAGATGGACCATGCCTAAAGGATATTTCTTTGTTGACGTCGAGATCAGTGATCCGGCGGCCTATGAGGCTTACCGCACGAAAGTTCCGGATATCATCTCAGCTCATGGAGGCAAGATTCTCGTGCGCGGCGGATACCCGCAACCGTTGGATGGCGTCATGCCGCACCGGCGCCGGGTTATTGTCGAGTTCGATAGCCCTGAGGCCGTGAAGACATTCTATTACTCTGACGCATACCAGGCGGTGCAGCCGATCCGGCTAAACGCCAGCAATGGGTTCGTGTGCGTCCTGATCGGAATGGAATAAGTCCTCCGCCTTTCCGGACAGCGTCTCGAAACGCCCACGCAACCAGCTCTGAGCAGACCACCGTTCGAGCTCGTGCCGAATACCACAAGACTTAACGGAGGCACCATGTCCCGCACGATCAAATTCGCACAGGCCGGAGGGCCGGAAGTCCTCGAATTCATCGAGATGGAAGTGCCTGCTCCTGGTCCGAACGAAGTTCGTATCAAAGTTAAGGCAATCGGCATCAACCGAGCCGACTCAATGTGGCGCAATGACAAATATGTCGAATCCCCAATATTCCCGGCTGGTCTGGGATATGATGCTGCCGGTATTGTCGATGCCGTGGGCAAAGATGTTGCCGATTTTGCCATAGGCGACGCAGTCAGTACGATTCCAGCCTTCTCGCTGAATAAATACTTTGCCTACGGAGAGGTCATTCTCGCGCCCGACCATGCCGTCGTGAAGCATCCGGAATCGCTTTCATTCGTCGAAGCAGCGTCGGTCTGGATGATGTTCATAACGGCCTACGGCGCGCTCGTTTTCGACGCTCGAGTGAAAGCTGGCGACTTCGTCATCATTCCCGCAGCTTCGAGCAGCGTCGGCTTGGCGGCGATTCAAATTGCTAAGTATGCCGGCGCGACGCCCATCGCACTGACGCGCAGTTCGGAGAAGAGGACGCGGCTGCACGAGGCCGGCGCAGCACATGTCGTTGCAACCCAGGAGCAAGACATGGTCGCCGAAGTGATGCGCATCACGAGCGGCAATGGCGCGCGCGTTGCCTTCGATCCCGTAGGCGGCCCGGACTTTCCCAAGCTGATCGCCGGATTGACCAATCAGGGCATCGCGTACATCTACGGCGCACCGAGCGAGGGTGACACTCCGATGCCTGTGCTGGAGATGATCCGGAAGATGCCAACCGTCAAGGGATACAGCATCCGGCTGGTGACCGGCGACGAGGCACGCCGGAAGGTCGCGGTTGAGTACGTCACCAAGGGCCTTGCGAGCGGCGCTCTCAAGCCGATCATCGATCGTATATTCAAGTTCGACGATATGGTGGAAGTGCACCGCTATCTGGAGAACAGCGGCCAATTCGGTAAGATCGTCGTTACCCTTTGAGCTGATCTTTCATCCAAACGCGAGCATCAATCGAACGCCATGCGAACGTCCGTTTTGCAACCACAAGCGGCCATTCCATAACCACTCATTCCGCGATTCTCGCATGAGCTTGCTAGCTGGCGTTGTCGGCAGCCTGCTGCCCGCCCGGTCGATAAGGTTGTGTCTACGCATAAGCGGGTAGCGACGCAGCCTCAGGAATTCACCAAGTCGCAGTTGAAAGCGATGCTGGCTGAGGCCGCCGCTAACACGGCGCGACTGCTTCGGTGACATTCGTGCTTTATCAGATGTCCGCTTCGAGGTGGATCTGGCTTTCGCTCTGGTCCGCCTCCAAGTTTGCAACAGCCGGAGCATCGCGGCAACGCCTGTCGACCTTGGTACATGCTACCCATGCGCTAAAATGTGTGATGACCGGCGGATTGACCGCCGTCAACATGAAGAATTTCCCCTGTGACGAATTCTGCAGTTTCCAGATACATCACCGCGTCAACGACATCGGAGGGTTCTCCCATTCGCCCCATTGGATGCAACGACGCCAGGGCCTGATGGGCCTCGACCTGGTGCATCGGAGTTTTGATAATGCCTGGCGCAACGGCATTCACGCGCACGTTTCGCTTCGCATATTCGATCGCGAGTGACCTCGTCGCCGCGTTTAGGGCACCTTTCGTCAAAGACGCGAGCACGGACGGCACGCTGGTCATCGGCTGGTCGACCAGGCTCGTCGTCATCGTAACGACATGACCACCGCCTTGCTTTACCATCGTCTCAATAACGCTCTGCGTCATGTGAAAGAAGCCGGTGACGTTCGTCGCCAGATAGGCCGCGTAGTCATCCTTCGAATAAGCGGTAAACGGCTTCGCTATGAAGATGCCGGCGTTGTTGACCAGCGTGTCGATGCGCCCAAATCGGTTCAGCGCTTCTCGCACCACCCGTTCGGCTGTCTGCGGGTCAGCTACGTCTCCGGGAACAGCCACCAGGTCAGGATTATCAACCGCCCTTATGGATCGCGAGTTTGCAACAACCAGATAGGCGCGGCTGATGAGTGCCTGCACCAGCGCCGCCCCTATCCCCTGCGATGCCCCCGTTACGATCGCCACTTTCCGCGCTTTGCTCATGATCTCACCGCTATGTTAGGAGCTCGGACAACTTCAGCTCCACCAAGACCCATTTCATCGGAAGGGCTTCGTTCGACTCCGCCGACACCACACTTTGCGTCAGGCTGCGCCGCTCGCCAGCAATGGGGCATAGTCCGGGCGCTTCAACATCGTATGAAGCTGGCGACGTCGAATACCCATGTTTCCGCCGTCGAAGATGGGCAATGCCAGCGCATCCTGCAGGAGTTCTCCAAATGGTAGCTCGTTGTCATAGCTATCGATGCCGACGACCCGCATCAGATCGGTAATCACAGCGACCGCCATCTCGGAGCCGTAGATCTTCGCCTGGATTGCCAGTTCGTCCGCAGCCGGATTTTGCGTATCGACGGCGTGGCACGCACGCCAGCTTAAGTATCTGGCCGCTTCGATCTTCATTTTTGCGTCCGCCAAAGCGTATCCGACGGCCTGGTGCTCGATAATTGGATGAATGCCGCCGCGTCGTTCTGTGAGAGCGAAATTCAGGGAAAACTCGAAGGCCGCCCGCATCAGGGCAACTCCAAATATTCCCACCAGCGCAGCGGTCCCGGTGAAGCTGGCCGTAGAAAGCGCGAGGCCACCGCCCTCTTCGCCAATCAAATTGCGACGCGGCGCGCGTACGTTTTCGAAACCAAACTGCGGCGTAAGATGGCCCCGATGGCCAACGGCGTCGATCGCACGTTCAAAAATGATCCCCGGTGTGGGTCTTTCAACGGCTATGATGGATACTGACGTCTCAGGCTTGGTATCGACGCCTGTTCGACATACCACGCACAAGACATCGGCGCCCCTGCGGTCCCAACCCGTCGCCGAGGAAACCCATTTCTTCCGGCCATTGATGACCCAGTGATCGTCGCGGAGTTTTGCAGTGGTCCGCACACCTTCGCCCGGTGGCGGCGACGCGGCATTGGCACTGCCGCCGGGTTCGCTGGAGCAGAAGCCCGCCAAAGGCGCGCCGCTCTTCTTTAAAAATGGCGCCAGGAACCGGCCACATTGCTCAGGCGTTCCGCCGATCAATATCGGCAACAGGCCGAGAACCGTACCCAGCATCGTTAAAGTGATGCTGGCGTTCACGCTGTACAATTCCTCCGCCATGATCGCCATGTCGATCAAGCCGGCATTCTCGCCTCCGGCCGGCGCGGGAATGCACTTGCGCAAAAAACCCGCCGCCACCATGGCTTCATAGGCCGGCTTGGTCGCGAGAAATCGCTCCTCTGGCGTCGGCAGCTTCTCATAGACAGGCTTTGCGGATGAAAGCACGTCCTTGGCGAACTTGCGGGATGCGAGCTGGAGTTCGCGCTGTTGCGGTGTCAGCGTAAAATCGATTGCCATCGAAGCTTCCTCGATCTTCAGCAGCATGTCGCCGCGTTCAGCAAACGACTAACTTGCGGAAGAGAGAAAGTCTTGGACGGTGGTGAACCGATTTCTTGGCCTACCGTGTACTGTCGACGGGCCTGGGGCTCATGGCACGTCGAAATTCTCGAGGTGCCAGGCCATTGCTGCGCTTGAATAGCCGGTTGAAATGCGAAATGTCCCGGAAACCGGCATTAAATGCGATTTCTGCAATGGTTGCGCGTCGATGAGCGTGATCCAGCAAATTCCGGGTACAGGCAAGGATCCGCATGGCGTTGATGTGTTCTCCCACCGTGCGACCCGTGGTAGAAAACAGTTTGTGCACATATCGCGGCGAGCAGTGGAATTTCGTCGCGAGTGTGGCGGCGCCGAGCTCGGGGTCATCCGTGTGGCGATCGATATAGTCAAGCATCATCGACAGCAAGACCGACAGACCCGGCCGCTCCGGCGGTCCTTCTTCCAAAATGTCAGGGGCGTGAGATATCAGGTCAACGACATGTTGAGCGCCGAAGGCAGAGATTCCCGAGATCGGCCCCGAGCGAAGACACAGTTCCGCATGTCCTGCGAGTGTCCGCGATAGCGCGCGGCCGGCCTCGGTCGCCGACAGCCTCAACCGCGGCCGCTCTGCGAGAGAGCCCGAGAGCAGTTGTCGCGGTATCGCAAAGCAAAACAGACTGAAATTCCGGCAGTTCGCAATTTCGAACGGCTCCGTCGTGTCGACGATTGCAAGATCTCCTGGTCCGCAGATCTGCTCGTGGCCGCGCTGAGTGTAGCAACCAACACCATCGAGTTGGAGATTGACAAAGTACACATCGCTGACGCTTCGGGCGATATGCGAACGCAAACGCAGAACCGAGTGCTTTGTCGCTTCGACACGAGAAATCTGGATTGAAGCGACGTCGGCCCGCGAGATCGTCCCCTGGAAGGGCTGCTCGGCGATTTTCCGTGGTTCCAGCTGAACGAAAGCGGAGGCTAGATCCTCAGCCCAACTTCCGAAGGGACGGTCCGCTTCAATCGTCTTTGTCGACCACTCCATAGGTCCACCTTAAAATTCACGGCTGCAAATTTCATGGATCGGCCTGCGCAGGAGAATACATCAGGGAGCGACGAGGTCAAATCCGTTACGGTCCGCCGTGCCGACCCGCTTGTTGGTCTTGATCATGAAGGAAGCCAGGCTGCCGTCGTTCTCGAATTCGTCGGCGCAGTAATGCACGGTGATACCGGCTCGCTGGCAGATGAATTCATAGTAGGCGCTCTCATCTAGGTTCTGGAAACGGCCCCAACGGCTGACGTCATAGACGAGGACTCAGTCAAAGTCCGCACGTCCGGATTCCACGTTGGCGATCAGTGTCTTGAGACCGTCACGCCAAGCGATGCCAAGGCCACTGAGCCCTTCATCTGAATAGGTCCGGACGATCGTCAGATTTCGGCTTTGCGCATCAGCCGCCGTAACCTCGGCCTGAAAGGTGGGCGTTCGTCGATTCGACGTTATGGGACGTCGAGGTCTGCACTGACGGTCATCTCCAAGGAAACCGTCTGGATTTGTGGTCTTTGGCCGCGACCTAATTACGCAGCTGAAGCCAGAGTGCAAGCAAAGTCAAAAATCAGCCTCATCCTGCGAAGGGCAACGGAAAGTTCTGAGCCGCATGTGATTACTGCGCTGGCGCAGCGATGGTCGGGAAGGCTTTCTCATTCAGCCGCCAACGCGGTTGCCCAGCTGAAATCATAATGCGCGCTCAATGCTTTCATCGCGACGACTGCACCCAGAACGCAGATGATCTGCAATAGCGTCCTCGTCGAGAAAACCTTATTGAACAGCGTCATATGATCTTCCGCTTTTGCTTAGTCATATTGTCAGCGAGCCGGGTGGCATCGGACCTAGCGTCGGTGGCCTAGACGTATCCCAAGCTTGAGCGCCTTCTGCCGCAGCGAACCCACACTACGTTTTGTAAGCTTCGCAATTTTAACGACGGGTGTTTTCGCCTTTGAATGCGCACGCAACTCCTTCACATCGGCTTTGGTGTATTCGCGACGCACGATCGTCTTCTTTGTTTTTTTAAGCACTCAATATTCCTTGATTGTGAGGCCGCCTTAGTACCACATGAGCAGCAAGCGTCATCAGCTTTAACGCCGAGCCTCATGGCCTCTTGCGATTGCTCGAACGAGCCATTCCCAAGCTCGCATGGCAAGGCTCACCGTGGCTGAGGGACGCGGCTTCGAATCCCGTCCCTGGAGTTGTCGGCCGCTCTGCATCGGGATTTAAAGGTCCATGCTGAGGTACTCGATTGCGAAACTGGTCAAGCCGTCAGTGACCTGTCCGACTCATCGTTCCGATGCCGGAGTGGTTCATTGCGACGGATCGGTGTTCTGCAACGGCTCGCTACATAGCCTTTTTCGGAACTGGCAGCGCTGTACGGGCACCAGGGAATGTTGGGCGCTCATATCAGCGCCGTTGATATGCGGAAGACAGTCGCAACCGTCTCCCGAACCGACTTAGTCTGCCGCCCGCAGATGCCAATAAATTTAGGCCGGACTGAAAGCAGTCGTGTTGGCGAAGATCCACTGAGGTTTTCAACATCAGGCGTCACCGCGCTCATGAAACTCGCTGTAGCGTGGTGTGGAACATGACTCTATGGCCGTCATGACGGCACTGGAAGGTCGGACACGCTCGCCCGACAGCTGAACTCCGCATGATGGAAGCCGAGCGACTGGCTTAATAAGCCGCGTCGCTCAATTCTTTCGACCGGCGCAGACGTTCCCCGTCCTGGCCGGGCGGCGCGCCAAACAGTCGCCGATACTCGCGGCTGAATTGCGAGGGACTGTCATACCCCACGGCAAAACCGACAGCGGCGACGTCCTGAGACGACAACAAGAGCCGGGAGCGGGCTTCCTGCAAGCGTATCTGCTTCTGAAACTGGAGGGGGCTCAACGATGTCACCCCCAGAAAATGCCGGTGGAAGGATGCGAGGCTCATGCCGGCGATGTCCGCGAGATCCTCGATCCGGACGGCTTCGGCATAGTGGTCCCGAATCCACCGGATGGTCCGGCCGATCTGCGTCATGCGGCTGTCAGCAAGGCCGAGCTGACGCACCATTGCGCCCTGCTCGCCGTTCACGAGCCGCCAAAGGATCTCGCGCTCGATAGCCGGCGCCAGGACCGGAATGTCCTCCGGCCGATCCAGCAGCCGAAGGAGCCGGACGACCGGATCGAGCAGGTCGTCCGTCAGGTCGCTCACGGCAATGCCTGGCGGCTCGGTCTTGGCCTTTCGCGGCGCGCTCGTTTCCAGCAAGAGCGCGGCGATCACGTCGGGTTTCAGCTTCAGGCCGAAGCCGAGAAACGGCTCTGTCGCGCTGGCCTGCACGACGGACCCGCTCAACGGCAGATCGACCGAGAAGATGAGATACTGACCGGCGGCATAATCGAAAACCTGATTGCCCAGCACAACGCGCTTCGCGCCCTGCGCCACGAGCCCGAAAGTTGGTTCAGCCAGCAAGGCCGGCTCAGCCAAATACGCGAAAGGCGGCGTCGGCAGATTCGACGCCGCAACCATGATGATGGGGAGGGGCCGGTGTGCTTGCGGCGCCTCCGCATGGCGGGCGATCAGCGCCCTTAATTCCCTCATGAGAGGGGCATCTGATTTCAAGTTTTTCCCCGTTCGCACACAATGGGGCGGATACATGATACTGCGCATTTTGGAAGGATTATGCAAGAGGCTGGCAGCTTCAATCTACCGCCTGGGGTCTCCGGAATGGTTCGATGAAAGAGAAAGCGGCGGATTACCGCCCGCCATTCTTCACATCCCAGGAGATCGATATGTCGCTCAATTCCTTCATCACGCTGGGCCGTTCCGGACTGCGCGTGAGCCCACTTTGCCTTGGGAGCATGACGTTTGGCGAAGACCTGGGATGGGGCGCCAGTGTCACGGACTCGGAAACCATGATTGCCACCTATCTGGAGCGCGGCGGCAATTTCATCGACACCGCCAACGTCTATACCAACGGCCATTCCGAGAAGATCATCGGCGACTTCTTCGCAAAGAAGGGAAACCGCGATCGCGTCGTGATCGGCACAAAATTCTGTTGCAGCCTGTTCGAGGGCGATCCGAACGGCGGCGGAGCGGGCCGCAAGGCACTGATACAACAATGCGAGGCGTCGCTACGGCGCCTCCAGACCGACTATATCGACATCTACTGGCTGCATATCTGGGATCGCACCGCGCCGATCGAGGAAACCTTGCGCGGGCTCGACGACCTCGTGGCCTCGGGCAAGGTCCGCTACATCGGCTTTTCTAATCTTCCGGCCTGGAAGGTCTCGGAAGCGCAGACCATTGCGCATTTCCGGGGCTGGGCGCCGATCATTGCCGTGCAGCTGGAATATTCGCTGCTGGAGCGCACTGCTGAGGGCGAGTTGTTCCCGATGGCGCATGAGATGGGCATCGGCATCATGCCCTGGTCGCCGCTCAAGCACAGCTTCCTGTCGGGCAAGTTCCGCCGCGAGAACGCCGGTTCAGTCGATACCAAGCGCACCGCGATGGGCGTTCCAAGTGAGACGGATTATCTCGTCATTGACGCGCTCTGCGCCGTGGCCGAGGAGGTTGGCGCAACAGCCGCCGCCGTCGCGCTGGCATGGGTGTGGAGCCGCCCAGGCGTCGAATCGACGTTGATCGGCGCGCGCCGACCGGACCAGCTTCAGGCGAACCTGGCTGCGCTCGACCTGATCCTGACGGATGCGCAACTGGCTCAGCTCAACGAGGTGTCGAAACCAGTGCTCAATTTCCCGGCCGACATCAACAACCATGTGGCGCCCATGTTTGGCTTCCCGGGCACCACGATCGACGGGTACACCGCGCCCGCGTCACCCAGCAGATCGAGACAGTTTCAGTTTGCATAAGTCGAGGTTTTTTCGACTCTCTCTCAACGATCGGTTCGCACTATGCTACTCAAAGAATGTTGTGAGGCCGCTAACGTAGAAGTTGTAAAGCGTGCTCTTTTATCACACGTAACTCTTTGAAATCACATGGGGAGAGAAACCTACTTTCCCCAGTTAGCAATACTTGTGCCATAACGCCAAAGTTGTGCACGTATTCGAGGCCCAGGTTCTTCGAAAATCCCCCGGCTACGAAATCGAATTACGTGCGATGCTCAATTCTCGATAACCCACGCCGCACCGCCTGACATATCCCTTCCCGCGGTTTCCTTGTATGGGCTTTGTCAAGGACGCGGCGTTTCAACGGGCGACAGGTCGGTGAATTTTTTTCCTTCGTCAGTTTCTTTGTTCGATCTAAGAGCCGTTTCTTCGTCCCGACCCGCTCTTCGCTTGCGCTGGCGCGCGCAGAAGCTGTCAAGGTTGGCCGTCGCACCAACCTTGCGACAAGCTCCGCCATTGCCAGGCCACAGCTTGACAGCTTCGAGCACGACGGCACGCTTTGGTTCGATCGGGATGACGATCAGAGGGGAGCCCGCTTGCGGGCGCGATCAATCGCGCCACAACCTTGTATCCGGTGGGTCCAAGGACCCGAACCATGATGCAGTCATGCGCATCGGCAGCGAAGCTCCGAAGCGGCGGGACCAATTCTCCCTTTCGGCATTGAAGCCAAGGAAACACGTCGGGACCCCGCCACCTCGAACCGTCATCGGCGACACCGTCGCAAGCGGACGGTCGAGGCCGAAACTATCAGGTGTCCTTCAGTGACCTCCGTTCATGATGCCGGCCGCAGAATGACGCCGTCCGGTACTACGCCTTCCCGCACGAGCCGCCACAGGGCAATCAGTAGCTTGCGCGCCAAGGCCACGATCATAGTCTTGCGCGTCCCACGGGCATTCTCGGTGCGGGCTCGAAACCACTGCGCCAAGGTGCTGGCCTTCTGGAACATGAGAAATCGCCACGCCAATTG